>Ga0079305_1000646_pt1 | contig 67623 bp, 57 predicted proteins | sample LMS_cellobiose_e_FD_79183 | JGI IMG/M metagenome (GOLD analysis project Ga0079305, IMG submission 79183) | Rumen-fistulated moose microbial communities from Alaska, USA - LMS_cellobiose_enrichment | ecosystem: Host-associated > Mammals > Digestive system > Stomach > Rumen fluid ...
CGTTGATCCCTTTGACCAGCGCTCTCCATTCGAAATCGTCCAGAACGATATGCCTTTTTGGCTGTTTTATGTATTTCATAGCGTCTCCGCCTCCTTTCACCAACATTGTATCGCAATGCGACGGATAATACGAATGTGCGGGTTTCTTTTATAAAAAGAAAAATACCGGGACTACACTACTGTAATCTCGGTATTTCTCTTGCCCTGCGAATGCTCGGTTGTTCTTTTTTCAGTAACTGTCCTTAAGAACACTCTGCATTCGGATGACCTCTTTCTTTTGGTGGAGATAAGCGGGATCGAACCGCTGACCTCTTGAATGCCATTCAAGCGCTCTCCCAGCTGAGCTATACCCCCAAAAATATATAAGAGAACTTTAATATTATAGCCTGTATAAAACAATGTTGTCAATGATATTTTTAAGACCTTGAAAAATGCGTCAAAATTGACAAAAAGCCGGTAAGGTATTACAATCTTTAGACAAACATATTAAATCATAAAACATGTTGGGAGGAAAACCATGAAAAAAACCTCTGCTCTTGCGTTCGGCGGGATGACCGCCGCGCTTTACGCCGCGCTGACCATCATTCCTGCACTCATCCCGGCTGTGGGCACGCTTCTTTACGGCCCGATACAGTTTAGATTAAGCGAGATGCTGTGCGTCCTTCCGTATTTCGTCCCGGGAAGCGCATGGGGGCTTTTTGCGGGGTGTGTCGTCGCAAATGCGATAGGCACCGCCTTCGGCCTTACAATGCCGATCGATATCGTCGTCGGCTCTCTTACGACGCTGGCAGCCGCCCTTATAACGACGAAAATAAAAATAAAATGGCTCGTTCCTCTTCCGGCGGTCGTGCTTAACGCCGTGATCGTCGGGGGGATGCTCGCATATCTGTTCCCGATAGAGGCGCTTCCATTCTGGAAAACATTCGCGATATTCGGGTTTCAGGTCGGACTTGGGCAGACGGTCGTGTGTTACGGACTGGGGCTTCCTTTATTGCATATTCTTGAAAAACGCAAAGATATTTTCAGATCCGGATCGGATCCCTCAGAAACTGATGATATAAGTTAGAAGGGGATAAAGATGAAAAAAGTAACAAAAGCCGTTATACCGGCGGCCGGTATGGGAACGCGCATGCTTCCCGCGACGAAGACCCTTCCAAAGGAGATGCTTCCCATAGCGGGCAAGCCGTCTATACATTACATGATAGAAGAGGCGGCGGCATCCGGGATAGAGGATATACTGATAATAACTGCACGCGGTAAGACCGTCATGGAGGATTATTTCGACTATCTGCCAGAAATGGAAGAGTTCTTGCGTAAAAAGGGACGCGAGCGCGAGCTTGAGATAATACGCGAAACGGCGACGATGGCAAACGTGCATTTTATACGTCAGAAAACGCCGCTCGGCCTTGGGCATGCCATATGGTGCGCAAGAAGCTTTGTGGGAGATGCGCCTTTCGCGGTGCTTCTCGGCGATGATATCATGTCGTCTGAAAGCCTGCCGGTGACGAAACAGCTTGTCGACGTGATGGAGGAAAAAGGCGGAAGCGTCGTCGGGGTCAAATGGGTAGACAGCGACGCGATCGGGAAATACTGCTCGCTTAAGGTATCCAAGGAGCGCGAAAAGCTTTTCAAAGTGCATGATCTAATAGAAAAGCCGCGGCCGGATCAGATCATGTCGAACTATGCGATACTCGGCAGGTATGTCCTGACGCCGGATATATTTGACATATTGGGGCGTATCCCGGCGGGGTACGGCGGTGAGATACAGTTGACAGACGCGCTTGCAGTGCAGTGCAAGGAGAGGGACATGTTCGCGCTGGATTTCGACGGCCGCAGGTTTGACACGGGAAACCCCACGGGGTATCTCGAGGCGGTGCTCGAATTCTCTCTGAGAAGTCCCGACACGGCGGATTGGCTTAAAAGCTATATAAAAGAAAAGTCGAAAGAGGTTTAAAAAAACCGTGGGATCTTTTCCCACGGTTTTTCCTATTTTTTCTCTCTGTCTCGAGAAATCAGGATCTTCAAAGCCTCTATTCCGGTCTTGATCGCCGCTTCCGTGTCGAAGGACTGCGGATTTGGAAGGCCGAGCTTCGCACGCTCCTGATTCCACACGACAGAAAAGACCGCGCCTGCACGCGCGCGGCGGATTCCGGCGACGATGAATATCGTCGAAGACTCCATCTCGCTGCATAAAACGCCGGCGCGCTTCCACGCCTCCCATTTATACAAAAGATCGGTCTCCGTCGGCATGGATGCGGGGTTGTGCTGGCCGTAGAAAGAATCCTTGCTCTGGACGATACCCATATGATGATTGAAATTAAGGCCGCGCGCTGCATCTGATAGCGCGCACAAAACCTCAAAATCGGGAACAGCCGGAAGCTCTATCGGGGCATATTCTCTTGATGTGCCGTCCTGCCTTGTGGAGCCGGTCGCGATAACTATGTCGCCTGAAGAGACCTTGGGATCGATCCCCCCGCATGTGCCGACACGGATAAACGTATCCACACCGCTTTCACATAGTTCCTCAACGGCGATCGCGGCCGACGGACCGCCTATCCCGGTCGAGCAGACGGACACCTTTTCACCCATAAGGGTGCCGGTATATGTCGTATATTCGCGGTTCTGAGCAACGAGAACGGCGCTATCGAAATATTTTGCTATTTTTTCACACCTTCCGGGGTCGCCCGGCAGTATGCAATATCTTCCCACATCCCCGGGGGAAACCGCTATGTGCATCTGTTTTCCGTCAACAAGCATCTCTATCATCCTTTCCATAAGATGATTATATTGCCTTATTACTTTTTTTACAATCAAAAAAACTTTATACCCGCATTGCGTGACGGGCATAAGTCAGATATAATGAATTTATGATGAAACAAACGAAGGAAAGGGGCGCTTTTATGTACAGACCGCTTGCCGATGTGATCCGGCCGACCGAGCTTTCAGATGTGGTCGGGCAGGAGCATATACTCGGGGAAAAAGGCGTCCTCAGGCGGATAATAATGAGCGGCCAGATACCGAACATGGTGTTTTATGGGCCTTCCGGGATAGGGAAGACGACCGTCGCGAGCATAATCGCCGAAAAAACCAAACGCAAGCTTTATAAACTGAACGCGACCACGGCGTCGATAGGCGATATAAAGTCGATAATAGACGAACTGGACACGTTCCTTGCGCCGGAAGGGGTCCTTTTATACCTCGACGAGATACAGTATTTCAATAAAAAACAGCAGCAGTCGCTTCTTGAATTTATGGAAAACGGAAAGATCACGCTTATCGCGTCGACGACAGAAAACCCGTATTTTTACATTTACAACGCTATTTTGAGCAGGTCCACGGTGTTCGAATTTCTGCCGGTCAAGGCGGATGATATCGTGCCGGCTGTTGAGCGCGCGTTCAACATCTGCATCGGGGAGAGGAACATAAAGGTCGACGACGGCGTGATAAAGCACATCGCCCTTTCATGCGGGGGAGATGTGAGAAAGGCGATAAACGCGGTCGAGCTTTTATGTGCCGCCGCGGGAGAGGGCGCGGCCGTCACACTTGACGATGCAAAGATATTGTCTCAAAAATCATCGTCGAGATACGATCGCGACGGCGACGCGCATTACGATATAATGTCGGCGTATCACAAATCGCTGCGCGGGTCCGATCCGAATGCGGCGCTGCATTATCTTGCAAGGCTGCTTGAGGCGGGGGATCTTCCGTCCGCGTGCAGGCGGCTTCTCGCCGCGACAAGTGAGGATGTGGGCCTTGCTTATCCCCAGCTTGTGTCGATCGTCAAATCGTGCGTCGATTCGGCGCTGCAGCTTGGCCTTCCCGAGGCGCGCCTTCCGCTTGCGCAGGCGGTGATCCTTGTGACGACGGCGCCGAAATCGAACTCTGCGATGCTGGCGATCGATGCGGCGATAGCAGACGTGAGAGACGGCAAAAGCGGCGACATACCGGTTTATCTAAAGGATTCGCAGTATAAAGGGGCTGAAAAGCTCGGCCATGGGCAGACGTATAAATACCCGCACAATTTTGAAAACCACTGGATACCCCAGCAGTATCTTCCGGATGAGATAAAAGATGCGGAGTACTACAAATTCGGGGACAATAAGATAGAACGCCAGGCAAAAGAATACTGGGACAATATCAAAAAGAAGAAGTGAACCGGACGTAGGATTTGGGAAGAGGAAAAATAAATGAAACCCAAAATCATATTTTTAATTACCATGACATTCATACTCATGCTCTCTTCCTGCACACCCGTACAGGAAGGGAACGGGCATGAAACCGACACAACGCACACCCCTTTACAGACGGATACGGAAAACAGCGCCGGGACAAATGATAACGAGACGCTGCCGCAGGTTTTGAAGTTTGACCTTTCTAAAATAGACGGCGACGGGCAGCAGGTCCTTTTCATGTGCCCCGCGGGGGACAGGGTGCTTTTCTTCACGGGCGATAAAAACGCGTCCGAGTACCCGCCGAGCGATACCCGCATATATGCGTACGACTTGAACAAAAACGATCTTTCAGAGGGGCATGCCGACGTCGGCTGCATAAACGGAAGGCAGACTATTTTGCACGACGATGGAAGCGTATCGTTTATCGAGACGGACGACGACACGTTCAGAAAAGACAGAATCACATTCTTGGATCCGAAAAACCTCGAAGTGACAGAGACTTTTAAAATACCGGAAGAATATGAGATATGGGATATAACCATATCCGCGGATAAAAAGCGGGTCGCGTTCAACGATGAAGACGGGATGTACGTGACCGATCCCACATTTTCGGATGTAAAAAAAATAAAAAGCAGGCAAAACGGCCAGAACGACGACGATATAGAAATGCCGGCCCCGATAACATTTTATAAAGACGGGAACAGGCTTTTATACACGGTATACGGATGGGAATTTACATATGGCGCGGGGGAATTCAATATCGAAACCGGGGAGGATCAGTTTTTTGAAGTTCTCGCGGATAAAGAGCTGATTTTGACCGAAGACGGCCTCTTGTTCGCGATGAACGCGTATGATATTTTCCCTGCGGGCTTCTTCGATCCGGAAAAGCCGTACGAGGGGACGCACATCACACTGCCCTCGCTTGATATCACGGGCGACGATACGCAGTCCGCGATGACGGCGATGCTTTCCGATAACGGAAAATATCTGGGGGTGCTGACCCAGGATTTAAAAACAGAGGGCAGGGGAAAATCAATAGCGGTCAAGATCCTTGACGCGCACACGGGCAAGCTTTTGGACGAGTTTGCGCAAAAGCTTCCTGAGGAGAGCACGACATATTTCGAAGAGATATTGTTTTCACCTGACAGCAGGCGCGCGGTATTCTCGATAATCTATGCCTCAGACGGAAGAAAAGAGATATTCTCATGGGAATTCAACAAGCAAAATGCATTTTGATACAATAAAAAAAGTAGGCGCCGACAAAAAGTCGGCGCCTGATTTTTTGTTGGTGAACAAAAAAGCGGTATCTCAAAGACAGCTTACAAAAGCTTGCCGTACAGATGTGTCCAGTTGCCGGGCTGGATCATCGGATATGCCCAGTAACCGATAACGATACCGTCATACGGAGCGGTGATCTCGCAGAGCTTGTTGCCGAAGATATCCTGTACATAGGACAGAACATCGCCTTTCTTACACGGCTCGAGCGGGCGTTTTACGATCTTATGGATGCCGCCTTCAGGAGTGTGGAAGTACTCGATCTGAACATCAAGATAGTCGTTCCTGTACTTGACTTCTCCGTCGAGCATCTTGAAGTACTTCATAACGTTGAAGAGGCCGTTTTTGCACATCTCAACGTTCTGATCATGCAGCTGATAACGGGTGGACTGTCCGCCGATTTCCGGAAGGATAGCCGGGATGCCCAGATCTGCCGCTGCGAACGGGAACACACCGCCGAACGGAAGCGCGTTCTGACGCCACAGAACCTGTACGCCGAATGCTTTAGCCATTTCCTGAGTTATCGGGCCAAGCTTGTGATCCATCGGCATGTAAGCTGCCAACGGCTCAAGATACAGGCCGTTTCCGCCGCCATGGAAGGCGATCGCGTAGTTCGCGTGTTTTACGAAGGTGTTCATGTATGTATAGATGACGCGATTGGTGATATAGCTGTTGTCTTTGCCAGGGAATGCACGGTTGGCATCCTGATGGGTCCAGTCGATCGTGGTGACACGATTGCCGGCCGCAAAAGCGTCGAGGTTCAGCGCCGGGATACCTATGAAAGCACCTTTGAGAGCTGCAGGATCAAGTTCGTTAGCAGCCGCGGTGATGCCTTCAGAGCCTTCATATTCGTCGCCATGCGTACAACCGTCGGCAATAAGGACAGGTCCTTCTTCTTTACCGACAACGATCATATAAGGAATTCTGATAGAGGAACCATCTGGTTTTGCCGCGATCTCGAGGAAACCATACGTTTTGGTGCCTCTCTGGCTAAGGATTTTTTTAACATCAAGAGTGCGCATATTACTTACCTCCTTAAGCTGGGATGATTTAAAATATACATACCCAGATTTCGATAATATTATAATATCATAGCCAAAAATATAACACAATGACTATATTTGACAATTTTGAACTGTTTTTTTTATGCGGAATTCCATTGAAGGACAAAAATCAAACTGTGATACCTAAGGCATAAGGCAATAAAAGAGCATACCGCCGCGGCAGAGAGAGTTTTAACTATCACACCTTTTTGCCGTAGAGGAACGTCCAGTCGCGCGGCTGGAGGACCGATGCCGTCCACAGCCCGATGATGACGCCGTCGTAAGGCGCGACGCACTCGTCGATCTTTTCGCCGAACACGTTGTAGACTTCCGACATGACCTCGCCCTTTTTGCATTCGTCAAACGGCTTTTTGTACGTTCTAAATATGCCGCCGTGCGTCGTGTGCAGATATTGTATCGACACGTCGACATAATCGTCGCGAAGCTTGACTTCCCCGTCGATCATCTTGAGATGCTTCAGTATGTTCCAAACGCCGTTTACGCATGTTTCAAGCATTTGCTTTTTGAGAGGATACGCGCACGAATTTCCGCCGACTTCCGCCATCATGCACGGTATGCCGAGCTTGTTCGCAAGAAGAGACAGGGTGCCTTCGAACGGCATGCTCTCCCTCCAGAGGACGCGCACCCCGAACGCCTTTGCAGCCTCATAAGTCAGCGCGGACATTTCGGGATTTACTTCCGGCGGGACATATGAACAGAGCGGTTCTAAAAATACGGTGTTTCCGCCGCCGTGGAAAGACACGATGAAATCCGCATGGCGGACGAATTTATCGACGTATACAGACGCGAGATACGCCGTCATCTTGCCGTTTACCGGGTCGCCCGGCATGACGCGGTTCATATCGGCGCAGGTGTAGTCTGTGCTTGACATCGCGCGCTTGCCGATGTTGAACGCCTCGAGGTTCAGATGCGGTATCGCGAGGAAAATGCCGCTCAGCTTTTCCGGGTCGACGGCGTTTGCGACGATCGCCAGCGCCTCCGCTCCTTCGATCTCATCGCCGTGCACTCCGCCCTCTCCGAGGAACGTCGGCCCGTCTTTCGCGCCAACGACCATCATGTAAGGTATACGGATCCACGAACCGTCCGGCTTTTGCGCTATGTCGAGGAACCCCTTCGTCTTAGTGCCTTTTTTCTTTGCAAGTTCATCAAAATCAAATGTTGACATTGCAAGTTCCAGCTCCTTTCGATCTTATATTTTTAAAAGTGCGGATGAAAAGGGTCAGGCGCAAAGAAAAGCCTGACCCGGAAAATTTTTATACGCGTTTGCCATAGAGGAAGGTCCAGTCGCCCGGCTGGATGACCGACGCCGTCCAAAGTCCGATGACGACGCCGTCGTAAGGCGCGACGCACTCGTCGATCTTCTCACCGAAGACGTTGTATACTTCGGAAATGACTTCGCCCTTTTTACAGTCGTCAAGAACGGTCTTCTTCGCGCGGAAGATGCCGCCGTGCGTCGTATGCAGGTATTCGATAGACGCGTCGACATAGCTGTCGAGGAACTTGACTTCGCCGTCGATCATTTTCAGACGTTTCAGGACATTGTAGATACCGTTGACAGATATCTCGCGCATGGTGTTCTTAAGCGGATAAGCGCAAGAGTTGCCGCCGATCTCGGCCAGGATGCACGGGATGTTCATCTTCTCTGCGATCGTCGTCAAAGTGCCGCCGAACGGAATGCGCTCGTGCCTCCAAAGAACTTTCACGCCGAAGGCCTTTGCAAGGTCATATGTAAATTCATATGTTTTCTGATCTGCGGCCGGCGAGCAGTATGAGCATAGCGGCTCGAGGAACAGCGTATTTCCGCCGCCGTGGAAAGACAGGATGATGCTTGCCTTTTTGACGAAGTTTTCAACGTAGGCCGCCGCAACACGGGATGTGATCTTACCGTCTACGGCGTCGCCAGGCATCAGACGGTTCATATCGGCGACGGTGTAGTCGATGCTGCCGGCAGCGCGTTTGCCGATGTTGAACGCCTCGAGATTCAGATGCGGGACCGCCACGAACGAACCGCGCAGCTCCTTCGGATCGAGGGCATTTGCAACGATCGCCAGCGCCTCTCCGCCTTCGACCTCGTCGCCGTGGATGCCGCCCTCACCGAGGAAAACGGGGCCGTCCTGCATGCCGACAACTATCATGTATGGTATGCGGATCATCGATCCGTCCGGTTTGGCCGCAATATCAAGATAGCCTTTTGTTTTTGTACCTTTTTTCTTAAGGATTTCGTCAAGATTAAAAGAGTTGCTCATTTTTTCTCCTCCTTCAATATCGCGCGGAAAAGCGATATAAAATACAGTATATATCGGCAGCCTATAACGAGTTATAAGCGCACCATATACATATAATAATTGTAATATAAAAAACGCTGCTTTTTTAGGTAAAATATAAATAAAATTACGGAAATGTTTTTGGATATATTTAAGTAAGCACTGTTCACATTGACAAGACCGCCCCGAAATCGGTATAATTTATTAAAAAGAAGATCGAATAAAGGGGAATATAGGCGTATGTATAACAGGGAAGAACTTGCCAAAAAATTAAAGGGCACCTTCACCCTCGCAACGGGGTGTACCGAGCCTGTCGCAATCGCGCTCAACGCGGCGGTCGCGCGCAGGGAAGCGAAGGGAGAGATACAAAGCGTCGAGGTGTCGCTTGATATTGGGCTGTTTAAAAATGCGATGGGCGTCGTCATACCCGGAACGGGGAAGAGAAGCATCCCTTTGTGTGTCGCGCTGGGTCTCGAGGGGGGAAATCCCGATGATGCGATGAACGTTTTGGGCTCAGTAAATGAAGAAGTAATAAAGAAAGCAGCGGAGACTGCGAAAAAGGTCTCCGTCAAGATGAATCCGGATGCGTCGACGCTTTATATCGAGACTATTCTGAAAACAGACGTCGACTGCGTAAGGGTCATATCATATAAAAATCATGACAAGATCGCGCTTGTAGAAAGGCCGCCTTTCACCGAATTCAAACCGGAAGACGAGGGGGCGGATCCGATGATAGCGTCTTTGACGCTTGAAGAGATGAAGGATTTCGCGGACAATACCCCGATAGAAGATCTTAAATTTTTGAAGGACATGGTAAAATACAACCGCCAGATATCCGACGCCGGGATGAAGCTTACGTATGGTACGGCGTTCAACAAGCTTATCGATATGGGGCTTATGGACAACTCTCTCATACCTTATGTGCAGAGGGTCGCGGGCGCCGCATCCTATGCGAGGATGACGGGGGCGCCGTTGCCCGTTGCGATCGCGACCGGCAGCGGGAACCAGGGGATAACGGTCAGCCTGATCGTCGACGCTGTCGCAGAGAAGCTTAACATACCGGAGGAGAAAAAACTGCGCGCGCTTGCGATGACGTATGTATTCAACATGTTCGCCAAGACATATATAGGCACGGTATCGACGCTTTGCTCGTGCGGGATCGCGGCAAGCGTCGGCGCGGCCGTGGGCATTGTGTATATGCTTGACGGGGATACGGACATGATGTTCAATGCAATAAAGAACTGCCTCGGGGGGATCACCGGCATGGTGTGCGACGGAGCCAAGGAAAGCTGCGCAAACAAGATCGCGCTTTCGGCGACGTCGGCGGTGCTGTCCTCGTTCTTCGCGCTTTCGGGGAATGTGCTTCCTTCGTGCAACGGCATTTTGGCAAACGATTTGAACAGCCTTTTCGAAAACCTGCAGTACCTCATTAAAAACGGCATGCGCTGCACCGACCAGGCGATCGTCGATATAATGATGAAAAGATGAAGACGCAGCGTCAAACGGTAAATTCATACGCGGCCCACAATAAAAAATGCCGATAACGCTTTCATATGGCCTTGCGGTATTGATAAAAGAAACGCGGGATGCTTTTCTGCATCCCGCGTTTTTCGATAAAATGTGTTTTTTTATTTTCTTCTTCCAAGTATGCGCAAAACGTATAAGAATATGTTGATAAAATCGAGGTAAAGCCCAAGCGCCGACAGGACCGCCGCGCGGTTAAGCATATCCGCATCCCCGGAGAAGGAGTAGTAATACGCCTTGATCTTCTGCGTGTCATACGCCGTAAGCCCGAGGAATATCGCAAGACCGATAAAGCACATTATCGTTTCGATCGCAGATAGGTTTAAGAACATGCTCAGCACCCAAAAACCGATCAAAAGTATCAGCCCAAAACTCATTATGCGGCCTATCGCTGTCAGATCGGCTTTGGTTATAAAACCGTATATCGCCATGACCGCGAAGAAGAGCGCCGTAAGCCCGAATACCAGCACCGTGTTTGTCGTGTCATATGCGAAGAATATCGTCGACAGGGTGACGCCGTTTAAAACGGAGTATGCAAAGAATAACGCCAGCGCCGCTCGATAGGACAGCCTGTTTATCCTGGCCGACAAAAAGAACACAAGCGCAAGCTCTCCGATCATAAGGATGAACAGCATCGCCGGATAGGCGGACAGCATACTTGAAATAAAGCCAGAAAGGATCGCCGCGCATGACGCCGCAAACGTGCACAAAAGGCCGAGAGTCATCCATCCGAACACCTTTGCCGTATATGACCCGATCGACAACGCGGGATACCCGCTGTCGTAAATATGTTCATAATCGTTCATAAAAGCACCCCCTGTGCCTTGAAATATATAATGTTCGATAATATTTCGATCAGTATGTAGTATAACACCGTTTTTTTAAAATATTGTGAACAAACGGCGGTTATGCCATAGAATATATAAATAAATATTATTAAAAAAGCCAGGAAGCGTAAACTTCCCGGCTTTTTGAAACCATCGATCAGTCCGCTGTGTACGGAAGAAGAGCAAGATGACGCGCGCGTTTGATCGCGACGGTCAGCTGGCGCTGATGTTTTGCGCAAGTGCCCAGCATCCTGCGCGGAAGGATCTTGCCGCGTTCAGAAATATATTTGCGAAGCTTTGCGGCGTCTTTATAATCGATATGATCGACTTTATCTACACAGAACGCGCAAACTTTTCTGCGTTTTTTATTGCGGAACATTTTGTCATTGCGTTCGCCTTTGTCATGGTTTTCTCTTTCCATTGCCATTTTTGATTTCCTCCATTCTGTAAGATTTATCAGAAGGGCAGCTCTCCCAGATCATCCGATATATCGCTGAAATCCGAATCGTTGACGACAAGGTCATCCGTCGGGATCTGCGAACCGGAGTCGTAGCGCGAAGGCTGCGAATCCCTCTTTGGTTCGGCGAAGTGAACTTCTTCTGCGACCACTTCGACTGATTTGCGTTTATTGCCCTGCTTATCTTCCCATGTGCGCGTCTGTATGCGGCCGACGACCGCTACAAGAAGACCCTTGCGAAACCATTTAGAGACGAATTCCGCCGTGCTGCTCCAAGCGACGATATCGATAAAATCGGTCGCCTGTTGCTCGCCCTGTTTTGCAAACGTGCGGGAAACGGCCAGGGTAAACGAAGTGACGGATGTGTTGTTCGGCGTATGCCTAAGTTCCGGATCGTCAGTAAGACGCCCCATAAGAACGACTTTGTTCAGCATTTCCAAACCCTCCTTTAAATCAGTCGTCAAGCGCGACTATAAGTGAGCGCATGATACCGTCTGTGATCTTATACATACGGTCAAGCTCAGCCGGGAAGTCGGGGGCGGATTCGAACGAAATGTAGGTATAATACCCTTCGCTCAAGTCGTTGATAAGATACGCGAATTTGCGCTTGCCCCAATCTTCCACTTTTTCAATGGTGGCGTTAGCTTCGATAAGAGATTTGAATTTCTCGACCAAAGCCGCGACCGCCTCTTCGCCGATGCTCAAATCGGCAATGAAGATCGTTTCGTACTTTCCTTTAACTTTCGGCATTTTGGCACCTCCTTTTGGACTTGTGGCCCTCATCTCATTTAATAAGGGCAAGGATACATCCTATATATTATAGTCTGCGATGCCGTTTTGTCAAGGAATTTGTCTTTTAGATCGCAAAAATATCTCTGACATTGCGGCAAAAGCGACAAATAAAAAAGCAATAATATGCAATAAGTAAGCAAAAAATATTATTGTCAAAACAAAATAAATGTGTTACACTAATAAAGCTTTAGGAAAATAAGCGATGCTTGTGTAGCTCAGTCGGTAGAGCAGCGCATTCGTAATGCGCAGGTCGTCAGTTCGAGTCTGACTACAAGCTCCAGCAAAGAACGACTTGCTTTGACAAGTCGTTTTTTGTTATGCTTTGGGCTGCGCCGCCGCAATATGCGCACCAAAGCACGGCGCCGGTGAAACAGAACAGACAGGGAAAACGCCGCCCCCCTCTCAAAGCGAGAGGGGGGCTTTATATAATTAATATAATGCAGCGTCACAAAATGTACTTTACTTCAAAGTCCCTTTCGCGCCCCAGGTCTCGAACTCGATATAATTGAGATATATGTCCTCGGGCGGGATGTCGAGCACCCGGTTTAGGATGCCGCTGATTTCGATCGCAAGCTTTTGTTTATCCGCGAACTCGGCGGATTTATAAAGGCGCACATCGACAAACGCGCCGTGAGAAAGCTCTCTTCCGCCCATGTAGAGCGCATGGTTGTCAGAGATATCGATCATAAGGCGCTCTTCGATTTTACCGGGGATCAGCGTTATGACCTTGCCGAGAGAGGATTTTATTTCCTCCTTCTGGGCGGATGTAGCTTTTCCTGATACATTGACAGCGATAAACGGCATAAAAATCTCTCCTTTGATATTATTTTAAAGATCTGATCGTCATGAAAAAGCCGGGATGAGTTTTAAAAGATATATTATCCCCATGATAACGGGCTGGTGGAGCAGATATATTATAAGCGTCCTCCTTCCGACAGCAGCGAAAAAATCGCATTTAAAGCTATAAAACCATTCGGGCAGCTTTTTTTCAACGACGATGTGCCCGAACCACGTCCCGAAAAGGTACATGAATATCCACGGGAAAATCGGGAAATAGTCGGAAGAAACGAAATCGTCTGTATATATGCCCAGCGCCCACAGGTGCGGGATATCATACGCGCGCGAAAGGGCGATCTTCGATACGATAAAAAGTATGACCCAGATTACCGGATGTATTTTGACTTTGTCGAGCGCCGGTCTTATAAGAGCATATATTATCGCGGCGCATCCGAGAAAGTGAAGGATGCCGAACACGACAAAAGCGTCTTTATCAAATAAATAGGTGACGATCGTTACGGCAATACCGCATAAGAGAATCTCAACGCCGCGCTTTAAATTATTTCGGGAAAAAATACAGCTTGCCCCCGAAAGGAAGATGAAAAGTGAAGCGAAAATAAGCTGCAGCGTCTCGACAAGCGGATTGTATATAAGATATGCCGGCACACCCATAAACGCGACGAGATCGTAACCAAAATGGTGAAGCACCATTAAAAGTATCGAGACACCGCGCAAAGCGTCGATCAGCTGTATCCTTTCTCTGTTTTCAGACATTTGTTGAATGCCCCCGCAATCACAATCCGTCACACGTTGAAACGGAAGAGTACGACGTCGCCGTCGCGCATGACATATTCGCGCCCCTCGCTTCTGACAAGGCCCTTTTCCTTTGCCGCCGCAAGAGACCCGCAGGCGATAAGCTCGCTGTACGGCACGACTTCTGCCCGGATAAAGCCGCGCTCAAAATCTGAATGTATCTTGCCCGCCGCGGCAGGCGCTTTGGTGCCTTTTTTTATCGTCCATGCGCGCACCTCCGGCGCGCCGGCCGTAAGGAACGATATGAGCCCCAGAAGGGAGTAGCACACCCTTATCATCCGGTCAAGACCCGATTCGGAAAGGCCGAGATCGGATAAAAACATTGTTTTTTCCTCCGGATCCATATCGGAGATATCCTCCTCAAGCTTCGCGCATATAGGAAGGACCTGCGCGCCTTCGTCCTCTGCGATGCGGCAGATGGTCGCGAAACGGGCATTGTTGTGATAATCGCCGGAAAAATCCGATTCGTCCATATTTGCAGCGTATATTACAGGCTTTGAAGATAAAAGGTCGGCGGAATCGAGGATCTCCTTTTCAGACGCGTCATCACAAGGGAAGGACCGCGCCGCTTTGCCCTCTTCCAAATGCTTGGAGAGTCTCTCGAGAAATTCTGCCTCGGCCAGGTATTTTTTATCGCCTTTGGCAAGTTTTTTTGCCTTGTCTATGCGGCGTTCAAGCGTTTCGATATCCGACAGGATAAGTTCAAGATTTATTGTTTCTATGTCGCGCTGCGGGTCGACCGACCCGTCGACGTGGACGATATTCGGGTCCTCGAAACAGCGCACGACATGCACGATCGCATCGACCTGGCGTATATGGGACAAAAATTTATTGCCGAGCCCCTCGCCCTTTGACGCGCCGCGCACAAGGCCCGCTATATCGACAAATTCGACAACCGCCGGCGTCACCTTTTGCGGGTTATACATTTCCGCCAGCTTGTCAAGACGCGGATCCGGCACGGACACGACCCCGACGTTCGGATCGATCGTGCAGAACGGATAGTTCGCGGATTCCGCCCCTGCGTTTGTTATAGCGTTGAAAAGGGTGCTCTTCCCGACATTTGGAAGGCCGACGATACCGAGCTTCATATATTTTCACATCTCCTCAGGAAAATCGGATCTGATTAAAGCGGCATTCAGGCTTTGCCGCCGGATTTGACCGCCGCGCCGGTCCGCGCAAAAAAAGCGGATGCGACACAGATGCTATATCTCAGTTATTATAGCACAGGCGGTCTTTTTATACAACCTGTGTCCGGCCGTGCCGAAGGCGAAAGACAATGTCCGCAAACACCGCGAAAAAGTGCAAAATATCACGTTTTAACAAAATATTTAAACACTTTAACGATTTATGGTTTATAATAATGTAAAAGCCGATATGACGAAATAAAAGCTTGTTTCAATATAAACTTTGACTGGAGGACATATTATGGCGAAAAAGATTCTCATAGTAGAGGACGACGCCAACATCCGCGAGCTTATAAAACTTTATCTCGGACGGGAAGGGTATGAAACGATAGAGGCCGGAGACGGTAATACCGGACTTCGCGTGTTCAAGAGGGAAAATCCGGATATGGTGCTTCTTGACATAATGCTTCCAGGGATGGACGGGTGGCAGGTCTGTCACGCGATAAGAGAGCAGAGCAAAACGCCGGTCATAATAATGACGGCGAAAGGCGAGACGTTTGACAAAGTATCCGGACTTGAAATGGGCGCAGATGATTATATAGTAAAGCCGCTCGAGATGAGGGAAGTCATCGCCCGTATCCGCGCGATATTTCGGCGTATTGGCGGCGACGACGCGCCCGAAAAGCTGCAGTTCGACAATCTTGTAATAGATAAGAAGGCATACGAGCTTCTTGTATCGGGTAAAAAGATAGAAGCTCCTCCGAAAGAGATCGAGCTTTTATATTTTCTGGCGCTTTCGCCGAACCGCGTTTTTACAAGGGCGCAACTTCTCGATAATGTATGGGGATTTGATTATTTCGGAGACACGCGGACGGTCGATGTGCATGTAAAACGTCTGAGAGAAAAATTGGAAGGTGCGAGCGACAAATGGGAACTGAAGACGGTATGGGGAGTGGGGTACAAATTCGAGACTCAGGACCAGAACTGACGGCGGAAAAAAGCGAAAGAGGAAAAAATAAAAACAGATCCCATATGGACGATATGTTTGATGTGCGGAAAAAGAGGACGGAGTATGACAGTCTGTTCTGGAAAAACTTCTTTTCGTATACGGTTCTGACGTTCGTGGGGTTTATGATATTGTGCTCTGTTTTCCTTGTACAGATCAAGAATTACGGGGTCGAGGAAAAAAAGGACAGGCTGGATATAACGGCGTCGCGAGCCGCGCAGATAACGGAATTTCTGCTGTCAAACCAATATTCCGAGCAGCTTGAGCAGGCCTATTCAATAAGCATAACTCAGCTTGCGGCGGATTCAGATGCGTACATCGTCGTGTGCGACAGGGAAGGGACCGCATCATATACAGCCGATGCGCAGAACTGCTATAGACAGCCGCAAAACGTCCAGATAAACAAGGGCACGGTGACGTCGGTGCTGTCGGGGACGACGGCGCTCGGCATAAGCAACTTAAACGGGATATTCTCGGATATGATGCATATAGTCGGCAAGCCCATAAATAACGCGCAGGGCGAAAATCTCGGCGTTGTTTTTGTGGCGACGCCGGCCGATTCCACGATGAATCTTATAGATGTGATCGCAAAAAGCTTTTTGATCGCGATGATCGGCGTTTTGATAATGATGCTGATAACGAACTATGTCGTGACGGCGCGCATGGTCCGCCCGCTTAAAGAGATGGCGACCGCGGCAAAAAGCTTTGCCAAGGGCGATTTCAAAATGCGCGTCCCGACGGGGATAAGCAATGCGAACGAAATAGAAGAGCTGGCGGTAAGCTTCAATAATATGGCGGCGTCGCTTGAAAATCTTGAGCAGATGAGAAGAAGCTTTGTCGCAAATGTCTCCCATGATTTCAAGACCCCGATGACGACGATCGCGGGCTTTGTCGACGGGATACTCGACGGGACGATACCCCCGGAGAGGGAAAAAGAGTATCTTGTCATTATTTCGAACGAGGTCAAGCGCCTGTCGCGCCTTGCGACGAGGACGCTTGAGACCGCGCGCATAGAGTCGGGAGAGATCGTTTTGAAACGCACGAATTTCGACATATGCGACATGGCGAGTAGGATAATCCTCAGTTTTGAAAAAACGATAAACGACAAAAAGGCGGACGTGTCGGTCGATTTTGATCAGGAGATAAACGTAAGCGCGGATAAGGACATGATTTTCCAGGTGATATACAATCTGGTCGACAACGCGGTCAAATTCACTCCGGAAAACGGCAAGATAAATATGGAGATACGAAGAACTCCGCACGAAGAAATACGCTTCGCGATAAGAAATACGGGAACGCCGATCAACAAAGAGGACCTTCCGTATCTGTTCGACAGGTTTTACAAAGCAGACAGATCGCGCGGGATAAATACGCAAGGTTCGGGACTGGGTCTTCATATTGCAAAAACGACGATCAATCTTCACGGAGGAGATGTGTTTGTCGAAAGCAATGAAGAATATACAGAGTTTTCGTTTACGTTGCCGATGTGATATTAACACTTTTTTTACAGATGGTTAATATTTAATGTAATTTGTAATACTAATATAAAAAAAGATCGAAAGATCGATTTGAAGCATAAAGAGGTGCCATATATGGACGATTATGAAAAAAATTATGACCAAGGTCTTACAGATAACGGTGCGGAAACTGGCGACAACGAAAATGTAAAACCGGAAGAAAGCACAGTGTATCAGGATCAGGGGAGCAAGGCGGCTTCGAGCGAAAACGAAAACACGGGAGAATATCATTACGACCAAAAGCAGTATCAGAGCAGGTACGGCGGAGACCAGTATCAGTATCAAGGGGCTCAGTATACGAATCCGCAGTATACAAGGCCGGGCGGATACAGCCACAGCGGAGAGTATTACAGATACGACAGAGATCAAAGCGGAAGACAGCCTTACTCATCGTATCAGCAGCCGTATCAGGGCGGATATTCATACCCTCCGAAAAACTTTAAGCAGAAAAAGCAGGGCGGCGGCAAAAAAGCGGTAATAGTCGTTGCGTCCGTGATAGCGGCGCTGGCACTTCTTTTCGGCGGCGCTTTGATAGGAAGCTCGATATACGGGCATTATTACACAAACAATACGGCACTGCCCGGAGACAACAGCCATATCGCAGAAAACAGCGGTTCCGAAAATGCACAATCCGGAAATGACGTTACGCTTAACATCGCGGACACGCCGGAGGAAAAATATGTGGCGCCGTCGGCAGACGGGGCGCTTAGCGTGGCGCAGATCGCGCAAAAAATGACTCCGTCGGTCGTCGGAATAGTATCGGAAAATCTTACAAACCCGATGTACAGCGGATCGGGATCGGGCATTGTGCTGACGGAAGACGGGTATGTCATCACAAACTGCCATGTAATTCAAAACGGCAATAAGATAACCGTTGTCCTCGACAATGGAGACAGTTATGACGCGAGGGTGATCGGGTCAGACGAGCAGACCGACCTTGCTGTGCTGAAAATAGACGCTTCGGGGCTTGTCGCAGCCGAGCTTGGCGATTCTGATAAACTGGTCGTCGGGGATCTGGCGGTGGCTATCGGGAACCCCATGGGAATGGAACTTCAGGGATCTGTGACGTCGGGCGTCATATCCGGGGTCAACCGCGATATAACGATCGGAAACAGGACGATGACCCTTATCCAGACCGACGCCGCGATAAACCCGGGCAACTCCGGCGGGCCGCTTGTCAACAAATACGGCCAGGTTATAGGGATGAACACCGTCAAGATAAGCGTCGAGGGATATGACAATCTGGGATTTGCCATACCGATGAGCACGATTAAACCGATCGTCGAAGAACTCATCAAAAACGGGTATGTGTCCGGGCGTCCGGCGCTTGGGATCGTCGGCGGAGGGATATCCGAAAGATACGCAAATTATTATAACTGGCCGAGGGGCATATATGTCGAGTCGGTCAACGACAAGAGCGACGCCAAGGTCCAGGGGTTGAGATCCGGAGATATCATAACCGCGATAAACGGCGTTGAGGTTAAAACGATAAGCGATCTTGACGAGATCAAGAAAGACATGAAGGCGGGCGATGTCGTCACGGCGACTGTATACAGAAACGGACAGACGCTTGAAATAAAATTCGCGCTTATGGACGCGGCAGACGCCGACTGATAAAAACAAAATAAAAAAGCGTGCAAGATAATCTCTTGCACGCTTTTTTATTTTACAGAATTACTGTGCGCATTTGCAGGCGATGACTTCGATCTCGACGTTTGCGCCCTTGGGAAGATTTACGACCTGGAAAGCGGAACGCGCCGGAAGGACGCAGTCTTTGATATAGGTCGCATATACCTCGTTCATTGCGCCGAAGTCAGCGATATCGGTGATGAAAACGGTCGTCTTAACAATATCGGAAAGCGCACATCCGGCCTGGGCCAGAACAGCTTTAATATTCTCAAAAACCTGAGCGGTCTGCGCTTTTATATCGCCTTTGACAATCTCACCGGTCGCGGGATTTACAGGGATCTGACCGGAAACAAAAACGAGATTCCCACACTCGACACCCTGAGAATAAGGGCCGATAGCAGCCGGAGCATTAGTTGTAGCGATTTGCTTTTTCATAAATGAAAACCTCCTAAAAACTATGAATTTATACAAAAGATATTATAAATGCAAAATGGTATAAAGTCAATCGAGAGTGACGATCGCGCCCTTATCCGCGGATCGCGCAAGTTTTGAGTATATGGAAAGATACCCGGTTTTGAATTTCGGTTCCGGCATCTTGACGTTTTCCATGCGGCTTTGCATCTCCGCTTCGTCAACGTGAAGGGTTATAGAGCGGTTCGGGATGTCTATCGTTATCATATCCCCGTCTTTCACGCATGCGAGAGGGCCTCCTTCGGCGGCCTCAGGGGAAATATGCCCGACAAAGCATCCGTTGTTCGTCCCTGAGAATCTGCCGTCTGTTATAAGCGCCGTTGAAAGGGCAAGGCCGCGACCGTATATGTATTTCATCGCTTTATACATTTCGCGCATGCCGGGGCCGCCTTTGGGCCCTTCATACCGGATGACGACGACATGCCCGGATTTTATCTCTCCGCGTATGATCGCGTCTTCCGCGTCTTCTTCGCGGTCGAAAACGCGCGCTTCCCCGGTAAATTTCCTCATTGACGGGTCGATCGCGGCGGGCTTTGTGACGCACCCGTCAGGCGCGAGATTGCCCCGCAAAAGCGCGATGCCGCCTGAACTGTCGAAAGGCTCCGATATTTTTCGTATGACGTCAAAATTCCGCGGGTACCGGTTCTTGAATCTCGACAGATTTTCCGAGACAGTCGACCCGCTTGCCGTCATACAGGAAGCGTCTATATAATCTGAAAGCTCTTTCATAACCTGTGGGATACCGCCGGAGAAGTAGAAATCCTCCATATTATATTTTGAGGCGGGGTTTACCTTGACGATCTGCGGCGTTTCGCGGCCGGCTTTGTCATATATTTCGGTCATAACTTCCGGTGCGATGCCAAGCTCGTGTGCGATCGCCGAAAGGTGCAGCACGCCGTTTGTCGATCCGCCGATCGCATTTAGAACGACCGCCGCGTTTTTAAGCGACGAAAGTGTGATTATATCACGCGCCTTTATATTTTTCCTGACAAGCTCGACGATCTTTTCGCCTGTTTTGACGGCGATCCTCGTGCGCTCGGCGTAGACCGCGGGGATAAGCGCCGCCGTCGGCAGCGTCATGCCCATCGCCTCTGCCAGACAGCACATCGTGTTGGCCGTCCCGAGAAACGAGCATGACCCGCATGTCGGCCCTGAAAGGTCTTCAAGGTCGTCTACCGTTTCTCTGTCTATCTTCCCTGCGGAAAACATTCCGAAAGCCTCAGAACACGACGTGATATCCGACGGGCGCCCGTCGAAACATATACCGCCGAGCATCGGGCCACCGGGGACGAGGATGCACGGGATGTTGAGCCTTGCAGCCGCCATAAGCATACCCGGAACGATCTTGTCGCATGAACCGAGCAGCACGAGCGCGTCCAGCTGATGTGCCTCGGCCATGACCTCTATATCATTTGCAATAAGTTCGCGTGAGGGAAGGATGAAATGCATCCCGAAAGTGCCGCCGTTTGCAGACCCGTCACAAGCGCCGATCACCCCGAATTCGACCGCCGTGCCGCCGGCTGTATATATACCGCGTTTTACAGCTTCTGCGACCGATCTGAGATTGTAATGGCCCGGAACGAGCTCGTTCCACGAATTAGCTATCCCGATCAGCGGCTTGTCTACCTCCTCTTCTGTGAATCCCATTGATTTATACACGCTGCGATTGTACGCAAATTCAGTCTTTTTGAGAATTTCTTTGCTTCTTAGCACGAAAGCCCCCTCCTTGAACATCGGTATAAATTCATTTTATCATATTGGCAGTGAAAACACATAAAAGTTTTGGGGATAGGCAAAAAATAAAAATAAAAAACCATGTAAAAACGGTATTTAAGGCGGGAAAACACCTTAAATACCGTTTTTAAACAATATTTATTTACGCGTTAGCATTCGCTAAAGCAGCCTCGTCCCTGAGCCTATTAAGCTCTATCTGCTCCTGCACCATCATGTCTTTGACCTTCATGAGTCGGCTGAGGTTTCCGCGCTCATTTTCGTCAAGCTTCATGGTGATGTAGCGGATAGTTTCCATAAGCTGAGGGATCATGACGTACTCAAGTGCGTTGACGCGGCGGCGCGTTTTTTCGATTTCCTGAGCGAGCAGCTGAGAAGATTTTTCGATCTCTGCAAGTCTCAGCATATCGTTGAGGACCGTTGAAAGTTCAAACACCGCATCGTCCAGTTCACCGGATGTCATTGCAAAGCCGTACGGGAAGATCTCGGACGGGTCGTCATTTTTCATTTTGAATTCATATGCCGGAACGTTGACCGACATGATATTGTGATACGCCATCTCGAGAGATACGTTCTGCTTCGGATACAGAAGCGCCTCTTCCAGCATTTCAGGGGACATGACAGCCGATGCCACCGTAAAGCTCTTGTGCGCACGCATCAAGGCTTCCTCCACACGACTGCGCAAGTCACGGTTCTGGCGGACTATCTCGAGAAACTGCTTCATCAACTCGTCTCGTTTGTCCTTCAAAAGCTTATGGCCGCGGCGTGCGGTTTTAAGTCTTTTCTTAAGCCGTGACAGCTCCATCCTGGTGGGGTTAACGTTAAGTCGGGCCATTTAATAACCCCCTCCTTCTTACTTATCGGGGTAGTATTTTTCCAAATACTCAGGACGGATACGTTTAAGCTCACTCTTCGGAAGGATCGTGAGAAGCTTCCAGCCGAGGTTCAACGTTTCCTCAATTGTGCGGTTGGTATCGTAACCCTGGGATACATACTGCAGCTCGAATGCGTCTGCAAACTTAGCGTAAAGTTTGTCGACATCTGTAAGAGCGGCCTCGCCCAGGATCGTCATAAGTTCTTTCGCGTCTTTGCCGCGCGCGTAAGCCGCGAACAGCTGGTTCATTGTATCGGCGTGGTCTTCACGGGTCTTGCCTTTACCGGTGCCCTTATCCTTAAGACGGGACAGCGACGGAAGAACGTCGACCGGCGGTTTGAGGCCCTTTCTGTAAAGCTCACGGGAGAGGATGATCTGACCCTCTGTTATATATCCGGTAAGGTCCGGGATCGGGTGCGTCTTGTCGTCTTCAGGCATCGTGAGGATCGGGATCATCGTGATCGAACCCTCGCAGCCGAGACGGCGGCCAGCGCGTTCATACATCGTCGCAAGGTCGGTGTAAAGATATCCGGGATATCCGCGGCGGCCCGGAACCTCTTTACGCGCCGCAGAAACCTCACGCAGAGCTTCCGCATAGTTCGTTATATCCGTTATGATGACGAGAACGTGCATGTCTTTCTCGAACGCAAGATATTCGGCAGCGGTAAGCGCCATACGCGGAGTGGATATACGCTCGATAGCAGGGTCGTTCGCAAGGTTCATGAACAGGACCGTACGATCTATAGCGCCCGTGCGTTTGAAGTCGTTTACAAAGAAGTCGGCTTCTTCGAACGTTATGCCGACAGCCGCGAAAACGACCGCGAATTTTGCATCCGTACCGAGAACCTTCGCCTGACGTGCGATCTGAGCCGCAAGTTCAGCATGCGGAAGGCCGGAGCCGGAGAATATCGGAAGCTTCTGTCCGCGGACAAGTGTGTTCAGTCCGTCGATCGAAGAAATACCGGTCTGGATAAATTCAGACGGATAGTCGCGCGCCGCCGGGTTCATCGGCAGGCCGTTGATGTCGAGACGTTTGTCGGCCAGGATGTCCGGTCCGCCGTCGTTCGGACGGCCCATACCGTCGAAGACGCGGCCGAGCATGTCTGCCGAAACACCAAGCTCGATCCCGTGGCCCAGGAAGCGGACCTTGGACTGCGCAAGGTTGATACCTGCAGAGTTTTCAAAAAGCTGCACAAGAGCGTCGCTTCCGTTTATTTCAAGAACGCGGCAACGTCTCATTTCGCCGTTTTGAAGCTGTATTTCGCCAAGTTCGTTGTACGTAACATTTTCAACGCCGCGTACAAGCATAAGAGGACCGGCGATCTCTTGTATAGTACGATATTCCTTAATCATTATGCTTCACCTCCAGCGACTTTTAACTCGTTGATCTGCGCTCTCATCTCTTCGGTTATGGCCTTGTATTCAGCCTCGTAAGAATCGGGAGCTGCGTGCTTTGCACGGCCGATCTTGTCGCGCGCAGGGATGGAAAAGATCTTTTCCATATCGGCGCCGGCGTCGATCGCCTCACGCGCGAATTTGGAATAGGTCATTATAAGCTGCATAAGTTTGAGCTGTTTGTCAGGCGAGGTATAAGAGTCGGTGTCGACAAACGCGTTCTGCTGCAGGAAGTCTTCACGGATCATCTGAGCGACGTCCATTGTAAGCCTGTCTTGCGGAGAAAGCGCATCCATACCGACCAGCTGTACGATTTCCTGAAGTTCGCTTTCGCTTTGCAGTATGTTCATGAACTCAGAACGAAGAGGCATAAAGTCTGCGCCGACATTCGCGCCGAACCAGTCGGACAGACGGTCGATATAAAGCGAATAGCTGTTCAGCCAGTTTATAGCGGGGAAGTGACGGCGGTATGCAAGCGACGCATCGAGACCCCAGAAGACCTTGACTATACGCAGAGTCGCCTGGGAAACAGGCTCGGAAATATCACCGCCAGGAGGTGAAACCGCACCGATAGCCGAGAGGGAAGCCTCTCTCGAGTCGGAGCCGAGGCAGTGCACGCGGCCGGCACGCTCATAGAACTGAGCGATACGGGACGTGAGGTATGCCGGGTATCCTTCTTCACCGGGCATTTCCTCGAGACGTCCGGACATCTCACGAAGAGCCTCAGCCCAGCGGGATGTCGAGTCCGCGATGACCGCGACCGCATAACCCATATCACGGAAATATTCCGCTATCGTGATGCCCGTGTAGACCGACGCCTCACGCGCCGCAACAGGCATATCTGATGTGTTCGCGATAAGGACCGTACGTTTCATAAGGCTTTCGCCGGTGCGCGGGTCCTTAAGTTCTGGGAACTCGCGAAGAACGTCTGTCATTTCGTTTCCGCGCTCGCCGCAGCCGATGTAGATAACGATATCGACATCCGCCCATTTTGCCAGCTGATGCTGAACGACCGTTTTACCTGAGCCGAACGGGCCCGGAACAGCCGCCGTACCGCCTTTTGCGATCGGGAACAGCGTATCGATGACGCGCTGACCTGTCATCATCGGAATCGTCGGAGGCAGTTTTTCCTTATACGGCCTTCCCACACGGACCGGCCATTTCTGCGACATCGTGATATCAACGATTCCGCCGTCGTCTTTCTTGACCGTGGCGACGGTTTCCGTTACGTTGAACGATCCTGCATTTATGCTTTCGATAGTGCCGGAAACGCCGTAAGGGATCATGATTTTATGGGAAACGACGACCGTCTCCTGAACTGTGCCTATGATATCGCCTGCGATGACCTTTGCGCCTTTTTCAACGCAGGGAACGAAATCCCATTTTTTCTCGTGGTTTATCGGAGAGACCTCGATGCCGCGGGTGATGGTAGAGCCCGCGATCTCGCGAATGGCTTCGAGGGGACGCTGGATCCCGTCGTATATGGTCTCTATCATACCGGGGCCAAGTTCAACGGACAGCGGCGCACCGGTGGTCTCAACCGTGTCGCCAGGGCCGATACCGGCAGTTTCCTCGTAAACCTGGATAGAGGCCTTGTCGCCGCGCATTTCGATTATCTCGCCGATAAGGCGTTCGCGGCCGACACGGACAACGTCAAACATGTTGGCATGCTGCAAGCCTTCTGCGACTATAAGAGGACCTGCGACTTTAACAATCCTTCCTGTGTCCATACTATGTTCTAACCTTCTTTCTTATAAAAAGGGTGTTCTGTGTTTTACAGAATATCAGAGCCTACTGCGCGTTCGACAGCTTTATGCACCTGCTGCATCCCTATCCCTAGGCTTCCGCTTTTGCCGGGGATGAGGATGATCGCAGGGGTCACGCTGTCGTTATAATGGTTTATGTCAGATTGGATCTCGGCTGCAAGCTGCTCGGTTATATATATGACTGCGTAATCTTCTTTCGCAAGACGGTGCAGCGTCTCCCTTGCTTCATGGGCGTCTGCCGCGAAAGCAACGTCGAGGCCAAGGGCTTTGAAACCAAGTGCGCTGTCACGGTCTCCGATTACAGCTACTTTATACATAAGAATCCCTCAACCTTTCCATAATCATTTCCGTCGTAAGCCCCGCAAGCCTTCCGGACATGACCGTGCGGATCGCGGTAAGCTCTGCCTCCTTGGCGGCGACATAGCCGAGAAGCGGCTGCTCGCCAAGGCCGACGTATTTGGCCGCCTGCAGATAATGGGTAAGCGCGTCGTCGCATAAAAGATCGAGCTGCGTAAGGCCCGCCTCTCCACGAAGCGCGGCGCCGCCGGCGACCGCCGCCTCACGAAGCGGGGTAGACGCATAAACACTCTCCAAAAGATCCGGAGTAAGGTCGGCGAGAAGCCTTCCTATCCCGACCGTTCCGCCCTCTATAAACGACTGCTTCAGATAATCGTACGAGCGCCCCATGCGTTTGATGCGGACCGCCGAACGAAGATTGACGCTGTCTATGAGAAGGGCAACATACCCGATCATAAAGTTGCTCTGAGATGCTTTTGCGAGTTTTGACATTTCAGAGAAACACGCCCTGTCAAGGGCAATATCGGAGTACTGCGGGTCGCCGGTGCGGTTCAAGATGTCGCGAGCCTCCTCAACGCCGCGGCGCATAGCCGGCGACAGCGAGGAATAGTTCCCCTCGTGCAGTATAGAGATAAGGGTTTTTGCGGGGATCGTGCCGGAATCGATCAGAAGATGATCGTACGGTTCGCCGGTCGCTTCACCTTTTAATATGGTTTTGATGTTGTGATAATCGTATTTTATTATGAAAATTTCAACAAGGCTCTTGTCCGGAGCGATGCTGAGCGCGGTACGAAACGCCTCGCTGCGCTGAGCTGCAAGGGATTTTTCAACATCGGCAAGCGTGTTGAAATTCACATCGGTCCATCCGCATTCTTCAAGAACTTTGACAACGTCCTCGGTGCTTCTGGCTTCGCACATACGCACAAGTCTATCGCGGCTCAAGAGGTTTTTCTCCATCGCGCGGGTACGCGCGGTTGGATATAGATAATCAAGATCTTCAATGTTGTTCAAAGCCCACACTCCTTTTCCGGTTTGGGCAATTTCGTCCGATCAGTTAAAAAGCGCGTTTGCCACGTCAAGCGCCATCTCTTCTCTCAGGCGCGAAACGATGGTATCGAGAGCACAGTTGATTTCCACATTGCCGTCTTTGAGAAGCAGGCCGCCGTTGATCGCGCGGGTCTCTTCAGAAAGGGTTAAGTTGTGGGGACGATTTGCCGCTTCGAGACTTTTGTTAGCCTCAATGACCACTTGCTTGCCAAAGCGTGAGCGGTCGGATTCGGTCAAAATGATCTGCTCGTTACCCGACTGAACGTTTTCGACCGCGAATTTGCACAGAAGCGCGACGTAAGACGCGTCGTCGAGTTCCGAGAGCTTTGCCGCAGCTTTATCAAAAGTGGCCGAGATAAGTTCCTGCTTTTTAGCGAGGATCGTCTTGCGAGCCTCAAGCTGTGCGACCGCGCAGATACGGCGCTCGCGTTCGGAAGCCTGGTCATTTCCGCGGGCGATCATCTCCGCGCTTTCATTCTTGGCTTCTTCAGCGTATTTTGCGGCGATTGTCGCCGCCTCTGCCTTCGCGGCGGAAAGAGTCTCCGACACAAAGGAAGTCGCATCGCTGGTTATTTTCTCGGTTATTTTTTCAATACCGTTCATTATGGTACTCCCTTTTCGTTCTGGTTTACTTAGCTTTGGTAATAATTAAAACTTGATGTTGAAAAGCATAAGGATGGAAACAAGCAGGCCGAGAACGGCGTATGTTTCAACCATTGCCGGATAGATCATGGCTTTTGCAAGCTCTTCAGGCCTCTTCGCGATGATGCCCATAGCGGCAGCGGAAGCTCTGCCCTGGCCGACACCGGAGAAGTAGCCGGCGATAGCTATCGGAAGAGAAGCGCCGAAGAACATGAATCCCTGCTCGACTGTCAGCTGAGCACAGTCACCGAAGAAGTTGAGCTGAACAAGCACAAGGAATGCAAAGAGAAGGCCGTATATGCCCTGCGTTCCAGGAAGAGCCTGGAGGAGAAGGGTCTGGCCGAATTTGTTCGGATCCTCGGTCAGAACGCCTGCCGCGCCTGAACCTGCGATACCAACGCCCATACCGGATCCCGCACCGGCAAGACCGGCTGCGAAGCCCGCGCCAATTAAAGCGATAAATGTTCCAGTAGAAAGTGAAGCTAACATGTTATTTGTCCTCCTTTATTATTTCGACATATTTTGTCTTATAAAACAATGGTTTGAACTGACGGCCCGTGCCCTCGAAGAATTTGCCGAAAAATTCGACGTATTCAAGACGGCAGGAGTGAACGAATGCGCCAAGAATGCTTATCGCAAAGTTGAACACCTGGCCGCCGATGAATATTATGAACAATACGATAAATCCAAGGACATTTGCGCCGAACATAGATCCAAGTGTGTTGATAACGCTTGCGACGACTCCCGTCGCAAGGCACAGCGCCATAAGACGCGAGTAAGACAGGATATCCGAAAGATAGCTTGTCGACCCGTAAAGCGCGCTGAGGCCGCTTGTGATCTTTTTGAAGAAATTTTTCTGGGATCGGCCGGCCGTTATGAAGATGCAGACCGCGCCCACGATCGCTATGTAAAGACCGATGGTGCCGAGCACCGGGATCCCGATCATCGGGCCCACAAGCGCCGCGATAAGTCCGCCGACCAGCATGTACCATACAAAGACCTCTGCAAAAGCGTCGAGGTACTGATGGCGTTTGATCATGCGGTAAGCGCTTATGCCCATACCGACGAAGAGATGCACAACGCCAAGACCGAGCGACAGTATAAGCATCGACATCGGGTCGGTTATCGGATCCATGAGAGCGGGCATATTGAATGCCGTGCCGGTTATAAGCTCAGATACCTTAGGTACAATATCTCCGAACCAGCCGCCGAAAGCCGCGCCCCAAAGGAATGTAGAGATGCCGCAGGCAAACGCAAGAAGCATAAACTTGCGGAATCCGCCTGTCGGCCTTGCGCGCTTCAAAACGATCAGGCCCGCCAAAGCGAGGATTAGACCGTACGCCGCGTCGGAAAACATAAGTCCGAAAAACACGAAGAACGACACTGCGACAAACGGATTCGGGTCGACGATACTGTTATAGTTCGGCATACCGTAAAGGTCGGTGATCGCACTGAACGGTTCGACCAGTCGGTTATTTTTAAGGAATACGGGGGGCTCTTCCCCTTCTTCGGGTTCGGTGAACTCCCAAGCGCACTCAAGTTCGCTCGCAATGGAAGCGACCGCATTTTCCGATTCCGCCGGGACCCAGCCCTCGAGATAGACCGTTTTCTTGGTCGCACCGAGAGAAGCGAGGATATCGTCGCGCTGCGACTCCAGCGTCAGGGAATCAAACGCAAGCTCAAGCGCCTCGCGCGACGGGGCGAGAGCCGCGATTTTTTCGATCTCCTCTTCGCGTTTTGCGGCGATGTCTGCTATCTGACTGTCGATAGACGAGATATTATCGGAAACGGTGCCGGAAAGCCCTTTGAAGGTTATGCGCGAGAACCCGACAGTTTTTACAACATCAAGCGCCTTTTCCTCGACATCGCGGTGACACACGAGAAGGAGGTAATTCTGTTCTTTATCAGAACCGACGAGCGTAAGCTCTGCCTCAGCGACTTCCTTTTCCATTTCGCTTATCAAAGCGGGGACGTCGGATGATGCAGGGCATGCGCCCCAAATAACGGAAAAACTTCCCTTTGATTCAAAATCGACAGGGATGTCAAGCGAGACCCACGGAAGCAAAGCGGCCTTTTGTCCTTCAAGCCGGCCTTCCTCGGATGAAAGGGTGGCGACTTTTTTGGAATAGCCGTTGATTTCCTCCGCAACTTCCACGGCGTGGTTGATCGAATCAGCGTCGTAAAACTCGGCTTCATTGATCTGGCGTCTTGGGTCAAGGAAGCTTTTTTTCACGCCTGCGTATTTCTTTAGCGAATCGATCGCCGAAGAAACTTCCGAAAGCATGTGTGATGTCTGCGAGGTTTCGTCTGTCTTTTTCAGAAGGCCCGCCCACTCAGGAGAGGAGAGCCGATCGTCAGAGCGTTCGACCTCAACGCATCCGATGCGGGTAAGGTCGCGCAGAAGGCGACGGCGAACATTCTGAGGTGCAATAAGATGCAGACGTTTCATTTTTACAATTGCCATCAGCCGTTCACTATCCTTCCGACGATCATTGAGACTGCGTTATCGACCTTGCTCTGCGCGGCAGACGCAATATCCGCGCATTCTTTTTCGGCCTGAGCCGCAATATCCGCGGCAGCCTTGTTTCCGCGCTCGTCCGCCTCTGCGAACAATTGCTTGATTTTGGCTTCCGCATCTGCTTTGGCCTGCTCGACAAGCTTTTGACCCTCAGCTTCAGCGTTAGCAAGGATCTTTTTAGCATCAGCTGCCGAATCGGCACGCATTTTTTCGGCCTGCTCTTCAGCCGCAGCAATGGTTTTGATTGCTTCAAGCGACATTTTCTCACCGCCCTTTATGAATAAATATTAATTAATTAATATGTAAGCAATATTAATTACAAAAGCAGCAGGGGGGAAAGCGCACGGCCCTCCGCCCTTCTTTATATAATGAATAAAGCACATTTGCTAAAATAATAACATAATTAGTCGAAAAGTTAAAGTATTTTTTCAAAATAACTGTGGTGCACAATCACGAAATCATTCGTGATTGTGAATAATCTTAGAAGCAAGACAGGCGGCCCCAAATCCGTTGTCTATATTTACGACTCCTATCCCTGAGGCGCAGCTGTTGAGCATCGTAAGAAGCGCTGACAGCCCGCCGAAGCTTGCCCCGTATCCGACGCTTGTCGGCACGGCGACGATCGGGCGGTCGATAAGCCCGCCGATAACAGACGCAAGCGCCCCTTCCATCCCTGCGACGACGATGACGACGCGCGCGCGCTTTATCTCATCAAGCTTCGCAAAAAGCCGGTGTATCCCTGCGACGCCGACGTCGTATATGCGGCTTACGTCATTGCCGAGTATTTCCGCGACCTGCGCGGCCTCTTCCGCAACGGGAAGGTCCGCCGTGCCCGCCGTTACGACGCATATCGTACCCGACGATTTAAAAGAAGGGGTCCTCTTTATTTTAATAATACGTGAGATCTCGCAGTATTCCGCATCCCGAAGGACTTCCTTTACAGAAGCAAAGTGTTCGCTTGTCGCGCGTGTGCATATGATCGAAGCGTCGCTTTTTTCATAAAGGCGTTTCGCGATCTCGGCGGTCTGCGCCGGCGTCTTGCCCTGACAGAAAACGACCTCCGGAAAGCCCTGGCGGATCTCGCGCAGATGATCGATCTTGGCAAAGCCGAGATCCTCGAAAGGCAGCGAAGACAGCTTGGAGATCGCGTCCTTTTCGCTCAGCGCGCCGGATCTGTACATTTGAAGCAGGTCAGATATTTTTTTTTCATCCATTTCCGTCACCCCTGTATTTCCCATTGCGGAAAAATCCGAAATACATTATGCATGCGGCGCATATCCAGAAGTATGCCGTCATATAGGGAACCTCGAATATATTCTCGAAATAACAGTGGACAAGCACACCGCACATGCCGGCAAGCATCCCCTGCACGAGGAAAGACATGCGGTCAGCCGGGTATTTGCCCGCACTTCTCATAGACCACACGATAAGGCCCAAAAGAAGCAGGATAAAGAAGAACAGGCCGATATATCCCATTTCGACAGCGGTTTTGAGGTAATAGTTATCCATGTAGAAATATTCAAAAGTTTCGGTTTCCTCGATTATCTTGTTCTGCATTGCGACGGCCCCGCCGAACCTTCCAAGGCCGAATCCGAGAAGCGGGTTGGAGTTGTTGAGAAGGATCCTGCCTGTTTCCCATCTGATCCCGCGGCCGCCGGCTTGCGATGCGATCGTATATTCCTCGGTGAAAAGATAGGTAAGCCTGTCGGAGATAGACGGCACAAACAGCAGCGCGGCGAAGATCCCGGCGGATAAAACCGCAAGAAGCCTTTTGTCCGCATATATCGCGAAAATGACGATCGCAACGGCGATCCCGCCCCACGCGCCGCGTGAAAACGTAAACAGAAGAGACATCAGCATAACGCCCGTGACTGCCCACGCCGCAAGCTTTTGCCACAAGGGCTTAAGGTAATACGCAAGCGCCGCGCACATCGGGGCCGTCATGACGAGGAACGACCCGAATATGTTCGGGCTGCCCGTTATGGAAAAGACCCTTGTGCGTACCCCCGCCTCAGTGCTTGTGATCCAGCCGGCGGGGATAGGCGTCGCGACTATATACTGATATATCCCGTGAAGCGCCATCGCCGCCGACAGTGCGAGCAGGACATAGAAAAACGTGAGAAGGTCGCCGTCGTCGCGGATGAGTCTGACCGCGAGGAAAAACCAAAGCATATATTGGACGACCGCGCGGTACCCGTCTATCGCGATCGACATATAAGGGGACACGGCGCACATAAGGAAAAACCCGACGCATATGAAAAGAAGAAGATATCCGTCGATCGGGGTAACCCGCATGACGGGATCTTTCGAGGATTTTCCGATGACAAGATCGCAGAACAGATACAATATGACCGCCAGCATGAACGCCTCATCCCATACCGATGCGAGCGAGACTATCGAAAGCACGGACCTTAGGATATAGTCGATCGGCAGGTAAAGCGCCAGTAAGACGAGCATCAACCTGCGCGCGTTCAGCTTTTCAAAGACTCCGGAAAAAACGCTTCCGGACAATATCGATGAAATGCCCCGCCATACGGCTTTGCAGGCTTTTGATAGTGCGCTTTTTCTATATATTTCATAAAAGGGTATAAAAAGCCTTCTCAGCGCGTCTCTCAAACGCGACAAAAGAGAGACGAACCGGCTGCCGACCGCAGAATTCTCTCTCGATACGAAGCGGCCGTATACGACCTTTGTGTGCGAATATCCATAGCACCGCGAAAAGAAAGCGCCGATAGATGCGAACATGCCGTTCCTCAAAAGCGCGGCGATTTTTGACAGAAATCTGTATATAAGACTGCTTTTTATCAGGTTATCCATCGAATCTCACCGAATCTATCGTTCCTATCGTTTCAAAATCCTGTGTTTTTATGGTGTAGGTTCGCCCGGCGCGGACCTCCTGATTTGCGATCTTGGGGGTCGCGGTCCCTTTGGGGACCTTGGATGTTATCGTAACGAGCACGTCTTTCTTGGAAGGGTCGGTCGCGTCGACGATCCCGCCCTCGGCGGTCTGCACCTGGACGATATAGGGGACGATCTCCACGTTTTCAATAAACGCGCCGTCGACATAAGAATTTCCAGAGACGAGCTGCTTGCCCGCCTGCGGGTTTTTATCAAGTTCGTCTATAAGATAAGTCATCGCACCGCGAACGCGTACGACAGTCGTCATATTGACCTGCGGCGCGACGGCGTTGGACACGGTCGGCGCGAAAAGTTTCCATGCGACGCCCGCGATACACGCGATGATAGCGACGAGAACAAGAAGGTCCACAACGTTTATCACCCCGAACAGGCGACCTTTTTGATCGACGATTTTCATTTAAATACACCCTTTCTTAAACATGCCTATAAGTTATACAGCCCGCTTGAATCGCGATATAAAGGCGGCGATCTCGTCTTTTATCTCGCCGCTTAATGAAAGCACGATAAAATATGCCGCCGCGCCGGCTGTGATGGACAAAATGATGCCGAGTATCGACGGCTCGAACGCCTGGGATACGAAAAACGCCGCAGCACCGCACGCAGCGCACGCGATGACGATCGATACGACCGTGTGCGCCGTGAGGTGGAAAACAAATTCTTTTCTGACGCGGATATATGTGAGAAGAAAATACGATAAAAATGCAAGGACCGTCCCGTATGCCGCGCCCATAAACCCGAACAGAGGCAGAAGCGCCGCGCTTGCCGCGACCTTTATTACGGCGGCAACGATGCTGTTCTGAAGGATGGGCAGGGTCTTTTTGTTGAGTTCCCACGCCTTGTTGGCGTATTCGGTAAGGCCCATCATAAACATGGCTATCGCCGTCAGCGCGATTATCGGGGATCCCGTGTGATATTCGGCTTTAGAGAAAAACATAAAACGCGAGATATAGTTTGAAAGAGCGCAAAGTCCGATCGCGGCAGGCGCCGAGATCAGAAGATAAAGCCTTGCCCCGCCGTTTAACAGCGGCTGCGTCTCTGAAAGGCCGTCCTCTCGCCACGCGCGCAGGACCGACGGATACACCCCGCGCATTATCGCGGCAGTGAAAAGCGCGAAGACCCCGGAACTGACCGAATAGTTCGCCGCGTATATCGCGAGCGCGTCTTTCCCGCTGAAAAAGGTGACGAGGTATCTGTCCACCATGTTCAGCATCCCGACGCTTATGCTGACCCCGATAAGGGGTATTCCGAAAGACAAAAGCCGCCGCAGCAGGTCTCTCGAGAAAAAGCGGAACCTTGAAACGAACGGTATTTTAAGCGCGAAGACAGCCAAAATGCCCGCGATAAGATCCGCCGATACGGCGGCAAAGATCGCGGGATAAGGCGTTCTCGCGCCGCCGGACATCAGGGAAGAGAAGAGGTACGCCGCCCCGAGCTTCGTCCCCGCCGAAAACAGAGAGAGGCACACGCTCCACGCGATAAGACCCGCCTGAACGAGCGACGCGTTCATTATTTGAAAAAGCGAATAAGACGCGCACATAAGCGCCCCCGCGATATAAACGGGATTTCCGGATATCAGATACGCGCCAAAGGACAGAAGCAATGTCGAAAGACAGATAAGGGTATATGTGACGGACATCGTCGAGAAGAGCGCGCTTCCCTTGTCGCGGCGCAGTTCTTCTCCGATAAACCTTGCAGACGAATTTGTCATCCACGACATCGAAATGAGGTATATGAGAAGTATGCTGGTGTTTACAAGCTGATACTCTCCGTAGGCGTCGAGCGTAAAAAGGTCGGAGTAAAGCGACGTCGTAAGCATTATGATAAAGCCTTCCAGCAGTTTGGCGGGAAGGAATATGAGAGTGTCCCTTGTTATCCGGCGTTTTGCAGTGTTCAAGAAAAAATCAGTCCTTAAATAAAGCCTAATACAGAGGGCCGCCTTTGTTGACCGCATCTGCAATATACTATATAATATTTAAACGTATATTATATGGTATTATACACTGAATTTATCTATTCTGCCATATAAAAAGATAAAAAATGCGATTATAATTGACCGTGAAATGGTTTCAGCCGCAAAAACGCGGCGTATAGCCGAAATTTCGGAGGGCGAGTATGAGGATCATGCATCTTATCGGCGGCGGCGACGTCGGCGGGGCGAGAACGCATATAATGTCGCTGGTCGGGGAATTGTCTAAGGATAACGACGTGCGGCTCATAAGCTTCAGAAAGGGCGACTTTGCGAGAGACGCGAGAGAAGCCGGCATCGACACCGTCGTCATAAACACGAGGGTGTTCATATCGGATGTTATAAAGCTTTTCCGAGAGGTGGAAAGGTTTTCTCCGGATATAGTGCACTGCCACGGGGCAAAGGCGAACATGATGGGCGTGCTTGTCAAGGCGAGATTTCACAAAACTGTCGTAAGCACGGTCCACAGCGACTATAAGCTCGACTATCTCCACAGCCCGATAAGGCAGCACACGTTCGGGGTAATAAACGCGTGGGCGCTGCGCCGGGTCGATTACAGGATAACGGTCGCGGACAGCCTTCGCCGGGTGCTTATAGAACGCGGCTTTAACCCGGAGAAGATATTTACGATGTATAACGGCATAGTTTTTCCGGAAAAGACCGGGCCGTTCGACAGAATGGAATATTTCAAAAAGATCGGATTTGACGTTCAAGAAGGGGATGTCGTCGCCGGCATAGCGGCGCGCCTTACAGCGGTAAAAGACATAAAAACCGGCGTTCGCGCGGTCGCGAAGGCTGTCAAAAGCTTCCCCGGGATAAAATATGTCATCGCCGGCGACGGCGAAGAAAAGGATGAGATAGCGAGTCTTATCCGCGAACTCGGGGTCGAGAAAAACGTATTTCTTTTAGGCTGGACAAACGACGTCGCATCACTTTTTAAAGCGTGCGATATAAACCTTCTGACGTCGCTGTCAGAGGCGTTCCCCTATTCCCTTCTCGAAGGCGCGAGAGAAGAGTGCGCGACGATATCTTCAAATGTCGGTGGCGTTTCGGCGCTTATCGATGACGGCGAAAATGGATATATCTTTGAGCCGGGAGACGCCGAAAGCCTTGCCGGGTATCTTGTAAAACTCGCCGAAGACAGCGATCTGCGCATTAGCTTTGCTAAAAGCATAAGAGAGAAAGCCGAGCGCGAATTTTCCCTTGAGGGGATGAAAAACAGACAGAAAAACATATATGAGACCGTGCTTAAAAGGGTCGACGCCGAACGCGGGAAAAGCGGCGTTCTCATATGCGGCGCTTACGGCAGGGGCAACACCGGAGACGAAGCGATACTCAAATCGATCGTATCCGAGATGCGCGGGATCGACGCGGAAATGCCGATATGCGTAATGTCAAGGACGCCGGACGATACAAGGATCGGCAATGAAATAGATTCCATATACACATTCAACATTCCGACGTTTATGAAAAAGGCGAGACATACAAAGCTTTTCATAAACGGCGGAGGAAGCCTTATCCAGGATGCGACGTCGTCAAGATCGCTGTACTTTTATCTGTTCACGCTGTATATGGCGAAAAAACTGGGGTGCAGGGTGATAATGTACGGGTGCGGGATAGGACCCGTCGCGAGGAAAGCAAATCAGAAGATCGCGAGTAAGGTCCTTAATAAATACGTAGATATAATAACGCTGAGAGACGACATATCGAGAGAGGAGCTTTTGCGCCTCGGCGTGACAAAACCCGAGGTTCATCTCGCCGCGGACCCGACAATGGGATTCGTCCCCGCGGACGACAAGCAGATAGACGCGTATTTCGATTCGCAGGGCGTGCCGAAAGACGGGGAATATATGTGCTTTTGCCTGAGAAACTGGAAGAAAAGCGACTTCAATCAAACCTTTGCCGCCGCGGCAGAGTACGCATATAATAAATATGCGCTTCCGGCGCTTTTCGTGCCGGTAGAGCTGCCGAAGGACGCGGACGAAGCCAGGAAAGTCGCAGAGCAGGTCAGAACGCCGTATTATATGATGGAATCGCAAAGGCCCATCGGCGTGACGATCGGGATTTTGAAAAGGATGCGCGCGATCGTTTCGATGCGCCTTCATGCGCTTGTTTTTGCGGTGGGATACGGGGTCCCGGTGATAGGGGTGTCCTACGATATAAAGGTCGAGGGGTTCATGAACTATATCGGGGCGGACTCGCTTGTCAAACTGGAAGAGCTTGAGCTTTCAAAACTGTGCAGAATGATAGACGAGGCCGTCGAAAAACGCGAGGATGAGAGAGTCGCGAAGATGGCGCAGTCCCTCAAGGAAAAATGCGCGATAAATTCTGAATGCGCCCGTCGGCTTTTAAAAGGCTGACGGCGAGATGGGAGATATAAATATGCAGGATGTTGTTTGCCTGTCGACGTCTAACTGGCACCCTTTTCCGACGAGGAAGCAAAACGTTATGAAAAGGCTTAATGATGCGAACATAATTTATTTTGACCCGCCCTTCACGATCCTTGCGCCTTTGAAGGACAAAAAAGCGAGAGAGCGGTTTTTCAAATTCAGAAAAGACGGCGAGCGCGTGCGCGACAATATCGTCGTCTATGCCCTGCCGCCGGTGCTGCCGTTTTTTAACCGGTATCGCGTAATAAACAAGATAAACCAGCGCTTTCTGGCGAGATTTGTAAAGAAAAGGATGAAAAAGCACGGGGTGAAAGATCCCGTGTTGTGGTGCTATTCGCCGACGTCCTGCGATATCATTGACAAAATACCGAAAAAGGGGCTTGTCTATGACTGCGTCGACAGGCACAGCGCATACGGAGGGATGATGGACCCGAAGACCGTCGACAGGATGGAAGAGGACCTGGCGAAAAACGCCGACATGGTCTTTGCGACGGCCGAAGGGCTTTTTGAGACCCTTCGCGGGTATAATGAGAATGTAAGTCTCATACCGAACGGCGCGGCGTTTGAGATATTTTCAAAAGCCGCGGAAAAGCTTGACGTTCCAGACGAGCTTTCCGGTATAAGCGGTAAGATATTCGGCTTTGTCGGCATGCTTCAGGGGTGTATAGATTACGACAGTATACGCGCGCTTCTCGAGGCGAGGCCCGATTATCACGTCGTATTTATAGGCAGGGCCCTTCCCGGGGTCGATATATCCGAGATGGAAAAATTCAAGAATGCGCATTTTCTCGGGCTTAAGCCTCAAGAGGAGCTTCCTCTATACATGTCGAGGTTTGACGTATGCCTGAACGTTTTTAAAAGCGGGGCATTGTCGAAAGATGTGAGCCCGCTCAAGTTTTATGAATATCTCGCGACGGGGAAGCCTGTCGTCACGACTCCGGAGCCGCTGCAGGTTATGGAGTACAGGGATATGATATACGTATCGGAAAGCCCCGCCGATTTCATAGACAAATGCGACGCCGCAGCGAAAGAGGACGATCCCGAACTTAGGCGGAAAAGGATAGACGCGGGGCGCGCCTGCTCATGGGATTCGAGGATCGCAAAAATGCGCGAAGAGCTGAAAAAACGCGATATAATGTGACTTAAAAGCGACACGGCGTTATATTGCGAAAAGTTTGCCGCTTTATACAGGGAAACTGCAGAAAGCGGATTTGTATAATCATAGATGTTCGTCCGCGCGTTTTTTCAAGACGCGCGGACGCTTATATTTGTACGCTTTATATTAAAAAAAAACATATTTCAATGTCTTTCTATCGCAATTGACAATTTGTGTGAAATATACAGAAATTACTTGTAAAATCAAGCAATTGCGTATAATATTAAATTGGAATTATATTTGGATCAAACGCGACAGGAAAGCGTTTTTATATTACAAGGTGCGGCGTGCTTGACGGCTTGTAAAAGCCGGTCGGCGAAACGAAGTTTGCGCCTTTTTTGCATTTTATTAAAGGCAAAACACAGCGAGAACGGGAGGAAGCACATGAAAAAAATTGCTATTGTCATGGGTTCGGACAGCGATCTGAAGGTTATGCAGGGCGCGATGGACATGCTGTCAGATTTCGGTGTTCCGTTTGAGGTCAGGGTCATCTCGGCGCACAGGACCCCGGCCGCCGCGGAAAATTTTGCAAAGGCGGCGAAGGACGATGGGTTCGGGGCGATAATCGCAGCCGCGGGCAAGGCGGCGCATCTTGCGGGCGTGCTCGCGTCGTATACGACGCTTCCGGTGATCGGCGTTCCCGTAAAATCATCGACAATGGATGGGCTTGACAGCCTTCTTTCGACTGTGCAGATGCCGAAGGGCGTGCCTGTCGCAACGGTCGCGATAGACGGCGCCGGGAACGCGGCGATACTTGCGGTTCAGATGCTTGCGATAAACGACGAAAGCCTCTCTGAAAGGCTTTGCAAATATAAGTGCGATATGGCGGCCGAGGTCGCGGAAAAAGACGAGAAGGTACGCAAGGAGCATTCTAAGCTCGCTTAAAGGACTTGACGGAAAGGGCGGCAAAAGATGAGAAAAACGCAAATGATCTACGAGGGGAAAGCGAAGAAAGTTTATGAGACCGATGTCGACGGTATATACATAGTCGACTACAAAGACGACGCGACGGCGTTCAACGGTCTTAAAAAAGGCACGATAGCCGGCAAAGGCGCGATAAACAACCGCGTGACGAACCACATGATGCGCATGCTTGAAAAAAGCGGGATACCGACGCATTTCGTCGAGGAGCTGTCAGATCGGGAAACGGCCGTTAAAAAAGTCAAGATCGTTCCGATAGAAGTGATCGTGAGGAATATTGCGGCGGGCTCTCTTGCAAAGCGCCTCGGTGTTCCCGAGGGGACGAAGCTTAAAAGCACGGTCCTCGAGTACTGCTATAAAAACGACGAGCTTGGCGACCCGATGATAAACAAATATCATGCCCTTGCGATAGATCTGGCGACCGAGGATGAAATGCGGAAAATAGACGAGTATTCTTTCAAAATAAATTCGGTCCTGACCGAGTATCTGAAAGACATAGGGATAGAGCTTATCGATTTTAAGATAGAATTCGGGCGTCTTTCCGATGGGACAATCGTCCTTGCGGACGAGATATCGCCTGATACGTGCAGATTCTGGGATACAAAAACCGGCGAGAAACTGGACAAAGACAGATTCCGCCGCGACCTTGGCGGAGTGGAAGACGCGTATAAAGAGATCCTGCATCGCATGCTTGGAGAATAATTGGGAAGGATAGAGGTGCTTATTCAGATGGGATGTAATTGCGTGAAAAAAAGCTGCGAGATCCGCGATATCGATAAAATGCCGTGGAAGCTTGGAGAGGAATGCGGGGTCTTCGGAATATACGTCGCCGAGGGAGACGATCTTCACCCGGCGTTTGAAACATACAGCGCGCTTTATGCGCTCCAGCACAGAGGGCAGGAATCGTGCGGGATCGCGACGAACAAGGGCGGAGTTATAAGCCTTCATACGGAGATGGGCCTTGTCAGAGACGCGTTCAACCCGGAGATACTTGAAAAACTTGACGGGAATATGGCCATCGGACACTGCAGGTATGCGACGACAGGTACGGCGACCCGCTCAAATGCGCAGCCGATCGTGATGAGCCATATAAAAGGAAATCTCGCGCTTGCACATAACGGGAATCTTGTAAACGCGCAGGCGCTTCGCCGCGAGATCGAGCTCAACGGCGGGATATTCAGGATGTCGAACGACTCGGAGGTCATTTCATATGTGATCGTCAGAGAGAGGCTTAAGACCGGGTCGATCGAGCAGGCGGTCAAAAACGCGATGAATCATCTCATAGGCGCCTATTCGCTTGTTATAATGAGTCCGAGAAAACTTATGGCGGTGAGAGACCCGTACGGGTTCAGGCCGCTTTGCATAGGGAAAATCGAAAATTCGTATGTCTTCGCATCGGAGACGTGCGCTCTTGATACGATCGGCGCGACGTTCGTACGCGATGTAGAGCCGGGCGAGATCGTCATCGTTGAGGACGGGGAGATGCGCTCGATCTTCTGCGATAAAAAAGAAAGATCTGCGACATGCATATTTGAATACATTTATTTTGCAAGGCCGGACAGCGTTATAGACGGCGCGTCCGTCGAAAGGGCGAGACAGGAAGCGGGCAAGCACCTCGCGATAGAGCATCCGGTCGAAGCGGATATTGTAATAGGTGTCCCGGATTCGGGTCTTTCGGCGGCGATCGGCTATTCAAAAGAATCCCATATACCGTACGGAGTTGGGCTTATAAAAAACAGATATGTCGACAGGACGTTTATACAGCCGGGGCAAAGTCGCAGGGAAAACGCGGTCAGGATGAAGCTGAACGCACTTGCTGAGGTCATACGCGGGAAACGCGTCATAATGGTCGACGACTCGATCGTCAGGGGCACGACGTGTGCGCGCATCGTGTCTATCCTGCGCGACGCGGGCGCGAAGGAAGTGCATATGAGGGTGTCTTCACCGCCGTTCCTGCACCCCTGCTTTTTCGGGACGGATATCCCCGATCGAGAGCTTTTGATCGCTCCCGGAAGAACGGTCGAGGAAATACGCAGGATAATCGGCGTCGACTCGCTCGGATTTTTGAGCATAGAGGCGACGCAGAAGATCGCGGTCGGGGCGCATTGCGGATTCTGTGACGCCTGCTTTACGGGCAATTATCCGGTAGCGGTCCCGGACAAGGTGGAGAAAAACATATTCGAAAGGAGAATCGGAGAATGACCGACAGCCGATCGGAAAGCTATAAGAAAGCCGGGGTGGACGTGGTCGCCGGATACGAGGCGGTCAAAAAAATGCGTCCGTTCGTCGAAAGCACTTTTACAAAAGGGGTAATGGGCTCGATCGGCGCGTTCGGCGGGCTGTTTGAGCCGGACATATCCGGAATGAAAAGGCCGATCCTCGTCTCCGGAACGGACGGAGTGGGGACAAAGCTCAAGATCGCCTTTCTTATGGACAAGCATGATACAGTCGGCATCGACTGCGTCGCCATGTGCGTCAACGACATAGTTTGCTCCGGCGCTATGCCGATGTTCTTTCTCGATTACATAGCGGTCGGCAAAAACAATCCGGACAAGATCGCCCAGATCGTCAAGGGCGTATCCGACGGGTGCCGCCAGGGGCATTGCGCCCTGATCGGCGGAGAGACCGCGGAAATGCCGGGCTTTTATCCGGAGGATGAATATGATCTCGCGGGGTTTTCCGTGGGGATCGTCGATCATGACAAGATAATCGACGCGGATCGCATGAAGGCGGGCGATACTCTGGTCGCGGTCGCATCGAGCGGCGTGCATTCAAACGGGTTCTCTCTCGTGAGAAAGGCGCTTAAAATAGACAGCGAAAAAGCCGTCAGCACATATGTGGGAGAGCTTTCTTCGACCCTGGGAGAGGCGCTTTTGACACCGACAAGGATATATGTCGACGCGGTCTCGGCGCTTAAAGAGAAAGCGGATGTTAAAGCGATAAGTCACATAACAGGCGGCGGATTTTATGAAAATATACCGAGGATGATGAAGGACGGGCTTAAGGCGGTCATTGAAAAGAACGCGATCCCGAAAAACCCCGTGTTTGACGTTATCGCAAAAGCCGGGAACATTCCGGAAAGGGATATGTACAACACCTTCAATATGGGTGCGGGGCTGATATGCGCCGTGTCGAAGGACACGGCGGATGCCGCGATTTCGGCGCTCGCTTCGGCGGGGTACGATGCATTCATCGCCGGGCATTGCGAAGAAGGATCGGGAGTCGAGATAGTATAAACATCTTATCTTAAGGGGGCGCGCGCGTGGCCAAAAGGATCGTTGTGCTTGTTTCGGGATCCGGAACGAATCTGCAGGCGATAATAGACAAAGTAAAAAAAGGCGATATCAAAAACGCGGAGATCTGCGCCGTAATATCCTCGAAAGAGGGGGCGTACGCCTTGAGAAGGGCCAATGCCGCGGGCATCTCATCGTATGTCGTTGAAAAGCGCAACTTCAAATCCGAGAGGGAGAGAGATATCGCGCTTATGGGTCTGATCGATTCGTTGAACGTCGATCTTATCGTTCTTGCGGGGTATTTGAGCATATTGAGCGAAGAGCTATGCGAAAAATATGAAAACAGGATCATAAACGTGCATCCGGCGCTGATACCGTCGTTCTGCGGAGATGGTTATTACGGGCTCAAAGTGCATGAAAAAGCGCTTGAATACGGGGTCAAGATAACGGGAGCGACGGTCCATTTTGTGAATAAGGATACGGACGCGGGCCCAATTATAATGCAGAAAGCCGTCGAAGTGAAAGACGGGGATACGGCAGAGACTCTGCAAAAGAGAGTGATGGAGGAAGCCGAATGGCAGATAATGCCGAAAGCGGTTTCGCTTTTCTGTGAGGATAGGTTAAAGGTATGTGGAAGACAGGTCATAATACTTGAAAAGGGTGATGAGAGATGAAAAAACGTGCGCTTATAAGCGTGTTTGACAAAAGCGGAGTCACGGAGTTCGCGGCCGAACTTGTAAAACTCGGGTATGATATCATATCGACCGGAGGGACGTCGGCGACCCTGCGCCGTGCCGGGATCGAGGTCATCAATGTAAGCGATATGACGGGCTTTCCCGAGTGCCTTGACGGAAGGGTAAAGACCCTTCACCCGATGATACACGCGGGCATTCTCGCGATGCGTAATAACGCCGAGCATATGGAGCAGCTTTCAGAACTTGGCGTTGCGCCGATCGATATCGTCGCGATCAATCTTTATCCTTTTCAGCAGACCATACTTCGCGATGATGTGACGCTGCCTCTCGCGATAGAAAACATAGATATCGGCGGACCGACGATGATCCGCGCGGCGGCAAAAAACTGGCAGGATGTGTGCGTGATCGTAGATCCTGCAGATTATCCGCAGATAATAGAGGACCTGAAAAACGGCGGAGTCGACAGGGAGACGAAATTCACCCTCGCGAGGAAGGTGTTCCAGCATACGGCGAATTACGATGCGCTGATATCCTCATATCTCAACAAGGTCAGCGGGGATAACGAATTCAAGGATACGTTCACCGTCACCTATCAAAAGCAGCAGGATCTGAGATACGGAGAGAACCCGCATCAGAAAGCGGCCTTCTACAGAGAGATCGGGAAAACCTATGAAGGGACCCTGGTCGAGGCTGAGCAGCTTTGGGGCAAAGAGATGTCGTATAACAATATAAACGACGCGAACGGCGCGCTGGACGTCATAAAAGAGTTCAACGACACGCCCTGTGCCGTTGCGGTGAAGCATACGAACCCATGCGGAGTCGGGATCGGGAAGACGATATACGACGCCTACATGACGGCTTATGAATCAGATCCGAAATCGATATACGGCGGGATCGTCGCGCTAAACCGCTGCTGCGATTTCAAGACCGCACAGGAGCTGTCGAAGATATTCCTCGAGATTATCATAGCGCCGTCATACACGCCGGAAGCACTGGAAGTTCTTAAAAAGAAACAGAATATAAGGCTTCTTCTCCTCCCGGAGATCGCGAAGAAGCACACCCCGGATATGCTTGACTTTAAAAAAGTCGCCGGCGGCCTTCTCGTTCAGGAGCCCAATCTCGAGCTTGTCGATGAAAGCAGCATGAAAGTTGTGACAAAGCGCCAGCCGACGAAAGAGGAGATGGAGCAGCTTATCAACGCGATGCGCGTTGTAAAGCATACCAAATCCAACGCGATAGTTCTGTATAAAGGGAATGGGACGATCGGTATCGGCCCCGGGCAGACGAACAGGGTTACGGCGCTCAACATTGCGATATCGTACGCTGGCGAAAAGGCGAAGGGCTCGGTGCTCGCATCGGATGCGTTCTTCCCGTTCGGCGACAGCGTTGAAACGGCAAACGCTGCCGGGGTCACCGCGATAATCCAGCCCGGCGGATCGATCCACGATCAGGAATCCATCGACCTGTGCGATAAATACGGCATAGCGATGGTGTTCACCGGGATAAGACATTTCAAACATTAAACGGATTTTGTATCAGGGTAGGGTTTTATGAAAGTTTTGATAATAGGCGGCGGAGGCCGCGAGCACGCGATCGCGTGGAAGCTTGCGCAGAGCCCGAAGGTTAGCAAGCTGTGGTGCGCGCCAGGAAACGGCGGCATATCCGAAATATGCGAATGCGTTCCGATAAAAGCGACGGATGTCATCGGGATAGTGAATTTCTGCAAACAGAACAACCCGCATCTTGTCGTCGTGACGCCCGACGACCCGCTGATGCTCGGTATGGTCGACGCGCTGACGGCGGCGGGTTTTCGTGCGTTCGGCCCGACAAAGGATGCGGCGCTTATTGAGGGGTCAAAGGCATTCGCAAAAGATCTGATGAAAAGATATTCCATACCGACCGCGAATTATGAGGTTTTCGACGACGCCGAGGAAGCGATAAACTATGTGAAAAAGGAAGGCGCGCCTATCGTTGTCAAAGCCGACGGGCTGGCGTTGGGAAAAGGCGTCAGGGTCGCCAAGACCGAACAGGAAGCGATCGAATTCATCCGTTTTATCATGGATGATAAGATATTCGGCGCATCCGGCGCGAGGGTCATAATAGAGGAGGTCCTTGAAGGGCCGGAGGTGTCAGTCCTCTGCTTTACCGATGGGAACACCATCGTTCCGATGCCGTCCGCGCAGGATCACAAGCGCGCGTTTGACGGGGATGAGGGGCCGAACACGGGCGGCATGGGCGCATTCTCGCCGAGCGCGTATTATACAAGCGAGATAGCCGGCATTTGCAGAAAACGCATATTTATCCCGACGATAGACGCGATGAAAAGGGAGGGGCGCTCTTTCAAGGGCGTTCTGTATTTTGGGCTTATGCTGACTCAGGACGGGCCTAAGGTGATCGAATACAACGCGAGATTCGGAGATCCAGAGACGCAGGCGATACTGACAAAGCTTGATTCAGACCTGTTTGATATAATGAACGCCGTGATCGACGACAAGCTTGATAAAACGCCCGTTAAGTGGTCCGATGACGCGACGTGCTGCATAATTCTCGCAAGCGGAGGTTATCCGGGGAAATACGAGACCGGATACGAGATCTTCGGGATAGACGATGCGATATGCGACGACGTAACGGTTTTCCATGCGGGGACGAAGAGAGACGGCGCGAGATATGTGACATCCGGAGGGCGGGTCCTCGGAGTAACGGCAAAAGGGCGAAACCTCGCGGCGGCGATAGAAAAGGCGTATGAAAAGGCGTCGCTGATAAAATTTGAAGGTGTGCATATGCGCCGCGACATCGGGAAAAAATAATATAAAGACAGATAAAAAAACATCCGCCGCGAAGGATTTCTTCGCGGCGGATATATTTTTGAACGTCAAAGGATATACAGATATATCAGTTTTTCAAATTATTTTGTCTGGCCGTTCTGATCGCGGTTTTGCTGCTGCACAGGCGGATGCTGGCTGAAAGGCTGGTTGTTTGCCGGCGGCGCCTGCGCTGCCGCGGCTGGATTCTGGACTTGATACTGGGGCATCTGCTGCATTTTTTTGGCTTTTTTTGCCCTGCTTCTCTTTGCTATGCCTTTTACTATCAAAACGATTATCAGCACCAGTATCGCAAGTATTATAATGACCGGAAGCGCGCCTATAATGAATATCAGCAAATCTTCGCCGAAATCTTTCAGCCCGTCAATTGAGTATGAGAACTGCTGAGAGATGCGCTCGGACAGGCTTTTCGGAAGAGGAGCGGTCTTTGTCATCGACGAAACTTCCGTAAGATATATCTGAATGGTCGAAAAACTTACAAGGCTGTCGTATTTGCGAAGCGTGCCTGTAAGGCTTTCGATCTGATAGCGCGTATCTGAAAGCGCCCTTTCAAGCTCGATCACATCGGAAAGCTCTGTCGATCTCGAGAGGATATCGAGAAGACGCTCTTCCTGGATCTTGAGAGAGGCAAGCCTTGCTTCCGTGTCTATGTATTCTTCGGTCCTGTCATCCCCGTATATAGACGTGTTTGTGATATTGCCGATTTCGGCAAGCTGGCTTTTCGTGAACTCTTCGAACGATTCGACGGGTATCCTGACAGTAAAAGAGGCGTCGCGCCTCTCGGAATATCCGGAAAGCCTTTGGCCGCCGGATATATGAGAGCTTTCGACATATCCGCCCATATCGTTTATCAATGTATCCAGTTTCTCGAGAGACGCGTCAAAATCCTGCGTCTCTATGGATATATCGGCAGACCATATGATCTTCCTGTTCGGATTTTTCTGGATATTCAATGCGGTAGACCCGAGGACGTCTTTTTCGTAGGTATCTATACCTTCGTTGGGGATATCGGCTCCGCTGGGCAAAACGGAGTTATGTGCCTGCGATGCGGCGGCCGTTTCGGCGTAATACATATTTGCTCCGCCGGAGTTTGCATCCATGCTTCTGGCAGAGCATGAACACAGCAAAAAAATGATAAGCATAAGAATGACGGCGGCAAAAGCCTTGCGTTTCATGAAAAGCTCCTCCTTCAAAATTGAGATCAGGGATTATGTTTGTTTTGACGGCGGTAAGAGGGGGAAGTTCCGCAATTTGTAAAAATTATTAAAAATTTTTAATAAATTCAAAAAATGAAACCGCAAAACATCCCGTCAAGACGATCTGCAGACGGCCTTTATCTGAAATAATCCATACCTCCGCGGAAGAGCGGCTGATATTTATTGCCGTAAATATTTTGCGCGATGTCGGGCGCATATCTTTCGGTATGGCCCATTTTGCCGAGAACACGGCCATCCGGACTTGTGATGCCTTCTATCGCGAACATAGAGCCGTTGGGGTTTACGTCGATGCTCATGGAAGGCTTTCCAGATTCATCGACATACTGGAAGGCGACCTGGCCGTTTTCTATAAGCTTTGCTATCGTCTCATCTGATGCGACGAACCTTCCCTCTCCGTGGGACATCGGAACGACATGCATATCCCCGAGAGAGCATTGAGACAGCCACGGAGATATCACCGACGAGACGCGCGTCCTCGCATAAAGCGACTGGTGGCGGCCTATCGTATTATATGTCAGAGTCGGACAGCCGTCATCCATATCGCGTATCTCGCCAAACGGCACAAGGCCGAGCTTGATAAGCGCTTGGAATCCGTTGCATATGCCGAGCATCAGCCCGTCGCGGTTCTTCAAAAGGTCGTGCACCGCATCCTTTATAGTAGGACTTTTGAAGAAAGATGCTATGAATTTGCCCGATCCGTCCGGCTCGTCGCCGCCGGAGAATCCGCCCGGGATGATGATTATCTGCGACTCTTCTATCGCGGATCTTAGCGCTGAACTGGACTCTTCCAAAAGCGAGGGTGTGAGGTTCCTCACAAGGATTATGCGCGGCTCTCCGCCGGCGGCTTTGACCGCCCTTGCCGTGTCGTATTCGCAGTTCGTCCCGGGGAAGACCGGTATGACGACGCGCGGCTTCCCGAAGGATCCGCCTTTTATAAGAACGGGTGCTCTGTCGCTTGTTATCTGAGAAACGTCATGTTCGCCGGCTTTTGCGGCAGTCGGATATACGCCCTCAAGCCGCGATTCAAGCGCGATGCGCACATCGTTTAAAGATATCGTTTCATCCCCGAAAGATATTTCAGGCGTCTTTGTCGTGCGGCCGATGAGAACGGCGCCGTCAAAACGATCATCGTCGCATTCGACGACGATCCCGCCGTAGTTCCTTGAAAACAGCATCTCGTCAGTCACATTGCGGCTTATTTCGGCGCCTATATCCCCGCCGACGGCCATTTTGCACACCGCCTCGGCGATGCCGCCCGTCGAGACCGGGAAGGCCGACAGGATCTTGCCCGAATCGGCAAGCGCCCGAACGTTGTCCCACGTGTTTTTGATCGCGGCATAATCCGGTTCTCCGCTTTCCTTATAAGAAGCTTTGAAGAATAAAAGCGCCGAGCCCGGTTTTTTGAATTCAGTCGTTATTATATCCGATGTGTCGCACGGCGCGATCGCGAACGATACAAGCGTCGGCGGAACGTCGAGTTCGTTGAATGATCCGGACATCGAATCCTTCCCGCCGATCGCCGCGACGGAAAGCGCTATCTGCGCGGAAAATGCGCCGAGAAGCGCCGACAAAGGCTTGCCGAAGCGTTTCGGATCGCGCCCGAGTTTTTCAAAATATTCCTGAAGTGAGAGGTAGGCTTTTTTATAATCGCATCCCGCAGAGACGAGCTTTGCTATCGACTCTATAACGGCACAGGATGCCCCGATAAACGGATTTTTTTCCGACAGATAGGGGTCGAACCCGAACGCCATAACGGACGCTGTCGTCGTCTCCCCGTCGAGGACCGGAAATTTCGCGGCCATAACCTGCGACGGGGAAAGCTGATACTTTCCGCCGAAGGGCATGATAACGCTTCCCGCGCCGATCGACCCGTCGAACCTTTCGATAAGGCCGCGCTCGAGGGATACGTTAAGATCGGAAAGACAATTTTTCAGCTTTTCAGCGCGGCTTTTTCCCGAATAAGCCGCGTCGTCGTGGCGGATTTTTGGAAGAGGCGCGATCTCGGCGCGAACATGTTTTTCCGCGCCGCTGGAATTGAGAAATTCACGTGAAATGTCGACTATTACACGCCCGTTCCAGGTCATGCGAAGGCGTTTGTTATCTGTCACCTTTGCGATTATGTTGGCCTCTATATTTTCATCCGCGCAAAAAGCGAGGAACTTATCTGTGTTTTCCGACGATATGACGACCGCCATTCTCTCCTGCGATTCGGAGATCGCAAGCTCGGTGCCGTCGAGCCCGTCGTATTTTTTCGGAACCTTGTCAAGATCTATGAGAAGCCCGTCCGCAAGCTCGCCGACCGCGACCGAAACGCCGCCTGCGCCGAAGTCGTTCGACCTTTTTATAAGCCGTGTGACTTCATGATTGCGGAAAAGCCGCTGGATCTTTCTCTCTTCCGGCGCATTGCCTTTCTGGACCTCCGCTCCGCATTGCGCCAAAGATTCACCCGTGTGGCTTTTTGAAGAGCCGGTCGCACCGCCGCAGCCGTCGCGCCCGGTACGTCCGCCGAGGAGTATCACAACATCCCCCGGAACTGGCGCCTCACGCACTACGTTGCACTCAGGCGCCGCGCCGACGACCGCGCCTATCTCAAGCCGTTTTGCAACGTATCCCGGGTGGTATATCTCGCGGACAAGCCCCGTCGAAAGGCCGATCTGATTCCCATATGATGAATATCCGGCCGCCGCAGTCTGGCATATCTTCCGTTGAGGAAGCTTTCCCGGAAGTGTGTCCGATATCGGAACAGTGGGATCCGCAGCGCCAGTTACGCGCATCGCCTGATATACATACGAGCGCCCCGAAAGAGGATCGCGGATCGCGCCGCCAAGGCACGTTGCCGCGCCGCCAAACGGCTCGATCTCAGTCGGGTGGTTGTGTGTCTCGTTCTTGAACATCAAAAGCCAGTCTGCGTCTTCACCGTCGATATTGGCCTTGACTTTCACAGAACACGCGTTTATTTCCTCAGACTCGTCGAGGTTTTTGAGAACGCCGCGTTTTTTAAGTGTTTTTACTGCAAGCGTCGCGACATCCATCAGGGTGACAGGACGCGAATCCGCCCTGCCTTCGTAGATCTCTTTCCTCGTTTTTATATATTCGTCGAACGCCCGTGAGATGACGGGGTCATCTATCTTGACATCGTCGATATGGGTCGAGAAGGTCGTGTGACGGCAGTGATCCGACCAGTATGTGTCGATCATGCGCATTTCCGTGATCGTCGGGTCGCGTTTCTCCTCGTCTCTGAAATAGTCGCGCAGGAACACAAGGTCGTCTTCATCCATTGCGAGCGCGTATTTGCTGAGTATTTCGCCAAGATCCTTGTCATCCATGGATATAAGCCCCGCGACCGTATCGACCGACGTCGGCATGTCGTATTTCTGGATGAGCGTTTCCGGCTTTTCAAGCGACGCCTCTCTCGCTTCTATCGGGTTTATAAGGAAATTCCGTATAGAGAAAAACTCATCATCGGAAATATCTCCCGAAAGCACGTATATTTTTGCCGCGTGCACAACGGGACGCGGCTTTTGCGTCAAAAGCTGGATACATTGCGCGCAGGAATCCGACCTCTGATCGAACTGCCCCGGCAAAGGCTCTACCGCGAGAACGCGTGAGCCCTTGGGGATATCGGGCATCTCTTCGTCATAGCAGTTGTCGCACATCGGTTCTGAGAACACGTTCTCCCGGGAAAGAACATACGTCCCCTCGTCTATCCCCTCAACGTCATAGCGACAAAAAATGCGCACGCTGTCGAGAGAAGAGATCATAAGGTTCGTCCGGATCTCGTCAAGAACGGCGCGCGCTTCGATATCGAAACCGGATTTTTTTTCAGAATAGCACCGAAAAACCCCAGACATAAGCGCACCTCTACTAATAAAAAAATATATATTTATAATATAATTTACCATATATGTTGTCAATAAAAGCAAGGCTCAAAAAAACTTTGAATATGCAGAATCATGTTGTATAATGTAAACAGTATGTGGATTCCGGCACACCGGAAATAAAGTATAGTGGGGGATATTTGCTGTGTGGATAATCAACTCAATCAACGGCGCGCTTACGATCTTCACGATGCTCATGGTCGGATTTTTTCTTTGCAAGGCGAAGGTTGTCGATGAAACAGGCGAGCTTTTCATAAGCAAGCTGCTTACATATGCGATCGTTCCGGTTATGACTTTTGAGAGCATATACAAGACGTTCACGCCGGATCTTATAAAAGAGATGGGCTGGAGTCTTCTGATACCGACTCTGATACTGGGCGTCGGTTTTCTGCTGTTTGTGATCGGGGCGTATGCGCTGAAGCTTCCCGTGGGAGAGCGCGGGGTATCCGCGGGCATGGCGGGCTTCGGCAACATAATGTATATAGGTCTGCCGCTGTGCCTTATGATCTTCGGGGAAGAGGCTAGGGCGTATGTCACGTCGTTCTATGTGTCGTCGATGGTCATATACTTCATATTTGCTGAGATACTTATCGCGGTCGACGTCGGAAAAAAGGTCGACATGAGGAAAACGGTGATAAAAAAGCTGTTTTCGCCTATCATGGTGTGCCTGATGCTGGGCATGCTTGTCGGGATATTGCAGATCCCGATACCGACGTTTTTGAAATCGGCGATCGGGTATGTCGGCGGGGCGACGCTGCCGCTTGTCCTTATTTTGACGGGCGTCATGTTTGCCAACATGGGCAAAGAAGTTATCAGGATGACAAAAAGCTCGGTATTTATCCTGATCGGAAGGCTTGTGATATGCCCGGCGCTGACGCTTATAACCTGCCTGCTGTTTAAAGTAGACCCGGTGACAAGCTCTGTATATACGGCTGTCGCGGCGATGCCGTCGGTAAATCAGCCGGTCGTCACGGCAAAATTTTACGGGGCAAACGCCGAGCTTGCGGTGAGGATAGTCGTGCTGACGAACCTCCTCTGTATCGGCGTCATCCCGCTTGTCGTAACGATCGTCAGCCATCTTTACGGAGTCGGGCTGTAGAGATAAGCAAACGGGGCCGCAAAGGCGCGGCCCCTGTATATAAAAACAGCGCAGTGCAGACAGATTAAGGGGGCGCGGGCCTCTGATCCGGATGAAGGGCGGCATATGCCTGCGTTGACACTGAATCACTGCGCTGTCTATACCAGTTATATGTACGGATTCAGGAAAAGGTGATTTCCGGGACAAGAGCGGAAGCTCCGGCATTTTTTGCCTTTGCCGGTAAAATAAATGTAATGATATTCTGGTGATGAAAATGATTAAAATCGCGCCGTCTATTCTTTCTGCGGACTTTGCGAATCTCGAACGGGACATCAAAATGATAGAGAAAGCCGGGGCGGATTATGTCCACGTCGACGTAATGGACGGGCATTTTGTGCCGAATATAACGATCGGTGCGCCGGTCGTTGCAGCAATAAGAAAGGTGACGAAGCTGCCGCTTGACGTGCATCTTATGATATCCCAGCCGGGAAGATATATCGAGGATTTCGCAAAAGCGGGGGCCGATATCATAACCGTCCATTTCGAGGCAGAGGGCGACATGTCCGAGCTTATAGAAAAGATAAAGGGATTTGGCGTGCGCGCGTCGATATCGGTGAAGCCAAAGACCCCGGTCGAAGAGTTGTATCCGTATCTCGACAAACTCGACATGGCGCTTGTTATGACGGTCGAGCCGGGCTTCGGCGGGCAGGGGTTCATACAAGAGACCATGGACAAGATCCGAGCCCTTAGAAATGAGATAGACAGCAAAAATTACAACTGCGAGCTTGAGATAGACGGCGGGGCAAACGTATCGAATATCGCAGATATATGCGGCGCCGGGGCAAGGGTCGTTGTCGCAGGGTCGGCGGTGTTTAAATCCGAGGATCCGGCGGCGACCGTCGCGATACTGAAAGCGCGCGGGAACGAAGGGGCATCCGGGGGAAAAACAGACTGAAAAAAGACGGTGAGATCAGCAACGCTGTGATATAAAAAACCGCGGGTATCGGCAACCGATACCCGCGGTTTTTTAATTTGCATCTTATCTTTATTTTGATTGGAAGAACGCGAAAAACGCGCGATTTGCCATATAAAGGTCGAGTTTTGATATGACTTCAAACGGCGCATGCATGGAAAGAACGGGCACACCGACATCCACCGTTTCGATATTTCTATTCGCCATATATTTCGCGACCGTTCCTCCTCCGCCCTGGTCGACCTTGCCGAGCTCGCCTGTCTGCCAGACGACATCCGCGCCGTCGAATATGCGGATGACCTTAGAGACAAATTCTGCGGATGCGTCGCTTGCGTCGCCTTTGCCGCGATGTCCGGTGAATTTGGTTATGATCGCCCCGTAGTTTATTTTGGCGTCGTTCCTTTTCTCGGACACATCGGCAAAGTTCGGGTCGATCGCGTTGCCGACGTCCGCGGAGAGACAGTCGGAATTTTCAAGGCATTCGCGGACATAGGCGCCGGTCGCATCGCTTATATCCTCCATAAAAGTGTCAAAAAACTGCGACTGCATCCCCGTCACGCCTTCAGATCCGATCTCTTCCTTGTCGGCAAGGACGCACACGCAAGTTTTCTCCGGTATCTCTGTCATCGAGAAAAGCGCCGACGCCGACGCGAAGGCGCACACCCTGTCGTCGTGGCCGTATGCGCCGACAAGGCTTCTGTCAAATCCAATGTCGCGCGCGGGAAATGCCGGCACAGCAGACAGTTCCGCCGAAAGGAAGTCTGATTCTGTTATCCCGTAAAGCTCGAACAGCTTTTCGAGAACGGCAAGCTTCGTGCGGTTGTCGCCCTCGGTATCGGATTTTGAGGGGGCGCTTCCGATAAGTATGTTGAGCCCTTCGCCGGTTATCCCTTCGGCAAGCGTTTTTTTCATTTGATCCTGCGCCAGATGCGGAAGAAGGTCGGTTATAGTAAAGATCGGGTCGGATGTGTCTGCGCCGACCGAGACCTCGACCTTTTCCCCGGACCTTTTCACTATGACGCCGTGTATCTCAAGGGGTATCGCGGTCCACTGGTATTTTTTTATGCCGCCGTAATAATGGGTCTTGAAAAAGCACATGCCCGTGTCTTCATATACCGGCACCGCGCGTATATCAAGGCGCGGCACATCTATGTGGCTTGCGATTATGTGCGCACCGGAAGAAAGCGGAGAATGCCCGATCACAGCAAATATCGCGCCTTTTCCGCGGTTTTCGATATATATCCTGTCTCCGGGGATCAAAACGTCGCCCCTTGTATATTTGCGGAAACCCTTTTCCTGCGCGGCGCTGACAAAAAACGCGGACGACTCGCGCTCTGTTTTAGACAGGTTGAGAAAGGCCTTATATTCCTCCGCGAACTCGCGCATGTCCCTCTCTGCTGACTCGTCTATTCTGTCGTATCCGTTTTTCTGATTGTAAAAAAGTTTTTCTCTAAGTTTAGAGGCTTTGTCGTCAGACATTTGCAAAATCTCCTCTCGTTAAAATGAAATTTTTATAGAACGAAGCGACCTCGTCGTGAAATTTTGAGATCGACGCGTTGTTTTCGATTATTATATCGCACGCATTTCGATAAAATTCATCGTCCGGCTGGGATGAAATGCGCATGTCCGCGTTCTCTTCCGACAGTTTGTCGCGAAGCATGATCCTTTCCATACTTAATGATCTTTTCGAAATGACGCCAAGCACGATATCGCACAGCGCGTCGGCGCCCGATTCAAAGAGAAGCGGCGCGTCTATCACGGCGCACACCTCGCCTTTCTCGCGAAGATCAGAAAGCCTGGCTTTAAATACATCGACGACATATTTGTGCGCGATAAGATTTAGGTCCGAAAGCGCCGATGCATCGGAGAATACGATTTTGGCAAGCTTTGCCCTGTCGAGATTTCCTGAATCCAAATATATGTCTCCGAAACGTGCGGAAAGCTCGTTCCTCATTTCGACTGACGACGACGTCAGTTCATTATATATTCTGTCCGCGTCGAGGATGACCGCCCCGAGGGACTCCATCACATCCGACGCTTCGGATTTGCCGCTGCCGCTTCGTCCGGTAAGACCGATAACGCGCATGCGCGGCGCTGTGACCGATGAAAATCCCGCGGCCTTTCTCAGCCTGTTTGACACGGCAAGCCCCACCCCTGAGGCGTCTGGCGCCTGAGCGAAAATGCGCTTTACATCGGTCTCGTCAAACGACCTCAGCGCGTCGAACAAGCAGAACGCCTGCTTTGCGCTGTCGCCATACGGACCGTAAGATACGCAGAAGGTATACCTGAACATATCCTTGAACTCGTCAAAACAAAGGACGCCGTCTGAGCGATCGCAGACGGAAAGGATATATTTTGCGGTCTTATACGGGGCCCCGTCGACGATCGTTATCGGCGCGCGCGGGGCATAGTGGCGGTATTTCATCCCGGGCGACCGCACGGGCTTTCTGGGGTCTATTTTTTCCGTCACGGCCTTGTCTATGGTTATCTCTCCGACGACCGACTGTATCTCATCCGGGGTGACCCCCCCGGGGCGAAGAAGGCGCGGCGGTGATGCCGTTATATCGAGAACGGTCGATTCAAGCCCGACATCTGATGCGCCGCCGTCGACGATCATGTCGATCTTCCCGTCCATATCCGCTATGACATGGGATGCGGTCGTCGGACTCGGCCTTCCGGAGGTATTCGCCGAAGGCGCCGCGACCGGCACTTTCGATGCGCGGATGATCGCACTTGCGACTTTGTGTGAAGGGCACCTGACAGCGACCGTGTCAAGCCCCGCGCAGACAGAAGAGGGTATTCTTTTTCCCCTCGGCACGACCATCGTGAGAGGTCCCGGCCAGAAACGGTCCGCCAGCTTTTTGGCGATCTTTGGGATATCGTCACATATAAGAGAAAGGTCAGAAAAAGACGCGATGTGAACGATCATCGGGTTGTCCTGAGGCCTTCCTTTGGCCTCGAAAACACGCTTTACTGCGTTTTCGTCGAGCGCGTTTGCCGCAAGGCCGTAAACGGTCTCCGTCGGGATCGCGACGATTTTCCCGCCGGCGATGGCGGCGCCCGCTTTGTTTATGTTTTCCGCATCCTTTTCGACGTCAAAAACGGAAAGATAGGTCGTTTTCATAAAATCACCTTAATTCGATGCGCCGTCTTTCGCAGCAAGCAGCTTTTCCGCCTGGTCGGCGGCGATAAGCGCGTCGATAATCTCATCAAGGTCGCCGTTGAGCACCGCTTCAAGCCGATGAACGGTAAGGCCGATGCGGTGGTCGCTGACACGTCCTTGAGGATAGTTATATGTCCGGATGCGCTCTGATCTGTCCCCTGATCCCACCTGACTTTTACGTTCGGCGGCGCGCTCGTTTACGGCGGCCTGCTGCTCCATTTCATAGAGCTTGGACCTGAGTATCTTCATCGCGCGGTCGCGGTTCTTGTGCTGGCTGCGCTCATCCTGGCATTCGACGACAAGCCCCGTCGGAAGGTGGGTTATGCGTATTGCCGATTCGGTCTTGTTTACGTGCTGCCCGCCGGCGCCGCTCGAACGGAAGGTATCTATCTGAAGATCCGCCGGGTTTATCTCGACCTCGACGTCTTCCGCTTCAGGAAGGACCGCGACCGTCGCGGCAGAGGTGTGTATCCTGCCCGACGATTCGGTCTCCGGCACGCGCTGCACCCTGTGCGTTCCGCTCTCGTATTTAAGCCGCGAATACGCGCCGTCGCCCTGGACGACAAAACTGACTTCCTTGATCCCCGAAAGCTCCGTCTCGTTTATATTTAGGATCTCGATCTTGAATTTGTGAAGCTCGGCATACATCGAATACATCCTGAAAAGCGTCGCCGCAAAGAGAGAAGCCTCTTCCCCTCCGACGCCGCCGCGTATCTCCATAATGACGTTTTTGTCGTCGTTCGGGTCGCGCGGAAGAAGCAGGATCAAAAGTTCGCGGTCAAGCCGCTCTATGTCGGCTTTCGCGGCGTCAAGCTCTTCCTGGGCAAGCGCCCTGAAATCCGGATCAAGCTGCCCCGAAAGGAGAGACAGCGCCTCGTCCTGCGCGCTTTGCGCCTTGATGCGTTTGCGGTATGTCTCGATTATCGGCAAAAGGTATTTTTGTTCTTTCAAAAGCTTTGCCGCCGCTGCGGGGTCGTCGTATACAGACCCGCTCGCGAGGATCTCTTCAAGTTCGATATAGCGCTGTTCAAGAAGCTTTAGTTTTTCAAGCATACTTTTTTCACCTTGTATATGAATTTTTATTGTTATCAGGAAAATTTGCCGGTAAAAAGCGCAAACATGATCGAAAAATATTCACGTATGCGGTTGCCCCACTCAAGCTGCCAGATGTCGGGGCTTTTGCTTATCCCGCTGTCTCCAAGGCCAGCCTGATCCAGCAGCCTGCATGCGCGGAAAAGGTGAAAATCATTTGTCGACACTGCGGCCGTCCACGTATCGGAACCCTCGATTTCGTCTATGATATTTTTCGCGAAAAGTATATTTTCGAATGTGGAGGTCGATTTGTCCTCTGTGATTATCCTATTTTCGGGAATCCCTTTGGATATCAGGTATTTTTTCATCACAAAAGCCTCGGTATAAGGCTCGTCCGGGCCTTGACCGCCGCAAACGACGGCGCGGCTTTCCTCGTACATGTCGAGATATTCCGCAGCGGCGTCGAGCCGCGCCTTGAGAGAGTACGACGGGAAAGAGCCCGACACCTTGGCCCCCAGCACAAGGATATAATCCGCTTTTATATTTGCAATGTCGTCGCTTTGGCGCTCCCATGACGAGATGACAAGCTGCACCGCGACGAACGATATCAGCCACAGTATAAACAGAACGCGCAGTATGATAAGAGACGTCCTGCACGCTTTTTTTCCCTCGTTCGCCTTTTTGCCGAGAAAAAAGAACAGCAAAAACGAAGCCCCCAGGATCGATCCCAATATAACAGTGAAGACTTGACCAAATGATGAACCGAAAAGGTATAGACCAAAAACAGGGCAAAATATCGCCAAAGCCATTTCAAAAATACGGATGCGCCGAAAACAGATATTTTTCATGGGACTCCTTAAAATTTAGGTCTGGTCGGTGGTTATGTCTTCTTCAAGTTCCAAAAGGCTTTGCCATTTTTCGTAAAGCCTTCCGGATTCGGATTCGAGGCTTTCAAGCTCGGATGAAAGGCTGAAAAGAACGTCCGCGTCGCTCGCGTTTTTCTCCATCTCAAGGCGCAGTTCAAGCGCCTTGCTTTCGACGGCGCTTATCTCGCGCTCGATCTTCGATATCTCCTTCGGAAGATCCCGCGCAAGCTTGCTTTTGCTGGGCCTTGCTTCCTTTTTGCTTTTTCCCGCCGCGGACTGAGGCCTTGAAACAGTGTCGCCGTTTCTCAAAAGGTATTCGCGAAATCTCTCGTATCCACCGGGAAAGTCGATGATTTTATCTTTAGACAGCATTATTATGCGCGTTGCGAACCTCGACAGGAAGTACCTGTCATGGGATACGAAAAGCATCGTCCCCGGGAATTCGTCGATGGCGCTCTCTATCGTTTCTCTCGAAGCTATGTCGAGGTGGTTCGTCGGCTCGTCGAGGATAAGCATATTGACCTCGTCCTGCATCAGCATACAAAGGCGAAGACGGCTTTTCTCCCCTCCCGATAGCGACGAGACCGGACGAAGCTGATCGTCGCCCGAAAAGCCGAAAGCCCCGAGACTGTCTCTTGCACTTTGCGAAGATAGGTTTTTCGAATATATAAGGGTGTCTTTAAGGCTTCTCGACATGTCCGGAAAGGTCACGTTCTGGGGAAGATACGCGGGCTTTAAAAACGGGCCTTTTTTTACAGTTCCCGCATCCGCCGCGTCTTTCCCGAGGATTATTTTGAGAAGGGTCGTCTTGCCGCAGCCGTTGTCGCCGATTATGGCGACGCGTTCGCCGTTTTTGATATCAAAAGACAGGTCGGAAAACAAGGCTTTGCCCTCGAAACCCTTGGAAAGATTTTTCACAGACAGAACGTCTTCCGTCAGATATTCGCGCGTTTTCCATGAGAATGAGAAATTTCTGCTTCGCTTCGGCCTGTCGTAAGCGCGCAGTTTTTCGATCCTTTTCTCGATCGCAAATCCGCGCTTGTGCATCTTTACGCTCTGCGTGCCCCATGAATGAAGGCGGCTGGCCGCGCTTTCAAGGCGTTTTTTTTCGCGCTCGTACTCTTCAAACCTTATCTCGGCTTCTTGAAGGCGCTTTTCTTTTTCTATGGCAAAAAAGCTGTAGTTCCCCTGATATGAGACCGCCTCGCCATTCTCGATCTCTATTATCCTTTCGACTGCGTCGTCAAGGAAGTATCTGTCATGGGAGATGATGAGCGCTGTCCCGCGGTAGGAGGATATGAATTCCCCGAGCCATTCGAGAGACGCTATATCGAGATGGTTCGTCGGCTCGTCGAGGAGCAGGATATCGGGCGCCTCGAGTATGACGCGCGCCAGATTTACCCGCGTCTTTTCGCCTCCGCTGAGGACTGAAAATCTGCGGTCTCTCAAGTCCGCGGTTATCCCGAGTCCGTTTGCCACCATGTTAACTTCATAGTCTTTATTATACCCGTTCAGCGATTCGAGCTTTGCAGAAAGATCGCCGTATTTTGTAAGAAGCGCACGGTCTTCTCCGGGATCAGAAGAGAGGAATTTTTCAATGTCGCGCATCTGCGCCTTTATATCGTCTATATTGGCGAATGCCCGCCGAAGCACATCCTCAACGAGAAAATGCTCGGGAAATGTCGGCATCTGATCGATAACGCCGACGGTCTTGAAAGGCGGGATGGATACATCTCCCGATTCAAAATCGATGCGGCGCGTTAAAATATTGAAAAGGGTCGTTTTACCGGAGCCGTTTTTCCCTATAAGGCCGACCTTTTCACCCTCGCCGATTTCAAACGATATATTTTTCAGGATCTGCGTGTCGCCGTAAAACTTGTTTAGCGCGCCCACGAATATGTCCGCCATAGAATATTAACCCCGATATCAAATCAAAATAGTCTTTGTATTATGAATGCCCGCCTGTCAGCATTTTTCAGGCTCGGCAAAGACCTCGCCGAAGGTTTCGACGGCGACCTTCTCTATGCGAACATCTTTAAGAGGTTTGTCGCGCATGTCGCGTTTCTGCGAAACGATCCTGTCCGCCTCCTCGATTCCCGAGACGACGCGTCCGAACGCCGCGTATTGTCCGTCAAGATGCGGCGCATCCTCGACCATTATAAAAAACTGCGACCCGGCCGAGTTCGGCCTCATCGAGCGCGCCATCGATATAACGCCGCGCGTGTGTTTGAGATCGTTTTTGAACCCGTTCTCGGAAAATTCGCCGCGGATCGAGTATCCCGGGCCGCCCATCCCGTTTCCGTCGGGGTCGCCGCCCTGTATCATAAAGCCCGGTATAACACGGTGAAAAATAAGCCCGTCATAAAAACCTTTTTTTGCGAGGGACACAAAATTGTTGACCGTGTTTGGCGCGATCTTAGGGAAAAGCTCTATCTCGATCGTGCCGCCGTTTTCGATCTTCATAGAAATTACCGGATTTTTCATATAACTGTCACCTTTCAAAATGAAAATTAAAGTAAATACTAATCTTATACTGTAATTATTTATTTTATCAAAACAAGCATAGAAACACAAGGGCAACATGGATTAACGCTTTTGACCGGAAGGAGAGAAAAAAGTGGAAAACGAAGAAACGCGCTGCGATTTTACAGCGGATGAGGAGCGGGACGATGGAACAGACGAAATAACAGAGGGGTCGAGGGGCATATTACAGTCGGGGTCAATAACGACAAAAAATTCAAAAGGCGTCATCCACTGTCTGACAATAATAGGTCAGGTAGAGGGACACATGACGCTTCCGTCGCAAAACAAAACGACAAAATATGAGCACGTCATGCCCCAGCTTGCCGCGATCGAGGAGAGCGAAGAGATCGACGGGCTTCTCATATTGCTCAACACCGTCGGAGGCGACGTCGAGGCGGGACTTGCGATCGCCGAACTTATCGCCGGGATGAAAAAACCGACGGTCTCGCTTGTCCTCGGAGGGGGGCATTCGATAGGCGTGCCCCTTGCGGTCGCGGCAAAAAAATCGTTTATCGCGGCGACCGCGTCGATGACGATACACCCTGTCAGACTCAACGGGGTCGTTATCGGCGTTCCGCAGACCTTCACGTATTTTCAAAAAATACAGGAAAGGATCGTAAAATTCGTCATTTCAAATTCGTCGATAAGCGAGGGAAAATTCCGCGAATTCATGCTGAGAACAGGCGAGCTTGTCTCGGATGTGGGCACAGTCATAGACGGTGAAGAGGCGGTCAGAGAAGGGCTGATAGACGAACTTGGAACGCTGTCCGACGCGCTTTGTTGTCTTCATTCTATGATAGAAGACAACAAAAAAACGGGAAACTTGTATCAGCCGCGAAACGGTGATATAATAAACCGTAATACGGACGCGTGAAAAACGTGTCTTACAGATCGCTTTAAGTGAGGTGAAGACCGTTGCCCGCAGCGAAGAATAAAGGTAGAGGCACGGCAAACAAATCGTCAAAAAGTTCATCTTCCCGCGCCAAAAAACCGGCAGGAATACCGAGAGACGCGTGGGGATTTATAATGCTTATACTTGCGATACTGGCGGCGCTTGCGCTGTTTGGGGCAAACGGCGCGTTCATTTCTTCCATCGCGTCGTTTTGCGGCGGCGTTTTGGGGTTCGGTTTTTACTTTCTGCCGTTTTCACTTGCCTGCGCGGCGGTACTTCTTTTCGTAAGGCGGAAGGATAAGAATTGCGAGCGGGCGTTCCTGATACTGCTTCTTCCTATTGTTGCCGGGGCATTGTGGCAGGTATTCTCGGGCGGTGAGATCGGGCAGATCGAGGATATAAAAGGGATGTACGCGTCGGGGGCGGCGTTGTCGTCCGGCGGAGTGATCTGCGGAAGCATAGGGATATTTATGCGCTGGGCGCTGTCCACATTCGGGGCGGCGGTGCTCCTTTTCATTGCGATAGCTGCGGTCATCATGCTTTCGTTCTCGATAGGGTTCGCGGATATAGGCGCGTTTTTCGCGCGGCTCAGGGTGCGCCGCGATGAGGATGATTATTATAAAGCCGCGGCGGTGATCCCGCCGCAGAAGGCGCCTCAGCAGAGGTACGATAAAAATGAGATCCGTCCCCAGCAGAATATAGACATACCGATATCCGGGGACGAGAAGAGAAGGGCGCCCCAGCGGGAGGGGCTGTTCGACAATAAAGACAAGATCGAGCTTCGCCCGGCGGCGGTCCCGACCCCGGCAGAGGCATATATGGAAACACACGGGCTTGCAAAACCGGCGCAGGCAGCAAAGGCGGACGGCATAGCGCCGCCTCTCGGGGCAAAACCCGATGACAAGGAAGGACGGACGCCGGACGTAACTGCACAAAGACCCTCAGACAGCGCGAAGACACAAGAAGAGACAGTTCCGGAAGAGGAAAAGAAAGAGGAAAAACTGTCTGATCTCACAGCGAAGGAGATAGAGGACGCGATACACGGTGAACAGAAATCGTCTTACCGCTACCCGCCGATATCCCTTTTGAATGAGGGGCTTGGCAGGGCGACGGATTTCTCATCTGAACTTGAGACAAACTCGATACGGCTTGTGGATACATTGATGAGCTTCGGGATAGAGTCCAAGGTGACGAATATAACGCGCGGCCCGACGGTGACAAGATACGAGATGCAGATAAGCCGCGGGATAAAATTCTCAAAGATCGTCGGACTGTCCGACGACATCGCGCTTTCACTCGGTGCGGCAAGCGTCAGGATCGCGCCGATCCCGGACAAGGTCGCGATCGGTATAGAGGTGCCGAACCAGAACGTTACGACGGTGTACATAAGGGATATAATCGGCACATCCAATTTCCGCGATGCGCAGAGCAAGCTGTCGTTTGCCGTCGGCAAAGACATCGCGGGGCAGTGCGTCGTCGGGGATATTGCGAAAATGCCGCATATGCTTATCGCGGGAACGACCGGATCCGGAAAATCCGTCTGTATAAATTCTCTTCTGATAAGTCTTATATATAAGTCCAGCCCGGAAGAAGTGCGCCTTATAATGATCGATCCTAAGATGATCGAGCTCGGGATATACAACGGGATACCGCATCTTCTTATCCCGGTCGTGACAGATCCCAAGAAAGCGGCAGGGGCGCTTAACTGGGCGGTCGCGGAAATGATGAAAAGGTATAAGCTTTTTGCGGAGCACAACGTCCGCGATCTTGCATCATATAATGAGGCGGTCAAAAACAGCGAGGAGGGCGGAGAACCCCTTCCCAGGATAGTCATAGTAATAGACGAGCTTGCGGACCTGATGTTCGTCGCGAAAAACGAGGTTGAGGAATCGGTCGCGAGGATAGCGCAGATGGCGCGCGCCGCGGGGATGCACCTTGTCATCGCGACACAGCGCCCGTCGGCGGACGTCATAACGGGAATAATGAAGGCGAACATTCCGTCGAGGATCGCGTTCGCAGTCGCGTCTCAGATCGAGTCGAGGATAATACTTGACGCGATGGGCGCGGAAAAGCTTATCGGAAAAGGCGACATGCTTTATTACCCGCTCGGTTCGGCAAAGCCGATGAGGGTGCAGGGGTGCCTGATCTCATCGGGAGAGGTCGAATCGGTCGTGGAATTTATAAAGAGGACCGGCACGGCCGACTATTCTAACGAAGTGATCGAGCATATCGAAAGGCAGTCCGCCGAGGCGGTGCCAGGCGCCGGCGGAAGAGAAGCAGACGGCGAGTACGATGAATTTTTCTCGAGGGCGGTCGAGGTCGTCATGGAGACGGGGCAGGCATCCGTATCCATGCTTCAAAGGCGGCTCAAACTTGGATATGCGAGGGCGGCGCGACTTATCGATCAGATGGAGGAGCGCGGGATCGTCGGCCCGTTCGAAGGGTCAAAGCCGAGACAGATACTCATAACAAAAGACGAGTGGAAGGAAATGGTGCTGAGGCAGATGGATTAAGAATAAACAGCGCCGCAGAATAGAAAAAAGGAGAATGGACATGACAGAGTTTGAAAAAATAGACGCGTATTCCCTTGACGACAACGTTTTTAAAATGATAAGGCGCGACTGGATGCTGGTGTCGGCGGGCGATGAGAAAAAATTCAATACGATGACGGCCGGCTGGGGCGGACTCGGGATAATCTGGCGGAAAGAGATCGCGATAATCTTCGTCAGAAAGAGCAGATATACGCACGACTTTCTCGATGAGAACGACAAGTTTTCACTGACATTTTTCGGAGGGAGAGAAAGAGACGCGCTGAACATCCTCGGCGTCAAATCCGGAAGGGACTGCGACAAGGTCGCGCTTTCGGGGCTTACCCCGGTATTTATAGAGGGGCTTCCGACATTCGACGAAGCCGAACTTGTCGTAACATGCCGGAAGATGTATAAGCAGACGCTTGACGAAAACGCGATGGAAAAAGAGGTCGTCGACACCTTCTATGCTGATAACGACATGCACGACATGTATATAGGCGAGATATTGTCAGTGTACAAAAGAAAATAAAAAAGAACAGAAATTACGGCATCGCCAGTAAGCCGCGTACTTCGCGCAAGGGATGCCGTTTTTGATTGAAGGAGAAAAAGATTTTGGCAAAATCAAAAGAGCGCGAGTTCCTGCCAGTGTCAAAAGAGGATATGGAAAGCCGTTCGTGGTATTACTATGATTTTCTCATAGTTACGGGCGACGCGTATGTCGATCACCCGTCTTTCGGAACGGCGATAATAGCGCGTCTTCTCGAGAGCCTCGGGTTCAGGGTGGCGGTTCTCGCACAGCCGCAGTACCGCGACGCGTCGGCGTTCCTCGATATGGGGAAGCCCCGTTTCGCTGTAATGATCTCCGCGGGGAATATAGACTCGATGGTGGCGCACTATACCGTCGCCAAAAGGCGCAGGAATTACGACGCGTATTCGCCCGGCGGAAAGGCGGGCTTTCGACCGGACAGGGCGACGATCGTGTATTCGAACCGCGCGAGAGAGGCGTTCCCCGATACGCCGATAATAATAGGCGGGCTTGAGGCGTCTCTTCGAAGGTTCTGTCATTACGACTACTGGTCGGACAAAGTGAGAAGATCTATGCTCATCGATTCCGGCGCCGATCTTCTCACATACGGCATGGGAGAGAGGCAGACGGCCGAGATCGCGAACCGCCTTAAAGCCGGTGAGAAGATACAAAATATGACGGATATCCGCGGTACGTGTTTTTTGACAAAGGAGATAGACGGAAAGGTCGCGTTCAAATACAGGGAAACGCCCTCTTTCGAAGAGCAGTGTTCAGATAAAAAGGCGTATGCCGAAGCGACGAGGATGCAGCACGAAGAGCAGGATCATATCCGCGGCCTCGCACTGTGCGAGAGGAACGGAAACAGATATCTTGTGCAGAATCCGCCGGCGCTGCCGCTCGATACAGAGCGGCTTGACAGGGTATACGAACTTCCGTATATGCGGGCGTATCACCCGATGTATGAGAGCGCCGGGGGCGTTCCGGCGATAAAAGAGGTCGAATTCTCCATAACCCATAACCGCGGCTGCTTCGGCGCATGCAATTTCTGTTCGCTTGCGTTTCATCAGGGCAGATACGTCACATCGAGAAGCCACGAGTCCGTCGTTCGCGAAGCGAAACTTTTGACGAAAATGCCGAATTTTAAAGGGTATATCCACGATGTCGGCGGGCCGACAGCCAATTTCCGCGCGCCGGCTTGCGATATACAAAAGAAAAACGGCCTTTGCAGGGACAAAAGGTGCCTTGCGCCGAAAACGTGCAAAAATATAAAGGCGGATCATTCGGATTATCTCGAGCTTCTGCGAAAGCTTCGCGGGATAGAAGGGGTGAAAAAGGTGTTTATCCGCTCGGGGATAAGGTACGATTACATGCTTTGCGGAGGAAACGACAGGTTTTTCGACGAGCTTGTCAGATATCATGTGAGCGGGCAGATAAAAGTCGCCCCTGAGCATGTCAGCGGACGGGTCCTGGACTATATGGGAAAGCCGCATTTCGAAACATATCTCAAGTTCAAAAAGAAATATGAGGAGATAAACGAAAAATACAAGCTTAAGCAGTTTATCGTCCCGTATCTTATGTCGTCGCACCCCGGAAGCACGCTTGAGGACGCAGTGATGCTCGCCGAATTTCTCCATTCGACGGGGCACATGCCCGAACAGGTACAGGATTTCTACCCCACCCCGGGAACGATCTCGACCGCGATGTACTATACGGAGATAGACCCGAGGACCATGAAAAAAGTGTTCGTCCCCAAAAACCCGCACGAAAAAGCGATGCAAAGAGCGCTTTTGCAGTGGAAAAGGCCGCAGAACCGCCAAATCGTCATAGAGGCGCTCAAAACTTGCGGGAGAAGTGATCTGATAGGCTTTTCAAAGGGCTGCCTCGTTCCTCCGAGGATGCTTTCTTCGGAAAGAGCAAAAACGAAAAAGAAGCCCGGCAAAAAAACAGCAGCAAATCCTGCAAAATAAAAAGGCAAGAGAAATTTATGCATCAAAAGGAAAAAACACCCATGTTTTTTGTATACATATACAAAAAGTGAACATGTTCAGTCATGCATTATTGACAAATACGCATAATATGCTATAATTCAATTGAATTGTGAGAAAATATTGATTATACAATCTGAACATTGTGAAAACATTTATTTTTTCATGGAGGTGCGTTATGGGGAAAAGCTATAATCCGTATCAAAACATGCTTGATGTTTTGGATCAAGCGGCGAAAAAAATGGGATATAAAGAGAACGATTATGTTATTTTCAAATATCCTGAGAGAGAGCTTAAGGTCGCAATCCCGGTCGAGATGGACGACGGATCCATTCAGGTTTTTGACGGATACAGGGTCCAGCATTCAAGCCTTCGCGGTCCGTGCAAGGGCGGCATAAGGTACCATCAGGAGGTAAATATTGACGAAGTCAAGGCGCTTGCGGCATGGATGACGCTGAAATGCGCGGTCGCTAACATCCCGTATGGCGGGGCGAAGGGCGCTGTCAAAGTAGATCCGACAAAGCTGTCGAGAAACGAACTTCGCAAACTCAGCCGCAGATATTTCGCTATGCTTGAGCCGATAGTCGGTCCGGAAAAAGACATTCCCGCACCGGATGTCAACACGAACGGCGAGATCATGGGCTGGTTCATGGATACGTACAGCGCGCTCAAGGGGCATTCGGTCCCGGCGGTCGTAACGGGCAAGCCGATCGCTATCGGCGGTTCGCTTGGAAGGACGCAGGCGACCGGCAGAGGCGTTCAGATAGTAACGGAAGCTTTCCTTAAACGCAATAAAATAGATAAAAAGAAAGTCAGGGTCGCGATACAGGGCATGGGCAATGTCGGCGGGACCACTGCGAAACTTATGCATAAAG
>Ga0079305_1000648_pt1 | contig 67221 bp, 48 predicted proteins | sample LMS_cellobiose_e_FD_79183 | JGI IMG/M metagenome (GOLD analysis project Ga0079305, IMG submission 79183) | Rumen-fistulated moose microbial communities from Alaska, USA - LMS_cellobiose_enrichment | ecosystem: Host-associated > Mammals > Digestive system > Stomach > Rumen fluid ...
ACTCGTTTTGCCTTGAAATTGCAGTCCCTATTTTCGCAACTCGAAAAAACTCGAATTTCAATTATACAGACTATAATCTCTTTTTAACTTCTTACCTCGTTATCTCTCTCAGTATTGTCAATGAACTTTCGATTCCCTCCTCAGAAGTATCCCTCATCGGAAGGGACGGCAAAGGTACACACTTTTTTTGAACTTGCAAACCTTTTCGGAAAATATTTTAAAAAAAGTATCCCGGGTCCAGGCCCGGGATACCTATAAGGTATAAAAAGACGTTTATTCCGCGTAGAGCGTGATGAGGTTGCGGATGACGGCGGCGGCCTTCTCCATATTCTCCACCGTGACCCACTCGAACTTGCCGTGGAAATTGAGCCCGCCGGCGAATGACATCCTCAGGCCGCTATTCGTCGTACTCGCCGTGGTTATTGCCTACCGGTGCTCCCTGTATTTCGCTTTCATGGTAAGGATTGCCGCGGAAATCCTGGACTTCGCTCTCCTTGTACGGACGGCCCCAGAAGTCATTCGGCCAGAAATATACCCGGTAATTTCCGGACGACGTATTGATCTTCCTCTCAGAGTCTCCGTGGACCAGATAGACGTCAGCCCTGTAGGCGTGACCGCTGGAAACACCTTGTTCTATAAAATCTCCCTGGATTGTCATACCCTCCGTTGCAGCAGAGTAGGTCCCTGCCAGATACGATCTGACAAGACGCGGGCTACCAAAATAATCAGTGCCAAAATCCGGGTCTCTAATATATTCCAGCCAGGGATACATATGCGGGATACCGGCGTCCAGATACTTCTGGAACGGGTATCCATAAAAACCTTCGGGCTTTTCACCCCACACGAAATCGTCGCTGTCAACTGGTAGGATACTTTCATACACACGGACCTCGACGTTATAATCTATCGCTGTCGCTTCCTTCAATTCTACGGAATAATGCCATCTCTCCGGGGCTTTCGTCACCTGCATACTCGTACCGCCGCCACTATCGTCATCGGACAATTCCGCGAAGGTATAGAACTTCTCAGAAAGAGGCACGGAGACGGGGCCCGCACTGGCCGTAATCACCTTCGGCGTCAGGTATTTCTCCCAAATGGGATCGAATGAGACATTGGTCGTCAGGTCGTTGAACCGTTTGGTCAAGTACCCGCCCAGAACCGCAATGCTGGGGGTAAGCTCCAGCTCCGGCGTCAGGAACAACTTGTAACACTGTGTCTTATCCTCATATCCAATACCGAATTTCAAAGTAAAATCGGTCTCAACGCCCAAACCTAACATACCATAAATAGACACATAGGGAGCCGCCGTCAAAGTACCACGCGCAAAGAGCGAGCCGGAAAAACCATCTATGCTAGGTACAACCTCCGTCTCCTCAGCAGGGGCCTGTTTAAAAGTTTTCGAGAAACCCATCCCCTTATTATATGACAGGCCATACATACCCATATCATAGGTATAGGAGACAGAAGTCGAGAATTTAATCTCTCCGCCGATGCCGATTTCGCCGGAGAATTTTATGGACGGGGAGACCAGCACGCCGGGAGCGATCGGGAACGGGGCGATGACCAGCGTGAACAGGTGGAACGGCTGGCTGAAATCGAATTCCGCCTTCAGGACAAACTCCGCACTCAATTCAAACACGGGATTCACCGTGAAATAAATATACTGCAGTTCTCCACCCATCATACGGACCGCCAGTTTGGTGTGGAGCTTCGCCTGCGCGCCGAAAGAAACTTCTGCGTTGTTCTCCGAATGCTTGAAACTCATCTTGGGCGGGGAAAAGGTTTTCCGCATAATGCCTTTCGTCTCTGCCAGGCCCAGCAGATCAGCCGTTTCCGCTTCGCCTAGCAGTATGCTGCCGGAGGGGCTGATGCTGAACGGGACGGGGTTGCCATCGGCATCCAGGATGGCCTGCAGGTGGCTGGCCAGGTCCAGTTCAACACCGCCGTCCTCCAGGAAATTGCCATTTTCGTCGAACAATGGGGTGCCAACCGTCAAATCCTTGAAAGGCGCCGCGAAATTCTCCTCCACGTGGGCGACTACCTCAAAGCTGTCGCCATAGGGTTTGCACTCCGTGATCTTGTACACGCCGCCCTCCGGGAGCGTCTCCGTCGGTTGGTCGAAGATCAGCCAGTTCCCGACGGCCGGATGCAGGTCCTTGTGCATCATCATCCTCAAGTATGGCTTGAGGGCCGGATTCCCCTGCGCGTCCGTGCTTATGTTGCCGTCCGCATCATATAGATACTCATTGGCGGCCTCCATCAGCGTAACCTTGTCCAGCAGCGCCGGGGTCATGATGGTGGCACCTTCATACAGCTCCGTCTTCGCGTCCGCCGGATAGCTCCGGCCGCTGATGTCGCCGATCAGGTACACCACGCCGCGCTCCAGGGTTTTGCCATTCGTCGTACCGACGGTCCGGACGGTCCTGCCGCCCTTGTCGTCGATGAAGGTAATCTCAAAGCCCTTTTCGTAGGTGCGCGCCGGGACAATTAAGAAGATGGGGCGCATCTCGCTTTCCGGATACTCTAGGCCATCGCCCAGGTCCAGGGTCAGGACCTTCCCGTCGCCGGTAATCTCCCCTTTCGGCGTGCTGCCCGGCGTGATCTTCATCGCGCCGGCGACGGCCGCGCCCGACAGGTCGCGGAATTCGACCGTCTTGACGAGAGTTGCCTGCTCGAACACCTGGCCGATCTTCAGGATGGCGATCAGGTTGCGGAACGCCAGCCCGGCGTTCTTGGTGCCTTCACCTAGCAGAATGTCCGCCGAAGGGTCCGGCTGGGCCACGCCGTTGTAGGTCACGTATTGCTGACGGGCCGGGAAGGTCACGACAATGGCGTCGCCGTCTTTCTTCGCGTCTTTCTGATAAGGGGCGTAGGCCGTCAGTTTGCCGGACGGGATGGTCCCGTCCGTGCTGAAGTCCGCCGTCTTGCGGTCCTTCGACAAGTCTTCGGCTTTCAGCGTGAACAGGGCGTTCTCCGTGCTCCCGCCGAACACGCCGATCTGGTCGCCGGCTTCCCACAGGGATTCCATCTTGACGCCCGGATTGTCCACCAGGATGGACTTGGTCACCGCCAGGTCGGCATCCATCACGCCCCGCAGCCGCTCCTGCCGGAGCCCCGGGTCCATGCTCTGCGGCACGCAACCGGCAAACAGGGCGGCCGCCAGGATCATCCACTTGCAATAGCTTGTTCTCATGGTCTTTCCTCCTTGTTTTTAGTCCCAGTCCGTATGGTCTCCATAGTCAAGATCGTGCCCCGCCACGCTGGCGGGGGCGTCCTCGACCTTGAATGACGCATTGTTGATCAAGTCCGAGGTCGCGGCCAGCTGCACCTTGGTGCTGCGGGGCACCGTCACCGACGCGTCGCGCGCTTTGGACGTGATGCGGAGCGTCGCGCCGTCGACGCGCGTCACCGTCAGCCAGTCCGCTTCCGTGGACGTCGTCCAGCGATAGGCGTTGGACATGACGGCGATGTCCCGCGTCTCCCCGTCCGGGGAGAGAAAGACCGTCATCCCTTCCGAGCTGACGGTGATCCAGTCGTACTGGCTGTTCAACTCCATCTGCGGAAATGTAATGATGGTGTGGGTGTCCTGGATAATCTTGATGGTCTTGCTGAAGACCGTCCCGGCCTTGACCGTCACCGTGCAGGTCCGGGGCGGATCGTAGCGCTCGTAGCCGTTCTCGTCCCGGCAGTCGTAGTCCTCCACATCCAGCCAGAGTTCTTTCGCCTTGGCTGTCGGCTTGCACCACTCCGCATCCGAGGTGGCGGTCCAGTCGGTGATGTCCGTATCGACCGCCCAGGAGATGCCGCCCTGATTGTAGCTCAGGACATACTCGTCCGGCAGGTCGATTTTGAAATAGGGGTCTTTCGGCTGCTCCTGCTGTTGCTCCTGGCCCTGTTCCCGGCCGGGCAGCGGCTTCTTCTGGCAACCGGCCAGCGCCAGAATCGCCAGCGCGGCCATAAAGAGTTTATTACTAATACGTGGTCTTTGCATATCCAATCGGAGAATCAATACGCATCAAAGATACGTTTCCTGCGAGAGGGAGCCGCTCCCATTCGCGGAAAACCCCGCTCCCATTAATAGAAAAAGGGAGCCCTGAACACAATTTTGCTCCTCTTTTCAGAATTGGGAGCTCCATTTTCCGGAAGCGGGAGCGGAAAGCAGTAGGAAAAGCGTATCTTTGGCTCCATGAAGCCGCATCGCCTCCTGCTGACCCTGCTGCTGGCCGGGAATGTCCTGTACGCCGCCGAGGCGGAGACGGCACCGTTCCGCCCGATGCACTGGGAGAAGCTGCCGGACCTGAGCATCCCCCGCGCCGGACATCAGCTGCTCCTGGCGGGCAGCGAGCTGGTCGTCGTGGGCGGCCACACGGAAGGTTTCATCCGGACCCTTTGAGATCGAACAGCAGGCATCCCAGGACCGGATGGGTCCTTATATCTTTCCGAACGGCAGGGACGGCGCCGTCATCTTCGGGAGCCGTGGGCCGGGTGCGTGGGGCACCAGCCGCTATTCCGCGTAGAGCGTGATGAGGTTTCGGATGACGGCGGCGGCCTTCTCCATATTCTCCACCGTGACCCACTCGAACTTGCCGTGGAAATTGAGCCCGCCGGCGAAAATGTTCGGGCACGGGAGGCCGCGGAAGGAGAGGTTCGCGCCGTCGGTGCCGCCGCGGATGGGCTGGATGCGCGGCTTGACGCCCGCCATCTCCATCGCCTTGACAGCCTTCTCCACCACGTGGTAGTGCGGCTCCACCTGCTCACGCATATTATAATATTGGTCTTTGACCGTGACCGTCGCCGTGCCGGCGCCGTAGCGCTCGTTGATGAAGTCGCCGCACCGGGCGATGACCTGCTTCTTCTGCTCGAACTTCGCACGGTCGTGGTCGCGGATGATGTAGGAGAACTGCGCCTCCTCGACCGTACCCTTGAGGCTGATCAGGTGGAAGAAGCCCTCGTAGTCCTGCGTGTACTCGGGACGCTGGCTGACGGGCAACAGCGCATCGAACTCCTGCGCGATGTGCAGGGCGTTGCGCATCTTGCCCTTGGCGTAGCCGGGGTGGACGTTGCTGCCCTGGATGTGCACGGAGGCGGAAGCGGCGTTGAAATTCTCGAACTCCAGCTCGCCCACGTCGCCGCCGTCCATCGTGTAGCCGTAGTCGGCGCCGAAGCGCGCCACGTCGAACTTCACCACGCCGCGGCCGATCTCCTCGTCCGGCGTGAAACCGATCCGGATCTCGCCGTGCCTGAACTCGGGATGCGCCATGATGTACTGGACCGTGTCCATGATCTCCGCCACACCGGCCTTGTCGTCGGCGCCCAGCAGCGTCGTGCCGTCCGTGGTCACGACCGTCTCGCCCTTGTGCTCCAGCAGCTCGGGGAACTCGGCGGTCTTGAGAAGCAGGCCGGGCACGCCCTTCAGGGGGATGTCGGAGCCGTCGTAATCCGGGATGATCTGCGGCTTGATATCGGCGCCGGAGGCGTCCGGGGCCGTGTCCACGTGGGCGATGAAGCCCACGGCGGGCACTTTCTTGTCGATGTTGGAGGGGATCCGTCCCATCACGTAGCCCCACTCGTCGAGGGTCGCCTCGACGCCCATGGCCTCAAGCTCGCCCTGGAGCATGCGGAGCAGGTCCAACTCTTTCTCGGCGGAGGGCTGGCTTTCGCTCTCCTCATTGGACTGGGTGTCCACCGCGACATAGCGCAGAAAACGGTCAAGTATCTTTTCCATAGCCACAAATATACGAAATTCTCCGTCACTGCGGACATGATCCGGAATCTTCCGCCAGCCACTCGGCCGGGGTCAGGCCGGTGACGGCCTTGAAATTGCGGAAGAAGGACGTCGTGCCGGCGAAGCCGGCCTGCTCGGCGGCCACTGACAGAAGCGTGTCGGGATGGGCGCGGAGAAGCGACTGCCAGATCAGGAATTCCCAGGGTTTAGCATCAGTTTTTATAATTAACATTTTGTTATTAACATTTTGTTACTTATCTTCGTGAAAAACAAAACCAATCAGATGCAAGACAATCCTTTTATTCTGATACCCTTCAAATCAAAAGAGTATTTCTGCGACAGGGAGCAGCAGACAAATGAAATCATCCGCAACATCTCTAACGGGCGGAATACCACGCTTATTTCTCCTCGCAGATTGGGTAAGACCGGGCTTGTTTTCCGTGTATTTGAAGAGATCCTCGATAGGAATCTGCCATATGAGACCATCTACGCAGACATCAGCGACACGCTCTCGATGGAAGATTTCATCAAAGTCGTCTCTGAAGCAGTCGTGGCCAAATTGAGGAAACATCAGCGGATTACAGCCTTCTTCAAATCATTGAAAAGCGTTCGCCCGCAGCTGGGGTTGGATCCGATATCCGGTTCACTACAGGTTTCTTTCACATTTGCGGACGAAAACCAGAAACAGAGCACGCTGAAAGATGTGCTCGTTTATCTCGAAAGCTACCCCCAGAAGATTGTCCTTGCCATCGACGAATTCCAGCAGATTCGGGAATATGAGGGAGTAAACATGGAGGCTGTCCTGCGGAAGCATATCCAGCATCTGCAAAATGTTTGTTTCATCTATTGCGGCAGCAAGAAGCATACGATGACCGATATGTTCACCAATGCAAAAAGACCGTTCTACGAGAGTACTTCCTTCTGCTACCTGGAGAAGTTACCTGCAGCGGTCTATGCAACATTTATCCGGGAGAAATTCGAGAATGCCGGTAAAACCGTTGATGACGCTGCCCTTGACTACATTCTGGAATGGACACGAATACACACCTACTACACGCAACGCCTTTGCAATGAAGTATTCTCCTTCTCCGACAGCCGGGTCGACAGGGATGTCGTATTGAAGGCCATCCGGGCGATTCTGAATTCAGAACGGGAAAGGTTCCGGGAGCTCCGACGCCTGGTCACGCGCGCTCAGTGGAAAATGCTCGCTGCAATTGCCGCTGAGGGCAGCGCCACGCAAATAACATCCTCAGCTTTCCTGTCAAAACACGGCATTTCCTCCGGCCCCACGGCTCTACGAAACGTCAAAGCCCTGATCGACAAGGAGCTGGTATTAGCTACCACCAGCGAAGACGGGACCTCGTATTCCGTCTACAATGTTTTCCTGTCCAGATATTTGGAAACAGAACAGCTGTAAAAGTCAGCCAGATCAGGAATTCTCCGCCAGCCACTCGGCCGGGGTCAGGCCGGTGACGGCTTTGAAGTTGCGATAGAAAGAGGATTCGCCGGAGAAGCCGGCGGCGTCGGCGACGTCCGACAGACGGCGGCCGGGACGCTCCCGCAGGAGCTGCTGGGCATAGCGGATGCGATAGCCGTTGACGTATTCGTTGAAGGGGCAGCCCGCCTCCGAGTTGATGCAGCTTGAAATGTACTTGGTGTTGGTGCCCAGCTGCGTAGCCAGGTCGGCGACGCCAAGGCCCTTCTGGCGGAACAGCTCCTTCTCCGCCATCAGCGCTTCGATCCGCCCGAAGAGTTCCCGCTGCCGGCCTGACACGGGAGCGGCCAGCACATCCGGTTCCGGATCCGTCCTGTCTCCACCCGCTTCCTCCGGCCGCCTGCGCCGGGTGAGCAGCAGCGCCGCTGCGGTCAGAGCCAGGACCGCGAGCAGGACAAAAGGCCACTTGGCATACTTCTGCTGCATACCGGACGCTTCCGCGGATCCGAAGGGACTGAACGCATACACGCTGGCAAGCGGGTTATAATTGCCCATCGGATCTGCGTACACATAGCCCCCCACGACGACAAAACGACCGTCCTGGAGCAGGACCGACCGGCCCTCCGTTTGTCGCTCGGGCAAAGGGTCCGTGTAATAAATCCGCAGGGAGGCCTCTTCTCCCCGGAAGGCAGGCAGGATGTCCACGGACATAAGATACGCCCTGCCGGCAGCGTCCCATCCTTGGGACAGGGCCGTCCCGCGGCGCTGGTCCACAAGCAGGTTACCGCCCCAGTCAATCGCCCCCCAGGGGCCGGCAAGCGGTATCTCACAGTCCGTCCGGACGAGGGAGAAGGTGCCTTCGCTGAAGCAGAGGACGGCCTGCGCCCCGTCCGCATCGAAAGCGCGGAAGAGGAACGCTTCCCGGCCGGTGTCGGGATCGACGGCGCGGCATTCATCCATCCGGATGGCGTTCAGGCACGAAAGCGGTATCCACCGCTCGAACAATTCCGGCGTATAAGGTTCACCGTCCAGCCGGTCCACGACGGGTTTCTGCAGCCCGCCCACATCGGTAAGGGCACCGAAAACAACGGCATTGTCCTTCCCGAAGGGGAAAATGAAAGGACGCGCCCGCCGCTGCGATACCTCCTGCACGACCTCGAAGGGACCGGCACCGTCCGACAGCCCGATGGCGTCCGCTGCATGCCAGTTGCCCGAAACGAGGATCCGCCCGGAAGGAAGGACGGCGGCGGAGCACAGGCTGCGCTTGATGTCGAGAATCGGGAAGCTGGAGAATGAACGGAGCTGCGGGTCGTAGCGCTGCACGCCCCAGGTCTGCCCTACACCGAAATCCTCCGAACTGCCTCCTCCGATCAGGAAATCTCCGTCAGGCAGCTTCACGAGGAAGCCGTTGTCATTCGTGTAGAGCGTCTTCAGGACATGCCAGGCCCCGTCCGCGAAATACTCTGCCGTGGCCGTACGGACGAAGCCCTCCGCATGCCCGCCGACAGCCACCAGATCGTCTCCCGCCACGAACACCTGATGTCCGGCCCGGGCGATGTTCATGTCCGGGAGCCGCTCCCACTTCATCGGCAGGAACGGCGCCGCCGGAGCCGCCGCACGGGCGGCCGGCGGGGTGATCCCCGCCAGCGACAGGAGCAGCAAGAGACGTGTCAGCTTCATATGCCAAAGATACGCTTTTCCAGCCGCATTCCGCTATCGCTTCCGGAAAATGGAACTTTCAATTCGCGAAATGGAAGTAAACAAATGCGTTTTTCCGGAGTAATTCGCGTAATGGAAGTGAGGTTTTCCAAAAATGGGACAGTCCCCAGACGCGAAAAAGCCTAAATTTACAGTGCTGGAATAGCGCCTTCTGATTAATACACACCAAGCCAATCATAACAAACATGAAAAAATTACTTTTGATCATCCTTACCGTCCCGGCACTGTTTGCCGCGGCTTCCTGCAACAAGAACTCCTCTCTTGGCGGCGAGCAGGACTCGAAGGGCGAAGTCGGCACCACTTTCAAAGGTGATTTCGCCGGTGCCAGCAATGTCAACATTTCCGTCACCAATCTCAGTAACGGCGTATCCACGATCAGCGGGACCTTCACGATGACGGATCCCCGATACATGAAAGTCATCAAGCAGCACCCGGAGTACTTTAACGTCAGCGGCGACAACGTCACCGTGGACGGGATCAAGTACCGCGCGACCTCGGAAGGAATCGAGAACCTCTCCGGAGGAGAGTTCGACGGCGTCCTCGTCAGATACGATGCGAAAGTGGGCGACAAGTACAACAGCGGCGGCACGGTCACGCACGTGTCCAAGGACAACGATTTCCAATGGGGCAGCATGAAGATCAAGGTCATTGAAGTGGAGCACCCCACGAAGAAGGGCGGTGACGCGAAGAAGATCACCTATTGGGCCAACCACCGCTTCGGCATCGTCGCGGTCGAGACCGAATTCAACGACGGCTCCAAGGACTACGCCTCCATCTCGATCTTCTGACCGCAAGCGTTGTCAATGTCCGGAAATCACGGACATTGAAAGCAAAAAAGCCTAAAAATGCTGCCAATGTCCGTGAATTCGGGACATTGGCAGCATTCTTATCGGCAGATTCCGGGTTTCAAACCCGGAATGACGGATTCCGTTTCGGAGCGAAGCGACGCAGGGGATCTGGGGAATCAGGCCCCCAGTCATAGCGGAGCGATGATTATTTCCGTTTGGCGGAAATAATCATATAGGCGCAGAGGGCGATCAGCGGGAGGATCGCGATGGCTTCGGCGCCGGAGGCCACGTGGCCGGGGGCGACGCTGTTCCAGGCGTTCATGAACCAGTCCACCTTCGCGAATTTCAGGATGGCGGAGACCACGCCCATCAGCGCGCCGCCGGCGATGAAGCCGCTGGCGATGAGGGTGCCCTTCTCCTGACGGGCCGTGTTGACGGCTTTGTCCTTGCTGCGGGTGCTGACGTACCAGGAGATGGCGCCGCCGAGCAGCAGCGGGAGGTTGAGGTCGATCGGAATGAACATGCCGAGGCAGAAAGCGAGGGCCGGCACCTTGAAGAGGGTCAGCAGGATGGCGATTGCCGCGCCGATGCCGTACAGCAGCCAGGGGGCGCTGCCGCCGCTCATCATCGGCTGGATGACGGCGGCCATGGCGTTGGCCTGCGGGGCCACCAGGGCGCCGTCGCCCGTGAAGCCGTAGGTCTTGTTGAGGATCAGCATCACGCCGCCCACAGTCGCGGCCGCCACGGCGATCCCGACGAATTTCCAGGCTTCTTGCTTCTTCGGCGTCGTGCCGATCCAGTAACCGATCTTGAAGTCCGTGATCAGGCCGCCGGCGGTGCTCAGGGCCGTGCAGACCACGCCGCCGATGACCATGGCGGCCACCATGCCGGCGTTGCCCTTGAGGCCGACCGCCACGAGCACGAGGGCCGTGATGATCAGCGTCATGATGGTCATGCCGCTGACGGGGTTCGTGCCCACGATGGCGATGGCGTTGGCCGCCACCGTCGTGAACAGGAAAGCGATCACCGCGATGATGATCAGCCCGACGAGGGCCTGCCAGATGTTGTTCACCACGCCGCCGAAGGCGAAGAAGGCGAACACGGCGAGCAGCGCGATGGCGATGCCCCAGACGACCGACTTCATCGGCAGGTCTTCCTGCGTGCGCTCCGGCTTCTCGGTGGTGGCGCCCGGCTTGCGCTTGAATTCGCTGGCGGCCAGGCCGACCGCGCTCTTGATCACGCCGGCGCTCTTGATGATGCCGATGATGCCCGCGGTGGCGATGCCGCCGATGCCGATGTGGCGGGCGTATTCCTTGAAGATCTGGTCCGGGGACATCTCGGAAATGGTCTGGGCGATGCCCGTGCCCATCAGGTCGATGACATTTCCGCCCCAGATGAGGTTCATCAGGGGGATGATCACCAGCCAGACGAGGAAGGAGCCGCAGCAGATGATGAAAGCGTACTTGAGGCCGACGATGTAGCCCAGGCCCAGCACGGCGGCGCCGGTGTTGAGCTTCAGCACGACCTTCGCCTTGTCGGAGACGACCTGGCCCCAGTGCATCACCGTGGTGCTGAGCGTCTCGGCCCAGGCGCCGAAGGTCGCGACGACAAAGTCGTACAGACCACCGATCAGGCCGGCGGCCAGCAGGGTCTTGGCGCTCTTGCCGCCGCTCTCGCCGCTGACGAGCACCTGCGTGGTGGCCGTCGCCTCCGGGAACGGGTACTTGCCGTGCATGTCCTTGACGAAGTACTTGCGGAACGGGATCAGGAACAGGATGCCGAGGAAGCCGCCGAGCATCGAGGACAGGAACATCTGCCAGAAATTCACGTCCAGGCCGAGGATGTAGATGGCCGGAAGGGTGAAAATGGCGCCCGCCACCACCACGCCCGAGCAGGCGCCGATGCTCTGGATGATGACGTTCTGGCCCAGGCCGCCCTGTTTCTTCAGGGCGCCGGTGAGGCCGACGGCGATGATGGCGATCGGGATGGCCGCTTCAAAGACCTGCCCGACTTTCAGCCCGAGATAGGCTGCGGCGGCAGAGAAGAGGACGGTCATCAGCAGACCCAGGGTCACGCTGTAGGGCGTGACCTCAAGGGGCTTCTCGTTCGAGCCCAGCAGGGGGCGGTAACTCTCCCCCGGCTTCAATTCCCGGTGGGCGTTCTCCGGCAGGCTCAGGTTTTTGTTTTCTTCCTTCATGGCGCTCTTTCTGTTTTGTATAGTAATCTATGTATTTCTGCAATTTGGCTGCGTCGATGGCGGCCTGGCGCGCCTCTGCTGCGGCGATGCGGGCCGCGCGGCGGGCCCTGCGGGCTTCCTTGCGCGCCTCCCTGGCCGCCACCTTGGCGGCATCGCGCGCGTCAAGCTCCGCCCAACGGGCGTCGCGCCGCGCGATGCGCAGGGCGCGGCGGAGTTCGCGGTCGGACATCCAAGTAGTATCGCGAGGGGCGTCCTGGACGGACAGGCTGTCCGGCGGGAGATTCTTCGCTTCGCTCAGAATGACAGCAGAGTCCCGGCTCGCGAATGACGTGGAGTCGCGGAGGGCGAGGGTATCGGTGGGGAGATTCTTCGCTTCGCTCAGAATGACAGCAGAGTCCCGGCTGGCGAATGACGTGGAGTCGCGGAGGGCGAGGGTGTCGGCCGGCGAATCTTCGGCCCGCGGCGCGTTCCGCCTCGCTTTCGCGGCCTCCAGCGCAGCGTACACCTGCTTCATGTGACCGGGGAAATAGAATTCCGTCTGCTTGAAATCCGCCTGCGGGTGGGCCTCATAGGCCTCCCGCTCGGAATCGCGGACCACCATGGACGTCACGTCGTATTTGTCCCGGGGCCGCCGCTCGGGCTGCCAGTTGAAGCCCTTCAGCATCTGGTCCGCCTTGGGCATCTGCGCGACCGGATAGGCGTCGCTCTTGGGGCTGTCGAAGTTGTAGACATGGTCCACGTTGCCCTCGCTGTCAAAGGTGGCCATCATCATCTGGGACTCCGTCTTGTTGACCGTGGCGATCGCGTCGTTCTCCTCCAGGTAGAGGATGGACGTGACGCCGCCCAGCGCGTCGAAACGCCGCAGGGCCGTGGAGTCCGAGAAATAAGCGAGCACGTCCGTGCTCTTGATCTGGTCGAAATAGCCGCCCGGCTCCTCGGTGTGGATGAAGGCGTTGGACATCAGGTTGGCCCGCTCCATCCTGCTCTCCCGGATCAGCACGAAAAGGCTGTCGGAGTTGTACTGCCGCCGTCCCTCATTCCAAACCACGGGATCTACGTAGAACCGGGCGATGGAATCGAGGTCGGAGTAGCGCAGGGAGTCGCAGCGCACCTGCATGTCTTTCCGGAAGATGCGGATGTCGCCCGTGGCCAGCAGGAAGCCGACCTTGGTGGTGTCCGGCTGGACGGCGAGGGAGTCGGGGGCTTCGCCGGCGAATAACGAAGAGTCGCGGAGGGCAAGGCTGTCCAGGGGGAGATTCTTCGCTTCGCTCAGAATGACAGAGGAGTCACGGCCGGCGACCGTCAAGGAGTCGCGACTGAGAGGCTGCGGCGTCGATGGTGCGGCTGCGCCGGCGGCCGTCTCGCGGGCGCGGCGCGCGGCCTCCTCGGCCATGTAGGCGGGGTCGTTCTTCCTGGCCTCCGCCGCAGCGTTGGCCGCCTGCTGCGCCGCCCGGCGGCGGTATTCCGTCACCGGATCGCCGAGCATCTCCTCCAGCCGGGCTGCGGCTGTCCGGACCTCCTCCTCCGGGATGTCGCACATCTTCCGGGTGTCGTACACAAAGCGCGAGGCCCCCAGGTAGGTCGTGTCCGGATGCTCCCCTTCCCCGTCCCAGATGGCGGCCGAAGCACGCTCCTCAAGCACCACCCGCGAGAGCGAGTCCACATAGTGCAGGAGGTCGCCCATGGCGGCCACCTTGCGGCTCTGGTCCTGGATCTGGACATTGCCCAGCATCAGGATGTCCTCGTTGTTGCGGTAGTAGTAGAGGCTGTCGCTCCAGGTCTCCTGGGTCTCTCCCAGGCCGTGGACCGAATCCCGGAAAAAGAAGAGGTCCGTGCTGCGCTCGAACCAGCCGCTACCTGCCGAGAGCATGTCGCCGTCCCGCCAGAAATCGATGTCCGAGCGGAAATCGGCCCGCTCCGTATCGGAGTCATAGTCAAGAACTTCCGTCCTGACGAAGACCGAATCCGTGAACATGTTGACGTTGCCCAGGAAGTTGAAGCGGTTCTCGGCATTGGAATAGGTCCCGTCGTCGCTCTCGATGATCTGCCCGTCCTCGCCCAGCATCGCCCCGCCCCCATGGAAGGTGGCCAGACTGTCCTTGGTGTTGTAGTCGAGGATGCGCGTGCGGAGGATGTTGTTCTGCTTGTTGCGCAGCTCCACCACGCCGCCGCGGAACTGGGCGAGGTCCTGGTCGATGTAGTAGTCCAGCGTCGCGCTGGTCAGCACGGACTCGCCCTGCATCAGCTGGACGTTGCCGAAGCAGTTGATCAGTTTCTCATCCACGTGCCAGAGGGCCGTGTCGCAGATGAGGTAGGTGCCGTTGTGAAGGAATGTGGGGGAAATGGCCTTGCGTGCCATCCTGCCGTCCGTCTCCACCTGCTCGATGTACTGGGCGTTCATCAGGCGTACCAGCGAATCCGTCTGTCCCGAAGAGGACTGGGCGGACAGCTGCAGTGCGGAGATCAGCAGGATCGCACCAAGAATCAGTCTTTTCTGATTTTTTCCGACCATCCTTTGCGCGAGAAGTCACAGTCCCCGAACAGGGGATCGATGATGATGTAGCTGGTCTTGATCTTGTCGTCGAGGAAACTGCCGATGGCCTCCATCGTCTTCTCGTTCCGCACCATACCGAGCAGTTCCGTGTAGTCGTTCTCGAAGGTGGCCGTGTGGGCGGGGACGATCTTGTCCAGGCGGACGATCTTGTAGACGAGGTTGCCGTCGCGGCCTTCGTTGTCCAGCGAGGCGATCGGCTCGGAGATCTCGCCGACCTGCAGGTCCTGGATGGCGGCATAGTCCTGCGGCTTGAGCTGGTCGATCTCGAAGTACGCGGAGCCGGTGTTGGGGTCGGCCATCTGGCCGCCATTGGTGCGGGTCGCCGGGTCCTCGGAATAGAAGCGCGCGGCCATTTCGAAGGTGATGGTGCTGTCCACGATGGCCGTCCGGAGGCTGTCCAGGCGGTGGAAGGCCTTCTCCTGGTCCTCGGCGGTGTAGCTCGGCCGGATCAGGATGTGGCGGGCGTTGAACATGTCACCCCGCTTCTCCAGCACCTCGATGATGTGGAAGCCGTCCGGCGTCTCCACGATCTGGGAGATGGTGCCCGGCTTGAGCGACATCGCGGCGTCGGAGAAAGCCGGCCAGAAGATGGACTTGGAGGCCATGCCCAGCTCGCCGCCCTTGCGGGAACTGCCCGGATCCTCGGAATACAGGCGCGCCAGCGTCGCGAAACGCTCGCCGTTGATGATGCGCTCCCGGATGTCCAGCAGGCGCTCCTTGACGGCGATCGCCGCCGCTTCCCGGTCGGGATAGACGCAGATCTGGCTCATCTGGTATTTGATCGGCACGACGGGGAGCGTCGCCTTGTCCACCGTGTCGAGATACTGCTTGACGTCATAAGGGGTCAGCTCCGGGATATTGCGGGCGATCTCCTGCTGCTCCTGCTGCGTAAGTGTCTGCTCCTCAAGCTGCTGGCGCCATTCCTGGCGCAGCTTGTACAGCGGCTTGCCGAAGTAGTCGGCCAGCTCGTCCTCGCCGCCGGTGGCGGTCAGCATCTGGGCGACGTACTGGTCCAGCGAAGCGGCCACGTTGTCCTGGTTGACCACGAGGGAGTCCACGCGTGCCTGCGAAAGGAAGATCTTGGACTCCATCATGTTCTCGAGGACCTCGCAGCGCATGTTGCGGTCGGATGCCATGCCCTGGGCGCGCATCGCCTGCACCTGCCCCTCGATCTCGGAGAGCGTGATCATCTCTCCGCCCACGACGGCGACCGTCTTGTCCACGACTCCCTGGTATTTCTGTGCCGATGCGGCCAGGCCCAGGCAGATCATGAGGCCCGCGGCCGCCGCTTTCTTCAACGGATTATTCATTCTCGTAGATTACAAATTTCTTACTCTCGAGCGCGTCTTGCAGCAAGTCCCGTTCCAAACTGTTCATCAGGTCGTGTTTTCTTGCGCTCATCAGGATGTCCCGGATGCGCTCGGACACGAATTCCAGCGGCGCGGTCCCCTTGCGCTGGATCTCGACCACGTAGGCGGCCAACAGGTCGGTGCGGTCCTCCGGCTCGTAGCGGATCATGTCGCCCTTGAGGTGGGAGAGCATCGACTCCCAGTCCAGGCCGAAGGATTTCGCCAGTTCGCCGGCGTCCATCCAGGTGTCGGCGCTGTCGAACCAGCGGAGGGCCGTGGACTTGGCGAGCGTGTCCGCCCGCTGGATGTCATCGTACTCCATGGAGCTCATCATCTTGAGGATGGCGTCGATGTTGGGCGAGTCCTTCATCACATCCACGAAACGGACCTTGAGCACGGGCCGCTTCAGCTCGAAATCCTCCGCGTGGGCCGTGTAATACTGGCGGATCTGGTCCTCCGTGATCAGCGTGTCCAGGCGGTCGTTGATGTAGCGCTGTTCGTAGCGGTACTTGAGCAGCGAACGGCGGAAGTCCTCCAGGTCGGCGGTCACGTCCAGCTCCTCCTTGGTCAGCTGCGTCTCCGCCACGTCCAGGTACAGCAGGTCCATCGCCCAGGTGTTGATGTACTGCTCCGCCAGGCGCGTGCTGTCCTCCGCCGGGATCATGTTGGGGATGAAACGCTCCACCTCCGACTTGTACAGCTTGGTCCGGCCGACGCGCGCCACCACATCGTCGTCGTGGATCAGCGAGGAGATCGCGTTGCACGAGGCGAGCAGGAGCGGCAGCAGCATCAATATGAAGGTTTTCCGCATAGTTTGCAAATTTAGCAATTTTCTTTGAGAGGACACTACCCGTTCTCGGCGGCGATCGCCTCGATGATGGCGTCCATGGGCGGGACCATCAGGTAGGACGAAGCCGGGCAGTTGTTGACGAGCAGGGAGAACACGATCATGTGCCTGGGGTCCCCGTCCGTGGACAGGATGTAGCCGCTGAAGCAGCGCACGCCGTTCATCGAGCCGGTCTTGACATGGATGCGGTCCCGGAACTCCTGCGTGGCCTTAGGGAAACGGTCCTCCAGCGTGCCCTTGTTGCCGGGCACCGGCAGTGAGGCGAAAAACGCGTCCCACACCGGCAGGGTCGTCATTTTCCGCAGGAAGCGGACGAAGAATTCCGGGCTGACGTAGTTCTTGCGCGACAGGCCGCTTCCGTCAAACTGCTGGCACGCGTTGTCCGTGCGCAGCCCCAGGGCGCGCAGGCCCGCCTCCGCGGCATCCTGGCAGTCGTCCGCCCCGGCCGTGCGGCCGGAACGCAGGGAGACCATCTTCAGAAGCGTCTCCGCGTAGAAATTGTCGCTGTCCCCGTTGGTGTCGCGCACGATCTCCGACAGCGGTGCGGAGAAGGTGCTGCCCAGCCGCGTCAGCTCCTCCGGAGCGGCAGCGGCGGCGGTCGGCGCACCGAACGCGAGGTCCGTGCGGACCTCCCCCTGCGGGGTGATGTCGCCCCAGCCGCCCGTCACCTCCACACCGGCGTTCTGCTTCAGGTAGTTATGGAAATAATAGGCGCAGGTGAAGGCCCCGAAGGCATTGGAGCACTCCAGGGTGTAGCCGCGGCGGTCGATGGGGAACGAGCCCGCGAGCTCACCCACCGGCCCGAGCGTGCCGTTCACGTAGTAGAGCGTGTTGGAGCTGCGGGCGGAGCCGGTCACCGTATGGTTCGCGTAACGCATCCACGGGGTGTCGGGGTACTGGACCCGGTAATTGGCCGGCGAACCGGCAGAGCCGGGGGTGATGTAGAAATTCTGGGCGTTTTCGAAGAAGTTGAGCCCGGTCGGCCCTGCACCGTAGTCGCAGCCGAGGTCGTCGAAGGTCCAGCCGAGGTTCTGCGGCGTCACGTCGCCGAAGATGCGGGGATCGCCCAGGATGCGGCCGTCGACGGCCGTGATGCCGGCGTCAGCGAGCAGCTGCGCCCAGGTGGCGAAGGTCTTGCCGACCGTCTCCGCGGACTCGGTCCGCGCACCGGTCGTGGGGTCTCCCCCGCCGATGATGTACACGTCGCCCTGCAGGCGCCCCTCCACGATCTCGCCCGTGTACGCCAGGCTGGTCTCGAAGCGGAAGTCCGCCCCGAGCCGGTGCAGCGCCAGGCCCGTGGTGAGGAGTTTCATATTGGAAGCGGGGACGAGCTTCTCGCGGATGTTCAGGGCCGCAATCGTGTCGCCGTCCGCGCGCACCGCCAGCACGCCCACGAGGGCGCTGCGCAGCGGCTCCTGTCCGCGGATGCGCTCGATGGCCTTCTGCGCTTCCGTCCGGGGAATACCAGCAGTCGCGCTCCAGGCTGTAAGCAGAAGCGCGACTGATATCAGCAGCAGGGGGAGCCGTCTCATTTGACCGCGTCCTTTACGGCAGCGCTGAGCTTCTCGTAAAGGGCGTCCGTCTTGGTGAGGACTTCCTTGCGCAATTCGTTGTAGTAGGCCTTCTTGGAGCCCTCGATCTTGCCGCTTACCTTGTCGCGGAGCTCGTTGTACAGCTCGATGGCTTCCTCCATCAGCTCGCTGACGCTGCCGTCAGTGACCTTGGGGTTGACGCAGGCGACCACGGAGCAGTCCTCCACGAATGCACTCAGCACATATTCAATGTCCTTTTTGATGTCTCTAAGATTCATATGATTGTGTATTGATTTCGGTGCAAAGATAGTGTATTTTCCGCAAAACTTAACTTCGTCAGCGCATTTCTTTCAAGACTTCGGCGATCGCGGCGTCGAGCTGCGGGTCTTTGCCCTCCAGCCGGTCCTTGAAGGTGTTCCTGACATAGATGTCCGGCTTGACGCCGGTGTTCTCCAGGTCGGAGCCGTCCAGGACGCTGTAGCAGCCCCATGCCGGCATGCGGCAGGTGGAGCCGTCCAGCAGGCGGATGGACGAGGTGAAGATGATCCAGCGGTAGGTCTCCGTGCCGACCAGCTTCGCGATCCCGAGGGTCTTGATGCCGTTGGAGGTCACCTCGGCGTCGGACAGGCTGTGCTCGTTGACGAGCACCACGATGGGCCGGTCGCCGGGGGTCACGTTCGGATGGCTCGTCTTCGGGAAGTCGCGGTAGGCCCACTCGAAGTGGGACTGACCGCGCAGGAAATCGATGACCTCCTTGTGGACGTTGCCGCCGTTGTTGTAGCGCAGGTCGAGGATGAGGGCGTCCTTGTCGAACACCTCCGTATGCATCTTGAGCAGGAACGACTCGAGGTCCTCCGCGCCCATGCCGCGCATGTGGATGTATCCGACCCTGCCGCCGGTCTTGTCCGACACGATGCCGGAGCGCTGCTCCTCCCACTCCTTGTACGCGAGCGTCTTGAGCGCGGAGAAGGTCGTGGTGTGCACCTTGGCGTCGAACTCCTTGCCGCCGCGGCTGAAGGTGAGCCGCAGTTCCTCCATCGGCACGGCGCCCGAGAAATACTTCTCCCGGTTCGCCTTCCGGTCCACCCGCACGCCGTTCACGGCGACGAGTTCATCCCCCTTCCGCACATCGATCCCGTGCCTGTCGGCCGGGGAATCCGGCAGGATGCCGGCGACCTTGTAGGGCGAGGAATTGTCGAAGAGGATGCCGGTCCCGTAGGTGCGGATCCGGGTCTCGCTCCGCTCTTCGGAGCCGCTGGAGGTGAATCCCAGGTGGGAAGAGTTCAACTCGCCCAGCAGGTCGGTGATGAGCGTCCGGAGGTTCGCACGCGTCCGTACGTAAGGCAGGAGCGAGGCATAGTAGTCCCGGACCGCGGGCCAGTCCGCGCCGTGGAAATGGACATCGTAGTAATTCTGTTCCAGCACGGCCCAGGTCTCATAGAACATCTGCCGGAACTCGTCGTCCAGCACCACCTCCACGTCCTTCTTGACCTCGGTCTTCGTCGCAGAACCGGCAGCCGGGTCGACCTTGTAGATGGCGCCCGAGGACAGGCAGTACAGCGCATCCTTGCAGCTGAAGAAGGCACCGCCGGTCAGGTCCTTGACCTGCTTGGGCTTCGCTTCCGGATCGGAAATCTCCAGGGAGAAGACGCCCGGGGTCCCCGAGCCCATCGAACGGTACAGGAGGTAGTCCTTGCCCTTGGTCGAATAGATGTACGGGCTGCCCTGGGACCCGTCGCGCTCGACGCGGGTCATCCGGTCGTGGATGTCCTTGAAGTCGATCACGACCGTGGAATCCTTCTTCGCTTCGTCTTTCTTGTCCTTGAACAGGTCCTCTACGTTCCCGGACTTGAAGGGAGTGTCGTATTTCCGGAGCGGGAGCTTGTAGAGCGCGGACCTGGCGCCCCGCGGATAGGAAGTGGCCGTGGGGTTTGCCAGCAGGTACATGTATTTCCCGTCAGGCGTGAAGACGGGGCTGTCCTCCACCGAGGCGGAATGGGTGAAATTGCGCAGGCTGCCGTCCTTGAGGTTGTACAGGAAGATGTCGGTCTCGAAGCGGTGCATCGCATCGAACGCCAGCCAGTTGCCGTCGTACGAGAAGGCGAGGCTGTAGCGCTGGAAAGACCAGAATTCGGCCTCGGCCACCTGCCCGGCGACCCCCGCCTTCGCGTCATAGAGCATCACGGAGCGGCTGCCGTCGATGAAGGCCAGTTTCTCACGCTTGTGGTCGGCCTGCAGGCCTTTGGTATTGTTCTCCGAGCGGAAGACGGGCACCTCGCCCGCGCTCCCGTCGGCGGCGATCCGGAAAAGGTTCGTCCAGCCCTTGTCCGTCCGCGTGTAGTAGATGGTCTTGCTGTCGCTGCCCCAGACCACTTCGTCCACCCGCTCGTCAGCGGGCGTGTCCAGCCGCTGGAGATACTTGCACTTCGTGTCGGAGACATACAGTCCGCCGCGGATGACGAGGGCGAACTTCTTGCCGTCAGGCGAGACGTCCGCCGCCGTCGGCGTCTGTCCGTCGAACGCCCGGCGCACCTCGACGCTGCCGGAGGCGATCCGGATCTGCGGGACCGTCACCCGGCCGGTGGCGGGCTCCAGCACATGGATCTCGTAATCCTTCAGGAACACGATGGCCGAGCCGCCGAATGCGATGGACGGATACTGGACGGACTTGTCGAAAGAGGTGAGCTGCTGCGGCCGGCCGCCCTTGACGTACCGGACGATGTTGGACTCCTTGTTCAGCTCGTCGCTGACATAGTAGATGTTGCCGTCCCTGTCCGCCATCGGCCACTGGTCCTTGCCGATGTAGTCGGTGAGTTCCGTGTAGGATTTGCTGCGGGGATTCCAGCACTTGATGTTGGGGTTGTGGTCGCCCACGTAGCGTTTCCGGGTGGGGAAACTGATGCTCTCCATCGACTCGTTGAAGAGGAATTCCCCCGTCTTCGGATTCTCGGCGAGGTTGACGACGGTGTTGAAATAGCCGTCGAACATGAGCTGCGGCGTGCCGCCCGCGAGGGCCACCTTGAAGCTGGTCTTGCGGGCGCTTTCACGCGTGGATTCGAAGTAGATCCAGTCCGACTTCGGCGACCAGCCCACCGGTGTGTCCGGCGCTTCGTGGAAGGTCAGCTGGACGGCCTTCCCGCCCTCGGAGGGGACGACGTACACGTCGCTGTTCCCCTGGATGTCGGAGCTGAAAGCCAGCCATTTGCCGTCGGGCGAGACGAGGGGCGAATCCTGCACGCCCGGCATCGTGACCACGGCCGTGGCCTGCCCGCCCCCGACGGGAACGGAGTAGATGTCCCCGTCATAGCTGAAGTAGATCTGCTTCCCGTCCGGGGAAAGGGACGGGTGCGATGCGAAACGGATGTTGTCCGCCAGGGACACGGCGGAAGCGGCTGCCAGTGCGGTTGCCAGCAGGATGAACTTCTTGATCATATGGAGATTGTCATTTCCGGATCTTGCCGGTCGCCCATTCGATAAAATACTTCATGTTCGGGCCGTCGGTGTGGCCGCCGTCATGCTGGCGCCAGGCCAGTTCGCCGTCCAGCAGGCCGGTGAGCACCGGCGGCATGGGGACGGACCGGTAGTCGTTGCCGACACCGAGGTCCTTCGCCCCGAGGAGCTTGAACACCTCGCCGGCGGCGACGGTCGCCTGCCAGCTGCCGTACTGGTCCAGCCACAGGGCGTCTCCCTTCTCGGGGACGCCGTAGCTGATGAACACCAGGCGCGGGGCGCACAGGGCGATGAGCTCGTGGGAGTCCACGGGCAGCATGCCGGCGTTCCAGGCGCCCGTCTTCGACTCGATCGCGTCATATTTGATGTAGTTGCCGGCCATCCAGTGGTATTCTCCGGAATTGGAGAGGTTCTCCAGGCCTTCGCCGAAGATGCGGCGGTGCAGGGTCGCCCCGCCCTTGCCGGAGGAGCCGATGAGGCCCATGAAGAAGCGCTCCTCGAACGCCAGCGTCACCAGGGCGGCCTTGCCGTAGCGCGAGACCCCCTCGATGCCGACGTGCTTCGCGTCCACGTCCGGGTCGGTCTCGAGATAGTCCAGGCCACGGGCGGCGCCCCAGGCCCACGCACGCAGGGAGCCCCAGTCGTCCGGCTTGCGCGGCTGGCCCTTGTTGGTCAGGCCGATGATGCCGCGGGTGAGGCCGGCGCCGTTGTCTGCCTGGATGCTGCCGGGATCGATCATCGCATAGCCCCAGCCGGCGGCGAGCAGCTGCTGGTTGGACGGCGGATCCTGGCCGGGGGCCGGCTGGGTGGCACGGCCGAAATTGGCGAACGGATTGGCCGGCTCGAAAGGCTGCCAGGCCGGGTATTTTTTCATCAGCGCGGCCGTCTCCGGATCATTCTCCAGCAGGCGGCGCAGCGCCTTGTTGATCACTTCCATGTCCGCTCCGCCGGGCTTGACGGGGTTCGGGAGGTTGGCTCCGCCGAACATCATCAGCAGCGGGACCGGTCCCGTGGCGTTTGCGGGCGTCACGACGACCATCTTGATGTCGACGTTGATCGAAGGGCAGGCGGAATTGTCCACATGGCCGCGGAGCAGCTTCGCCTTGGCCCGGATCATGCCGACGGTCTCGATCTCCTCCGCCTCGACGGTCCAGGTCACGCCGGGGACGTTGTCCGGCACGCGGCCGTATACCTCGCTCTCGAAGCCCTCGACGATCTCCGGCCGGCGCACCTCCCACCACTGTTTCGCGGTGGTCACTTTCTTGCCTGCGTTCGTCCGGAGGATCTCCGGGAGCACGGGATAGGGATTGGCCTTGCTCTCGTCGTAATTGGCGGCGAAAGGGCTGCTCTCGTCGGCGTCGAAGCCGCGCCGGATGGACTTGATGCCCAGCTGGTCGAGCATGTTCTGGTGGTCCTGTTCAGCCGTGAAGGTGACCGGCGCCTGCGCGAAGCTTGCAGCGCAGAAGAGGATGCCGGCGAGCGTAAGAATCGTCTTTCTCATATCATTGTCAATTGTTTGCCTAATAATACCAGGGCCGGACGGTGACGCTGCGGATGCCTTCGCCCGTGTCCACGTGGCCCAGGACGCGGCGGACCGCCAGCGGCTCCCGGTCATAGAAGTCCTCCCCGTCGGGGGTCAGCGAGCTGATGCGCACCACCTGCGAGGAATGGATGATCTTCCGGTCGCCGTAGTACATGGCCACGTGCGCCACCACCATTTTCTTATTCCCGCTTGCAGGGGTGCCGTAGAAGAGCAGGTCCCCGGGACGCATCTGCGCGAAATCATAGGGCACCTCGGCACCGGTGTAGATCTGCTCCCGGGCGTTGCGCGGCAGCACGATCCCCGCCTGGCGGTACACGAACTGCGTGAAGCCGCTGCAGTCGAAGTGCTTGACGCTCGCCCCGCCCCACATGTAGGGCGTGCCGATGCGGGCCAGCGCCGTCTGCAGGAGCACCTCTTCGGAAGCCTCGCGGGTGCGGATCCATTCTTCGAAATCCATCACCTCGAAAGCGCGCGCCCAGGCCCGCCGGCCGTCCGGCAGGAAGACCTCCACCCAGCCGCGGCGGCTGTCGGAGCCCTTGCGGACCAGGTCCGCCATCGTGAAGTCGCACAGGCGGCGCGCCGTCGCGGAAGGCTCCGCGAAGAGGTGCGTGTATTCCGCCGTGCAGATGTACTTCGGCGCGGCAATCCAGGCGTCCTTGCCCGCCTCGTCCATGAAGGCGACGTTGAGCTCCGTGGTCCACACGTCCTTGTAATCCGGCGCGTCCACCTTGCGCCAGTAGCGCTCGGCGTCCTTGACGCGCAGCACCGTGCCCATCAGGCACTGCGTCTCGTTGCCCGACTCGTAGTCCGGCCTGAGGCGGAGGAAGCAGGAGGAGGAGTTGACCACGGCCCACTGCGGGCCGTCATATGCCTTCGCGATGCCGCAAAGGGTCAGCGCCATGAAGAGGAGAAGAATCCGTTTCATCATGGTGTAAAGATACGCATTTGTTCTTATCTTTGTGAAGTATGAGAAGATTTCTTGCCCTCTTTCTAGCCCTTTGCACGGGTCTCGTCGCCTTTGCGCAGGAGATCCGGGACATCGACGAGACCGTCGTGCTGCGCGCCGACGGCAGCGCCAGGGTCACCCAGGTATGGGACGTGACGGTTGTCTCCGGCACGGAGTTCTACCTTCCTTTCGACCACCTCGGCCCGCTCAACATCCGCGACCTCGCCGTCAGCGAGGGCGACCTGCAGTTCGCCTCCGAAGGGGACAAATGGGACGTGGACCGCTCGCTGGAGCAGAAGCGCGGCCGCTGCGGGATCATCCGCAAGGACCACGGCGTGGAACTGTGCTGGGGCCAGGGCAGTCTCGGAGACCACGTCTGGACGGTCAGCTACACCGTGGACGGCCTGGTCATGAAGATGGGAGAGTACAACGGCCTGTATTTCTCCTTCGTCAATCCGGGGCTCAGCGCTCCCCCGCAGCACGTCAAGGTCACGCTGGTCAACGAAACCGACGGTCCGGCGTGGACCGAAGAGAGCGTCAAGGTCTGGGGGTTCCGCTCCCCGAGCGAGATCTTCGTGGAAGACGGTGCCATCCGCGCGGAATCTACCTCCGCCTTTGGTTCCAACAGCGCCATGACGGTGTTGGTCCGCTTCGATCCGGACCTGTTCACCCCGGCCGTCACTTATGAGAAGGACTTCGACACCGTGCAAAGAATGGCTTTCGACGGCAGCGACTATAAGGACAAGTTGTCCTTCCGTGATATCCTGCTGTTCATTGCCGCCGCCGTGGGCATCCTGCTCTTCACCCCCACAGGCTGGATCCTCCTGGGACTCCTGTATCTCGTATACATGGTCGTCACCTATCACATCCTGGGGCAGAAATACGAGAAAAAGATCTTCGGCGCACGCAAGATCAAGGGTTGGTACCGCGATGTCCCGCTGGAGGGGAACCTGTCCGCCACCTACTTCGCCCTGACCAAGGGCAACCGCATGAACGGACTCGGATCCGATCCCTCCAACCGGCTGATCAGCGCATACTTCCTCAAGTGGGTGCTGGACAGTGCGGTGCAGGTGCTCCCCGATCCGAAGAAGCAGAACCGCGTGAATCTGTCCTTCGAGCAGGAAAACCGTTTTACCGAACCGGTCGAGAAGGACCTTTACGACATGGTCCGGGAAGCCAGCGGAGACAATCTCATCCTGGAGGCCGGAGAGCTGGAAAAGTGGTCCAAAAAGTCCTTCAGGCGCATCTCCAACCTGCCGGGACGCGAGCAGACACGCGGGCTGAAGTGGTTCCAGGACAGGCACTATGTCGTCAAGGGCGAGCAGCTTACCCCCGAAGGGCAGGAGCAGGCGCGGCATCTGATCGAGTTCAAGAACTTCCTCGAGGACTTCACCCTCAGCAAGGAGCGCGGTGCCGTCGAGGTAAACCTCTGGCGGGATTATCTCATTTTCGCCGCCCTCTTCGGCATCGCGGACAAAGTCGCGAAAGAGTTTGAGAAGCTCTACCCTGCGCAGTTTGCGGAATTCGCCACGAGCACCGGTCTCAACACCGGTACCCTGTACAATACCCTGCGGGTTTCCCAGGATATCTCCGCCGCTGCGATGCGCCAGGCAATGACGGAAAAAGCCGCGCGCTCCGGCGGCGGCAATTTCCGCAGTTCCGGCGGCGGCGGGGGCTTCTCCATCGGTGGCGGCGGCGGATCTTTCGGAGGTTCCTTTGGAGGCGGCAGCCGGTAGCCCTAAGGTGCCGGATTGCAGTCCGGTATGACGACTATCCGTTGCCGGATTTGTTATAACCGATTGTAATGCCGCCTTTCATCCCGGCAATATGGTAACCGTTGATACCGTCATAAGTAACCTCCTCGCTCACGGACACATCTTCGGATACCTCGACCGTTTCCGGGAAGCCTATATCGAAAGCTCCCCCACCCCCACCGGAAGCATTGACGATGCCGCCGGATATTACAATGCGTCCCGCCTTGACGACACAATCCGTTTTCCCTTTCCGTCCTGCGCCGATGCCGGCGGCACCTGCGCCTCCGACAGCCGTCACCGTGCCTGTCGTATTGATTTGGATGTTTCCGCAATAATACTCCTCCCAGTGCGTGAATATCTCCCCGGTCCCGATCCCGGCTGCTCCTGTTGCACCTTTGGCTTGTACGCTGACATCCCCCTCTATAATCAGTTCACCGCAAGGGTCGCTGCTGCAGAAACTGAGCCCGGCACCTCCTTCTCCAATGTCATCTCCGTTTCCCTGGTTCTCGACAACCAGATTCCCATCCCCCCTGATGTGGATGGAATCCAGCGTCCCGACGCTCATGGCCGGGACGCTGGAATTGGTGGAGACAGCCTTGCAGTTTCCGTCCACCCACACGAGCGAAACGCCCGAAATGAAAATCGGGGAAAGACCGCCGCTTTCGATATTGATATTGCTGAGGAAGACGCAACTGGCACCTCCCCAGGCATTAACCACATCATTGCTTGACGGAGTCTGTGGATCCGTCTGATACACAAGTATCTTAGGGTCGATCATGGCACGTGCAGTCCGATCTGCAGACATGTCAAATGCAACCATTCGATCATAATAGAGACGGCCGCCGTCCAGGACATACGATTCCTGTGTCGCCGGAGAAAAAGGGAGCACCAGCGGGAATCTGGCAATCCTGTCTATATCCAGGAACGGCCGCTCCAGTTTATATCCGTCGGGGAAAGCCAGCACGAACGAACTCAAATGATAGCAGATATCCATCCCGAATGGACCGAAGGTCCTGCCGTCATTAATCAGGTGCACTTTCGTTTCATTGTTTCCCGGGAAGGACTCCAGGAAATCCATGTCCAGCAGGTAGAATGCTGTCGATTGGGTTAACGCCGCCGTCGGATTGCCAAATGTGCACGTCCCGGTGCATGTGCCGTAGTTGTGTACGGCCTCAACCAGGTCTCCGGCGGCGGCCGGTCCCTGCAGATCTCCATTGTTTCCCAGAGCGGGATTGACAAGCTTCAGATTAAGAACGAGGTCCTTCGGGGGCTCCCCGGCCCCTTCATACTTCAAATAGCCGGAAAAAGCGGTCTTCCCTCCAGGGAAAATGTAAAAACGGTCGTACTTCAGGACGCCACTGATGTCTTTTCCCGTGACGACGAGCTGGTCCTTTGCATCAAAAGGAATCTCTATGTCAAAAAACTCGGTGTCGGAGCTCTGTTCTACCAACGGAGGACAATCTACAGCAATTACATAGTAAATCAGATCCGTCTCCCCGGAAGGCTCATCCGGCGGCGTTTTCTCCGCAGGCACCTTCGTGCAGCCCGCCAGCAAGGCCAAAAAGACGGCAATAATTGAATATGTTTTCATGCATAAGGCTATTTATCACAAAAATAACTATTTTTGTATAATAACAATCAATAGCATGAGTCTTACGCCCAAAGTCTCCTTATTTGCACTGATCTGCGTATCGTTTCTTTTCTTCTCCTGCGAAAAACAGGGTGCGGAGAAAGGTCCGGAGAAGGTCGTCATCCCGGAAGCCGTGGATCTGGGTCTCTCCGTCAAATGGGCTTCTTTTGATGTCGGCGCGACCAAGCCGGGAGAAGTCGGATACTTTGTGTCCTGGGGAGAGATTGCGCCAAAGGACACCTATTACAAATGGGAGAATTACCTCTGGTGCAACAGCTATAGGGAAAGCCTGACCAAATACAATTACGACCCGGCATACGGTAGCGTACTGGATTATCGGATTGCCTTGATGGCCGAGGATGACATCGCGCATGTCCTGTATGGCGGAGATTGGCACGTTCCGACGGTTGACGAATTAAAGGAACTGATTGAAAGTCCGTTCATTACATTATCTGTAGAAACTGTCGGAGTTGTCGACTGCCTGAAGGTCACAAGTACCAAGACCGGCAACAGCATCCTGCTTCCTGCCGGCGGCAAATGTGAGAAAACAATAACTCCGCCCCAGATGGTTTATCCGCGGAAGACCGGCAATTTCTGGTCGGCGGAGATCGATTACACGGTATACACCTACATGTATGAGGCTCACCGCCCTTTCGAAGCCTTCTACCTTCAGGCTTCGCCGGAAGTCGGCTCCAATATCACAAGCATGGGATTGCATTGTACCGACCGCGCCTATGGGATGAATGTCCGTGCCGTTTGCGGTGGGAATCATTTCTAATCCGGGTAGTGCGCTCTGTCTCACCGGCTTGACCCGGGATCTCAAGTACTGTTATTGTCCATTATTTAGGGACATTGAAAGCATTGGATAGAACAAGTAGGGAAAGTTTTCGTTAACTTTGGACTCAAACTGTTGTCAATGAAACGAATTCCCCTCCTTCTTCTGGTGGCCCTGGCGACTTTCTGTGCAGCTGCCCAGCAGCCCGATCCCGATTTCTTCATCTACCTCTGCTTCGGACAGTCCAACATGGAGGCCGCCGCCGTGCCGGCGGAGCAGGACAAAGGCTTCAACGACCCGCGCTTCCAGTTCATGGCCGCGGTGGACATGCCCCGCTTCCAGCGGGAGCGGAACCACTGGTACACCGCCGTGCCGCCCATCTGCCGGGAGACCACCAACATGGGCCCCGTCGATTTCTTCGGCCGCAAGATGATCGAGGTGCTGCCCGAACGCTACCGGGTGGGCGTGATCAACGTCTCCGTGGCCGGCGCCAAGCTGGAACTCTGGGACAAGGATGCCTGCGGGGAATATCTTGCGATGGAGGCAGCGGACCCTTCGCGTGCCTGGCTGGTCAACATGGCAAAAGAATACGGCATGAACCCCTTCCAGCGCCTGGTGGAGACCGCGCGCGAGGCGCAGAAATATGGCGTCATCAAGGGCATGCTCCTGCACCAGGGCGAGTCCAACCCGGACGATCCCGCCTGGCCGGGCCGCGTCAAGAAGATCCATGACGAGCTCTGCGCCGAGCTGGGCCTGGATCCCAAGGCCATCCCGCTGCTGGCCGGCGAGCTCAAATATGCCGAACAGGGCGGTGTCTGCGCCGCGTTCAATGAGGTGGTGCTGCCGCATCTGCCGGAGGTGATGCCGAACGCCTACGTCATCTCCGCGCTCGGCTGCGAGAGCGTCGGCGACCAGTTCCACTTCAGCACGGAAGGCATGCGCCTGATGGGATACCGCATGGCGGACAAGATGCTCGAGCTGCAGGGCTTCAGGCAGCCGGAACGGCGCACCCTCACCCTGAAGCCGAAGAAGAGGGGCATCCGCATCAGCCCGACGCTTGCCGGCATCTTCTTCGAGGACATCAACCAGAGCGTGGACGGGGGCATCAGCGCCCAGCTGATCCAGAACAATTCCTTCCAGGCGTACAACGTCCCGGAAGCCCCGGATCCCAATGAATTCTCCACCTGCGACACCGTCTTCTTCGGCTGGACGGTGCTGCGCGGGGAGGGCGCCGAAGGCAGCGCCCGCGCCGTCGCGGACAAGCCCCTGGTGCCGGACCTGAAGCGCTGGTATGATTTCGACGCCGGCGACAAATACGACGACGAGCTGCGCTACAGGCAGTATTCCGTGCGTTTCGACATCCAGGATCCCGGCGCGGGCTTCGGCATCGCGGCGAACGGCTTCGGCATCGCCGAATACCGCCGCGGCCCCGGCGGGATCTATTCCAACAACACGCAGGTCCCGTCCATCCCGGCGGTGCAGGGGGTCAGCTACGACCTCTCCCTCTACCTGCAGGGAGCGGATTACCGCGGCGGCATCTCCGTTTATCTCGAGGACGCGGCCGGCCAGCGCAACTCCAACGTCGTCACCGTTTCCCGCCTCGGCGGACAGTGGCAGAAGTACGCCGGCACGCTGAAGGCGGAGCGCTCCGCGGACTGCCGCCTGGCCATCCTGGCCGATGCGCCGGGCACGTTCTGGCTGGACTTCGTCACCCTGGTCCCGGAAGCCTCGCAGCTGTGGAAAGAGGGGAAATACGGCCCCTTCCGCAAGGACCTGCTGGAGGCGCTCGAGGACCTGCACCCCACTTTCATGCGCTTCCCGGGCGGCTGCGCCTCGGAGGGCACGAACTATTTCGGGCAGGTGTTCTGGAAGAATTCCATCGGCCCGCGCGAGGAGCGCATCGGCTTCCGCAACCACTGGGGCTACTGGACCTCGCAGTACATCGGTTTCTACGAGTACCTGCTGATGGCCGAGGGGCTTGGCGCCACGCCGCTGCCGGTGCTCAACAACGGCGTCACCTGCCAGTTCGCGGGGCATCAGTACATCGCCCCGCTGGACACGCAGGCCGACCGCGACCGCTTCTACGGCATCTTCGTCAAGGACGCGCTGGACTTCATCGAATTCTGCAACGGCGGCCCGGAGACGGAGTGGGGCGCCCGCCGCGCCGCGCTGGGGCACCCGGCGCCCTTCAACCTGAAATATCTCGGCATCGGCAACGAGAACCAGGGTCCCGAATTCTGGGAGCGCTTCGACATCATGTACAAGGCGGTCAAGGAGCGCTATCCGGAGATCGTCATCGTGTCCACCGCCGGCGCGGCCGACGCGGGTCCGGAATTCAACACCAACATGTCGATCATCGACGCGAAGTACCCCGACACCATCGTGGACGAACACTACTACAAGGGCGACGACTGGTTCTACACCAACCGCGACCGCTACGCCCCCGGCAAGGAGCGCGGCGCCGAGGGGCACACCTACGACCGCAAGAAGCCGACCCGCGTGTTCGTGGGCGAATTCGCCAACAACCGGGCCAACAACGCCTACTCCTCCGCGATGGCGGAAGCCGCCTACTGGACCAGCCTGGAGCGCAATTCCAACATGGTGGTGATGGCGGCCTACGCCCCGCTCTTCTGCAAGAAGGGTTTCAACAAGTGGAACTCCAACCTCATCTGGTTCGACAACCGGGGGATGTGGCGCACGACCAACTACTGGTACCAGCAGCTGTTCAGCGTGGCGGGTGACCGCGCTTTCGCCATGTCCGACGCGATGGACGGCAAGCGGGTGGACGACAAGGTCTACACCTCCCCCACCATCGACAGCGCCACGGGTGAGATCTTCATCAAATTCGTCAACGCGGAGGCGCTGGACAAGGTCTTCACCGTCAAGACCGGCAGCGGCACGCAGTATGAAGCCACGCTGGAATTCGTCTCTTCGCACGACACCTCGGTGAAGAACCAGGGCGACCAGAACTACTACTCCAGCCACCCGGACTACGCCACGCCGCCGATGCCCGCCGGCGCCGGTGCGGGTGAACGCCCCGCGCTGGTCAACATGGCCTTCCGCTTCGGCCGGCGCGTCAATTACACCGAGGCCGTGGTGCCGCACACAAAGGACCTCGGCACCGTGCGCAAGAGCTTCGACTTCACGATGCCGGAGAATTCCATCGGCATCCTCCGGCTGAAACCGGTCCGATAAGCGTCATATCCCCGGCTCCGGCCGGGGATCCTTTACCGGCTGCCGCCGCCGCGGCTCCCGCCGAAGGAACGGCCGCCTCCGCCACTGGAGAAATGACCGCCTCCGCCGGAGCTGCGGTAGCTGCCTCCGCTGCTACTGCTGCTGGTCCGGACCTCGTGCGCTGCCTTCTCGGACAGGGCCTGGCGCATCGCCGAGGCGGAGATGTCGTGGGAGATGCCCAGGGTATTGTAGAGGGTGGACACGTTCTTGAATCCGGCGCTCTGCGCGAACTGCGTGAACTGGGCCGGATAGAGCTTTTCGAACTCCTTGGCCACCTTGTCGGCGATGCCGAACAAGGCGGCTAACACGAGGTAATCCTTCCAGAGCGCCACCTCGATGGCACCGCGCTCATTGCTGAGGGTGAAGTCCTCAAGGAAATTCTTGAACTCGATCAAGTGCCGCGCCTGCTCCTGGCCCTCTTTGTTCAAACGGTCTCCACGTGCGACGTAATTGTGGTCCTGGAACCACTTGAGGCCGCGCGTCTGCTCGCGGTGGGGCAGGTTGGAGATGCGGGTGAAGGACTTCTTGGACCATTTCTCCAGTTCGCCGGCTTCGAGGATGAGGTTTTTTCCGCTGGCTTCGCGGACCATCTTGTAGAGGTCGTTCTCCGCTGCTTCCTGGAAGTCCAGATCCTCCTTGAAGGAGAGGTTCACGCGGCTGTCCTTGTCCGGATCGGGGAGCACCCGGACCACGCCTTCCATCACCCATTTCAGGAAATAGGCGCCGATCAGGTGCTTGGAGATGTCCTTTCCCAGACTGGACATGGCGTCGCCCTTGTACAGGACGTAATAGGCGGCGGGGACGCTGCCTTCCAGCGGGACGTCGCGGTACCAGCCCTTGATCCGGCGGGTGCCGAAGATCTTCTTCTCGTATTTCCAGCCGAGGACATAGTAGGTGAAATAGATGTAGATCAGGATGAGGATGCCGATCCCAACCCAGCCCACGGGGGTGAAGAGTGCGACGCCCAGGATGAGGAGAAACCAGATGAAGACCTCCTCGGCGGTCACCTTGTCCTTGTAGTCGCTGCCCTTGAAAGCCAGGTTCTGCACCTTCTCGAAATCCTTCTTGTAATCCACCGCCGGGGAGAATAGGTCCGGATCGAAGCGGACCAGCACCGTCATCGCGCTGTTGTAGCCGAAAGGCTCCGTGGATTCGGCGCGGATGGCGCCGTCCTCCACGAAGATCTCGCTCTGGCTGCGGAAGCCCCAGACCTTGACGTTCTCTTCGGTCCACGCCGGACCGCCGGTCTCGTTGACCAGCGTGACCTTGACGTGCTGCGGGGATGCGCTGAGCCCCGGGTTGACGAAGGAGAAATACAGCCCGTTGTATTCTCCCATCTTCATGACCAGTCCTTTGACGGTGTAGCTGACCGTCCAGACATGGTCGCCGTAGCTGCCCTGGCCCCAGCAGAGCTCCACGCCATGGCTCTTGCGGACGATGCCGCAGCGGCCGCGCTTCTGGTCGATGGTGCGGTCCGTGTCCCAGCCGTCCCCCTCTTCGTAGAAGGCCTTCCCGCCCTCGCTGACAGCCAGGTCGGTGATGTCCATCGGCCCGAGATGGTCGAAGGGGAGATAGAACTCCGTGCCGGACACGACGTTGACGTCCCATATCTGGGTGATCCGGGCGCTGCCGTCGGCGCGCAGCACGACGGTCTCGTCGATGTCCCGGATCTCCTGTGCAAAGGCGTTCAGGCAGGCCAGCGCCGTCAGGAATACAATGCTCAGAATCTTTTTCATGGTCACAAAAGTAATAAAAATGAAGTCAATGTCCGTGTCCTTGGGACATAGAAAGCGCGGATTCCGTATCTTTATACCGAAAAATCAAACAAGACCCCATGAAGAATTGCCTGTTGTTTCTGATCGCCGCGCTGACCGTCAGCTGCACCTCTGCCTTCCGGGAAGGCCCGTGTGATATCTACCGGAAGGGCGGGACGCCCTGCGTCACGGCCCACAGCACCACCCGGCTGCTGGATTCCCGCTACAAGGGACCGCTGTATCAGGTGGTCCGTGATTCGGACGGCAAGGCGCTGGACATCTTCCCCACGCGGGAAGGCTACGCCGATGCCGCCGCCCAGGACGCCTTCTGCGAGGGCACCATCGGACGGATCTCGGTCATCTACGACCAGTCCGGGATGGGCAATGACCTCCTCCCGGCGCCGCCGGGGACCTTTCAGGGTCCCGACAAGGGCGGATTCAACAATCCCGCCCTGGCCGACATGGCGCCGGCCCTGCTGGACGGGCACAAGGTCTATGGCGTCTATATCATGCCCGGCATGGGATACCGCTGCAACAACGCCCGCGGGCTGGCTGTCGACGACGAACCGGAAGGCATCTACTACGTCGTCGACGGCACGCACTACGACAGCGGCTGCTGCTTCGACTACGGCAATTCCTCCACCAACGGCCGCGCCGTCGGCACGGGCACGATGGAGACGACCTACTACGGCACTTCCACCGCGTGGGGACGCGGCAACGGCGACGGCCCCTGGATCATGTCCGACATGGAGGCCGGGCTCTTCTCCGGCTACGGCGCCAAGCAGAACGACGTCCCGTCCATCGACGGGTGGCGCTTCGTCTCGGTATATGTCAACGGGGGCGGCGGCAACCAGTGGGACCTGCGGGGTGCGGATGCCACGCAGGCGGAGGTGACCACCTACTACAGAGGCGTCCGCCCCGGCACCCCGGACAGCGATGCCTATTATCCCATGCACAAGAAAGGCGGCATGCTGCTGGGCAACGGCGGCGACAACGGCAACGGCTCCGCCGGGACCTTCTTTGAAGGCGTCATGACCGTCGGATATCCCTCCGACGGGACGATAGCCGCCGTACAGCGGAACATCGCGGACGCGAAATACCGGGCTTACCCGCTTACGCTGTCGCGCCTCACCACCTTCAGGCCCGGCGAAGAGCAGCAGCTGGACGTGGTCTTCGACAACGTGACGGACGAGCCCATCGAGGACATCCAGCTGGAATTCGCGATGCCCGGCGGCTGGACCATCCGGCGTGAGGGCGGCTTCACACAGCGCCTGGAACCGGGCGGACAGGCGACCCTGACCTGCACGCTGGCAGGCCCTGCCGGACGCTCCTCCGGAGAGCTGCGGGTCCGCGCCCGCTGGCAAGGCGGGGAGGTCTCGGCAAGCATGCGGATCCGTTGCGCGGAAGCGCTCAAGATCAACGAGATCGGTCTGGGCACCCCCTTCGTGGAGCTCTACAATGCCGAAGCCGTGGAGACGGACCTGTCCGGCCTCGTCGTGCAGGTCCGCCGCAGCGGCTGGGCCCCGGTGGAGGCGCTGGTTTTCCCGGAAGGGACGCGCCTGGCAGGCGGGATGCATCTGCTGCTGGAGGTCGATCCCGCCGCACCGGCAGCCCCGGCCACGACGGTGTTCATCCCCGTGTCCACGGGGCCGAAACTCCGTTTCCCGGCAGGGGTGACCTCGCTCCCGGCGGCTTCCGTAGCAGGATTTGCCGTGGGCGAAAAAATGGGCATCGATCCGGGCGGGCAGTATGAGGAAGTGACGGTCACCGTGGTCGGCATGCCTGCGACGCAGAGCAACCTGGGTGCGGCGGCTCGCTCCGGCGACACGCAGCTGCGCGTGGATGCCACGGTCAACCTGCAGCCGGGCGACGAACTGACGGTCGACACCGGCGACCGGACGGAGATTGTCAGGGTCAGGGAGGTCCTGGAGCGTGTCGAACCGTATGTCCGCCGGTTCGGCGAACCGGAGCGGCCGCACGGCCCGGGCCTCGTATCGCTGGAGCAGCCGCTGAAGAAGGATCATGCCGCCGGCGTGGATGTGTCCTGCCCCGGGAGCGGCATCCATTTCGAGCCTGCCACGTGCTTCGCGCACAGCAGCGGCGACGCCCTGCAGCCCCTCGGCACCGGCTGGACACCTGCGCCGGGACTGTACCTGAGTTACGCACCGTCTCCGGGCGCCGGCTCCGTGGCGCTCATCGATCCGGCGACGGGGACGGTGATCGATTCTATCGTTTACGGCTCACAGCAGAGCAACTCCAGCGCCAACGGCACGATTACCAGCCCCGAGCTGGCCGTGCTCGAAGGCAACCAGCACGGGGGTGGCTGCCAGGCGGTGGCGCCGGGCCCGGTCCCGGCCTGGATGCTGGCGCGCAATCCGGAATTGGCCAAGACCGCCGAGCGCAGCCTCGCCCGGTTCCCGGACGGGGCTGACAGGGACCTCCTCTGCGAGGATTTCCGCCTCTCGGACGAGCCCACGCCGGGCGCTCCGAACCGGATCAATCAGTGATCGCGGGCCTGGCCGCTAGGAGTTCATCGCCTTGGAGATCAGGGCTTCGAAATCCTTGCGGGGCATCGAGCCGTCGAGGCAGATGAAAGTGACTTCGGCGGCTTCGGCGGCGAGCATCACGAAGCCCGCCACGGTCTTCTCGTTGCCCATCGTGTACATGCGGATGGTCTCGCCGGACTCCTTGACCTCCATCAGGAGCTCGTATTTCCCGCCGTTGATGAAGCGCTCCACGTCGGAACGGAGCTTGCCGTTGATGTCGGGATTCTCACTGTCGATGATATAGAAGCCGGTGAGGGCCTGGATAACCGGGGCCAGGTTGACCTTGTCTTCGCCGACCTCCAGGTCGGGGATGGTGCCGATGAGCCGGAACATGGCCGGGGAGATGTAGACGGCGGTCACGCCGTCGGCGTCGGAGTACTTCTGATAGATGCTCTTGCCGTTCTGGGCGAAAGCGCTTATGCTGAGCAGCAGGGCTGCCAAGATGACGATGATGCGTTTCATTTGGATTGGATGTTATCGATGATGTTCAAGGTGGTTTCACTGACGGTGCGGGCCTCGCGGGCGAGCTCCGCGCCGACGGACATTTTGTCCGAGATGGTCTGGAAGGCCTTCTCCACCTCGGCGTAGGCGAGGCGGGGATCGTCGAAGGTATCCTTGGGGCCGCGCTGCGGCAGGATCACCACCGCTGCTGCGGCGGCAGCCACGGCGAGCGCGGCGTAGGGGGCCCAGCGGGCCGGACGGGGCCGGGAGGGCGCCTGCGCGAGTTCGTGGGCCGCCAGGGCCTGCCGGATGCCGCGCTTGAGGCCGTCCGGGACGGGGACGGCCGATCCGGTCGCCGCCTGCTCCAGCTCTTCGATGCTGAGGTTCTCTATTTCTTCGAGGGTCTTCATAATGCTTTTTTCAATTTGGTGCGCGCCTGCGAGAGCAGCACGCGGAGGGAAAGGTAACTGATGCCGGTCCGCTGCGCGATCTCTTCGTACGAGAGTCCGTCGAGGGTCCGGAGGGTGAGGACTTCCCGCTGCCTGTCAGGCAGGGATTTGATGGCGGCGAGCACCTTGGCGAGCCGCTCCTTTCCGTCGATGGATTCGTCCTGGTCGCCGGGCGTCTCAGGCTCCGGCAGCGCGGCGGGCGTCTCCATTTTCCGGCTGCGCCGGATGCGGTCCAGACAGAGGTTGCGCAGGAGCGTGATCCCATAGCCCTTGGGGCTCCGGATGCCGTCCAGGACATCCCGGCGGTCCCACAGCTTCAGGTAGAGCTCCTGCACGGCGTCCTCCGCGTCGGCGGCGTCTTCGAGGATGAAGAAAGCCACCCGGTAGAAGGTCCCGGCCAGCGGGAGGTACTCCGCCTGGAAACGCGCGCCCGTCATTCCGCCATCGCCTTTTTGAGGACGTCCATCGACATCTTGCCGAAGAGGCAGATCAGGGTGCTGCTGTCCGGGGCATAGATCACGAAGTCCCGGACCGTGCCGGCGTCGTCCACGGAGCCGAACATCCGCATCATGCCGTCGTCCGCCTTCGTCTCCATCAGCAGCTCGCACTTCTGCAGGGCGCGCTCGATGCGGCGGTCCATCCGGTAGCGGATGTCGGACGGCGCGTCTTCGTACTCCACCACGGTCACGCCCCTGAGCCCTTCGATCATCTTCAGGGCTTCGCGGGTGTCGGGATCCGAAATGCCGGCCAGGCCGGCAACGCCCTTCAGGGCGCCGGTCGCCAGGCGGCCCAGCTTGACCACCTCCACACCGTCGTAGCGGCGGAATTCGGAGACGATGGACGCGATCGCCGTACGGGAGACCGGCCTGGCGGGCTCCACCGCCGATGCCGCGAGCGGCATCAGCAGCGAAAGGAATATCAATACTTTTTTCATCATAGCATCTATAGGACGCATCACATCGGATAATGTTAATCCGTTTTGTTGCAAAAAAACGGCCTTTTCAGGCACAGAATCGAAAAAACGCGATTCCGTAGCGGGAAAAGGCCGGATTCAGTGCCAGAATGCGGGCGCTACGCGGGATCCGGGAGGATGATGACCACGGTGCCCAGTTTGATGCGCGGCTTGAGGTCGAGGATGTCCTCGTTGCGCAGGCGGATGCAGCCTTCCGTGGCGCGGGTCCCAATGCTCTCCGGGAAGGGGGTGCCGTGGATGCCGATGTCCCAGAAGCCCGGTACGTCCAGGCGCAGGAACCAGGGACCGTAAGCGTCCTTGACGGGGCCCTTGCCGTCCTTGAAGTCATGCGTGAGGCCCTTGGCGTTGAGCAGCTCGTTGATCTTGAAGGTGCCTTCCGGCGTCTTGTGGTCGCCGCGGACCTTCTTGGGGCCGTAGTTGATGGCGCAGGAGATGCCGTACTCCTTGATGGGCTGTCCGGCTTCGTCCACGAGCGTGAGCTTGAACGCCTGCTTGTCGATGACGATGAACGGGGTGGAATCCACCTGTCCGAGGTATTTGGCGAAAGGAGCCTGCGCACGGGCGCCCAGCGCCGGCAGCAGGGCCAAAAGGACGATAAGGAATTTCTTCATAACGCGGCAAATTTAAGCAAATCTGCTGACAACAAAAAATGAGCCGGCATCTTTCACAAGGTGTCGGCTCGAGTCAAAAACCAAATTACCCTATAAAATCCGCTATTTCAGCGGCCAAGAGTCAGTGCGGAAAGGATAGGCGGGCAGGCCCTCCGTGTTGTGGAGGTTGCCCGGCTTGAAGGGGCCGAAACCATAGCGTACGGCCACGGGGTTCGGCACCTTGTCGGAGCTCACGCGGATCGCGTAGCCGCCACCCATCATGCCACCGCCGCCATTGCCGCGCGGGCGCTGGGCGGCCGGAGCTCCGCCGGGAGCGGGACGGCCTGCGGGCGGACCGGCAGGGGCAGGGGCAGCGGCAGGCGGGCCGGCGGGTGCGGCGGGTGCGGCGGCCGGACGACGCATCGCAAAGCCGACGGTGGCCTTGGCGGGATAGAAGACACCGTCTTCGCCGGCGATCTCGAAGCCCTGGATGTCACCGTTGTTGACAAAGCCGTTGGCTGCGTTGTCGAAGAGGATGGAAGCGGCACCGCCGTCAATGATCATTTCACGGAAGACGGGACCCTCGCACGGGTTGCCCATGCGGTAGGTCTTGCTCAGCGCGAGCATCGCGAGGCGCTCGCCCACGGCCTTCTTCCGGGCCGGGTGGATCTGGTCGCCCTCATAGTCGTAGACAAGATCGTTGGTGCAGGCCAGGCCGGACTCCGGAAGCGACTGGGCGACTTTGAGCTGCTGCGCGCGCAGGTCGCCGGACAGCATCTCATAGCCCTTGTTGTAATTGTACGGGGCCAGCTCCACGAGGTAGAACGGGAGCGTGGCAAGCTCGAATTTGCTCTTCCACAGGTCCACGGCCGCCATCAGGCGCTCGGTGTAGTTGGGGCTGCCCACGTTGGACTCGCCCTGGTACCAGATCATGCCCTTGATGGTGTACTTGCTGGCAGGCTCCAGCATGCCGTAGTACATCTTCGTGAAGGCCTTGGAGAACTCCACGCCGAAGACTTCCTGATTGGGATATTTCTCGATGAATTCCTTGTTCACCCAGTCCTCCACGAAGGAGCCGCTCCAATTGCAGCTGATCAGGCCGACCGGATAGTCGAGCGTCTGCAGGAGGGCCTGGCCGAAGAAATAGGCGGTGGCGCTGAAATCGGCGGCCGTAGCGGGACCGCTGCGCTGCCAGCGGCCTTCGGTGAAGTAGCCGGGATCGGACTCCGTGGCCTGGTGCTGCGCCACGGTCACATAGCGCATCCCCTTGTTCTTCGCGGAGTTCAGGATGGTCTCGGCGGCGTTGTCCACGGCGCAGTTGAACATGCCCTTGAGCGGCATCGTCATATTGCTCTGGCCGCCGCAGAACCACACGTCGCCGATGAGCACGTCGTAGAGCGTAATGGTTTCCTTGGCGTTGCTCACCGTGATGTCATACGGGGTGTAGCTGGCGGTCGGGGTGGCGACTTTCACGCTCCAGAGGCTGTCGGCACCGGCTTTCACGCGGTAGTTGCAGTCGTTCCAGGGCGTATGGACGGTGACCTCCATGCCCGGCTCGGTCTTGCCCCAGATGCGGGCGTCGGTCTGCTGCTGGAGGACGATTTCGCCCTGAAGCAGGTCGGGCAGGATGATGCTGTGCCGGACCGGCTGGCGGCCCATCATGGGGAAACCGCGGCCCCCGCCGGGCTGCGCCTGCAGGGAAAGGCAGCATGCCAGGACGCATGCGGCGGTGAAAAGGATCTTTCTCATGACAACACTATTTTCCGTGCGTAGCCTCGTGGATCATGTCGAGGGCGGAATTGACGATGGCCGCCTGGGCATAGCCCTGCTTGAAGCGGGAACCGAGCACCTCGAAGGACTGGGCGCCGTAGGACTCGTCATCGGGGATGTAGCCCGTGAAAGTGCCCTGACAGAGCATGGTCAGCATGGTGCGTTTGTAAGGGGACTTCTCCTTCAGCTCCATGGCGATCGGGTTGTACGGCTCGCCGCTGGTGCCCACCACGGGGATGTCGTCGATCATCGTCAGGTGCATGTCGATGACCGCATCGGGGGCATCTTCGTACTCACCGGCATAGCCGGCGCGGCCGCCGCCGTTGGTCTGGCGGCGTCCCGGGCAGCTGACCGTCCTGTGCAGGCAGGAAATCGTCACGTTGGTCTCGAAGCGGCGCATCATCATGATGACGTACTTCACCTCCTCGCCGAGGATCTGGCCGTAGCTGCGGATCATGCGCTCCTGCTCGCCGAGCAGGCGCTGCACCTCCGGCTTCGTGCGGTCGAGGCCCTGGCCTCCGGGAGGCATCCTGTTGGAGATATCCTCGCCGCGGGCGGCGTAGTCCGCGATGCGGATGTCACGCAGGTCGAAGGTCTGCTGGAAGTAGATCGGATTCTGGTCGCCTGCGGCGCCTGCCGCGAAGCTCGCGACGAAGTCATCGCCGTAGCGGCTCTCGATATAGCGCTCCGCCTCACCCGGGAAGTCGGCGCTCACCTTGTCGGTGTTGCCCGTGATCACCGCGTGCATCGCGTAATTGAAGTAAGCCGCGATCGGCTTGCCGTCGAGGCCCTCGAAATAGATGACCGCGACGGTCTTGTCGGACTTGCCGTCGTAGTCCGGGCCTTCCCACCACGTGCCGCGTTCGGGGTCGAACAGGTCACGCTTGACATTCAGGTAGCAAACACCGTCGCCATAGCCCACCTTCGCGGGCACCAGGCGCTCGTTCGCCTCCTTCAGGGCCTGGAAGAACCGGTTGTTCAGCTCCTCGCCGAAAACCGCGCTGCCGGAGTGCGTATGGCTCCAGTTGTACATGATGTTGCCCTCGGGGATGCCCAGCTCGGCCGCGGCGCGGGCGTTCACCGCCTCGACCAGGCGCATGTTGCCCATGGCGGCGTCCACCGACACGAACGCGGCCTTGGTGATGCCGTTCGTAAAGACGATGGCGCGTACGAAGCAATGGTCCAGGATACCCTGGGACGTCTTCGGCAGCGAAGCCTCGTCGGGCGTGATGTCCACCCGGGACGCTCCCGCATACAACTGCCCGCGCTGGGCGAAGCAGACGCCCGCCAGCATCAGGGCCAAAACGGAGAGAATCAATCTTTTCATGGTGTATCTTATTCTATAACAGTATTTTCATTTCTTTGTTGGACACCCCAGCCCTTGAAGTAGCAGATGCACTCCTCGCCGGTGAAGACCGTGCGGCACCAGGCTTTGTCCTTCAGGGTCCATTCGAGCCACTGGATGGTGAGCATCGCATAGGACCCGCCGTAGGGGTCGGCGAAAGTGCCTTCCGCCCCCGCGGGATAAGTGGCGGCGGCGACGAAACTGTCGTCCTCCGCAAAAAAGGTATCATAGACGGATTGCAGCACGGCTCCGTCCTCGCCGCCCGTCAGGAAAAGATAGGGTCCGGAATAACGGGGTCCGGACGAATGCAGGTAGATCAGGGTCTCGGAATCGGACGGCAGCGCGGTGCGCCCGTCCACCATGGAGATCACCCCGACACGCTTCCAGTCCACCAGGTCGGAATGGCCGCCCGGGAAAACGTCCTGCGCAGTCTGCAGGCTGTTCAGGACCAGGTCCGGCTCCTTTCCGCCCGTATTCACGACGATGTAGCCGTAGGAAGCGATTTCGTTCAGGTATTTGTCGTAAGGATCCTTGTCCCGCCCCTCGAAGAGCACGACCGGAAGGGTGGTCCTTTCGACCGCGGCCGAAAGGTCCTTCGGGGTGTACAGGCGCACGCCCGGCAGCGCGGCGTCTTCGACGACGACCGACTTCCAGGAGCCCGCGCCGCCCTCTTCGACGATGCGGAAATTTACGTCCCCCTGTGCCGGGAGGGCACAGGAGGACAGTAAATTCAAGACAAGTAATGCGTTTAGCATCAGTGCGTTGCGTTGTGTATCAGGTCAAGGAGACCATTCACGATACCAGACTGGGCATAGCCCTGCTTGTAGCCGGAGCCGAGCACCTCGAACACCTGGGCGCCGTAGGACTCGTCATCGGGGATATAGCCACCCCAACCGCCATTGTGGCCGTCGGTCACGGTGGTCATCATCGTGAACTTGTACGGGGACTTCTCCTTCAGTTCGACGGCGATCTGGTTGTAGACCTCGCCGGACACCATGCACACGGGGATCTCGTCCAGCATCACGAGGCCGATTTCGAGGGAGATGGGATCGGCGTCCACATACTCACCGGCGTAACCGGCACGTCCGCCACCGTTGGTCTGGCGGCGGCCCGGGCAGGTGATGTGCGTACGGGCGGCTTCCAGGGTCACGTTGGACTCGAAGCGGCGCATCATCATGATCACGTAACGGACCTCTTCACCCAGCAGCTGGCCATAGCTCTCGGCCATGCGCTTCTGCTCACCCATCAGGCGTGCGGTCTCCGGATCGTTGCGGTCCAGGCCGGTGCCTCCCGGAGGCATCTTGTTGGAGATGTCCTCGCCGCGCTTGGCATAGTCCGCGATGCGGATGTCGCGCAGGTCGAAGGTCTGCTGGAAGTACAGCGGGTTCTGGTCGCCGGCGGCGCCGGAAGCGAAGATCGCCACGAAATCATCCTTGTACGCGGATTCGATGTACTCCTCGGATTTGCCCGGGAAGTCACCGGTGATCATGTCGAGCTGGCCGGTGATGACGGCGTGCATCGCGTAGTTGTAGTAGGTCGCGATGGGCTTGCCGTCGAGGCTCTCGAAGTAGATCACGCCCACGGTCTTGTCGGACTTGCCGTCGTAGTCGGGGCCTTCCCACCACGTGCCGCGCTCGGGATCGAACAGGTCACGCTTGACGTTGAGGTAGCACACGCCGTTGCCCACGCCGACCTTCGCAGGGACCATGTTCTGGTAAGCCTGCTTGATGGCCTGGTACATCCGCTCGATCAGCTCGTCCTGCGGGACGGTGCCGGTGGAGTGGCAGTGGGTACCGTTGTAGATGATATTGCCCTGAGGAATGCCGAATTCCTTCTCGATGCGCTCGTTCACGGCATCCACGGCACGCTGGTTCTGGTTGCCGTCCACATTCGCGAGACCGGCGATGTTCTTGCCGTTCGAGAAGAGGATGACACGGAAGTGCGTATGGTCGAGAATACCATAAGAGCCCTGCCGCAGCTGGTTCTCAGCCGGGGTGACGTCAACCTTGGCCGCGCCGACCTTCAGCTGGCCGCGGACATGGTTCTGCGCAAACGCCGTCGTGCAGGCGAGCAGGATGGCGCAGATCGAAATAATGTGTTTTACCTTCATTTTAAGTTTGTACAGTTAAAGGTTCTTGCTTTGTACCAGGATCCAGTCCGGATCGTTCGCGAGACTGTTCTTGCCCGAAAAGGCGGCCTTGCCTTTTTTGGCATCGCCGAAGCGGTACTCGAGCCAGGCCACCGCGGCCGGTGCGAAGGCACCGCCGTTCTTCTCGCGGAAAGTGCCGGCATGCGCGTCGCCCGGGATCGCCCGGACCGCATGCACGACGGGGACTTTCGTCAGGTCGTTGAAATCGGCCTGGGCCGCCTGGCGCTCCATGCCCGTGTCGCCTGCGAAATAGGCGATCGCGACCTTGGCGTTCAGGACCAGCTGCTTGAGGTCCTTCGTGCCGAAGATGTCACGGCCGCCCTCGGCGAACACGTGCGGGCCTTCCCGGTCGATGTTGCCCATCAACAGGGAGCCGCTGTTCCAGAAGACGAGGTTGTCCACGCGCTTGTCCTCCACCTGGCGGAGGCACTGGATGCCGCCGCAGGACTGTCCCCAGAGGGACTGCCGGTCGGCGTCGAGGATCTTGTAGAACGGGCTTTCGGGATCGACCGCCTGGGCGGAGATCCAGTCCATGGCCTTCAGGATGTCCTCGGTGCCGAGGTAGAAGACCGGGACCATGACGCCCTCCGGGACGGGGCGTCCTGCGGCTACCACCAGGTAACCGTAGGACGCAACCTCAGTCCAGAAGGGACGGAACGAATCGCCGTCCGGATTGCACCCGGGGCCCATCATGACCACCGCGTGGAGCGACTTCTCCTTGAAAGAATCCAGATCCGCTGGACGATAGACCGTGTAGTCGGGAAAGTCCGCGAACACCTCCATCACCACCTTGTGCGGGCCTGTCGGCTCCGCCCATTTGTCCGGAGTGGGGCGCAGAGACCCCATCCCGCGCGGCTGGGCGAGCAGCGGCAGGCACGCCGCGATGGCCAGGAATATGGCGAGGATTCTTTTCATACGCGCCTAGTAGACGATCTTGACGGTCGGGCTGTAGTTGTAGAAGTGCGAGCCGTTGTGGGTCGGCCTTCCGGTCGCATCCACGCCGATGGCGCAGACCGCGATGCGGAAGAAACGCTCCTTGCCCTTGCCCGGGTACATGAACGCGCTGTAGTTCAGCGGGTTCGACGGGTCGATGGTCAGGGTGTTCCTGGTCACGCCGTCAGCGACGATCGTCTTGGAGACGGCTCCGGGATCCTGTGCGCAGTAGTTGCAGTACATGCCGACATAGCAGTCAGGATAGCAGAGGAACCGAGCCTCATAGATCGTGTTGGCCTTGGTGGCGTCACCGTACTCGACGGCGAAGGTCGCGACGAACTTGCTGCCCTGGAGCTCGATCTTCGGATCGATGATGCGGCAGTACGGGGTGACCTCCCAGTCAAGGGTGTTCTCACCCGCGTTGATCCGCACATCGTCCTTGGTCACAGGATAGAAGTTGTCGGACAAAGCAGCGATGCGGTAGTTGCCGGAGAAGACCTTCGTGTTGGAGTAGGTGCCATCATATTTGATGTGCCAGTACTGGGTGCCGGTACCCTCCAGCGGGATGTCATACACCTCGGAACGTTCCTTCTCGTACACGGAGAAGTAGCCCGTGGTCGGAGCGCCCATGTAGGCGCCGCCGAAGAAGTTACCATACTTGCACTCGGTCGGGACGTTCTCCTTGGTCTTGGAGTCGATGATCCGGCCGGAGATGGATGCGTTCGGTCCCTCGTAGTTGTCCATCTTGAAGAAGATGCACGAGTTGACCATCAAGGCAAGCGGGAGTATAAAGAGTAATTTTTTCATAACCTGGGTCATTTTTATTCGTCAGCAGGATTTTGTTCGTAGCCGTTGACACTGTAGTCACTGATACGGCCATAGTAGCTCTTCGCAAGGGTATGGTAGTCAGAGACCTTGCCACCCGCGAGAGGATCCTCGGCGAAGTGGATCGAACGGACGAAGATGTACTTCGGAGAACCGCTGCGCAGGTCGAGCACCGGGGTGAGGCAGTGCTTCTGGCCTTCGACCTCGGGATCGGCATACTTGTCGTAGAACGCGCGGCGGCGGTGCAGGGTGTAGAGCTGGTCGCCTTCGAAGGCGAGCTCCAGCTCGCGCTGGTGCAGGACATTCTCAACCGTCAGGTCGACCTCGTCCGTGAAGGCGGCGCGCTTGCGGATGTCGTTGAGATACTTCTTGGCGTTGGCGGCGCTGCCCTGGCCGCTCTCGGCCACAGCCTCGGCGTAGTCGAGGAGGATCTCGGCGTAGCGGATGTCATACCAGAAGCTCTTGTTGTACTTCTGGAAGGACTGCGGGTTCAAGAACTTGCGGAGACCGAAGCCGGTGGTGTAGGTGCTGCCGGACATCTTGTTCTCGTAGTTGAAGAAACCGGACACGTTACCGGTCTGGTCGCCGAAGGAGTAGTAGGTCTTGCCGCCCACCTCTTCTTCACCTTCATTCCAGAGGACCACCTCGCCGGAGGTCTTGATCATACCGCCCTGGATCTTGATGGTGGTGTTGCGGAATTCGCAGTCAGGATAGAGGACCCAGGCCTGGAAGCGGGCGTCCTTGTTCTTGAACGGCTCGTCGATGGCGTCGTACTCGATGTAAGGGATGTCCTTGTACTCCAGCGGGAAGCGGGTCAGCGTCGCGTTGAAATAAAGGTCTTCCTTACCGTCCTCGCGGGTCTTCACGGTGCCGTCCACGGCGCCGCGGCTCGCATCGTAGTTGTCGAACTTGTCCACGAAATTGACCGTGACGGAATACTTGCCGACGATCTCGTTGGTGGTCACGGTCTGGGCGGGGCTGTTCTCCATGTCGAAAGCGCTACCGGAGGTGTTGTTGCCATCGTTGAGGGTGCGGCCGAAGATGAACTCGCAGTCCTGCTTGGTCGTGAACATGTCGCCCAGGTTCTTGACGGCCTCCGCGATGCTGGCGGGATTGGCGCCGTAGAGGGAGAACTTGCCGCTGTTGATGATGGCCTCGCAGGCGTCGATGCAGTCCTTGTAGTACTTGTTGGCCATGCTCGGATCCATGTAGGTCTTCTTGCTGGCGACGGCCTTGTAGGTGGCCTCGATGCCACCGCGGTTGTTCCAGTACTTGCTGACGGATGCGGCGTAGAGGGCGGCACGGGCCTTCATGCCGAGGGCCGCATACTTGCCGGCGTGGAAGCCGGACGGAGTCTCGGGAAGATCGTTGGCAGCCAGCTGGAACTCGTTGATAACCCAGTCCCAGGTCTCCTGCTCCGTGGCACGCGTAGCCTTTTCGAAGAGCTCCTTGTTGCCATCGGCAGGGTTGTAGTAGCCGTCCAGCGGCTCCTCGATGATGGGCACGCCACCGAGGTTGCGGACCATGACGAAGTAGCAGTAAGCACGCACGAAACGGGCTTCAGCGGCGTATGCCTTCGCCTCGTTTTCGGTAAGGGTACCGGCCTTGCCGGCATCCTCGGCGATCACCATGAACTGGTTGATGGTACGGATGGCGCTCCAGTTCCAGAAGGTCTGGATGCCGTACATGCCATAATAAGGGTTCGAGTTGAAACCGTAGTCACCGCCGTGGCTGTCGCAGGCGTTCATCGTGTACTGGTCCTCCACACCGAAGGCGTTCATCGGGATGTAGGAGTACACCTGGGCGAGCAGACGCTGGATACCGGCCTCGGAGGCGGCCATGTCCTCGCCCGACATCTTGCTCAGGTCACCCTCGAGGTTGTCGAAGAGCGCATCGCAAGACGTGAACGTCAGGGAGAGGCAAACAAGCGCGGACAGAATGTATAATAATTTTTTCATTGCTGTACTGGATTAGAAGTTGACATTGATACCCATCGTCACGGTACGCATGACCGGCATGGTGTTGGACTGCATGGCGGCTGCGGACTCAGGATCGTAGGCACCGATCTTCTTGTTGGTCAGGGTCAGCCAGTTGGTACCGCCGACATAGACACGGGCGGAACGCATGCCGATCTTGGAGGTGATGTTCTTCGGGAGCGTGTAGCCGATCTCGAAGCTCTTGAGGCGGAAGTACGTCGCATCGAGCTGCGTGAAGTCGGACGGGGCGTCGTACATACCCGGACGCCAGTTGTTGGCATCGGTGGACTTCATCAGGGCAGGCCAGTAACCCGGGATCCACTCGGTGGTCGGGTCGTACGGGTCGGCGCCCTGGACAGCCACGTGGTAGCGGTCGAGGTACATCGTGTAGATGTTGTTGTAACCGCCGTATCCGAAGGTGTGGAGCAGCCAGATGATCTTGGAGGTCATCGTCGCGCCCTGCCAGACCATGTTGAAGTCCCAGTTCTTCCAGTTGAAGCCCATGTTCAGGCCGAACTGGAAGGACGGGTTGGCCTCAGGCCATGCGTACTGGACGTCGTGGGCGGTGATGAAACCGTCGCCGTTCCAGTCCCAAAGCTTGTACTGTCCGAGCACGGTGTTCTGCATACCGGCCTCGGCCTCGAGCTTCACGGGGGAGTTGTAGATCTCTTCCCAGCTGGTGTAGCGGCCGCCTTCGAGGCCGTACTTCCACAGGCCGTGGTAATCGCTCCAACGGTTCTGCGTGCTGGCGGAACCGTTCATGATGAAGCCGGCGCCGTAGTAGTTCATGGAAGAATAGTACTTGGAAGTAGCCTGGCTCTCGATGTGGAGGTTCATCGTACGGGAGATCGTACCGGTGGCGGTCACATAGTAGTTGAACTCACCGATGCGGTTGCGGTGCGACAGGCTCAGTTCCATACCGGCGTTGACGCGGGAGTCGACGTTGATCTGCGGCTCGGTCACACCGAGGATGGTCGGGGTGGAACCGGAGCTGCGGCCGGCGATACCCTTGGTCATACGCTGGAAGATATCGAAGGTGCCGCTGAACTTGTCGCGCCAGAGGTTCCAGTCGATACCGGCGTTCATCATGCGGACGTCGGCCCAGGACAGGATGGTGTTGGCGATCTCGTTGTTCACGAAGCCCGGCGTCAGCGAACCGTCGTCGAAGACGTAGGAACTGCCCTGGGTGTAGCCGCTCAGGTAGGCATAGGCGGCGCCCTGCGTCAGACCGGTCTTACCGTCGGACCAGCGGAGCTTGAGGTTGCCGATCCAGGGAGCGTTGTTCTTGATGAACGGCTCCTCGGAAATACGCCAGCCAAGGGAGTAGGACGGGAAGAAGCCCCAGCGGTGACCCTTCTGGTAGATATAGGTACCGTCATAACGGCCCATGACCTCCACCAGGTACTTGCTCGCATATTCGTAGTTCACGCGGGCCAGGTAGCCGGCGGTCGCCGTGGAAGTACGGCTGCCTTCCGCCTGCTGTGCGCTGGACAGACCGCTGGAAACGGTCGGCTTGGTGAAGAAGTCGCCGAACAGACGCTTGGAGGTCTGGTTCCGGGTGTTCATCTTGGTCATTTCAGCAGCCACCATCGCCTGGAGGTTGTGTTTGCCCCAGGTCTTGCTATAGTTGGCCTGGAAACGGCCGTAAAGACGCTCGCGCTCGCGGACGTTCTCGCGATAGGAGTTCTCGTCGCCGCCGTAGCCCATGAGCTTGTCGGTCTCGTAGTCATACAGAGGGTACCGCGTCTTCTTGGTGTAGGTGCCGTCGTAGTTGAAGTCGTACGCACCCTGGAGCATGAGGCGGAGGCCCTTGATCTGGTGAGGGTTGTAGTTGAAGTTCACCGTGTTGGTGAACGCACGGCCGCGCTTGTCGGTGTAGTTGAGGTCGTGGTTCATCATCGCCATCACGTTCTCGGTCGGGGACAGACCCTGATAGGTGTAGTGGTTCGGATTGTCCTTGACCGTGGCCGGGGTCAGACGGTCGGAGTAGGCGATGTAGTTGAAGATCATGTTGGACTTCTCATTGTACACGTCATCGTTGGCCGGGTCGGCGGAAGAAGTGCCACGGAAGGAAGTCTGGTAGTCCATCGTCAGGTCGTCGGCAAGCTTGAAGGTGAAGTTGCCGCGGAGGGTATATCTCCTGTACCAGTAGTTGCCGGGGGAATCATAGATGGAACGGTCGTCGTTGAAGCTGCCGGAGATGAAGTAGGTCATCGCATCGGTGCCGCCGCGGACGGACAGGTTGTGCGTCTGCGTGGTGGAATGGTGCTTCATGGCGGCATCCCACCAGGAGAAGTTCTGGAGGGTGCCGTTCTCGGCCGCCTTGATGTCGGCGTCGGTGTACGGACGGGCGCGGTGGGCGACGTCGTACATTTCGTTCGTCATCTTCAGGTAGTCGGCGATGCCCACCTCTTGCGGCATCTTCGGACGACCGAAGGAGAAGACGTTGGAGTAGTTGATCGTAGGTTTGCGGGTACCGGTCGTACCCTTCTTCGTGGTCACCATGATGACGCCATTGGCAGCGCCCAGACCGTAGATGGAAGCGGAAGCGTCCTTCAGTACGGAGATGCTCTCGATGTCCTCCGGGTTGAGCTGCGCGAACTCGGTATCGGTGTTGATACCCTTGTTGCGGTTGCTGTAGCCGTTGGAACGGACCACACCGTCGATAACGATGAGCGGTGCACCGTAACCACGAAGGCTGATGTCAGCACCCAGGGAACCGGGCGTACCGCCGGCCTGACGGATGAGCAGGCCAGGGACCTTGCCCTGGAGGGCGGTCACCACGTCGTTCTGCTTGGTCTGCGTGACCTCTTCAGCACGGACGGAGCTGATAGCACTCGTCAGGGACTCTTTCTTCTGTGTACCGTAACCGACGAGCACCGTCTCTTCCAGCATCTCGGCATCCTCCGCGAGGACGATGCTGATGTTGGAAAGATTGCCGACGGCGACCTCCTGGGTCGTGTAGCCGATACAGGATATCACAAGGACGGACTGGGCGGTCACATTGGTGACCGTCGCATTACCATCCATGTCGGTGGCAGCGCCGATGGTCGTTCCCTTGACCTGGACCGCCGCGCCCACCACGGGGCCGTACGAGTCCGCGACGTTTACCCTAACCGACTTGGTCTGAGCGTTCAGCTGCATCGTGGAGAGCAGCAGGCACGCTGTCGCAAGGAAAAAAGATAAAAACTTTTTCATTTGTTAGAATTTGTAGTTGGAATTAATGAGGTGTATTCATTATAGAGGCATCGCTCCCTTGCAGGAGCAAACATAAGCAGCAGTCTCATTGGCCAGGCGCTGCGCGTCGGACAGGGAGTTCCCGCGCAGGTAGGCCACCACGAAGGCGGCGGTGAACGAATCACCGGCGCCGACCGTATCGACGACCTTCACCTTGCCGACCTTCTGCGGAATCGCTTCGGTCGCGGTGATGACCTCGCTCCCGTCCGCTCCCTTGGTCAGGATGACGAGTTTGAGCGCATAGCGGTCCACGAGGGCCCGGCAGGCGGCGGTGTCGTCGTCGCCGAGACCGAACATGTCAGCCACGATGCGGATCTCGTCATCATTGATCTTGAGGATGTTGGAGAGCTTGAGAGACTCATCGATCACCTCCGGCGAGTAGTAATGCTGGCGGAGGTTGATATCAAATACGCGCAGCGCCTCCGGGCGCGTGGCGCGCAGGAACTTCAAGACGGACTCGCGCGAGCCCATGCGTTGCACCAGCGAGCCGAAGCAGACGGCGTCGGCGCGCTTTGCGAGCGCTTCCATCTCCGGCGTGAAGGGGATGTTGTCCCAGGCCACGTCCTGCATGATGTTGTAGCTGGGCACGCCCTGGGCGTCCAGGGTGACCTGCACCGTGCCGGTGGGCTTGTCCGTCAGCGCGATGAGGTTTTTCAGCTGCTTCTCCTTGACAATGTCCATGATCTCGCGGCCGAGGGGGTCGTCGCCGATGGCGCTGACCGCCCAACCCTCTTCGCCGAGACGCTTGGCATGGTAGGCGAAATTGGCCGGCGCGCCGCCCAGGGCCTTGCCGGTCGGGAGCATGTCCCAGAGGATCTCACCGATCCCGACGATCACCTTTTTCTTCATGCCTTGTCTTTTTTAAGGAAGGTGGAGGCCAGGTAGACCAGATAGATCACGCCGAGGCTGATCACGATCACGGAGCCGACCTGGGTGCCCATCGCATCGGAGAGCACGCCCATCAGCAGCGGGAAGATCGTGCCGCCGATCAGGCCCATGATCATCAGGCCGGAGAGCTCGTTGTTCTTCTCGGGCAGGTAGAGGAGTGCCTTGGAGAAGACCATGGAGAAGATGTTGGAGTTGCCGAAACCGACCAGCGCGATCGCGATGTACAGGCCGACCAGCGTGTGGCAGACGAACAGCCCGATCATCGAGAGCACCATGCAGGCGACGCTGATCGCGAAGAAGTTCTTCAGCGGGAACTTCGCCAGGATGAAGGATCCGGAGAAGCAGCCCAGCGTACGGAACAGGAAGTAGATGCTCGTCGCGATGCCGGCTTTCTCGAGCGGAAGGGCGAGGCGCTCCATGATGATCTTCGGGGCGCAGGTGTTCACGCCGACGTCGATGCCGACGTGGGCCACGATCCCGAGGAAGAGCAGCAGCACGGTCCCGTTTCCGAGGAGCTTGAGGCACTCGATGAAGCTGGAGGACTTGTCCTTCGGCATCTCCTCCTCGATCCTGGTCCCGCCCAGGTAGAACACCGCGATGACGGCGAACACCAGGAAGATCAGGCACAGCGGGAGCCAGCTCTGGTACTTCACGGAAGCCCAGCTCGCGATGAGCGGGGCGACGAACGAAGCGATGGCCTTGATGAACTGGCCGAAGGTCAGCGTGCTCGCCAGCTTCTCGCCGCTCACGATGCAGGTGATGAGCGGGTTGAGGGACACCTGCATCAGCGTGTTCCCGATGCCCAGCAGGCAGAAGGAAACCAGCATGACGGGGAACGTGTACATCGACTTGATGAAGAATGCACACATCGGCAGAGCCAGCGCCAAGGCCGTCACGACAAGGCTGAGAAGGACTGTCTTGCGCTTGCCGATCTTGTTCATCATCAGCCCGGTCGGGACGGACAGGAAGAAGAACCAGAGGAAGACCATCGACGGCAGGAAGTTGGCCACCGTGTCAGAGAGCGCAAAGTCAGCCTTCACGTAATTCGTCGCCGTGCCGACCATGTCCACGAATCCCATGGTGAAGAAGGTGAACATGATGGGCAGCAACTTGGAAAGGTTGGATTGTTTTGCTTCCATTCGATTTAGATTTTGTATTTAAGTTCCAGTGTCTATTTAAGGGTATAAACAGTCAGGTCGGAAATCTTTGCGTCCGGGCCCACGAACTCCAGGGAATTGAGGACCTCGGTCGGGAACATGCAGTTCGTGAAGGCGAGGTCGCCGTCGTTCACGAACAGCTCCGTGGAGTGCCGGTCCACGAAGAGCTGCACCTTGTACGCGGGGCGCTTCACCAGGTGGGTCAGGATGTCTTTCTTGCCGAAGTCCCTGTGGAAGTCCACGATGCCGCTGCGGGAGCGGTCGAGGGTCAAGGTCAGGGCCTTGAAGTCGAAGTTGTACAGCATCTCCTCGCCCTTGCCGTTGTACAGGCGCATGAACAGGGGGGACTTGCCGGGAGTGACGGTAAAATCGATCTCGTAGGCGCCGTCGTTCTCCGGGAGGATCTCCGGGACGGTCAGGCGTCCGTTCTCGAAAGCGGAGGGAAGGCTGCGGGACGCGGTGCGCGCGGCATAGACTTCCGGCGAGGGACTGCTCGCGAGGAAGAGGTGGCTGCCGTTGTGCTTGATGGAAAGGTCGCGCGGGAGGGTCATCGCGTTGCGGAAACGCTCCGTCGGCACGGACCCGGAATACAGCCAGTTGCTCATCCAGCCCATGAAGATGTGGCGGTCTCCGGTGCCGCTGAAGGTCACCCCGGCGTAGTCGTCCACGCCCTCGTCGATCCAGAGCGGATACGGGAGCGGATCCGCCTTGAAGGCCTTGCCGTCGAAACTGCCGATGAAGTACTGGCCCACGCTGCCGCCGTTGGGGCCGCCCGGGTTGATGTTGACGATGAGCACCCATTTTTCTTTCCCGCCGACCTCGAACCGGAGGAGGTCGGGGCATTCCCAGACGGCTGCATGGGAGCCGATGCCCCGACCAAACTCACTCAATTTCCTCCAGTTCTTCAAGTCGGCCGATTCGTAGAAGGCGATCACGTCGCCCGCCGCTATGGCCACGACCCAATTGTCACCGTAGCGGATGACCTTCGGATCGCGGAAGTTCGGCTGTTTTTCGGCATCGTCCAGGACCGGGTTTCCTTCGTATTTGGTGAAGGTCCGGCCGCGGTCGGTGCTGTATGCGATGCTCTGCCGCTGCCCCTGGCCGGCCGAGGTGTACATGCCCACGATGGCATTCGCCCCGAATCCGGCGGTATTGCCCTCGTCCACCACGGAACTGCCGGAGAAGATGGCGCCCAGCGCATCCGGGGCCACGATGAAAGGCAGGTCCTGCCAGTGGACCAGGTCGGTGGAGACGGCATTGCCCCAGTGCATGTTGGAATGCCTGGTGCCGTAAGGATTGGCCTGGTAGGCCAGGTGGTACTCGCCGTCGAAGAAGACCATGCCGTTGGGGTCGTTGGTCCAGCCGAAGTCCGGCGAGAAATGGTACACCGGACGGTACGGCTCTTCGTACTGCGCGATGCGGACGTCGCTCTGGGTGATGCCCTGCGCGGTGATGTCGTTGTCGTCGATGTTCGTGAAGACCACCTCCAGGGTCTTGCCCTTGTAAGCAGAGATGTCCACGGGGATGTCGTAGTCCCGGACGTCCTTGGCCAGCACGATGCTCTGGGCCTGGCCCAGGATGTTCTGCCCGTCCACGAGGATGGACAGGCTCGAGGAAGTGCCGCTGTTGGAGGACGGGATCAGCAGGTAATCCTGCCGGGCCGTGACCGGGATGGTGAGGACGTCGTTGAACGTGCCCATCTTCTTGCGGGTCTGCATGATCTGATCCACGAGGATGTAGCGGGACAGCGGGTTGCGCATGCGGGCCGGCAGGGAATCCACCCGGATCCGGATATTGGCGCTCTCCCCTTTCAGCTCACGCACGTCCCAGGAGTTCCAGGCCATCGCCTTGGGATCCGTCCCCATCGGCCGTGCCGTGCGGACCGGCTTTCCGTCCACGAGCAGGTCCATCGCCACGAAACGGCCGGCGAAACCCTCGCCGGTGCCGCCGATCAGGAAGCTGATGTAGTCCTTGGAAATGACGAAAGACCCGGAGGTCATCTTGCCGTAGAAAGTGGCGGACGCATCGGCGTCGCCGAAATCGCTCGCCCCGAAGAAACTGCCCTTCGCACCGGAGACGCCGGAATTGTCGGATACCGCCTTCGGGCAGAAGACGAAGGCGCTGCCTTCCACCACCCAGCGGTCGAGGTTGCCGGTCTCGAAATCCTCGATCACCGACTGCCGCTCCGAGCAGGAGACGGCAAGGAGCACTGACAGGAAAAGGGTGGCGAATAGTTTCTTCATGTGTATGCGCATATGTGATTGGCAACACAAATATAAAATACGCATCCGCCGCCTACCCGACCAATTCTCCCAAAAAAAAGCAGAATCCTGCCATACGCGTCTGCGCGGCAGGATTCTGTCAAAAAATGGAATAATAGTACAAATCAGCCTTTATCCGCTATTTCCAGGGGTTCTGGGTCAGGTTGGAGTTCAGCTGAAGCACGGAGAGCGGGATCGGATACACGGTGGTGACACCCTTCGGATCCTCCTTGAACTTGCCGCCGAGGGAGTGGGCGGGCACGCCGACGAACTTGTCGTCCGTAGGCAGCGTGAACATGCCGAAGCGGACGAGGTCGGTCCGGCGGCCGTACTCCCAGGCGAATTCGCGGGCGCGCTCGTCAAGCAGGTCGGAAGGCTTCACCGAAGCGTAGGTCTCGACATGGGCGCGGGTGCGGATCTTGTTGAACATCTCGACGCAGTTCGCCTCGTCGCCCAGGCGCTTGTAGGCCTCGGCCGCAGCGAGGACGCAGTCGGCATAACGCCAGACGACGCGGTCGCTGTTGTTGTAGAAGGCGGGGTTCGACACGGAGAAGTCCCAATCCCTCTTCTTGCCGCCGCGGGGGCCGCCATAGGTGAAGAGGTAATCCCACTTGGCACCGGCATAGGACTCCTGGTAATCCAGACGGGAATACTCGGGATAGTAGACCAGGTTCTCGTTGAAGCTCGTACCGTTGGTGGACTTGAGCGGCTCGCCGTCCTTGCCCTTCTGGAGACCATAGTAAACCGTGTAGCCCATACGCGGGTCGGCGGCGGTCATGGTGTCGGGATCATATCCGCACAGACGGGCGAACTGGATGGTGGAGATGGGGCCGTTGCAGGCGATGGCGATGCCGATCTGCTTGGCGTGGTCGAAGTTCATGCTGAAGAAGACGGTGGACTGGAAGAATCCGGCATCCTCGTCCATCGGCATCACGAAGATGTTCTCGGAGGAAGTCGCGTCGTTGTTGGCGGTGAAGTTGTCCTGGAAATTCGTGGACAGCTTGTAGCCTTCCGCCTCGATCTGCTTCTGGCACCAGATGACGGTCTCCCAGGCGTTCCTGGTCTGCCCGTCGGGGCACTTGATGCTGTACGCCTTGCCGGCGGCGGTAACCTTGTCGAAGACGCCGTCCATGTTGTACTCGTAGCGGCCGGTCTTGATGAGTTCCGGCGGGAAGATCTTGGAGTCGTCGTCCCGTCCGGCACCGTCGACCACGGGAGCCGTGAAGCCATGGGCATCCGGATAATTATCCTTCACGACCTCGGCGATGTACGGGCTGTTCTCCCAGTTGTCGAGGGACCAGATCGGCGAGTTGAGCGCGAGCTTCATCAGCAGCGTGTAACCGATGGCCTTGGTCATACGGCCGTAGAATTCGCCGGTCTTCTGGGACTGGGCGCTCGGCAGGTTGGGGATGAGGGAGGAGACATCGTTGATGAGCCATGCCAGGGCCTCGCTGCGGGAAGACTGCTTCACATCGGCGATGCTGGACTTCGCGGATTCGACGATGGGGATGCGTCCCCAGTAGTCGAGCGCCACCATATAATAGATGTCGCGCAGGATCGAGATCTCACTGATGTAAGGATTCAGGACGGCCTCGTCGCCGCCGTCTTCCAGAATCTGCTTGACCTGGTCGAGGGAGCGGTTGCAGAGGGCGATATAGGTGTAGCAGCTGTTCCAGGCGTCCGCCAGCTTGGAGAAGGTCTGGTCGATGTCGTGCTGGAAGATCTGCTGGTGGGGACCACCGTCGACCCAGCCGTTGCGGCGGCCCGGCGTGATCACCATGTCGCCCGCACAGTTGTCGAAGTAGTACAGGACCTGGTCGAATTCCGAGAGATTGGGAATCGTCCTCGGGACATACAGGGATGCGACGCAGTTGATATAGACAAGTTTCGGGTTGGCGTAAGCCTCAACGCCGATGAACGAGCTCTTCGGGTTCTCATCAAGGAAACCTTCACACCCCGAAGCCATCATTACAACGATTGCAAATAATGCAAAATATATTTTTTTCATAATAATGCTATAATAATTGGGGGGTTAACATCAGAACTTAACATTGAGCTGGAGCGTGAACGTCCGCATGATCGGGAAGACGTTGCGGGCGTCGACACCACCGTTGATGGAAGCCGAGTTGATCATCGGGGTAAGACCCGTGTATCCGGTGATGGTAGCCACGTTGTTGCAGGACAGGGCAACCCGGAGGCCCTTGATCAGGGAGTTCCTGGTGATGCTGGCCGGGAGGTTGTAGCCGAGGGTGATGTAGGCGATGTTCACGTAGTCGCCCTTCTCCAGATAGTAGGAAGTATGGGACAGACCGTAGATGTTGTCCTTGATCGCCTCCTGGAGGACGTTGTACATCGGGAAGCCGCTCAGATCATGCAGGCACATGGAGGTGAAGTTGTAGATCTTGTGGCCGAAAGCGCCCTGGAGCTGGGTGGCGAGGTCGAAATCTTTCCAGCGCAGGTTGATGGTCATGTTGGCCGTGACCTTAGGCATGGCCTGGCCCATCTCTTCGCGGTCGCCCTCGTCGGAGAGGTCGATGCCGTTGTTGTCAAGGTCTTTCACGCGGTAGTGGAGGTGGCCCTGGACATCCTCGTCGAAGCCGTCGTGGACGGGGAGGCGGAAGATGCCGAGCGGCTTGCCCTCGGTCATGTAGGTGACGCCCGTGTTGGAGGTGAGGCCGCCGGCGGCGCCGGAAGCCAGCACGATGTACTTCGGCGTGGTCAGTTCCTCACCGTTGTAGGTGCCGTGCAGGGAGACGAGCTTGTTGACCTGGTAGGCCGCGTTGGCGGAAATGTTCAGGGTCCAGTCCTTCGAGCGGATGACATCGCCGCGGACGGAGAACTCGATACCGTTGTTGGTCATCTCACCCATGTTGGCGAGGAGGCTGGTGTACACGAACGGAGGGACAGGGACCTTGTAGGTGTAGAGCATGTCCGTGGTGCGGGAACGGTAGTAGTCGATGGTACCGGACAGCCTGGAGCGGAAGAACGCGAAGTCCAGACCGACGTCGAAGGTCGCCTTGGTCTCCCACTTGAGGTCGGGGTTGGCGTTGGAACCGATGGCGTAGGTGACGGTCGGGATGCCGTTGTAGTTGGTGATGCCGGTCGGGTTCATGACCTGCAGGGAGTTGTACGCAGAGATGGCATCCTGGTTACCGGTCAGGCCGTAGCCGACGCGGAGCTTGAGGTTGTTGAGGTACTTCAGGCCCTTCATCCAGGGCTCGTTCGTGATGATCCAGGCCGCGGAAGCGGAAGGGAAGTAACCCCACTTGTTGTTGGCGCCGAGCTTGGAAGAACCGTCAGCACGGAAGTTGGCGGTCAGCACGTAGCGGCTGTCGTACATGTAGTTCAGACGGGCCATGTAGGAGAGCAGCTGGTTCGCGGTGGCGCTGGAGGAGACGTTGCCGTACTTGACGACCGCACCGGCATCCATCCTGTTGAATCCGAACTTGTTGGTGTCGAAGTTGGATGCGGACATGGAGCTGGAGAAGGTCTCCACTTTCTGGGCCTCCACCAGGCCGAGGGCATTGATCTCGTGCTTGCCGAAGGTCTTCACGTAGGAGAGCTGGATGTTGCCCATCAGGTCCGTGCGGTCCGTGTTGCGGATCGTCGCGGAGCCCACGCTCGTCGAGATGGTGGTCGGAGAGTAGTTCTTGTTGGAGGAGAGCATGCGGCCGAAGCTGCCGAAGGCGCTCAGCTGCAGGCCCTGGATGATGTTCCAGGTGATCTTGCCGGAAGCCGTGATGTTGTTGGAGGTGATGTAGGTAGGCGACTCGAAAGCCTCACCGGGGTGGCCGGCCATCATGGAGTTCGGGTCACGGTCCCACACGTCCGTCTCGGGATTGCGGAAGCCCGGGAAGGTCGGGTTGTAAGTCAGGGCACCGGACATCACGTTGCCGCCGATGTTCTTCTGGTCACGCTGGGAAGCACGGAGATTGAGGTCGAACACGAGGCGGCCGCCGAGAGCCTTCTGGTTGGCGGCGAAGTTCACGTTGTAGTTGTTGTTGGTCGTCGACTTGATCAAGCTGTTCTGCAGGTTCGCGCCGACGGAAGCACGCATGTTGAAGTTGTCCGTGCCGTGGGTGATGGAGATGGTGTGGTTGTTCTGGTACGGGTGGTCGTTGCGGACCCACTTCATCCACTCCGTGTTGTAGCCCATGTCGTAGCCGGAGCCCGGGCAGATGTCGTTGACGAGCTTGCGCCACTGGTCGGCATTCAGCGGGAGGATCTCACGGGCGATGGTGCTGACACCGAAGCGGCCGCTGTACTCCACGTTGAACTGGCCCCGTTCGCCGCGCTTGGTCGTGGCGACGATGACGCCGGCCGCACCGCGGCTGCCGTACTGGGCCGTCTCGGAAGCGTCCTTGAGGACCGTCAGGTCGGCGAGGTCCTCGACGGAGAGATTCTGGAGGGCGGCGAGGTTCGCGAACACGCCGTCGATGATGACGAGCGGGTCGTTGCCGCCGGACAGGGAGGAAGTACCTCTCAGGCGGACGGTCGGATTGCCGTTGATGTTGCCGCCGTTGTTGGTGATGAGCAGGCCCGGGACGTTACCGGCGAGGGCCTCGATGGCGTCGGCCACATAGCCTTTGTTCAGGTGGTCGGCCGTGACCTTCTCGACGGAGCCGGAGACGGAACGCTTGTTACCGACGGCGTAACCGATGACGAGGGTCTCGTCCAGGACCGTCGACTCCTCTTCGAGCACGACATTGATGGTGGTCCGTCCATTCACGGGAACGACCTGCGTCACATAGCCGATGCATGAGATCTCGAGGGAAGGGTTGTTGCCCGTCACACTGAGGGTGTACTTACCGTCAATGTTGGTCGCAACACCCGTCCTCGTCCCCTGGATCAGGACGGCAGCTCCCGGGATGGGAAGCCCTTCAGGATCACTGACCACGCCCGAGACATTGACCTGGGCGAACAGGCTCACGCCGGCGAGGGTCAGGCACAAAGACAGAAACAGCTTTGTAAACAGTTTTTTGTTCATTGTGGTTGGATTTGAGTTAATAATTGGTAAGGTGTTATATAGATAGGTTAATCATCCTATTTTTTCTTCAGCAGGCCGCAGTTGTCGAGGAAGTTGTAGAACAGCGTGGTCCAGATGTACACGGACTGGCCGTTCTCGCGGTAGCCGAACCCGTGGAAACCCCGCGTGAAGGAGTGGACCTCCAGCGGCTGGCGGGTCTTGTTCCAGGCATTGTAGAGGGCGGGCATGTCGCCGAAACCGTTGGATGAAGAGGCTTCGCCCGTGCTCGAGCAGAGGAAGAGCGGCATCGGATCCGCGGGCACCTCGCTCTCATACCAGGCCGGATAGAACATGCCGAGGAAGTTCGGACGGCTCATCGCGTCATGGTCGAGCGCCACGTGGTAGACCACGTTGCCGCCGGCGGAGAAGCCGATGATGCCGATCGCGTCGGGATTGATGCCGTATTTCTCCGCGTTCTTGCGGACATAGGTAATGGCGACGCGGCCGTCGTCCCAGGCCATCTTGCGGTCGTAGCCCTGCTCCTCGGCGATCTTCGCGTGCTTCTCGGTCAGCTCGCGCATGCGGGCGTCACGCCCCTGGTTGCCATAGGAGTGGTCGGCCACGTACTTGGCCTCCTCGTAATCGCCGCCCGAATAGGCGACACGGTATTTCAGCACGAAAGCGGCGATGCCGTGCGCGGCGAACCAGCGGGCCACGTTGGGGCCTTCCTGGTGCCAGGACAGGGCGGTGAAACCGCCGCCCGGGCAGACGACGACGGCGGCGCCGGTCTCGGTGCCCTTCGCGGGAAGATAGGCCCACAGTTCGGGATCCACGACGTTCAGGATGCATTCCCCGACCTCGCCGGGATTCATGGCGGTGGTATACTCGAAGAGATACTCCTGCTGGGTCCATTTCTCGGATCCGGGAGCTTTGCCTTCGTAGAGGCGGATCTTTTCAGCCTGTGCAAAAACAGTCAGGGACAGCACGGAAGCCGCCATGACAAGCAACATTTTTCGACAAAGGGTGTTCAGTCGCATCGCAGTAAATTTTAGTGTTAATACCTATGGTTTTCAAACGTGTCAAAATTAGTCAGAATAATTTCGGGGCACTTTCCCTATCGTTCCAATTTTTGGCAAAATTCTGACATCCCGCAGTCCCTCCGGCACGAGGAAAAACGTACGATTCCGCCCGGTCGGGACCCCTTCCGGGGCACATCGGAAAGTATAAAAGAATGGGAAAATTGTCCAACGCCGTTTTGCGCATATTCGCTAAATTTGAACAGCTAATACCAATTCTACGTATGAGAACCCGCTTTCTTCCCTTTGTCCTGCTCATGGCATTTTCCCTGGGCGCGGGCGCCCAGGGCTTCCGGATGCCCAACGAGACCGGTCCGTCCAAAGCGGAGAAATTCACCTTCTCCGACGACGAGGCGACACAGCTGCAGCAGCTCAAGTCCAACTCCATGCTGCAGTGGTTCAAGGAGAACCGCCGGGCCATGGCCGCCCTGGACGAGCTGGACCACCGGCCCATATACCACTTCACCAGCCCGGAGAAGCAGCTCAACGACCCCAACGGCCTCTGCTATTGGAACGGGAAATGGCACCTGTTCTACCAGGCCTACCCCACCGCAGATTCCCGGGTGCACTGGGGCCACGCGGTCAGCGACGACATGTACAACTGGAAGGACCTCCCCCTGGCCCTCTATCCGGATCCGGAAAGGTCCTGCTTCTCCGGCGCCACGACGGTGGCCGACGGCCGGGTCGTGGCCGTGTACAACGGCATGGGCGTCGGCAACATGTTCGCCACCGCCTCCGACCCGTACCTGCTCAACTGGGACAAGGTCGGCCACATCGCTCCGTCGATCGCCAACGACGGCCTGAGCTATTCCCTGTTCGACCCCTGCGTCTGGAAGAACGGCGACTTCTACTACGCCCTCTCCGGCGGCGCCATCCCGACCGGCCCCGCCGGGACGCGGCTTTGCAACGGCTACCTCTTCCGCAGCAGGGACCTGGTGACCTGGGAATACGTGCACCCGTTCATCCAGGACGACTGGTTCTCCGCCGTGGGCGACGACGGCGGCTGCCCGTATTTCCTGCCGATCGGCAAGGACGGCAAGTACATGCTCCTGCACTTCTCCCACCGCAGGGGTGCCAAGTACCTCATCGGCAACTACGACACCCGGGAGCAGGTCTTCCACGTGACCGGCGGCGCCCAGATCAACGAAGGGCCGGCCCGCCCCGGCGGCACCCACGCCCCTTCGGCCTTCCCGCTCCCCGACGGCAGCGGCGAAGTGGTCGCGCTCTACAATGTCAAGCCGCTCGAGATCATCCCCGGCACCAACGTGGAGTGCTTCACCCTCCCGCAGGTGCTCTCGGTCGACGCCCAGGACAACCTATATATACGTCCCTTCGACGGCTACCAGACTTTCCGCAAGGGCAAGAAGACCCTCTCCGGCATCACCGTCCCGGCCAACAAAGAGGTTCAGCTGAAGGGCGTCTCCGGCAACACGATGGAGATCGACCTGGAATTCGACGCCTCCACCCCCAACTTCGAGATCAAGGTCCTCGCGGATCCCAAACAGCGGGAGTACACCTCGCTGACCTTCCTGCGCGACGCGGGCATGGTCTCGCTGCGCGGCGGCAACAGCTGGCGCATGATCCTGGACCATACGCACGGCTCGCTCTCCGACAAGTTCGTGCCGCGCACCCCGGAGACCGCTGACTTCGCCTGTGCCGCCGACGAGCCCCTGAAGGTGAAGATTTTCATCGACAAGAGCATCGTCGAGGTGTTCGTCAACGACAAGGCCTGGGTCATGCTGCGCTCCTACCCCATCCTCAAGGAGAGCACGGGCGTCTATGTCAAGGCCTTCGGCAACGGCACCGTCGTCAAGAACGTCGAAGCCTGGCAGATGGGCGGCATCGATTTCGCCATCGAGTAATCCGGGATTGTCCGCGTGGCAAAAAACTGCATGAATTCGGCATAATTGTGCAACAGCTTTTTCTCCATCACTGACTAAATTTGGGAAAAGCATAATTAAGCCATGAAATTCTCAAAAATCCTGACAGTTGCTGCCACGGCAGTCCTGGCCATCACGTCCTGCGGTGTCGACAAAACGGCCGGCACCGTGGGCGACGGCGATGCCAACAAGCCCAACGTATCCGTGGGCAAACTTGACTTCTACGCCAATTTCGAATCCCCCTCGGGGCTGATCACCCCGAGAAACGTGTACGTCTGGCTCCCCGAGGACTACTCCAGGAGCAAGAAATACGCAGTCATCTACATGTCCGACGGCCAGAACCTCTGGGACGCCGAGAAGATGTTCAACCACCAGGAATGGTGCGTGGACGAAGTCGTGGGCGGCCTCCTCGCCGAGGGCAAGATCCAGAACTGCATCGTGGTCGGCGTGGCCTGCGCCATGCGCACCCGGAGCCAGGAATACTTCCCCCAGGACGTGTACGACCTCTACTCCCCTGAACTGAAGGAGTATTCGAAGAGCAAGCGGATGGGCGGGGACGACCTCCTGGCCAACAACTACCTGAAGTTCCTGGTCGAAGAGCTGAAGCCCTTCATCGACGCGACCTATTCGACGCGCAAGGACCGTGACCACACCTTCCACATGGGCTCCAGCATGGGCGGCCTGATCTCCTCCTATGCCGTGACCAAGTATCCCGAAGTGTTCGGCGGCGCCGGCTGCCTCTCGACCCACTCCGTCCTCTACATCACCAACTACGGCGCAGAAGAGGCGTCCATCGACGCAGCCAACCAGTGCTATGTCGACTGGCTCAAGGCGAACCTCAAGCCCAACAGCTGCAAGCTGTACATGGACCGCGGCGACCAGACCCTCGACGCCACGTACCCCAAGTACCAGGACCGCCTGGACAAGATGTTCAAGGACGCCGGCTGGGATGACGCCCACTTTGTCAGCAAGGTGTACCCCGGCCTCTCCCACGTGGAGGGCTCCTGGGCCTCGCGCCTCGACGTTCCCGTCCTCTTCCTCCTCGGCAAATAATCTTCACGTAATGAGAAAGTTTATCCTTGTGTCCGTTGCCCTCGCGGCAATGTCCCTTTCCCTGCTGGCGCAGCCCAACATCAGCCTGCGCCCCGACAGGACGGTCTTCTTCTATGCGAAGGACGCGAAGGCCGCCGCCGCTGCGGTCAAGGCCGATCCCGTCATCGCGAAGAAGGTCGAGACCATGGCGCTGGCCATGCAGCATCCGACCACCCCTCCCGGTCCCGAATCCATCGACCAGGCCGGATCCATCACCAACGTCTCCGAATACGCTCGCATGGACATCTACCAGCCGAAGGACCCCAACGGCCAGATGGTCATCGTCTGCCCCGGCGGCGCCTATGCCCTGATTGCCACCTATAATGAAGGCGTCTACCCCGCCGACTGGCTGGTCGGGCAGGGCGTGACCGTCGGCGTGCTCAAGTACCGCATGCCGAACGGCACCTGGGGCGCCCCCCTCGAGGACGTGCACAACGCTTTCCGCTATGTCCGCAGCCACGGTGACGAGCTCGGCGTCAAGAAGGTCGGCATCATGGGCTTCTCCGCCGGCGGCCACCTCGCGGCCAGCGGCGTGGTCCTCTACGACGACCCCGTGACGCGCCCGGACTTCGGCATCCTGGTCTATCCCGTGATCTCCATGGACGCGTCCATCACCCACGGCGGCACGCGCAATGCCCTGATCGGCAGCGACGCCGCCTGGAACGACCGGGCCAAATACCCCATGGACGAGTACCTGGCCCGCCAGGCGCAGCGGGACGCCCTCGTCGAGAAATACTCCTGCGAGAAGCAGGTCACGCCCGACACGCCCCCCGTGTTCATCGCACTCTGCTACGACGACATGGTGGTCCCGCCCCAGAACAGCCTCCGCTTCTATGAAGCCTGCCTGAAGAACAAGGTCACGGCCGAAATGCACATGTATCCGAAGGGTGTCCACGGCTGGGGCTTCACGCTCAAGGAGTACGGCATGAACGACAACATCGGCTACTGCCGCGCCGAACTGCTGAACTCCCTCTCGCGCTGGCTCGGCGGCCTCGAGGAGATGGAGGCGGCGAAGAAAGCCGCCGCACAGCGGGGCGCCATGCGGGGCGGAATGCCCGGCGGAATGCCCGGCGGTCCGCGCCCGCAGTGATAAATTGACAGTATTTTTTACCTTAACACTATTACTTAAATCATCCAACCATGAAGAAATTTTTGATTCTCGGTGCGGCGCTCGCCCTGGGCCTTGCCATTCAGGCCAACGCCCAGCCGCAAATGCAGCCGCAGAAGATCGAGTCCAAGGCGGACATGAACACCGTGGAGTTCGTCGTCCGCGACGGCAAGCCCATCTTGATGGACATCTACCAGTTCAAGAACCAGAAGACCGAGGGCAAGCGCCCGGTGTTCATCTATTCCTTCGGCGGCGCCTGGGCCATGGGATCCCGCGTGGACGCCCTCTGCAACCCCCTGTATGACCACCTCTGCGAGAAAGGCTGGGTATGCGTGGCCATCGACTACCGCCTCGGCTCCGCCCGCGGCAGGGACGGCAAACCGCTCATCACCCCGCCCGAAGGCTACAATGCCTTCCAGTATTCGATCGACATCGGCGTCGAGGACATCTATGCCGCCACACTCTGGCTGATCAAGCATGCTGACGAGTACAACATCGATCCCGCGAAGATCGTCATCAGCGGCAGCAGCGCCGGCGCCATCAACAGCATGAACGCCGAGTACTACCTCTGCACGAACCACCGGACCGCCAGGGAGAGCGGACTTCCCGCCGGCTTCAACTATGCCGGTGTCGTCCCCATGGCCGGTGCGGTCTATCTGACCGGCGACAACGACACGGAACTCAAGTGGGACAAGAAACCCTGCCCGATGTGCTTCTTCCACGGCTCTGCCGACCCGACCGTCACCTTCGACATGGAGCGCAATCCGAACCGTCACGGCTTCGGTCCCTACTACGTGGCCCAGCAGCTCTACGGCATGGACGTTCCCTACATGCTTTATGAGTATTTCGGCGGCGACCACGCCATGGCGCTCCTCCCGCTGAAATGGTTCTGGAACGAGCTCGACTCCTTCCTCGACAGGATCGTCATCGAGGGCCTGAACCTCAAGGTCCACTCCGTCGAGCGTTCCGACAAGCCGCGTACCGACGCCAACTGGCTTGACACGGTGCGTCCCGGCCAGTATCAGGCCGTGAACCGCATGCGCGGCCAGGGCGGCCCCGGCGGTCCCGGCGGCGCCCCCGGCGGACGTCCGCAGGGTGCCCCCCAGGGCGCTCCCCAGCGGTAATCAAAGCCTCGCGCCATGCGTAAAGGGCTGTTATTGATCATGCTCGTATTGGGATTTGGTTCCGGGCGGCTGTCCGCCCAGAACCAAGTCCCTTTATTTGACGGTCCGGTTCCGGGCAACAAGGGTACGGTCAACCTCGAATCGGCCATGACCTCGCCCCAGGGCGACACCCTCATCCTCCGGGGCGTGTCCGTCCCGACCATCACCGCCTACATCCCCCCGAAGGAGAAAGCCACGGGCGCAGCCGTGATCATCCTCCCGGGAGGCGGCCTGCAACTGCTCAGCTGGGCGTCGGAAGGCGGTGTCGTGGCGGAATGGTTCCGCGACCACGGCGTGGCCGCCTTCGTCCTGAAATACCGGCTCCACGACGGGTCTGCCCCGGCGGAGCAGCAGCGCCCCCAGCAACGGCCGCAGGGCGGCCAGGGGCAGGCGCCGCGCGCCGCCACCGGTCCCATCCCTTCCGGGCTTGAAGTTTACCAGGTCGAAGAATACATCCAGTCCCTGCGGCCGGAGCATTCGCCGATCATGGCCCTGGAGCAGCTGGATGCCGAGCAGGCGGTCCGCTACGTCAAGGCCCACGCAAAGGAGTGGAGCATCGACCCCGCCAAAATCGGCTATCTCGGCTTCTCCGCCGGCGGCTGCATCGCCATCTATGCCGTGATGCGCAATGCCGACCCGTCCGTCATGCCGGCTTTCCTGGCGACGATGTACGGCCCGCCCGTCACCGTCATGACCGTCCCGGAGAACGCCCCGAAGCTCTTCGTGGCCACGCGGGCCGACCACCAGAACGTGGCGCCCGGCTGCCTCTCCCTCTACCTCGAGTGGCAGAAGCACGGGATCCCTGCCGAGATCCACATCTACGGCAACGGCAAGGGCGGTTTCGGCTCCGCCGTCAACCACACGACCAGCGACGACTGGAAGGATAGCCTGCTGCACTGGATGCAGGTGGAAGGCTTCTGACCCGCGACGACCATTCAATCATCATCTATATCCACATTTTATATGAAAAAAGTATTCCTGTCCCTCCTGACGCTCTCCGCCGTCGTGGCCGCAGTGTCCTGCAACAACGCCTCCGACGACGCGGACGAGAACTTCTTCAGCCGCACCGACCAGCAGCTGTTCATCGGCGACAACATCGCCATCGCCAACACCCAGTACGGCAAGGTGCGCGGCTACATCATGCGCGACACCTACACCTTCCTG
>Ga0079305_1000652_pt1 | contig 66773 bp, 60 predicted proteins | sample LMS_cellobiose_e_FD_79183 | JGI IMG/M metagenome (GOLD analysis project Ga0079305, IMG submission 79183) | Rumen-fistulated moose microbial communities from Alaska, USA - LMS_cellobiose_enrichment | ecosystem: Host-associated > Mammals > Digestive system > Stomach > Rumen fluid ...
ATATTGAGCTGAGCCATTGGTTCTCCCCCTTCAGGTTTTGTGGTTTGGCTTCTACATTATACCTAAAGGGTGAGCCGGTGGCTCCTTCGTTTTCAATTTACACCATTATACGGACGCGGCCATTTCCTGAGTAATACGCCGCCTATGAAACAAAGCATTCCTGCTCTGGTAATACGAGGATTCCATCGGAATGCCCGTTGGCCTGCACCAGCAGACAACCCCAAACATCACCGGTCTTGCAGTCTGCACCGTAATCCTCTATAAACTGACGATCCACCAGCATATCCGTGATGAAGTTTTCATAGTCGATCCACGGAAGCTGCACCGTGGCAACGATCCTGAACGGGCGCTCCTGACTCACCAAATGAGGACGCCTTAGATCCTCCAGTCTGCTTGGGCGCTCAACGAAGAACGCATATCCCTGTTGTATATCCATATCTGTCTCTCCCAAGAATTATTGCGTACTTATGAGTGCTGCAAACACGGGCTGAAGACCTACTTCATCAAGGCCTCGGAACTCCGGGACAAATTTACCATGGCCCGGAGAGCGGAGAAGACGGCTTCTATGCTCACCAGTCTGGTTCGTCCGTCCTGTCTCATTATCGACGAGATCGGGCACTGTGAATTCGATAAGGAGAATACACGACTGTTCTTTGATCTGATCGACCGGCGGTACAACAAGGAAGGCGCGTATAACATCGTCTTTACCAGCAATAGGAGTCCCTCCCTGTGGAGGGAGAACTTCAATGAGGAAGATTCTCTGCTTTGCGCTCTGGATCGGATCTTCGATGATGCGACTGTGTTCAATATCCACGGAGAGAGCTTCCGGGGGAAGCGGTTGGAAACCTATGCTTTACAGGCGGGGAAGGCTGCATCGATGGTGTCCAGATAAAACGAATGGTATAGCTGGGCCGCTGTTCTCCTTGGTCGAAAATCCCTGTCTATTATTGCCTCAATTTGTCTAATCCTGTCCGATTCATTGTCGAATCGTGTCAAGGACAGTAGCCTGAAACCACCAAATATTTGAAAGGTGGTTTCCATGCATGGCTAATATTGAGAAATTCATCATGTCACTAGGCGGACATCATTACAGGCTCTGCTACAGAGACTTGTGCGGGGCGATCTGTATTGAACTGGAACATCTGCCGGAGTCGGCGCAAATGAAGTTTATTGCCGCCGAAGTCTCCCAACGCAGCAAGAGATGTACCCCGAAATCTGTTTGGCGTTCTGTTTCCCGTGCCGTTGATGATCTGTGGGAAAGCGGCGATTTGGAATCGCTCTATGCACTTCAGGGCAGATGGAGAACATGCCGCCCCAAACCGCAGGAATTCATTTATGTTGCAGCCTGCTGGATTCGAGATCGAGATGAGGAGTTACACAATGGGTAATATCCTTTATTTCTCTACGGGGCCGAGCTTAGATGGACTATACGGTATTGCAGTAACAGACCGCATGACCGGAGAGAGGGCTGTTGTTATGCAATTCCTAAAGGATGGGGCTGACGCTGCCCGCCTGACTGAACAGCTCAACCAGGCTCAACTGCCTGTCTCAGAGTTCTGTCATACCGTCCTGGTTGGAGAACTTTGGGGATTGGATTGGTTAAAATCGCCCGGCTGAGATTGGTTCTTTTAACCCGGCTCATATTTGGTTAAAATCACCCGGCGCTAACAGGTGAAGTGATCTATTTGATTCGCAAGGCGATTGAAGCATTTGAAGCTGAACACGGTAAGATAGAGATGCCTCGGTAAGCTGTATGAGGTCAGGAGCCCATTATGATCTCAGGCCGGGAGTCAGCCTCCCGGCCATTTCCTATTTCAGGGAGATAACATCCACATCCTCAAACATGAATTGCAGCCTGTCGATTTTCTTCTTCGTGTGGTAATGTCCGCAGTACCATTTCTTATAGTTCAGGTGTTCTTCCAGAGTACCGAGCCATTCCTCAGTGCTTTTATCAACGGTGCTCTGATCCACCGCAGACAGAAAAACTTCGGTCGGCTCATATTTCAGAGGGCAGGTGTGGCTTAGGACGATGTCGATCTTGTTGTCCATTTCGCTGAGCCTACGCTCAACCTTGGCCTTTGTCACTTCATCCGGCTGTTCATCCGGGAACCAGTGCCAGCCTTTTTCCAGCCGGTAATACTTGTCTACGCTGTAAGCGCCGCCGATCACAATGCACTGATACCCATCAAAGTTATAGATTTCGCCGTCTATAGCAAATAGTAGGTTTGGATAGGTTTCTTCATAGAGAACTCGCCCACCATGGTATTCCTTTTCCACATAGGTGGGAATGGTCTGCGGTCTCGCTTCGTGGTTTCCGTGGATGCAGAACAGGGTAATTGGAATTTCGGAAACGTATTCTTTTGCGTGGGTGTCCCGCTGATCGAGATAATAGTTGAAGCCGGCATCACCGAGAATAATCATGGTGTCGGTTCTTTTTGCCTCCATCACCTGGCAGAATGTTTTGATACGCTTGAAGCTCCCATGCGTATCGCCTGTAAGAAAAGTCATAGCTTATTTTCACCTCCGTGGTCCTGTTTCCAGCGTCTGTTGTTTTCCAGCAGTTCATCAAAGGTTACAGGTTGAAACCCGTTGATGTCAACGCCTGCGTTCAGCACGTTATCCCTCTTGCAGAGCAACGGCCAGAAATCCATTCTCGTGTCATTGTGGATGTGCCCGTGGATCATAAAGGAACGCATGGCGTGCTTCCATGAAAGCATCGGATAGTGGCATAAGGTAATCGCTCGCTTGCCGTCTGTCGTCTCCAGCATGGTGTCAACGCTTACAAAATACTTTGGCAGATCGACCTTTCCGGTCCACGAGCCGTCATGGTTTCCGAGAATCAGGCGCTTCTTTCCCTTGAGGCGCATCAAGATACTTTTTGGGTCATCACAGCGGAAGAACATGTCTCCGACGATATACACAGTATCATTTCCCTTGACCCTGGCATTCCATGCTGCAATTAAGGCTTCGTCCATTTCGTGAACGTCCGCAAAAGGCCGCTCGCACATCCATACGCAGTTGGAATGGCCGAAGTGGGTATCAGCTGTAAAGAAAATCATAGTCGCGCCTCCTTCTGCGCATATAATAACCGACCGGCACATGAATGGCAAATGTGCAAATCGGTTATGTAATCAGCTTTCGCAGATTGAAAGCGGGCCCTTGCAATGGTATAATATCCAGTAGAGAATAACGGGGGTGAATGTATGGACCGTCTAAGATGCGTTGTGGAGCGGATCACTTATCAGAACGAACAGAACGGCTATACAGTCATCAAATGCCGTGCCAAGGGCTATTCGGATCTAGTGACCGTTGTCGGCCTTATGTCAGAAGTCCATGTCGGTTCCGTGCTCACAATGAGCGGTCAGTGGAAGATTGACGGCAAATATGGCAGACAGTTCTCCGTCGAATCTTATGAGGAAACGTTGCCGGCCACGGCTCTCGGTATAGAGAAATATCTGGGCTCCGGTCTTGTAAAGGGGATTGGGCCTAAATTCGCCCATAGGATCGTAAACACCTTTGGTGCCGATACGCTGGAGATTATCGAAACATCTCCGGATGAGCTCATCAAGGTCCCCGGCATCGGGAAGGTGCGCGTGGATCGGATCAAGAAAAGCTGGGTGGAGCAGAAGGAAATCAAAAATATCATGCTGTTCCTTCAGGGTCACGAGGTCTCTACATCCCACGCCACCAAAATCTATAAGACCTATGGGAATGACAGCATACAGGTCGTACAGGAGAATCCTTACCGGCTTGCCGATGATATTTGGGGCATTGGCTTCAAAACGGCGGATACGATAGCGACAAAGATGGGATTCGGGCATGAGAAATACGAACGGCTCCGCAGCGGAATCCTCTATACACTCAACAAACTCTCCGAGGAAGGACACTGCTTTGCAACACGAGATATGCTGCTGAAAACCGGCGCAGAGCTTCTCACCGTGGAGCAGGAGCCGCTGGGTGCCGCATTGGATGAGATGATTACAGCCGAGGATGTGATTACGGAGGATTCTGACGGAATCACTGCGATCTATCTGCCGCCCTTCTATTTTTCAGAAGTCGGTACTGCCAAGCGTCTCAGAACCATATTCACATCCCCCGGCAGCGTGACAGTCCCGACAGATGACCTTGAAGGACACATAAGCATGAAGACCGGCATGAGCTATGACCCCACGCAGATTGAAGCGATACAGACAGCCGTAGAAAGTAAGATCATGGTACTTACTGGCGGTCCGGGCACAGGAAAGACAACGACTACATTGGGAATCATCACAGCATTTCAGGACACCGGTGCAAATATTCTTCTTGCTGCGCCCACAGGCCGTGCGGCAAAGCGTCTATCCGAGGCGACAGGGCTGGAGGCAAAGACGATTCACCGACTCCTTGAAGTGAAGCCTCCAGAGGGGTATCAGCGAAACGAAGAAAACCCGCTGGAGGGTGATATTCTGATTGTGGATGAGTGCTCCATGATCGACATCATGCTTATGTACAATCTTCTCAAGGCTGTGCCGGACTCCATGAGCATCATCCTCGTTGGAGATATAGACCAGCTTCCATCCGTAGGTGCAGGAAACGTACTGAGAGACATTATTGATTCGGAATGCTTCCCAGTTGTTCGCCTCACCAAGATATTCCGTCAGGCACAGACCAGCAGGATCATAATGAACGCTCATCGGATCAATGCAGGAAAGATGCCGGATATATCAAACGGACTGAACACCGACTTCTTTTTCATGGAGCAGGAAGACCCGGAGGCAGCGACGAAACTCATCGTAGAGCTGGTTCAACACAGGCTCCCGAAAACATATAAGGTTAAGCCTTCCTCAATTCAGGTGCTGACGCCCATGCAGCGTGGCGTGGTTGGCGCAGGCAATCTGAATCAGGAGCTGCAAGCAGCCCTCAACCATGGCGATGTTGGCCTGCGTCGGGGAGGCTACCTTTTTCGGCAGTATGATAAGGTCATGCAGATACGCAACAACTACGACAAAGAGGTCTTTAATGGGGACATTGGCAGAATAATCTCCGTCGATTTGGAGGATAGAACCCTTACCATTGACTTTGACGGTCGAGAAGTGGAATACGACGTTTCCGAACTGGACGAGATCGTTCTTGCCTATGCCACTACCATCCATAAGGCTCAGGGAAGCGAGTATCCTATCGTGGTCATGCCGATTATGATGACCCACTATGTCATGCTCCAAAGAAACCTCATCTACACCGGCATCACACGAGCAAAGAAGATATTGGTGCTGATCGGCACAAGGAAGGCTATTGCCTGTGCTGTCAGAAACGTGACCGTCAACAAGCGCAACACACGTCTTTCAGAGAGAATACAACGGATTGCGGACAAGGCTTCATGACCAACAGTATGTATCACAGGTAGAGACGAAACATCTCTGCCTGTGTTTTTTTATCGTTCCTGCTGCCTTGTGCTGCGCTCCGGTTCTTCCTCATCGCGGTCGCCGTCTATGATCTCGTTTTCCGGCCATTGTCTGTTTAGACAAGTATAGCGGGAGTGACAAGCAAATGCAACGGGTTTCTATTCATCGCTCAAAACATTTGTTTTCCCGATCTGCTGGAGTATCATCATTCCGGTCATCATCAACCAAATCGTTGTCCCTCTGATCCATATTCAGCTCAATATTGAGCTGATCCAGCCGGGCCTGCTTTTCCTTTAGCTCGGCCTCCTGGGGGAAGGGACGCTGGGCCTCTTCCTTTGCCGTTTCCAACTGAGACTCTACATGCTTTAAGGATTCCTGTTGACCCTGCATCCTGGCCTCCAGCCCATCCAGCACGTTATCGATACGTTGAATGTTTCCATGGATGTCTGTGCCGAGGGAGACAGTGTGGCGCAGCGTGTGGGAGAGCGTCAGCCGGAACTCCTTGCTGGCGGTCTCAAAGTATAATTCCATTACAAAGCCCCGGTACTGTCCTAAAGGAACAGGATCGGGGCTCTTCATGTTGTGGCATTCCTCCAGCAGGGCGGAACCGGCTGTCTTCTTCTCTGTGAAGGTCTCCCCCTGGATGGCCATGGGAGAGAAGCCGTCTGCATTTGGTTTTGTGTTCTTATCTCGGTGCGCGATGTCCTGTTGATACCCCTCAATCATCTGCTCTGCTTCCTTGATCTGCCTCGGATAGCGATGAGTGATGTCATGCTCCAAGGAGTAGATTTGGCTCAAATGGTTGGCCTTCAGCAGTTTCAGCTTGGCAACTGCTACATCCAGGTCCATCTTCTCCTTCACGGCAGGGTTCCCGGAACAGAGAGCCTTGATCTCTGCATAGGAAAGAGCGGTCTCATCAATGTCTTCAGCAGAGCGGACAGGAGACTTGCTGGTCATGATCTGTCCGATGAACTTCTGCTTGGATTCCACCAGCTGGTACAGGTAGGCGTCGAACGTACCCTCGGTGACGTAGGTGTAGATTTCCACCTCCGGGTTCTCGTTGCCTTGCCGGATTATGCGGCCCTCTCTTTGTTGTAAATCCGCCGGCCGCCATGGGCAATCGCAATGGTGAACGGCAATCAACTTCCGCTGCACATTGGTCCCGGCCCCCATCTTCTGCGTGGAGCCCAGCAGCACCCGAATCTGACCAGAGCGGACCTTACCGAACAGTTCCTTTTTCTTCACCTCCGTGCTGGCGGAGTGAATATAGGCTATTTCTTCAGCCGGTATTCCCATTGCAACGAGATTGTCTCGGATGGCGTCATACACATTAAACTTCCCATCATTATGAGGCGTTGAAAGGTCGCAGAAGATCATCTGGGTGGACCGCTGTTCTGCGGTGCGCTGCCAAATCTCAAATACGTTTCGAGAGCAGGCCGCCACCTTTCCCGTGTCGCTCGCCGGCAGCATAGGATTGATCAGCCTCTGGTCCAGGGCCAACTTTCGTCCATCGTTGGTAATGACCAGCATATTGTCCTGGGAGGAATTGACCATCCCGTTGCGGACTTTCTCCGCCCGCTCCGCAAGCTCCTTCACCATCTCCACCTGAAACTCCGACGGTTTGAGCGTGACTGTGTGGAAGTTGGCCTTGGGCACGGGCAGACTCAGCATATCTGCTGTCTGGATGTCTGCAACTTCCTTGAACATAGCCATGAGCTCCGGCAAATTGAAGAACCGGGCAAACCGGGTCTTGGCTCGATAGCCGGTGCCCTCCGGGGCCAGCTCAATGGCGGTAACAGTCTCTCCAAAGGTCGAGGCCCAGCAATCGAAATGGATCATGCCGTGCCGCCGCAGGGTGTCATATTGGAGGTATTTTTGCATGGTGTACATCTCTACCATCGTATTTGAGATAGGAGTGCCTGTGGCAAAACAAACACCGCGGCCCTCGGTCAGTTCATCCAGATAGCGTATCTTCATATAGAGGTCAGAGCTTTTCTGCGCCTCGGTCTGGGAGATGCCGCCTACATTCCGCATTTTTGAAAAGGCGGCAAGGTTCTTGTAATAGTGTGCTTCGTCGATGAACAGCCGGTCAATGCCCAATTCCTCAAAGGTCACAACATCATCCTTGCGAGATTGGTCGTTCAGCTTGTCCAGTTTGGCCTCAACCTGCTTCTTTGTGCGCTCCAGCTGCTTGATAGAAAACTTATCCCCCTTATTCCTCTTCATTTCCTCGATCCCGTCAAGGATCTCCTGTCGCTGCTGTTCAAGGTAGTACACCTGCCGACCAAAGGAGAGTGGGATCTTCTCCAGCTGGCTATGGCCGATAATGATGGCATCATACTCACCGGTGGCAATCCTGCCGCAGAATCGCTTTCGGTTCTTGGCCTCAAAATCCTTGGCAGTCGCCACAAGGATATTCGCACTGGGATAAAGCTGCAAATACTCTGTGGCCCATTGCTCTGTGAGATGGTTCGGTACGACAATCAGGCTCTTCTGGCACAGCCCCAGGCGTTTGCTCTCCTGGGCAATAGCCACCATTGTGAACGTTTTCCCAGCCCCCACAACGTGTCCCAAAAGCTCATTGCCACCATACAGGCCGCGGGCAACAGCGTTGAGTTGATGGGAGCGGAGCGTAATTTCAGGATTCATGCCGGGCAGCGTCAGGTGACTGCCGTCATACTCTCTGGGGCGTATGGCATTAAACTTCTCATTGTAGAGCTTGCAAAGACGTTCCCGGCGGGACTGATCTTTCCAAATCCAATCCTGAAACGTCTGCTTGATCTGCTCCTGCTTGGCTTGGGCGATGGCGGTCTCCTTCTTGTTGAGCACAGGCTTTTTCTTGCCCTCTTCATCCTCAATATAGTCGAAGATACGGACATCCTTGAGGTTGAGGGTCTGCTCCATGATCTTGTAGCCGTTGATGCGGCTGGTGCCGTAGGTGCTTTGGGCTTTCACATTACTGCGGTCGTAGGATTTCCCCTCAATGTTCCATTCACCCGTGTACTCTGAAAAATGAACCTTGATATTCCACTGGCAGTAGTTGGGTGTATCGAACAGCTCAAACATGAAATCGGCGTAGTCCTCTGGGGAAATCCAGGTGGCTCCGATACGAACCGAGATCTCGGCTGCCGTCAAATCCTTTGGCTGCACCGCCTCCAACGCCTCGACATTGGGACCGTAGTCCTCGGGAGACAGTTCGGCGCTCCGTCTGGCCCAGGCCAACTTCTCCCTGACATTCCCGGACAGATACTCGTCGGCGGGCAAATACTTTTGCTCCGCGTTCCCACCATAACCATAAAGCGGATTCAGAAAAACCACGCCCTTTAGATCGGAGAACAGTTCTTCCTCTGTCTTGCCGGTGAGTCCCGCCATGAAATCCATATCGACCTTTGCTTTTTCAGCCAGTGATATTGCCAGGGCCTCTGTCGCGGTATCCACATGGGCGATCTCCACTCGCTGCCGGATGGTCCGTTTGGTAAACATATCCGCCTTGCGGACGAAGTTTCCCTCATCGTCCAGCACCTCCAGAGAGGACAGCAGGAAGAAGGAATTATCCGCACGGAACGCCAGCTTATTGGCGCGGGAGTTGATGATGCCGTACTTCTGACTGAACACGTCATAGAGTTCGTTCAGTTCCTGCTGCTTTGCGGCGATCATGGTATCGGCATAATCTTCTGTCTGATACTCGATGAGCATCCGCACAGCATCCCGGATACCGATCAGACCCTTGACCCGGTTGGCCGCCGTGACCGACAGGTCTACGGGCACCATACGGCTGTTCTCCCGGTAGAAAACCTGACCGTCCACCACGGTATAGCTGAAATTACGGACGGACGGGTCGGCGGGGATGGAGCTATCCTCTTCTTCATCGGCCAAATCGTCCATGTCATATTCCGTGATGCTGCCAGTGATGTTTTGCACAGCAGAAGAGAGAAGGTCACCCAGATCCTGGCCCTCAAAGGGGAGGCAGGCGGTCTCTGGTCCGAAGGGCCCGCTGATCTCCCGCATTTCGCCCAAGACCATATCCGGGTTGTCGATAAAATACTGATTCATCTTCAGCCCGTTTTCGTCCGTGTTCAGGTAGACCCAGGCCGGTTCCTCAACCGTCAGAGTATCCCGCTTCTGGAAAAACAGAATATCCGAGGTCACATCGGTGCCGGCGGCGCTCTTGAATGTGTCGTTGGGTAAGCGAATCGCCCCCAGAAGGTCTGCTCTTTGGGCGATATACTTGCGGACCGCAGGGCTTTCCTTGTCCATGGTGCCCTTGGAGGTCACAAAGGCGATGATGCCGCCGGGCCGAACCTTGTCCAACGCTTTGGCAAAAAAGTAATCATGGATGAGGAAGTTGTGTTTGCTGTAGCGGCTGTCCACCAGCTTGAAGTTGCCAAAGGGGATATTACCGATGGCTACATCAAAAAAGCTGTCCGGGAGGTCTGTTTTCTCAAACCCCTGGACAGCGATGGAGGACGTTTGATATAACTGTTGGGCGATGCGCCCGGAGATGCTGTCCAGCTCCACGCCATAGATGCGGGAGTCCGAAAGATTCTCCGGCTTCATCCCCATGAAATTTCCGACGCCGCAGGAAGGCTCCAGGAGATTTCCGCTCTTGAAGCCGACGTTCTCCAGCGCCTGGTACATGGCACGGATGACCACAGGTGGCGTAAAAAAGGCTGTCAGTGTGGATTCTCTCGCGGACGTGTACTCGTCATCTGAGAGGACGGCTTTCAGTTCCCTGTAATGGGGATTGCTCTCCTCAAAGAACTGCGGCAGTCCACCCCAGCCCACATACTCTGCCAGGACACCCTGTTCGATGCTGTTTGCCAACCTTCCCTCGCTTTCTATCTTCTTCAAAAGCTGGATGGCGCGGATGTTGTGATAGAATCGTTCCAAGGGCGTATCGACCCCGATATTGTCATTTTCGATCCGGTAATCCAGCCGTTTTTCTGAAGGAATCTCCGGGTGCAGTAGAGTCGGTGTCAAGCTACCGCGCGGTTTTGCTGCCGGGGGTGGGGCGATCTCTGCTTTCGCCTGTTCATCTTGCGACGCTGACCGCTCTCCTGCTAGGACGTTGATTGGCTGAGGACTCCCTTCCTCGAAAACAAAGACATTTTGCCCGGTCTGTTCAGACAGCTCAGCGGCAAGCATGGCCTGTTGAAGCATCTTGTCCACACGGCTCTCCGGCTCCTGTGACGCGGCATCGAGCATGGGTTGACCATGTTCATCAAAGTGGATTTCTACATCTTCACCGTCGCGGACCGCGATTGCACGATACCGGATGCGGCCTTGCTCTGCGATGTTCTTGAACCACTGGTCCGCAAAGGCGCTCAGGTCGTTTCTCAGTTTTGGTATCCATCTTCCCGGCGCGGGGTAAACCTGCTGATAGATCGGGAGGCTTCCATCCTGCCGGAAGGTCAAAGGCTCCAGGGTTCGCGCCTCATGGTCGATTCGGAAGGTCATTTCCGGGTCATACATAAGATCCCCGTCCTGGGTATAGGTGTGCGCGACGGAAATCTCATCTTCTGCGATGCGCTCAATGGTCAGTGGCATATATCCGCTGTCCTCACCGGCTCTCAGCTGCAGGTATCGGTATTCACCGCTTACGATTTCTGGAAACTGTTCTGCAAAAGCACGGTAATTTCTCTCTACCCGCGTTCGGCCTGTTCCGTGGCGGAGAGGTGGTACATCTTCGGGAGACTGTTGTACGGGAGCATCCTCACGTTTGGGAGAAAGACGCTCTTGAATCATCTGAACAATCCCGACAATCTCCGGGTTGTTCCACCCAACCACATGGAGATAGTCCTCCACCAACACATCGGCACCATCGCGGCACTGAATCAGGTCAAGGCTTCCGGGCATCGGATTGGTATTCTGGACACCCAGCGCCTTCACCTTATCTGTGGGGAGGGCAGCATAGGCGGCATAGGCTTCCTCGAATGTGCCAAAACGCCGCACGTCGAGCTGTCCTCTGACCTCCAGATCCGGCGCCACATAAAAATGGTCGATGAATGCAGGCCCGTCAGGAATGTCACTAATCAACTCATTGAAATCAAGGTGCTCCAGCTCGCGGGAGATGAGGTCGTCCAGCGTGTCGTACTCTCTGCTGTTTACCAACTTACCGTCTACATACTGCAAGAGCCTGAAATTCTCCAGGTCCACGCTGACCTGTAACTCTGCCAGATCGTCCTCGCGCTGGGTATAAGCCAGGTCAACCTTTGTCATATTACTGAAATTGGCCTCCTGACTGTACTCTGCTACGGAGAAGTCGTTGATAAGATTCTTCGCCCTCTCCATTGCATCCTGCGCGGGAGCCTGAAACACTGGCGCGTTCTGCGTGGTGGATATGGTCGGGTTGGAAGTCTCCGCAACCTTCCTGATCTGCTCCTTGATTGTATCCGGCATATCTTCCTCATAGAAGGTGATGGTACGATCCGGGTCAATATGGGCAACGGTTTTATAGTCGCCGTGCTCCTCCTCCAGCCGGTTCCAGACGGTCAAACCATTGCCGAGATAACCATAGCCAAGGTCATATTGCTTCTCCTGACTCTCAGCGGGGGTAGCCAGCGTTTCAAGTGCATCTGCCTCATTCTGCTCCGGCTCCTCCACAATATGCTGATAGCGGCTATTGATCGGATTCTCTGCCACCATACGGAGAAAATCCTCTCTGGAATACTCCTGCTGCATCATGGGGAACTTCACATCCGATACGATGACTTGCTCAGTCCCCATGAAAACGACCTCGTACTCTTGAGCGCCGAGATAGACGGTATCTCCGGCAGAGATACGATACTCTTTTTCCGGCGGGTGCAGTTCCTCATAGGTCGGTTCCAGGCCCATAGCCAGCGGACCGGACAACTCGGCCAGCATATCCCGACAGCGTTCCGCGAGGGGTGTATCATCTGCGATAATGATCTCCAACGCCTCCCGCATCATGGGGAGGATAAAATCTCCCTCTCCCGTGCGGGCAAACATTTTCTTTTCCCCCATAGCAAACGACGAAGCGCAGGAGACCAGATACCAACGGTCTGTCAGTTTGTCCTCTTTGGCCTCATCCTTCACATAGTCTTTATAGTCCCCGATGATCTGCCGAAACTCCTCCGCAATCCTTATACGTTCGGTGCGAACCTCCCGACTACGCAGATAGCTCGGGTAAGCCGCTTTCTCCGCATCGTTGAGATAGCGGTCGGCGGCGATCAGCTCCCGGATTCGCTTCTCCACCTTGGGCCAACGGAGGACGACGGTCTGGCTCTCACCGCTGAGACTTTTTCTCAGCGTGATACCTTTATTATCGTGGTCCTCCCAGATCCCGGTGCCGGGGATGGCATCAGAGTGTCCGCCGGTTCCGTACTCATTCCGCAGGAACTTGGCATTTGCCTCAGCGCTTTCCCCCTTCTGGAACTGCTCATAAATGCGGAACTTACCCTGGGAGACACCGCTGCCGCCGGCGAGAATATAGTCAATGGCGGCCTGGGGGAGGGTAAATGCCGCGTCTTTTTCAGCCTGTGCCTGCTCGATCAGGGCGATCTGCTGGCCCTCGGTAGGCAAAGGCCGCTCCTCCGGGTCCAGCCATTCCTCCATGAGGATCATGCCATAGATGGTGTCTGCCACGGCCTCCCAGCGCATAAACACTTCTCGCTCCTGGCTGAGGTAGGCACCCCGCCAGAGGTGAAGAGCATCGTCATAGGCCCGGTAGCCTGCCCGCTGGTCGTTGGAAAGGATCTGCTCGATGAAGGTGTTGTTAAAATACCCCTTAACAAAATTGCCGCGTTCCTTCCTGTCCGCTTGGACAGCGAAGTACGCGGCAATTCCGGCTCTGTGGTCTTTCAGGCGTTCGCAGGTGCGTAACAGCTCCTGCTTCTCGGCATCGTGGAAATAGTAGTCGATCCCGGTGGGGGTATTGAAGTCGTGATGGCTGGGCTCCAGGACCACAACTTCTTGTTCCGATTCTTCTTCCGGTTCGTCGGTCAGTTGTAGATCAGTTCCGTCAGTACGGTCTCCTCCGCCCGGCTCTGGATGCTGTTCATTCTCTGGACCCACAGCATCTGATTCGAGGCTTTCAGGCTCTCCGTCACGCCCTCGGCCTTCGCCATCTGTTCGATCAGGCGATCCAGCATCTCGTTGGCCGTCCGGTCGGTCTCCTCCAAGTGGCTGTTCAGCGTCCCGGCCAGCATCATCCCGGTGTAGATTGGGTCTCGGTGCTTCCGCAGGAAATCTCGCCGCAGCATTCCATATTTCCCAATCTTCGGGCTCTCCGGCACGGTCACGTTGGGCAGAAGATAGTCGCCCTCCTGTCGATAGGTCAGTTCCATGTTCGTCGCTCCTTTCATTGGTTTTACGGCCATTATTGCCTGCTTCACGGGAATTTGCAAATGTGCGATTCCCCTCTCTTTCCGCCTTTTGTAGTGCCTTGACTGTTCCTTCGATCTCCCGCAAGGCCATTTCCGCCATATCACTGGACGCGCCGCCCAGGACAGAAATCGTTTCGTAGGTGTTGAAGTCATACAGATGGGGGAAGTCATCGGCGTCAAAATACTGCCTGGCGTCGTACCCACAGCGGGACAGGGCCATGAACGCCACGCCGCTTTTGACTGTGCTTTTCAGCCAGACCTCAAGACTTTGGTCATCCAGTTCCTCCAACAGGCTTCCTGCCTTCACGGAACGGAGCATTTCGGCATAATCTGTGAAGTTGTCCTCCACGATATTTTCCGTGATGCGGACAAGGCTGGTTACAAAGCCCTGTTTCTCATCCAATGCGCCGAAGCTGTTCTCCAGGGCCTCGATCACGCTATCTTCATATCGCTGTTGAAGCCCCCACAGGGTGACTGTCCTTCCTTGCCGGCTGTTGGTGTCTGACACGTCGAATACATAGCGGAGCCTGTATCGGTCCGGGGCCTCGACCAGCAGAGCAATCCCTTTGGTCCCTTTATTGACCCACCGCCCCAAGCGGTTCCAAGTTCCAATCTCTGCGCAGGCGGTGGCGTCCGGCTTCTGGGCGTAGATGAGAAGCTGTTCCCGGAAGGTGTACTTGTAATTGGCGGCGGCAGTCTCCAGAAATTCCATATACCGTTCTGCGGCTGATGTGATCTCCTTCGCTTTCTGCGCCGCCACCTGTGACATGAGTTCATATTTGCTGGGCATCCCGATCACCCTTTTCTGAGCGCCTGGATATTCAGCGAGAGTTTGACGCCTTCCTGTGGAACCACCATCACGATCTTTTCTTTCTCATCGGGGGTGGTGCCCAGAAGTCTGCTTTGGGTCCGCATCATGGTGGTGATATGCTGGTTGAACCGGGCGGCGGTCTCCGTGAGCTCCTGCCTGGTCTCCGCATAGAAATACCCAGAGCCAGAACTGCAAATCGGAACGCCGTCCTCTCTCAACTGCCGGACCAGCTTCTGGACCGTATTTTTTCGGATGCCCAGCTTCTGCTCCAGCTCCTTCCCGGTGATAGACTGGTCCATTCCGGTGTGATACTTTTTCAGTACAGCGGACAACCTGCTTTTCGTTTTTCTTTTCATGGTCCCTCCTTACCTTGCTCTGTCATTCTGATTCTTTTGACGGGTTGGAAAATTCCAGCCATACACTCTCCCGATCTCATCCCCCAGGCGGCGGGTGACGCGGGTAATATCACTACGGGTTGCGGTGCCGAAGTAGATTTTGTCCTTCAGCCGGTCTCGCTGTTCATCGGAAGTTCCTTCCTTGAACACACGATACAGATAGTGGTTGGTGCCATCGTGATGAACATCGTCGCACCGCAGATCGCCCAGCGTATCCACATAAAATGTGGCGTAGTCGTGGTGAGGGTACAGGCAGTCTCGGATGTTGCCGCTTTCGATCTCCTTGTACCCGCTGTGCCGCCCATTCCAGAGGCCCAGGTCGGCAATCAGCAGGATCGGCTGTGAGAGTTGAATATCCAGGTTGGCCCGCTCATCGTCCAGATAGCCGTCATTGATCTCCAGCATCTTGTAGTAACGTTCCTCCTCTGTGAGGTCTGGAAACTCCTCCTCCATATACTCCCGCCAGTCCTCATAGTCGATGTCGCGGTTGCTCCAGATAATATGCCTACGGTCGGTCATCGTTTCCCGCCCTCCTTCCGGGTCTGGAGGATCACGGGCTTGAAATGATGATGATGCCAGTCCACACTGCCGTGCATGGCGATCATAAGGGCGCGGGAGGTTGCTTCCCGCTTCGTTCTGGCCTCTACCTCCACCACGGTTTCGGCTGTCTTTTTGACCTTGATCTTATATCTCATCTTGCTTCACCTCGATCTCTTCTGGTTTTCTGGAGCTCTCCTGCTGCATTATAATTGGCAGGGTCGGCAGCCTTGGTGTCCCAGCCGAACAGAGAGCCGGCGCTCATGGCCGCAGCCTGGGCCGGCGTGGTGCCCTGGGCTTCGTTCAGATACTCTACGCCCTTTCGCTTGCTCACGCCCTCCGGTTTCATATACGTGGGCGTATATCCCATTTCGCCGCGGGTCACGATGCCGATTTCATCGGTAGATTCGACGTAAACGATGCAGCGCTCCGGCAGTGATGAGCGCAGTGGAATAACCGTTCCGCCACTCTGCTCCAGACGTTCTGCAAACTCGCAGATGTGATACAGATTGCTGAACGGGCCGCCACCGACCTCCACATGGTAATCGTCGATATACCGTGCCGTCCGATCCCGAACATCTCCATCTGGATAGCTGATACGGATTTGATCTCCGTCTGGGATGCGGAATTTCTCTTCAAACCTTGGGGTGATGAATCGGATGCCCCGTCTGGCCTGCTCCATGTGATGGTCAAGCCAATCCCGGCGATAACAATAGCAGTACAGACTGTACTCTCCCTTATGCGGGTTAAGCCGCATGAGATAGGCGTAGTTTTCCGTATTCACCCGGACGCCCCATTCCCGGTCATTCCCAAAGCTGGCTTCGGGGTGTGCATTGCAGTATTGGGAGAGGGCAGAACGGCTTTTCAGAAAGTCATCTCGGCACTGATTGATAACAGCGTCAAATTCATCTTTAAACGCTTGAGTCTTGGTGTCTCCTCCGTGGTCATCCCAGGAGGAAAAGAACTCCTCACCGCCGCCCAAATCTGCTCGAAGGTGTCCAATACATCCTGTCTGGCCGCTGATCTGGCTACTCTGGGTATAGGTGTACTTCCGCTCCTCCGGGAGCATGGTCTCGATGGTCATATCCATATCATCGGGCCTCCTTGTCGCGTTTCCGCTCCTGCTCGATCCGGCGCAGGCCGTCCTTTGCCCAGTCGGGCAGATTCTCCCGGTCAACGATTCCGAGAACATCCCACCGCTCAAATCTCTCCTGCTTTCCGGAGTAGAGATTCTTGCAGTAGCACGCGGTCCCCCGGCTGTTGGGGGAGGCTCCAAAGCCGCCGGTCACAAGCTGAAGCTGACGGGTCGCCCGCTGGTACTCTTTTTTCAGCACATCCGCTCTGATTACCACGACTTTGCCGTTGAGATCATCTTCAGGAGACAACGGCTGGAACCCAGCGTCCGTGAGGGGCGTGTCGTCGATTCCTTGTTCCTTGATTTCAGCCACTTCATTCAGCAGCTTTTCCGCTTCCCCGGCGACACGCTGGCCGTATAGTTCAAGGATCTCTGCATAGTCCTCGCTGACATAGATGTCCCTGTACTGTGCAAAGAGATCGTTCGAGGTGCAGATGGCGCACATATATCGTTCCTCTGGCTCGGCGTTGGGATTATCTCCCATGACGATCTCCACCAAACCTACGCTGATGGCCTGAAAAACCTCATACTCTCCGGCCATTCGCTTTTCCTGCAATTCTGTCATTTTGAGTTTCCTTTCCTTTTTGTACATTTGTGTTTTGCCCCCATTCCGGCTATTCTGAGCCTGTAAACCAAACCTGCTCAAACTACTGAAATGGAGGTCAAAAAACATGAAAACAAAAGCTACATACTTTCTCGCTGGAATCCTCTCGGTTGTCCTGCTCCTGGGCGTGTCCATGACGGCCTTGGCCACCAATGACCTGCTCACCATCACCATCCATCCCATCAAGATCATGGTCAACGGCGAAACCTTCCATCCCAAGGACGCACAAGGCAACGAAGTCATGACCTTTTCCGTCAACGGAACGAGCTATGCCCCCGTCCGGGCCCTGGCCGAAGCCTACGGCCTGGAGGTCGGGTACGACGCTAAGACCAACACGGCTACGGTGAACGGTCCTGGTCACCAGGCCCTGGCCACAGCAAACGTCGCCGACTTCGCCTCCCAGTGGGAGATCAAGGAGAAACCAGTCACGCACTACGGCAGCGAGAAAATCTTCACCGCGACCTACTCCGGTGATCTTGGCATGAGCGACTTCAAGACATGGTGGAAGTCCTTCTCAGCCGACGAGATCGCCCAAGCCGCGAAGCAACTCGCCGCTGACGCCCAAAGCCTTGATCCCAATGGCACAGTGACGATGTACTTCTCCTATGGTACATACAACCTGGGCACCGCCTATGACTTCGGTGGATTCCAGAGCGCAGATTTCCGGGCAGCCAACATCTGGATCAAGTAAGTTTGAGATGCGGCGCGGCCCCGTCCATGAAAGTGTGGACGGGGCCGTTTCTGTTTACTGCCGTCTGCGGCGGGTGTTCATGGCGATGAGGCTGGCTGCGACAAACACTGCAAGGCCAATGCGGACAATGGTTTTTGCACCCATGGGGCATCCCTCCTTCTTCTGAATAGAATTACACCGGCCACCTGAGTGCTCAGGCAGCCGGTGTATGTATCGAAGATAAAAAATATGTAGGACTTGAATCACTTGGCTCCTTCGAGTAAAATATCTACAGCACTCATACAAACTGGGATTTGGAGTGTTGGATATGAAGAAATGCAAAATCACTGTTCTGAAACGTGAGTTTTATAAAGATCTTGCGGATCAATATGTGCCTGTTCCAGATTTCGGGCCGTGCCATATGATGAGGGAGGGTGATGTCTATATTACCGGTGGGCCGTTTGGAAATCAGATTCCGGAGGGCTTCTGCGATATGGCTTGGCAGGCAATTTGCATTCAGGCATCTACTCTTGCGGGCGGCGGTAAGGTCTTTGGGCATGATGATGTTCATATAGCATGCTGTAATGATGGCGTCAGGCCTGTTGTTTTTCGGCTGGAAGCAATTGAAGATGATGAGCCGCAGAGATTTTGAGGAGAGTGTGTGGAATGGCAAAAATCGCTTTGTTTCAAAGTAATAATAGAGGAAGCATTCAGGAAAACCTGAAAGCCGGGATATCGGCAATCAGAGAAGCGGCAGAGAACGGAGTTGATCTGATACTATTCCCAGAAGTGCAGCTGACAGAGTTCTTTCCCCAACATCCGGGACAGGATGTTTCAGGATATGCCTGTGAGCTTGACGGTGAGGTTGTTCAGGCTTTTCAGGCAGCCTGCCGGGAGAACAATGTTATGGCAGTACCGAATGTCTACCTGCAGGAAGGCGGGCATTGCTATGATGCCAGTATTCTGATCGGAAGGGATGGCGAGATCATCGGTATCCAGAAGATGGTACACGTCGCTCAGGCAGAACATTTTTACGAGCAGGATTATTACACGCCATCCGATGACGGATTCCATGTGTTCGATACAGACATAGGTCGGATAGGAATTGTCGTTTGCTTTGACCGGCATTATCCAGAGAGCATCCGGACGGAAGCTCTAATGGGGACTGACCTGATTCTTGTGCCAACCGTCAACGAAAAGACAGAGCCGCTCACTATGTTTGAGTGGGAGATCCGCGTGCAGGCCTTTCAAAACTCCGTAGCGGTTGCTATGTGTAATAGAGTAGGCATAGAAGATGACATGCAGTTCGCCGGAGAATCTTTAGTCGTGGATGCAGCGGGAAATTTGATCTGTAAAGCGGGAGATACAGAGGCCATTATTTATGCGCAGATTGATATGTCAGCATCTGCAGCACTGAGAGAAAAGAAGCCATACACGCAGTTGAGACAGTTGAAATGGTATGTTTGAAGGAAAGATCCCTTATCTGCAAATTCCGGTTTGTTTATATGTTCAGAAAGTACACAACGCCGTCCCGTTTGGGGGCGGCGTTGCTTTACGCCAGGAGCTTTACCAGCATTTCATCCACACAATCCGTGTATCGTCCTTCCGCAATCAGCTTGTTCCGCAGGGCAACCAGGCTTTCCACCATGAGCCTATATTCAGTAGGGGTGACTGTTACGATATATTTTTTCTGCCGTTTGAACATCTGCAAGCCCTCCTCGTATAATAAGTTTTAAAGTTAATATTTCAGGTATCAGCAGGCTATGGAATACCCGTGATACAATAGCTGTAGGACAGCAGGGTCAAGTTCGGAAGCCCCCAGTTGAGCCGCAAGGCTGCTTCATGCAAAGTCCGTTCCCCCGAGCCGGAAGTTCGCTGCCAACACACTGGCTGTTTGCCGGAAGCAAGACCGCCCTTTTAGCAGTGAGGGCTATCGCATCGGCCTGCCCCGGAATGATTCTGATACGCGAGGTTGCTGTTGCTCCGGTTATCATGGGTATTCCAAAGCCTGCTGCCCCGAAATTCCACAGCGGGGAGGTGAGATAATGAATCAGCTATACGTTGGCATTGATGTGGGAAGCGCAAAGAACGCAGTTTACCTCATGATGCCGGACGGAAGCAAGCACAGCAGCTTTTCCGTGCAAAATAATCCCGGCGGTGCTAAACTGTTAAGCGAGAGAATCGTGTCGGCACTCACCGCGCAGGACTTATCCAGCGTGACGATAGGTCTGGAAGCCACCTCGGTCTACGGAGATGCACTGGTCTACGCACTCCGTGAGGATGGTCGTCTCGGACGCTTTGACCGCAAGATCCATGTGCTCAATCCGAAACAGGTCAACAAATTCAAGGAAGCATATTCTGACCTACCGAAGAACGACCCTGTGGATGCCTTTGTAATCGCCGACCACCTCAGATTCGGAAGGATGAACCGGGAGATCTATATGGACGATTACCGTTACAAAGCCTTGCAGACGCTCACCCGCGCCAGATTCGGCGTGGTACAAGCCCTCACGCGGGAGAAACAGCACTTTGCAAACTACCTGTTTCTCAAATGCTCCGGGCTCGCCCAAGATGGGGACATCGCAAACAGCAGCGCCACAACGCTTGCTCTCATGGAGCGATTCGCCACGGTGGACGAGCTGGCCTACGCCGATCTGGATGAACTGACGGCATTCATCGACGAAACGGGAAAGAATTTTGCCGATCCCACCGCCAAAGCAAAGGCAATCCAGACCGCTGCCCGTAACTCCTATCGCCTGCCTGTCACTGTAAATAACTCTGTGAATCAGGCGATGAGCGTTTCCATCGCAACCATGCGAGCATTGGAGAAGCAAATCAAGGTCTTGGACAAAGCCATTGAACAGCAGTTCGAGATCATCCCGAACACGCTTACTTCCATCCCCGGCATCGGCAAGGTCTACTCCGCCGGTATCATCGCCGAGATCGGCGACGTCAACCGCTTCCAATCCCAAGCCTCTATCGCCAAGTATGCAGGCCTCGTCTGGACACAACACCAGTCCGGTAACTTTGAGGCTCAGCATACCAGGCTCATCAAGTCCGGCAACCGCTATCTCCGTTACTATCTGCTGGAAGCAGCCAACTCTGTGAGAAGATGCGACTCCGAGTTCAGGCGCTACTACGACCTCAAGTACGAGGAGGTCAACCAGTTCCAGCATAAACGCGCACTCGCTTTAACTGCCAGAAAACTGGTTAGGTTGGTCTTTCGACTGCTGAAAGACAACCGCCTGTATAAGCGCCCGGAAGGCTGAGCGAAACCTCGCTGCTCCGGTGATGCAAGCCCTGTTTCAAAATTTCATAGGGGCAGGGCTTTGGTTGGTGTTGCCTTTTTTACTTGGGTTCCTGCCATTTCCTGCAGTTTTTTTGAAATTCTTTTCCATTTAACCTCTTGACTTCATACCACTGGACTTTGCCTCCATCATACCGGAGACGAGAAGGGTTCGCAAATGTGCAAACGGCTATGTAGTGACCCGCCGAAGCAGGTCACTGTGAGGAGAGAGCTTACTTGCTCCAAGCCTCCTCGGAATCATAGGTGGCGGTGTGGGCGTTGGCGCTCTCCAGAACGTCGTAGTATGCCCAATGCTTCTCCGTCATGTCGGTGAAGGTATTGAGCTTGCGGAGATTCTGGGCGATATACGCTTCGTCTGCGGAACGGTCCAGCAGACGGTTCACGATGGTCACCACCTCGGCGCGGGTGATCTCCTGGGTCGCCCGGAAGGTGCCGTCGCCGTAGCCCTTGATCCAGCCGTGAATGGCTGCGTCACGAATATACTCCGCAGCCCAATAGCCAGAGGAGATGTCCGTGAAGTCCACATACTGCGCCATGATCTCGGCAGCGCCGTCGCCGTAGGCTTCAAAGAAGCGGACGGCCATGGTGACGAACTCCGCGCGGGTGATGGGCTGGTTGGGGCTGAACTTGTCGCTGCCGGTGCCGTAGGTGATGCCGAAATTGCTCAGATACTTCACATAGCCGGCATACCAGGCCCCCGCGGGAATGTCCGCGTACTTGGCCGTTGCGTTACCGGTCTCAGAGATCGTATCACCCTTCTTTTCAGCCAGGAGCCGGGCAAAGATGGCAGCAGCCTCGCTGCGGGTCATATTCCGAGAGGGGCCGAAGGTGCCGTCGGGATATCCGTAGATATACACGCCGTGCTTTTCCTGGCGAACGGTTTCAGGAACGGTCAGGGAGCCGTCCTCGTCGGTATTGCCGGTCTCCTTCCCGCCATTGTCCGTCCGAACGATAATCACACGGTCGGTGATGGGATTGCCGTTCTCATCGGTCACACGAATGATGACGGGATTGTTGGGGCCCATATCCAGACCGTCAGGCAGAACCACAGTGATGGTGCCGGTCTTGCCAATGGTCACAGTGGCATCCTCGATGGGCCGATTGTTGCGGCCATCCAGCACGGTCACGGTGATGGTATAGGGGTCGTTCTCCTTGTCGCTGCCACCGATGGTGATGTTGCCCTCGCCGCCGGTCTGACCGTTCTCGCCGGGGACGGTGATCTGGCCGTTCTGGTCGGTGGTATCAGGGGCATAGTTGCCGTTCTTGTCGGTGACATAGATGGTGATGTTCTTCACGGGGGACTTGTCTTTGGTGAGATAGACGCCCACGCTGGTCAGGTCGCCGTAGTCCAGCACCCGGCCATCAGGGAGAATGACAGTAATGGTGCCGTCCTCATTCAGCACGACCTTGGCATTTGCAATGGGATTCTTGGTGTCGGTATCGGTGACAATGACCAGATAGCCGTTCACCACAGCCTCACCCTTGGAGTCAGTGGTGGCAGAGCGATACAACTTCTCGATGATCGTAGTCTGGAGGACTGTGCCGCAATCCTGGCACACGATGTGCTTTCTGCCCTCGCTGTCCATGGTAGGCGCAAGGTCAACGATCCAATCGCTGGGGGTGTGGCCCTTGGGGTTGGTGTAGTCGCTCTTGTAGGTGTTGCCGCAGTCCTTACAGGTATGGGTGGTGTAACCCATCTCCGTGCAGGTGGGCGCAGTCACGGTGTCCTTGTAGTTGTGGCCGTGGGCCTTTTCCAGCACAGCGCCGCAGTCCTGGCAGAGCTGATCCTCTGTGCAGGTGGCGGCGGGATCGGGGTTGTGGCCCTTGGCGGAAACAGCCTCCAGGTAGGTGGCGTCGCAGCGGGTGCAGTGATGCTCCAGGAGCCCCTCGCCGTTGCAGGTGGCGTCGGTGATCTTGGTGCCCTCGTTCCAATCATGGCCCAGGGCATCGGTGTACTTGTCCACATAGGTCTCACCGCAGCCTTCACAGGTGTGGATGGTACGGCCACCGGTGGTGCAGGTGGCGGGAATGACGGTCTCCTTAAAGTTATGGGGTAGGACGGAAGTGATGTTGGTGATGGTGCGGTCGCCGCAAACAGAGCACTCCTTCACGGTGTAGCCGGGGGTGGTGCAGGTGGCGGGGATGGTCGTAGTCTTATACTGATGCTCAGTCTTGGGGGTAATGATCTCCTGGACGTCCCCGCAGTTGCGGCAGATCTTCAGGGTCTTGCCCTCATGCTCACAGTCGGCCTCGCGGATCACTACGGTCTGATAGTCGTGGCCGGTGGCCTGGACATAGTTCCGCTTGTCGATAGCGCCGCAGATGGAGCAGAGATAACGGTCATAGCCCAGAGTCGTGCAGGTGGGCTCAATGGTGTCCAGATAGGCGTAGCTGTGTTCAGGACTGTCGATGGAAATAGTGGTGCTGCTGTGGGTGTGGTGGCTGTCCTTGGCAGTTTCCTCCCGGAGCCAGACATAAGCAACGCCGTTTTCCGTCATGCTGACACCCTGATAGGTGTAGGTGATCTGATAGTAGACGGTGTACTGGCCCTCCTCCGTATAGCTGGGAGGCGTAACCTGCGTGCAGGTACTGGCACTGTCACCATAACGGATCTGGGTCTTGACGCCGGCCTCAGAAATGTCAGAGACAAGCAGGGTATGGGCCTGGCCGTCCACCTTGCCGTAGTAGTCGGCTACGACACTCTTGGCAGCAACGTACTCGGTCTCAGAGTAGCCACAGTCAGCGCAGGTCTTGACCACGGCAAACCGCTGATTGTCCAGCTGAGAGAGGACCTTCGTGGAGAAGTTGTGCCGTTCCAGGGAAGAAGCGTGGGTGTGGACAGTGCCGAAGCAGAACTCGCAGTAGTGACCGCCGTCCACTGTTTTGCTGTGGTAGGTGCCATCTGCCGGCGCATAGGAAATCTCGTCATCCAGGTACTCGGTAAAACCGGAGGCACAGTCGTAGAGGTTATAGACGTTCTTTCCAAAGCCATAGTGATTCACACCACCGTTGGAGTTAATCGTTCCACAGGTATCGCACATGGATTTGGTCCAGTGATAACCCGTATAAGTGGCGTCTACGCCGGGGGTGCCGTCCAGAATGGCCCCTGTCCCAGCGCCGTCTACCATAGTGCCGTCAGAATAGAGAACATTTCTGGTCAGAGCTGATTTGCCATCCCGCGTATATTCCGGGGTGCGCCAGAGCGTGAACGAGGTGTACTGGCCGCAGACATGGCACAGGAAAGTTTCATGGGTGATAACAGCGTTGGCATCCAGTTCGTTGGTTCTGGTGCCGGCGCTCATCCAGTGCTCCGCCGGATCGCGGTACACTGTGGGCTGAGCAGCCTGGGCCGGAAGGGTGAAAAGGGACAGGATCGTCATCGCAGCCATGAACAGCGCGAGGACACGGCGATGGCCGTAATGGGTTTTCGAGTTCATAGTCGAACCTCCTGAAAAGAAATTGATTTTGGGCATAAAAAACTCCGTGACCTCTGCCACGGAGAAACGCCGCCCTGGTTTTTGGGACAATGTTTCGTTGTCGGGCACCACCTCCTTCAAGGAAGAATAACCGGCTGAAAGAAAAAGCATTTCCTTCTTTTCAGCAGGTACAGCTGGTTATCAGGGGGGAGTGTGAGGGGGGACGCAAGATAAAGTTGCGCCAAAAATGGGCACACCACCCCCTTGGCTGTCTGAGTTATCGCGCCTGCTGCTGTCGCTGCCGCTCCCGATACCGCTGATAATACTCCAGCGCTTTGAGTACATATTCTTCGGTCTGCCGGGGCGAGATATTTGCGGGGAGATACTGTCGCAGACGGTCGGCCCGAAAGCTGATCTTCTCCCTCTGGTTTGGTTTTTCTTCGCAGAGGATGGTTTCGATTGCCTCCTGGGTGAGCGCACCCTCTTTTGAAAGCGTCCTCATTTTCTGAGATTGAGACAGAGAGGGCGTCGCATCCGCATAGGAAATGGCTTCAAGAAGCATCCCTTGTTCCGGTTCTGGCAAGTAGGACAGTTCCACGGCAGGGCGGAGAGCGATGCGACCCTCGTCTACAAGGTTTAGAAGGCCAGGGACAAGCCATGTTAATCGGACATACCGTTGAATTTGCCTTGCACTGTCTGGAACTTCCGATGCAAGTTCCTCATCTGAACGGGACTTCGCGCCCACTGGGCACGAAGTTAAATCTGTCCTTTGCCCTTGACGGTTCATCACGTCCAACCTCATTTTGTAGGCAAACGCCTTCTCGCTGGGCAGGATAGTAGAACGCTGGAGATTGGATTCCACCATCAGCAAAGTAGCCTCGTCCCGCGTCAGTTCCCGGACCTCGGCTTTCACCGTATCCAGGCCGGCGAGTTCACAGGCCTTCTTCCTGCGGTGGCCCGACACCATCTCATACCGTCCGCCTTCTTTGGGTCTGACTGTGACCGGTGTGATAATACCACGCTCCTTTACGCTTTCTACAAGCTGCTCCATGTCCTCGTCCATACGGACCTGATAGGGGTGGTCGGGAAAATCGTCAATTTCGGTCAACGGAATCTCGTAGATTCGCGGCAATCGGTTTTCCTCCCGCCCCTTATCATCCATGAACAGCTCATCGTATGCGGTCTTGAGTCCTAGATCGAGCAGCTTCGCGCCACTCATGGGCCAGCACCTCCTTCGTCAGATTTTCATAGGCAGCCGCCACCTTGCCTCTTTTGTCATGGGCAAAGATACTCCTGCCCTCCATGCTGGTCTCCGCCGCCCGAACGGAGTAGGGAATCTCCGTATCAAAGACATGGAGCCTATCTCCCGTCTGCCGTAGGGATGCAATTACGTTCTTTGCATTGTTGGTCCGGTTGTCCACCATAGTCAGGAGAACACCGTCGATGCGAAGGCCGGGGTTGATCTGCCGCCTGACCTTGGAGATTGACCCCATAAGGAGCGACAGGCCCTTGGTGGACAGATAATTGGGCTGGGACGGAATGATAACACTATCAGCGGCTGCCAGGGCGTTGATGGTCATCATCCCCAGGGAGGGCATACAGTCGATAAGAATGTGGTCGTATCGCCCCCGCAGAGGCTCCAGGGCCTCCCGTAGCACATACTCCCGGCTCATTACGTTGGTCAAACCGACCTCAAACGCCGACAGTTCGATGTTGGCCGGGAGCAAATCCACACCTTCAATGTGTTGGATGATGCCCCAACCATCGGGAGGTGGCCTCTCCTCGGTCACAGACTGCATAACGGTGGAAATCGTAACGTCCAGATCGTCAGGGGTTCTGATACCCAGGCTGACGGTGAGGCTGCCCTGCGGGTCAGCGTCCACCAACAGGACATGTTTGCCGGCTCTGGCCAGGCCGATGCCCAGGTTGACCGTGGTGACGGTCTTGCCTACGCCGCCCTTCTGGTTGGCGATGGCAATTACTTTGCACGGGTCCATAAAATTCCTCCTTTCCCGGAATGGATAGCTCATCAGGATTAACCTGGGAGCTATGTAGCTGCACACTATTTGTCCTCGACACCCCGTGTGCGGAGTGGGTAACCACAGGGAAGTCGCCAAGCGGCAGGAAGCTAACCTGCCTCACGGGAATCTAACCCCAACTGTCGTTCGGACAGAGCCGCCCCCATTGCTTGATCCTGCACCGCAGGGCTGTGGCTGGACGGGAGTACCATTGTCATTCCGACTGTCATCGCCGTCTGAGGAGCTGCCTCAGATTCGCGGCTGGTTGGATCGCTCTCCGTTTCCGGGTCCTGGCGCACCATACCGCTGTGGCTCATGCTTTCGCACATCATCGGAACTGATGTCTTGGCGAATGTGTGTTCAGTTTTCAAAGAGCAAGTGAGAATTTGTCTTCTCACTACTCTATTGCCACACGAAAATGCCGAAACGAAACTTTGGAGAAAAAATTTTTTTGAAAAAATAAAAAAGCCCCCGGTTTAACTCACCCTATAATTCAGGATGAAGTCAAACCGGGGGCTTCGCCAAATCAAATATACGTTTGTCTGGGGTGCTTAAATATTAGCAAATTTAGATGTAGGTAGATTGTAGTTCCGATGGCTCATGAAAAAACTCGCTCATCGTGATTCCTAGAGCCCCACAGATGCGCTCAATGGTATCAACCGTCAACTGGCCGCCTCTCTTTTCTGTTGTTTTGACCGTCGAGTAGGAGATGCCACTCATTTGAGACAACTGATAAAGAGTGATCCTCCGCTCATCAATTAAATCATAGACTCTCTTTACAGTATTCATAAATCATCCCTCTCCTCTGTGCTGTGCAGCTATGGATAAACCTTCACTTGATTACTTTGCCCGCAATGCGAAAACTGAGATATGGTGAAATAGGGATTGGATTATAATCCTCGTTATAAGACATCAACACTGGCTGCACCTGGTGCGTGTATTCAAATTCATCGAAATCTTCCTCATCAGGCTCTTGCTCATCATAGACCTTAATATATCCATTCCCATCGTAGATGAACAGGCCAACATCACCAGGGTCCAACCTGTCACATTTTTGTATCCACACAATTTGCTGGTCATGATATACAGGTTCCATGCTGTCACCATTCACACGCACTCCAAAATCAGCCCCATCAGGAACCTCTGCAACGGGAAATCTCATTTTCTCAAAATTGTCCTCGTCCAGCCAATCTCCCGTTCCTGCGGATGCCGACCAAAGGCTAACGTCCATATCTGTGTACTCTATGACATTGTTCTTGGTAACTCTCTTATGCGGCTTGTACCGCCCCGAGGCAACCAGGTCGGCTCGGTATTCCGAGACTTTGTTCCACCCATCTTCATTTAGCTGCCCAGCCCGCAGTGTGAAATAGGATAGACAGTCCTCAATCTCCAACGCATAACAAAGGGCAAGTAAGTGATATGCATTGGGGACACTTTCGCCTGTTTCCCATTTCCCGATGGTCTGACGGGTAACTGCAATACCATAGTTTGACAGCTCCTGAGATAGCCCAGCCAAGCTGAGATGGCACTTCTTCCTGGCTTCCATGATCTGTTTCCCCAAAACATTGGCTTCCTTCTCCGCAGCAAGATCATATTTCCGGGTACCGCGTCTGATTGATACGATCTTGCCTTCTTTGCGCGGGTTCTTTTCTGTGGTATTCATAGGGAACCCTCCTTTTAGTTGTCACTGATTTTACACCACTCTTAATCGAAAGTCAACTAATTTGTCATAATTATGCGACAACTGCGATATTGACGGTCTCGTTCCGGGGTATTAAAATGGCCTCACAATCAACCAACGCAGAACGGGGGGTGAACAGCCATGAATGATTGCCGAACCATCCTCCACAGCGATATGAATGCCTTTTACGCCTCTGTGGAGATGATGCTGGACCCAAGGCTCCGAGGGAAAGCTGTGGCAGTATGTGGATCAACAGAGGATCGTCACGGAATTGTGCTTGCAAAATCAAATCTGGCAAAGAAAGCCGGTGTGAAAACCGGCATGGTGAATTGGGAGGCGCGAAGATTGTGTCCCGACCTGATCGTTGTCCCTCCTCAATATGATCAGTATTTGAAATATTCTAAGCTGGACCATGAGATATACTACCGATACACCGATCTGGTCGAGCCTTTTGGCATGGATGAATGTTGGCTTGATGTGACAGGCAGTGGAATCTATGGGACCGGGATGGAGATCGCAGAGGAAATCAGGCAGGCCACGAAAGACGAATTAGGCTTGACGGTCAGCATTGGCGTTTCCTTCAACAAGGTTTTCGCCAAATTGGGGTCAGATATGAAAAAACCTGATGCCATAACCGAGATCACAAAAGAAAACTACCAGGAGAAGGTATGGACGCTCCCTGCTTCGGATCTTCTTTACGTTGGTCCCGCAACTACCAGGAAACTCGCTACCCATTGCGTTCGCACTATCGGTGACCTTGCAAGGGTAGGCCCTGATGTCCTCCAACAATGGTTCGGGATCAACGGGCTAAAGCTGTGGAGATATGCCAGCGGGACAGATGCTTCTCGCGTTATGCAGAAGGATTACGAGAGCCCAATCAAATCTATCGGGCACGGAATTACCTGTACCGCTGACCTGGAGAGCGACGAAGATGTATACAAAGTCATGCTGGAGCTCAGCCAGGATGTCGGACGCCGTCTCCGCCTACACGGATTGGCTGCCACCGGAGTCCAGATCTGGATTCGTTCAAACGACCTCAGTGGATCGCAGTTTCAATGCAAACTACCATATAAAACTCAGGTTCCAATCGAGATCGCAGAAGCCGGGTATCGGCTGTTCCGAAATAATTACTCATGGCGTATCCCCGTGCGGGCTATAACAATACGGGGCATCAACCTCGTATCTCAGAGCCAATGTGAACAGTTGTCCCTCTTCTTTGACCACACAAAACATGATAAGAGGATGCTGCTGCAAAATGCCGTTGAAGATATACGACGGCGCTTCGGGAAACGCTCTATATATAATGCCATCCTCATGGGCGAACTTAAAATGCCAAACGATAACCGTGATCTCGTTCGGATGCCCGGTTTGATGTATCAATAGTTAAGATGAAGGAGATGAGTACCTTGACTAAGCAATCTTTCGCAGACCCCAGAAAGCCAGTGCCGCTTCTGGCATCGGAAGTAGCAAACAAATCCATTGAGATTCCAACTGATGTTTTCCCCTCGCTCAGGGGAGGCTTCATTGTGACAGCAAATGGCAGCGGGATGGTCAACGCCGGTATCCATTCTGGAGACCTTCTTATTATGGATACAGAGCTTTCCGCTCAAGACGGCGATATTGTAGCGGCGTCTTTGGATGGTCAATTCCTGTGCCGACGGGTTTTCTTTGAAGGAGAACGTACCCGTCTGCGCCGAGAGGACGGCATTACGCCCGATGTGATAACGGAAGATTGCGTCATCCGTGGAGTCTTGGTTGGATTGATGCGAAATGTCCGGGAAACGCCTGATTTCTGAGGGGAGGGAAAAACTGTGAATCAACAGCCTTCATTTATAAAAACGTATGTAAACGTAATTGTTCAACACAATTCTGACGGATCAAAGACACCATTGGAAATTCGCTTTGATAATGGCAGGCGCTTCGAGATTGACCGAGTAACAGAGCGCCGCCGCGCTGCCGCTACCAAGGTTGGGGGAACTGGCATCCGCTATACGATTTTTATTCGTGGCCAGGAGCGAAAACTGTTTGAAGATGAGGGGCTATGGTTCGTCGAAGCTTTTCAGGTCCGGTAAGAAGGAGGGGACTATGGTTTATCTCAGTCACAATGATCTCCGAGATTTGGCCACAAGGCTCCTGTGCGATTATTACAACACAAAAGAGCTGCCTTTCTGTCCTCTCGATATAGATCACTTTGCTCAGCACTATATGAAGTTGACTGTTCGCTACGAAAACCTGACTTGTAAAAATCGTACTGTCTTAGGCTGCATCGCCTATGAGAACACTGTCGTTGTCCTTGATCCAGAAGATCCATCAACGCATATACCTATCGAAGCACGGACTGTTTTCCTAAACAAGTGCCTTAAAAAAAGCGACCAGATAGGCCGGAGAAATTTTACCTTGGCGCATGAGTGCTCCCACCAGGCGGTATATTCCCTCTTTCCAAATGCCTGGCCTGAATTTCAGTGCAGAGAACCTGGCAGAAAATACTCCCTGCGAGAACTGATTTCCGGGGATGACTGGTGCGAGTGGCAGGCAAATACGCTTGCTTCAGAATTACTGATGCCAGAGCATCTGATTATTGGCCTCATGGCGCGAGAAGGATACAAAGACAAGGTTAAGATTTATCCGATGAATTGCCTTCTATTCGAGGAACGGCGGCTCATTCGGCTCATGACCGATTTCCTTGGTGTTTCAAAAACGGCTCTTCTGATTCGCCTGAAGCAGTTGGGTCTGCTGGATCAACGCAGCCAGGAAGAGTATTGGGAGAAAGAAGAGTTTGACTCTTTGTTGGGAGGCTTTTAATGGCATTAAAACTGGATGAAGAATACTTTCTACGGGTCCGCGGCGAACAGCAAAAGCTTCGCAGCAGGGCAGCTGCTTTACCTTCGGAATCATACTATTGCAGATACTGTCGAAGGAAAACGATCATACTGCATAAACCCACCACACATTACGGCGAGCAGATGATCGTTCAGGCTATGTGCCCCAAATGCCACAATGAGATATTAGCCTCCATTTCCTTTCGGGCAATATCTTTTCGATTGGCAAGCTGATTTCATTGTTGGCCCAATAATTTAATACGTTCAAGATTTGTGCTATAAAGGGCCGCTTGATAGCGTAGACTCCTAAAAAGCCACTTGATGAGACTGATCCATAGGGATGAGTCTATTCAGTGTGCTTTCGAGTCTCTGCATCAAGCGGCATTTTTTGAACCTTCCTATCCGAGCGCCCGGATAGGAAGGTTTTTATGTTATCTCAATGGCTCTGCTACGTTGCCAAATATCCGTGATCCCCGAATTTTGCTTGAAACAAAATTCGCAGAAAGGGGATCACCTATGAGAACAACTTATTTGGTGAAGAAAGCCGACGCCGACGAACTTGTTGCGGTATCTGGGCAAGAGTGGTATGAAATCACGAAGAATAATGACGCCCTCTCTGATGACCAGAAGAGATACTTCATCAAGGATGTCATCGTTGAAGGTGCCGAACTGGATATTCTTGTGGTGGAAGTGACAGGGCAGGAATATAAGACATGGCACACGGAGCAGATGGCCAAATGGAGAAACAACACTGCGGCGAAGGACTACTCTGTCCACTCGCTTGATGCACCATTCCAAGAGGACCTTTCCTTACAGACCATTGAAGCTGTGGATGGCTTTCCCAGCGCAGAAAAAGTGACCCTGGGCCAGATGGCACTGCATAACCTCATTCTGGCTCTTTCAGCGTGGAAGCCTTGGGCTGTAGACCTCTTAAAAAAGTATCTACAAGGAGACCGTCGGACATGCACCTCTTGGCTGGCAGATCAATGTGGGATCTCTCTTCAGGCTGCACGGAAATATAAGCGCGAATTTGAGAAGTTTGTAAAAATTTTTCTGTCCTAAGTTTCGTTTCGGCATTTTCGTGTGGCAATGGAGTAGTGAGAGGGAAAATCCTCTCACATCCCCTTGCAGCTACAGCATTTGCTGTGCGACAAGGCCAAGTGACAGCCTTCACCCGCAGCCTGTTATCAGGGCAACGAATATATGAAAAGCAAGCTGATTAACAGGCTGCGCGTGAGGCTTGCAACCAACAGAAGCACAGACAATGCGTTCGCTGCAAGACCATTCTTATAACCGAGGTGTCAATATGATTATCAACGAAATCCATAGGGGCGATATTTACTACGCTGACCTTAGCCCTGTCGTAGGAAGCGAACAAGACGGCTTTCGACCTGTTCTTGTCATCCAGAATGATGTTGGGAACAGTCATAGCCCCACTCTGATCGTTGCTCCCATCAGCAGCCAGATCAAAAAAACGGGTCAACCAACCCATGTACTCCTGCCGACTGACCTGGACCTTCCAGAGGAATCTATGGTTTTGCTGGAACAGATTCGGACCGTAGACAAGGCACGGCTGGACAGCTATGTCACGACAGCCGATGATAAAACGATGCGATCCGTCAACAAAGCCATCCGAATCAGCCTGGGCCTGATTCCGGTCAAATCATCCCCGCGCCCTGCTCCCCTGATTCTCTGCCTATGCCCATCCTGTGCATCTTATTTCTATCAATCGAGAGATCACATCATCCGGCGCATTGATCCGAAGGCAAAAGTAAAGGAACCATGTGATTACTGCCGCCTTCGACAGGGGTACGATTATACGATTGTGCCTGCCAGCCATCGCCGACTTCCGAACAGTTAATCGAGGTGAGATTCATTTGATACGAACGATACCGCCCTTTCTCAGCGTAGACGGGCATGTGGTGACTTTGACCTTTGCGTCCGAAACGAATCCCGCTCTCCTTCAGGCGGTCAAACAAATCTTACTCTCCTCATATATCAATGAGGGAATTGCAAAAAACGGCTCTCATACCATTGCAGATAAGAAGAGCATACGATATAATGCGGAAGGTGGAAACGCCAATGTACCTTGAAAAGTGGATAACTGACCATTGAAACGTCTTTTCTGAGTGAAAAATCAGAAAGGATGGAATAGCGAAATGGAAAACCGAGTTTATTGCTTATATCGTGTGTCTACTGACAAACAGGTCAACTATAACGACAATCATCAGGCAGACATCCCCATGCAGAGGCGAGAGTGTCATCGTTTTGCCGAGGAGCATGGTTGGACCATTATCCATGAAGAACAGGAGGACGGCGTTTCCGGCCACAAGGTCCGCGCCGAAAACCGGGACAAGCTGCAAATCATCAAGGAGCACGCCCGACAGGGGAAATTCGATATTCTCCTGGTGTTTATGTTTGACCGCATCGGTCGCATTGCCGATGAGACCCCCTTCGTGGTTGAATGGTTCGTCCGTAACGGCATCCGCGTCTGGAGTACGCAGGAAGGTGAGCAGCGCTTCGATAATCACACGGACAAGCTCACAAACTATATCCGCTTCTGGCAAGCGGATGGTGAAAGCGAAAAAACCTCCATCCGTACCAAGACCGCTCTGGGCCAACTGGTTCAGGATGGAGGTTTTAAGGGCGGCAACGCTGCCTATGGATATGATCTTGTGAAAAGCGGACGCCTGAACAAGCGGAAGCATGAGCTTTATGACCTGGCAATCAACGAAACCGAAGCCCAGGTCGTTCGGATCATCTTTGACAAGTATGTCAACGAGGGGTACGGAGCTCAGCGAATCGCAACTTATCTGAATAACCAGGGCTATCGCGCCAGGACGGGGAAGCCCTGGCATCACGCCAGTATCCGGGGTATCATCTGCAACCTGACCTATACCGGCATCCTTCGCTGCGGGGAGAGCCGCTCTGATGTACTTCCTCATTTACAGATCATTCCTCCAGAACTGTTTGAGGCTGCGCAACGGATTCGTACTGAACGTGCTGCGGCTTCTGCAAACGAACCTCACGTCCCCATGAATACGCGAGGAAAATCTCTGCTCTCCGGGAATATTTACTGTGGACACTGCGGCTCACGTCTTTCTCTAACGACCAACGGGAAATACTATCCCTGTGCAGAGGACCCCAACCGCGTAGTAAAGCGAATCCGCTATATCTGCTACGGGAAAACCCGGAAGCAAACGGAATGCGACGGTCAAACCGGGTACACAACTCATATTCTGGACGGAATCGTGGACAAAGTGATCCGCAGCCTTTTTAACCAGACCCGCGCGATCTCAAAGAATGAGGTCATTAACCTCCGGTATCATGAAAAGATGCAGGAGCGCAAAAGTCTCGTTGATCGAACCCGCAAGGAATACACGAAAGCCACAGATGCGCTGGCCACCTTGAAAAGTGAAGTGGTAAAAGCGATTCGTGGCGAAAGCTCCTTTTCTACGGAAATGCTCAGTTCTCTGATTTCGGACGCTGATTCCCGGTGCTCCGAGCTTCAGGAACAGTACGAGGCGGCTCTTGCTGCATACGAAGAAGGCAAGGAGGTTCTTGAGGGCCTGACCGAACAGTTCAATCAAATCGTCACCTGGTCTGAAATGTATGATTCTGCAAATCAGGAAACCAAGAAAATGATTGTCAGCTATTTGATCAAACGAGTTGATGTCTACCGTGACTATAAACTTCACATTGAATTTAACATCGACTTTCAGCAGTTTTGCTCCGGCCTTGACGTAAAGCCCGACGCAGGATAACAGAAAAGGGGATTAGCCCCATCTGAAAGCTGCATATTTTGACAAATATCAAAATAACATTTAGACCGTCATTATTACGCAATCCAGGTTGATACAACAAGCCAGGGCACAAAGAATAGCCTCAGATTTTGGGAGAGAGCACACCTTAATTCAAAAGAAAAACTCGTTCTCCTTCGAGAACGAGTTTTTCGATACATTCTCTCGAATTATGGTGGAGATAAGCGGGATCGAACCGCTGACCTCTTGAATGCCATTCAAGCGCTCTCCCAGCTGAGCTATACCCCCAGGTGTGGAGAATGTACCAATTTTAAGTTGTTTGCGGATTAAACCACTGTGGTGGTCGATGTAACTCAACTGGAAACTTTAGAGGGGTAGGTTACCTCTTCACTTGGGCTCCCAGCTGAGCTATACCCCCGAATGAGGGCGCGCTAGGTGAGTTCTTATTAAGTTTTTGCTGGGGGTCGTATTGTGTACCGCTCGCTCTCCCAGCTGAGCTATACCCCCATCTGTTTCGCGTCCCTCTGTGGGACAAGCGTTATACTATCAGATGCGAGAGTATTTGTCAAGGTTTTTTCTAAACTTTTTTATTTTTTCTTTTTTCAGCGGCCTCACCGCCCGCGCAGATCACGATGACCCGGAAGAAAGGGGAGGGGACAGGTCCGGGCCCCATCCCCTCCCGCTTGTCAGCCGGAGATCCGGTCAAAGGCGTCCTCCGCCCGCCGGGCCGCCTTGCGGATGGTCCCCCGGACCTGCCGGCGGTTGGCCTGGATGCGCATCCCCACCCAGGCACCGGCCGCCATGCCCGCCGCCATGCCGACAGCAAAGCCGTTCACATTCATTGTCCTCGCCCCCTTCTGTTGTCTGATCCCGATTGCCGATCATCCTGTCAATCGCGTCTGGCATGACCCGCCAGACTTTCCTAGTATGTGCCGTTTTCCGCGAAAACACATTGCGAAATATTGGGGAAGCATATATAATGATAGTTCCATGGAAATCATAGAGACGAGGAACGATGATATGACGACACTTTATCTGATCCGACACGCGGAGGCCGAGGGAAATCTCTACCGCCGGGTCCACGGACAATATGACAGTCTGGTCACCGACAACGGCTATCGCCAGATCAAGGCCCTGGAGCAGCGGTTTCGGGACGTGAAGATCGACGCGGTGTACTCCAGCGACCTGTTCCGCACCATGACCACCGCCCGGGCGATCTATGTCCCCAAGGGCCTGCCCCTCCGCACCCGGGCCGACCTGCGGGAGCTGAGCATGGGAGAGTGGGAGGACCGGTCCTGGGCCGGGGTAGACCGAACCGATCACCCAATGATGCGGCTGTTTGCCGACAGCTCCCCGGACTTCCTGGCCCCCGGCGGAGAGACCTATGAGGAGATTCGGCGCCGGGGCACCGCCGCCATCCTGGACATTGCCTCCCGGCACGACGGCCAGACGGTGGCGGTCTTTGCCCACGGGACCATCATTCGCCACGTCCTGGCCCAGTTCCGGGGCATCGGCCTGGGGCGGGAGGAGATGTCCAAGACCCAGCACAGCGACAACACCGCCGTCACCAAGCTGGAGATCGAGAACGGCCAGGTGACCGTGGTCTATTCCGATGACAACTCCCACCTCAGCCAGGAGATCTCCACCCTGGCCCAGCAGCACTGGTGGAAGGGCGGCGCCCGGGCAGACGTGAACCTGTGGTACCGGCCCCTGGACCTGTCCAAGGCCGCGGCCCAGGACTACTACGCCGCCTGCCGGGAGGACGCATGGCGAAACCTCTATGGCAATCTAGACCGCTACACCGGCCGGGGCTTTCTGGCCGACGCCATGACCCTGAGCCGGTCGGACCCCCACAGCGTCTGGCAGGCCATGTTCGGCAAAGAACCGGCGGGCATCCTTCAGCTGGACCCCACCAAGGACGCCAGGGAGCGGGCGGGCTACATCTCCTTCCTCTACCTGAACCCTGAGATGCGGGGCCGCAGCGTAGGCGTCCAGCTGGTGGGCAAGGCGGTGAGCGTCTTCCGCCCCCGGGGCCGGGACAAGCTCCGGCTGGTCTGCTCCGAGGCCAATGAGACCGCCCTAAAATTCTATCGGAAATACGGCTTCCGGATCACCGGCACCTCGCCGGGGGCCTACGCCAGCCTTTACAACATGGAGAAGTACATCGGCTACGAATACCGGGGAGAACTGGACTGATGCGGGACTTTTTACCCATAACCAAAGAGGAGATGCTCCGCCGGGACTGGCACTACTGCGACTTCCTCCTGGTCACCGGGGACGCCTATGTGGACCACCCCTCCTTCGGCACCGCCATCATCGGCCGCGTGCTGGAGGACGCGGGCTACCGGGTGGCCATCCTGGCCCAGCCGGACTGGCGGGACCCAGACTCCTTCACCGCCCTGGGCCGACCCAGGTACGGGGTGCTGGTCAACGGCGGGAACATCGACTCCATGGTGGCCCACTACACCGCAGCCAAGAAGCGGCGGCACGACGACGCCTACTCCCCCGGCAACCGGGCGGGTCTGCGGCCGGACCGGGCCTCCATCGTCTACTGCAATAAGATCCGGGAGGTCTTTGGGGATATCCCCCTCATTGTAGGCGGGCTGGAGGCCTCCCTCCGGCGGTTCGCCCACTACGACTACTGGGAGGACAAGGTTCGCCGGTCCCTTCTCTTTGACGCCCAGGCTGATCTGCTGACCTACGGCATGGGGGAGAAGGCTACCCTGGAAATCGCCGCCCTGCTGGCAAAGGGGACCCCCGTAGGGGAGATCACCGGGGTGAAGGGCACCTGCTTCGCAGCCAAAAGCCCCGACGCCTGCCGGTTCCCCTCGGTCCAGGTGGCCTCCTTTGAAACGGTCTCCAAAAACAAGCGGGCCTACGCCGCCGCCAACCTGACAGAGTACGACGAGCACGACCCCGTCCGGGGAAAGGCCGTCATCCAGCCCCACGGGGACCGGTACCTCGTTGCCAACCCGCCCATGTCCCCCCTGACCACCCCGGAGCTGGACCACGTGGCAGAGCTGCCCTATATGCGGGAGCCCCACCCGTCCTACGAAGCTCTGGGGGGTGTGCCCGCCATCGAGGAGGTGCGGTTCTCCGTCATCCACAACCGGGGGTGCTTCGGGGCCTGCAAGTTCTGCTCCCTGGCCTTCCACCAGGGGCGGATGATCACCTCCCGCAGCCACGAGAGTGTTATCCGGGAGGTGACGGAGCTCACCAAGCACCCGGGCTTTAAGGGCTACATCCACGACGTGGGCGGCCCCACCGCCAACTTCCGGCGGCCCTCCTGCAAGAACCAGCTCAAGCACGGGCTGTGCAGGCATCGGGACTGCCTGGCCCCCAAGCCCTGCCCCAATCTGGACGCGGACCACACGGACTATCTCAGGCTCCTGCGGAAGCTGCGGGAGATCCCCGGGGTGAAGAAGATCTTCATCCGCTCGGGTATCCGGTTCGACTACCTTCTGGAGGACAAAAGCGGGGAGTTTTTCGCCGATCTGGTGAAGCATCACATCAGCGGCCAGTTGAAGGTGGCCCCGGAGCACTGCGTGGGCCACGTGCTGGACGCCATGGGCAAGCCCCACATCGGGGCCTATGAGAAATTCCAGGAGAAGTACAAACGGCTCAACCAGAAGTACGGAAAGAACCAGTTCCTGGTGCCCTATCTCATGTCCTCCCACCCGGGGAGCACCCTGGCCGACGCCATCGCCCTGGCCCAGTGGCTGAACAAGACCGGGCGGCAGCCGGAGCAGGTCCAGGACTTCTACCCCACCCCCGGGACCCTGTCCACCTGCATGTACTACACCGGCCTGGACCCCCGGACCATGGAGGAGATCTACGTTCCCAGGAGCCCCCACGAGAAAGAGCTCCAGCGGGCCCTGCTCCAGTGGAAGCGGCCGGAGAAGCGACGGCTCATCATGGAGGCCCTCCACAAGGCGGGCCGGACGGACCTCATCGGCTACGGCCCTGACTGTCTCCTGCGCCCCAACCGGCCGGGGGCAGGCGGAGAGAAGCGATCCGCCACCCTGGAGAAGCGCAAGGCGCCGGAGCAAAAAAAGAAAGCCCCCGCCGCCAAAGGCAGAGGCTCCCAAGCAAATCATAGAGGCCGCTCCCCCCGAAAGGGACGGCGATAACCGCAAAAAAAGCACAGCCCCTTGCCAGAGAAAAAACCAGGTTTCCCTTGCATGCTGACAGGAAAAGTAGTATAGTATGCTCAACAACTGAACACCCGGGAGCTTGTATCACAGGCTGAGAGGAAGGTAGCGACCTTCGACCGAAAACCTGATTTGGATAATGCCAACGTAGGGATTCCCTGGACCATCGGGGACAGAAGAACGGAAGCGGCCAAATCGGCGGCTTCCTTTTTTCTTTTGCGGCACGGATGCGATTCCCGGTCCAGGCCAGCATCGTCAGCGAGGGGGAAACAAAATGGTAAAGATCAACGGAGAAAACCGGGACGCGGCCGGAAAGACCCTGGCGGGGTATCTGTCCGAAACAGAATATGATCCCCAGCGGATCGCCGTGGAGCGAAATGGCGAGATCGTCCCCAAGGCCCGGTATGGCGAGACCGTCCTGGAGGACGGGGACAGCGTGGAGATCGTCAGCTTCGTGGGGGGTGGCTGAGATGATCCTCTCCCGAGAAGACTGGCTGGCCGCCCTGGAGGCCCGCCACGGGAAAGTGACCCAGGCGAAGTTCTCCGCCGCCACCGTGGCGGTGTGCGGCCTGGGGGGACTGGGCTCCAATGTGGCCATCGCCCTGGCTCGGGCGGGGGTGGGCAGGCTCATTCTCCTGGACTTTGACCGGGTGGACCTGACCAACCTCCACCGCCAGCAGTACCGGGCGGACCAGATCGGCCGGTACAAGACCGAGGCCATGGCGGAAAACCTGGGCCTCATCGCCCCTTACACGGAACTCGTCACCCACACTGTCCGGCTGGACCGGGACAACGCCCCCGGCCTATTGGCCGGAGCGGACGTGATCTGCGAGGCCTTTGACCGGGCGGAAAACAAGGCCATGCTCACCGATGTGGTCATGGAACAGCTCCCCCGGGCCTGCCTGGTGGCGGCCTCGGGGATGGCGGGCTTCGGCAGCGCCAACGACATCCGGACCCGACGGCTCACCGGCCGGTTCTACCTGTGCGGCGACGGGACCAGCGACGTGGCCGCCGGGGAGGGTCTCCTGGCCTCCCGGGTGATGGTTTGCGCCGCCCACCAGGCCCACATGATCCTCCGGATATTGGCGGGAAACCCACAACCTTGAAGAAAGAAGGATACCGATATGAACAACGACGTTTTGACGATCGGGGGCCACGAATTTACCTCCCGATTTATCCTGGGCTCCGGAAAATACTCCCTGAAGCTCATTGAGGCCGCCGTCCGGGACGCCGGGGCGGAGATCATCACCCTGGCGGTCCGCCGGGCCAACACCCGGGACCAGGAGAGCATTCTGGACTATATCCCCAAGGGAGTCACCCTCCTGCCCAACACCAGCGGGGCCAGGACCGCCGAGGAGGCCGTCCGCATCGCCCGGCTAGCCCGGGAGCTGGGCTGCGGAGACTTTGTGAAAATCGAGATCATGCGGGATTCCAAGTACCTGCTGCCCGACAACGCCGAGACCATCAAGGCCACGGAGATCCTGGCCAAGGAGGGCTTTGTGGTCATGCCCTATATGTACCCCGACCTCTACGCCGCCCGGGATCTGGCCAACGCCGGCGCTGCCGCCATCATGCCCCTGGCCGCGCCCATCGGCTCCAACAAGGGCTTGGCCACCCGGGAGTTCATCCAGATCCTCATCGACGAGTCCGACCTTCCCGTCATCGTGGACGCGGGCATCGGCCGGCCATCCCAGGCCTGCGAGGCCATGGAGATGGGGGCCGCCGCCATCATGGCCAACACCGCCCTGGCCACTGCCGGGGACCTGCCCCTCATGGCTGCTGCCTTCCGGCAGGCTATCGAGGCCGGGCGCAAGGCCTACCTCTCCGGTCTGGGCCGGGTGCTGACCCGGGGGGCCTCCGCCTCGGACCCCCTTACCGGCTTTCTGCGGGACTGAGGTGAGAGAGCATGGAACAACGTTTTTTTGTGGAGTCCGGCCATCTCTCGCCGGAGGCTCAGGCGAAAAAGCATCGGCTGGAGACCGACCCCGCCGCCCGGACAGACCACATGGCCTATCTGCCCGACATGGAGCGGATCGACTCGGACGTGATGGACAAGGTGGTGGACCAGATGGGGTCCTACGATCCGTCGGCCTATACCGCTGCCGATGTGAAGGCCGCCCTGGAGCATGAGAGCTGCTCCATCGAGGACTTCAAGGCCCTCCTCTCTCCCGCCGCCCAGCCCTTCCTGGAGGAGATGGCGGCCAGAGCCAGGCTGGAGACCAGCAAGCACTTCGGCAACACGGTCTATCTCTTTACCCCCCTGTACATCGCCAACTACTGCGAGAATTACTGCGTCTACTGCGGCTTTAACTGCTACAACCACATCAGCCGCATGAAGCTCACCATGGAGCAGATCGAGAAGGAGATGCAGGTCATCGCCGCCAGCGGCATGGAGGAGATCCTGATCCTCACCGGCGAGAGCCGGGGCAAAAGCAATGTGGAGTACATCGGTGCGGCCTGCAGGCTGGCCCGGAAGTATTTCCGCATGGTGGGTCTGGAGGTCTATCCGGTGAACACCGAGGAGTACCGCTACCTTCATGAATGCGGGGCGGACTACGTCACCGTCTTCCAGGAGACCTACGATTCCGACCGCTATGAGCAGCTCCATCTGATGGGCCACAAGCGGGTGTGGCCCTACCGGTTCGAGGCCCAGGAGCGGGCCCTGATGGCCGGGATGCGGGGGGTGGCTTTCTCCGCCCTGCTGGGGCTGTCGGACTTCCGGAAGGACGCCCTGGCCACCGCTCTCCATGCCTACTACCTCCAGCGGAAGTATCCCCACGCGGAGCTGTCCCTGTCCTGCCCTCGGCTCCGGCCCATTATCAACAATGAGAAGATCGATCCCCAGGACGTCCACGAGACCCAGCTGTGCCAGATTCTCTGCGCCTATCGGATCTTCCTGCCCTATGTGGGCATCACCGTCTCCTCCCGGGAGAGCGCCCGGTTCCGGGACGGCATTGTGAAGATCGCCGCCACCAAGGTCTCGGCGGGGGTCTCCACCGGCATCGGGGACCACGAGAGCAAGTATACCGGCAAGGAGACCGGCGGGGAGCAGGGGGACGAGCAGTTTGAGATTGCCGACGGCCGCAGCCTGGACCGGATGTACACCGACATTGCTGACGAGGGGCTCCAGCCGGTGCTCAACGATTATCTCTATGTTTAAGCTGATCTGCGTCACCAACCGGGGCCTGAGTCCGGAGGATTTTCTGGCCCGTCTGGACCGGATCGTCCGGGCCAAGCCTGACGGGATCATTCTGCGAGAAAAGGACCTGGAACCGGAGACCTACCGGACCCTGGCGGAGCAGGTCCTGCACCTGTGCCGAGGGCGGGGGATCCCATGCAGCCTTCACACCTTCTCCGCCGCGGGCAGAGAGCTGGGGGCCGAAGGGCTCCATCTGCCCCTGTCCGCCCTGCTGGAGTTGGACGAGGAGACCCGGCGGGCCTTTCCCGTTCTGGGGGCCTCTTGCCACAGCGCGGAGGATGCGGTCCTGGCCCAGTCTCTGGGTTGCACCTACATCACCGCCGGCCACGTGTTCGACACCGACTGCAAGCGGGGACTTCCCGGCCGGGGTCTGGACTTTCTCCGCCGGGTCTGCCGGGCCGTGTCCATTCCGGTTTACGCCATCGGCGGCATCTCCGCCGGGAACCTGGCGGCGGTGCGGGACGCCGGGGCGGCGGGGGCCTGCGTCATGAGCGGACCCATGACCTGCCAGGACCCGGCGGACTACTTTGCCGCCCTGCGACGGGCGCTGTGAATCGGACGGAACCTCCCACAGGAGCGCCTGTCACTGCGTGATTTGTGAAACAAAAAAGCATCCCCGGAACCGGGAGAGGGAATCCACGCCCTCTCTGGGGGCTGGGGATGCTTCCTTTTTGTGGTTGCGGGAGTCTCGTTATCCCTCCACCCGTTCCAGTCTGGCCCGGAAGGAGCGGGACCGGGTGGCCTCCTCCCCGCAGGTGATCTTGTAAGCGCGGACCGACTGCTTCAGCTCCGCCAGGTTGTCCAGCCGCTCCTGGCTGCCCTCGGTGCGGAGCATCTGCTCATACCGGCTCTTGTCCAGCGCGTCGGACAGCAGCTCCGAGGTGGGCCGGTGGGCGTAATTGTCGGAGAAGGTCTCAATGAGTTGCACAAAGCTTCTGGCCTCGGTCTCCTTGAAGATCTCGTCCTCCAGGGTGTGGAGCAGGGCGGTATACAGGGAGCAGCCGTTGTCCGATGCGTACGCCTGGAGAAACCGCATCCGCCGCTTCCCGATGTTCCGCTTCGGGACATTAACCACCCGCCGGAAGGATAGGTTGTCCCGGTAGGCGATCATGCGAAGGAAGGAAAGGGCGTCCTTGATCTCCATGCGTCCGAAGAACTGGATGCCGCTGTAGATGGGAGAGGGGATTCCGCTGCGGCACCCTCGTTTTCCGAACCACAGTTGGATTAGAACATACATTCGCTTGGTTATAGCACTGCGGGAGGAAAATGACAACAGGAAATCCCAACACGCCGCGAAATGAGAAAAAACCGGCGGGGAACGGTCCGTCGGCTTGGCATTTCATAGCGACCCGTGGTATACTCTGTTTGAAGAACCGGTGGGAACAGAGGACGGGCCAGACGTTGCCGGACATCACACCGGGGCCGGACGCTGTCCCGGCAGGAAATCCCTCGGCGGGGAAAACCGCCGTTTTCCGGAGGAGATCGCAATGAACGGGACCCGGGAACTGAAAACCCAGCGATTATTGCTCAGGCGCTACCGCCGGGAGGACGCAGCTGTCCTCCACCGCGAGTTCGGTGTGGAGGGGGAGATGTTCGCCTATTCCGGCTGGAATCCCTACGCCACAGAGGAGATGGCGGCCCAGACCGTGGAGCGCTTTCTTGCCGCCTATTCGGACCAGAGCTTTTACGGCTGGGCCGTGGAGGAGGAAGGTCAGCTGGTAGGCACGGTAGGTGCCTACGACTACGACCCGGAGACCGGGAGCATCGAGGTGGGGCTGAGCATCCGGCGGGACCGTTGGGGCAGGGGCTTCGCCGCGGAGACGCTGGGCCGCGTGTTGGCCTACCTGACCGGGGAGGAGGGCATTCGGGAGGTCCGGGCCTGGTGCGCGCCGGAAAACGTGGGCTCCCGGAAGACCATGCTCCGGGCCGGAATGACCCAGGCCGGGACGGAGGCCGGGGCCCTGACGGTGGGGGACAGGACCTATGACAAGCTGCTGTTCACCTATTGAACCGGGCGGCAGCGGGAGGAACTGGAGGACAGGAAAGAAGAGCGTACCATGGAAAAGCGGTGAAGGAGAAGAGCGCCTTCTATCTGCCGGACCAGGGAATCGCCGCCATGGACACCTACGGGACGGGTGATCCGGAGACCCGGGAAGGGGAGAACCTCCCCGTGAAAGGGATGGAGGGCTGAAAGCTCTCCCCCGAGCTGGCCGGGCTGTTGACAGAGGCCAAAGTTTATGAAAAGCTCACTTTGACGACAAAAAACCGGTATCTCCCAGCGTGTCTGAGAGATACCGGCGTTTATATCTTGATGTTATTCTCCCCGCTTGGCCGCCTTCATCATGGGCGCGCCGGCGTGCCAGGCCTGGCCCACCTTCTTTCCGGAGATATAGTAGCCGGACTGGAACTGGTCGAAAATCAGGGCATTGAGCTTGGCCGGGTCTACCTTCCCGTTCTCCGACAGCACGGATTCATCGGCGCTGACGTTGACGATCTTCCCCACCACCGCGTGGAGATTCTCGGTGTCCACGATCTCCGCCAGCTCGCACTCCATGGTCACCGGGAACTCGGGGATGATGGGGGCGTTGACGTGGGCGCTCTTCTCCGCGTGGCAGCCGGACCGGGCGAACTTGTCGGGCATGGTGTTGCCGGTGGCGATGCCGAAGAAGTCCGCCGCCTCCATGTGGGCCAGGTCCGCGATGCTCACCGTGAAGGCGCCCACGGCCCGGATGTTTTTGGTGGTCTTGTGGTCCTCGTCGATGATGAGGGCCACCTTGTCCATGTCGCAGGCGGTGCCCCAGGCGGCGTTCATTACGTTGACCACGCCGTTCTCGTCATAGGCCGCCACCATCAGCACGGGCATGGGGTACAGGGCGGGCAGGGGTCCTAAATCTTTTCTCATGAGTCATTCCTCCGTTGTTTTCATTTCTTCGCGGAGAGCGGGGCTCTCCGGTGTCGCTTTCGGGCATGGCGCAATTATACCAATCCAAAGAGGAAAACGCAATCACCGGCGGCGGAAAAAGCTGCCGTTCAGAACCGGCGTCCCTGCTTCTTCCGGATCGGGTCATCCGTTCCCGTTCTCCAGGTCCAGGATCGCAGCGGGATTATGCAGGCGGAAGGGCGGGCCTTCAGGGACAGGATGCTGTCCGGCGCGCCCTTGGCGAAGGGGGTGAGATCCTGGGTGTGGCGGGTTGGTTCGATCCGCTCTCCCTCCAGGCCGAGGGTGGCGGTATGGGAGGAGGCAATGCTCCCGCCGCGAACCGATGGGCCCTCTGCGGCGGCGGCATCGGAGAAGCACAGGAGGCTTTGCTTTTGCGCAAGGCAAGGAGGGGACGGTTTTCCGCCCGCCCGTCTTCCCAAATTCCCGGGTCCGTGCTATACTGGGGCGTCAACCCACGAGAAGGAGGAGACCACATGGGAGACATCATCCAAACCCTGGCGAAGGAGCTGGACCGCCGGCCGGAGCACATCGAAAACGTCATCCGTCTGCTGGACGAGGGCAACACCATCCCCTTTATCGCCCGCTACCGGAAGGAGCTCCACGGAGCCATGGACGACACCGCCCTGCGGACCCTGGAGACCCGGCTGGGGTACCTCCGGTCCCTGGAGGAGCGCCGGACCACGGTGAAAAACGCCATCGAGACCCAGGGAAAGCTCACGGACCAGCTGTCCGCCGCCATCGACCGGGCGGCCACCCTGGCGGAGGTGAAGGACCTCTACCGGCCCTATAAGCAGAAGCGCCGCACCCGGGCTTCCGCCGCCCGGGAAAAGGGCCTGGCCCCCTTGGCTGAGCTGCTCTACGGCCAAGGCCGGGATCTGCCCGCGCCGGAGAAGGCCGCCGAAGCCTATCTGGACCCGGACCGGGGAGTGGACACCGTGGAGGACGCCCTGGCAGGGGCCTCGGACATCATCGCTGAGGAGATCAGCGACGACGCGGCCCTGCGAAAGACCCTGCGGGGGCTGCTCCAGCGGTCCGCCCTCCTCTGCTCTGAGGCGGCGGGGGAGGAGGACTCGGTGTACCGCCTGTACTATGACTTCTCCCGCCCGGTATCCCGGCTCCAGGGACACCAGGTTCTGGCCATCAACCGGGGGGAGAAGGAGGGATTTCTGAAGGTCAAGGTGGACCCGGACCGGGACCGCTGTCTCCAGACCCTGCTGCGGGCGGTGGTGGTACCGGGCAGCCCCGCCATGGCCTTTGTCCGGGGAGCGGCGGAGGACGCCTGGGACCGGCTGCTGTTTCCCTCCCTGGAGCGGGAGATCCGCAGTGACCTCACCGAGACCGCCTGCGACGGGGCGATCCGGCAGTTTGCCCTGAACCTCCGACCGGTGCTGATGCAGCCCCCGGTGAAGGGGAAAGTCACCCTGGGCCTGGACCCGGGATACCGCAACGGCTGCAAGGCGGCGGTGGTGGACGGCACCGGCAAGGTCCTGGACACCGCGGTGGTCTACCCTACCTTCGGCGAAAAGAAAAGGGCGGAGGCCATCGCCCTTCTGTCCCGACTGGTGCGGAAGCACGGGGTGGAGCATCTGGCCATCGGCAACGGCACCGCCAGCCGGGAGACCGAACAGATGGCGGTGGAGCTCATCCGGCAGGAGGGGGAGGCCGGGTATCCCCTCAGCTACATGATCGTCTCCGAGGCAGGGGCCTCAGTGTACTCGGCCAGCCCCCTGGCGGCGGAGGAGATGCCGGACTTCGACGTGAACCTGCGCAGCGCGGTGTCCATCGCCCGGCGGCTCCAGGATCCCCTGGCGGAACTGGTGAAGATCGACCCCAAGGCCATCGGCGTGGGCCAGTATCAGCACGACATGCCCCAGAAGCGGCTGGAGGAGGCCCTGGACGGGGTGGTGGAGGACTGCGTCAACGGGGTGGGGGTGGATGTGAACACCGCCTCGCCCTCCCTGCTGCGGCGGGTGGCGGGGCTCACGGCGGCCACCGCTCGGAACGTGGTGGCTTACCGGGAGGAGCACGGGGCCTATACCGCCCGGAAGCAGCTGCTGAAGGTGCCCAAGCTGGGGCCCAAGGCCTATCAGCAGTGCGCCGGATTCCTGCGGGTGCCGGAGAGCAAAGACCCGCTGGACAACACCGCCGTCCACCCCGAGAGCTACGGGGCGGCGGAACGGTTGCTGACCCTGACGGGCTACACCCCGGCGGACGTGACGGCGGGACGGATGGAGGGCTTCCGGAAGAAGGTGGAGGACCTGGGGGCCCGGAAGCTGGCGGAGGCCTGCGGGGTGGGGGTCCCCACCCTGCTGGACGTGGCGGAGGAGCTGCAGAAGCCCGGCCGGGACATCCGGGACAGCCTGCCCCGCCCCGTGCTGCGGACCGACGTGCTGGACCTGAAGGACCTGCGGCCGGGCATGGAGCTCACCGGCACGGTGCGCAACGTCATCGACTTCGGGGTGTTCGTGGACATCGGCGTCCATCAGGACGGCCTGGTCCACATCTCTCAGGTGGCGGACCGGTATATTAGGCACCCCTCCGAGGTGGTCTCCGCCGGGGACGTGGTCCGGGTGGTGGTCCTGGAGGTGGACGAGAAGCGGAAGCGGATCAGCCTGTCCATGCGGCAGGCGGGGGGAGACAGGGAATAATACGCTGCTTTCTCTGCCCTTGGCCGTTTTCGACTTGACTTACGCCGACGCCCCCGCCCTGAAACTGATGACCCTGGACCGGGCGCCCTTGCTCTCCTCTGCGGGGCGGCGGTCTATGGCAGATATCAGTACAAACACAAAGCAAGACCACACCAAGGGTGATCCCAAGGTGTGGTCTTGTTTCGTCTGCGGATTCACAGCATGGGGCAATAGGACGAGTCTATCGTCACTTCCCCAGCTCCGCCGGCGCGCCGACCCGCTGGCTCTTGTCCATCATGCGGACCACGATGGCGGCCACTTCGCTGCGCTTGATGTTGGAGAGTGGATTGAATGTGCCCTTGGCGTCGCTGCCGTTGACGATACCGGCCCGATACAGGGTGTAGATGCCGTCATACCAGGCGCTCATGGTCTGGGGCACGTCGGGGACGGAGCCGTCGGGGATCTTGTTGATCTGGGGCAGAGCCTCCTTGGGCAGAGCCCGGGCGAAGATCCAGGCGTACTCCTGGCGGGTGATGATCTTGTTGGGCTCGTCCATTACGTTGTTGTAGCCGATCTCAAAGGCCGTGGGGTTGCTTCCGGCGATGATGCCGTTGTCCCGGGCGTATTCGGCATAGGTCTGGTACCACAGGGGGCTGCCGTTGGTGAGGGTGACCTTGCCGGTGGTGTAGAGTTGGTGCATGCAGGCCGCCAGCTTCACCGCCTGGACCATGGTCAGGTTGCCGTCGGGCTTGAAGGTGGTGGCGTTGATGCCGTCGATCAGACCCATCTGGGTGGCGTTGCTGACATAGTCCTTGTACCAGGCGTTGGCGGGGACGTCCTCAAACTTCGAGCTCGCAGGCACGGGGGTAGAGCCAGCGGGACCGGCGGTGTAATGATAGATGAAGAGCAACTGCTTGCTGGGCGTGGCGGTGGAGTCGCAGAACGTGTCCAGATTCGAGACGATGCTCCAGCCGGGGTCGCCGTTGTAGACCAGGTCGCCGTTGAGGTAGACGCTGGCCACCACCCAGGAGCTGGGGGCGGGGCTGGACCGTTCATCCAGCTTCAGGTTCTCGGCGTCCATGTAAATATTCAGCAGATACTGGGTGCCTTCCTTGAAGCGGTCGGTGTTGCTCATGGGGGCCAGGACATGGCCGTCGGGGGTGAGCTCCTGCCAGCTCATGGAGGTGATGGTCAGGCCCTTGGCCACGCAGTCGGTCAGAGACTGATAGAGAGTCATCCCGTCGGCGGGCAGGGCCAGGCCCTCAATGCGGACCTCGTTGAGGCAGCCGGAGGCGGCCTTCACGGGCTCGATACAGGTGTAGGAGTTGAAAAATTCGACGCTGTTGTTGCCCGACGGGGCGAGGAACGCGGGTTCGCCGCCGGTGCCGTTGGAGACCTTGGTGTTGTTTAGATAGGTCTCGGCCGCGTACCAGGAGAAGACGATCCCGGGGTCATAGCCCGTGTTGAAGATGTCGCTTCCGGGGTCGACATAGACGTGGAGCTGGTAGTTCTTTCCCTTCTGGAAGTGATCGTCGTCAGACAGCTTGATCGTTTGACCGCTGTTGGTGAGTTCTTCCCATTCGACCTTCAGGATCTTTTTGGTGTTGTACGGGCTGTCAAAATAGACGTAGGCGTTGACATAGGATTCTGAGACCTTCTCACCGGCGCAGGGGGTAGTCAGGCCGTAGAACCGGACCTCCTTCACCGCGCCATCATAGGTGGTTATGAGCGAGGGTACGGTGTACCGCCAGTTGAAGGTGGGATAGGAATTTAGGGGCTTGCCGCCGACGATGGTAGCGTCCGGGCAGGGCTTGCCGTCCATGTAGGGGGCCAGGACCGCGTTGCCCTTTGTGTCTACGTCGTAGAGCAGAGTTTCATCCTTGAAGGATACGGAGAAATGATAGGTTTTTCCCGCTTCAAATTTGTCTGAGGGGGACATGCTGGTAAAGTTGTTGGCCACGTCGGTCCAGCCGGGCTGGTAGACCTCCAGTTCCCGGTTCCCGCCGTCCATGATCCGCACCTTGGAAAGAGAGTCCCGGACAGTCATGCCGGCCTCGGGAAGCTTCAGTCCCCGGACGTCAAAGTCCGTCACGCGGTTGAGATCGACGGTGGGCGCTGCGGGGACGGTGTACCAGGCGTTGACTGTGATCCTGCCCTCCTGCGGGAGGAAGAAGGTCGTGACGTCGTCAGACTGGACCCCGTTGATATAGACGGGCAGGGAGAGGCGGATGTCCCCGGTGGAATCTTCATACATGAGGCTGTTGTCAATATCCATCCCATCGGGGAGCTTGGTGGAGAAGACGAAATTGTACTCCTTCCCGGCGGTAAAGCCATCGGAAGAGGCTAATGTTTTGCCGTTGGTTCCGTTGATGTGGAGGGTATAGTTCGGGTAAAAGTACAGCCCGGTCTTCCCATTGTTGTAGGTGACGCTGGAGAGAATCGCGGTGGCGGATTGGGTCCCCAGCACATCGGCTACGGTGTTGCTGGTGTTGGGCAGCTGGGGCAGGTTGATCTCAAACTGGTTGAGCATATACTCGCTGTCGTCATACGTGCCGTCGTCGGAGGCGGCCAGAACAGGGGTCGCGCAGCTTAGCGCCAGAAGCAGCGTAAGCAGCAGGGCAAGAAGTCGCTTCGATCTCATGAGTCTCATCCTTTCCATATGATTCGGACCTCAGGCGTCTCGGCGGATCCGTGATACTTTCATTATAGCCAGCTTTGACAAATATTGCAAGACTGGGCAGCATTTTGGAAACGTTTGCGGGATATTCAACATCGATTTTTTGTGAAAAGGACGGAATCGGGAAGCGGGACCAGCCCGGGGGCAGATCAAAAGCGGTTGTTCCTCTCCTGGTTTTGTGATACAATCAAAATAAGAAAGAACAAAAGAAAACACTGGAAAGGAACCGGAGCCATGGAGCTGCTGCGCCGCCGCCTCACCCTCTATACCGCCTGTCACCTCCTGGTGGACTGGGCCTGTATCCTTCTGGTCACCGGACCGCTGCGGCAGGCTGTGGCCACCCGGGAGGACTGGCTGTGGATCATCCTGGCCTACAACGCCTGTGCCTTTGCCATGCAGCTGCCCCTGGGGGTCCTGGCGGACCGGTGGGGGCGCAGCTGGCGGACGGCTGCCCTGGGGGCGGTTCTGGTGGCGGCGGGGTGGCTGTGCCGTCCCGTACCCCTTCTGGCCTGCTTTGTGGCGGGCATCGGCAACGCTCTGTTTCATCTGGGCGGCGGACGGGAGGTCCTGCTCCTCAGCGGCGCCAGGGCGGGGCCCTCCGGGGTGTTTGTGGCCTCCGGGGCCTTCGGTGTGTGGCTGGGGGTCTGGTGCGCCCGGGGGGACCGCGCGGAAGCCCTCCTTCCCGTTCTGGGCATGGTGCTGGCCGCCTTTGCCATGGACCGGCTGGGCCGACGACCGGAGGAGGCCGCCCGGACCTGGGAACCTGCCGGGCTCAAGGGTCCGCTGCTGCTGGGAGCGGCCTGCCTCACCCTGACCGTCGTGCTCCGCTCCTGGGTGGGCACCCAGATGGCCTTCCCCTGGAAGACCGGCCTCTGGGGGCTTATCGTGGTGCTGTGCGTGGTGGCGGGCAAGGCGGCGGGCGGTCTTTTGGGAGACCGCTTCGGCTGGGTCCGGACGGGACTTGCGACTCTGCTGCTGGCGGCGGTCTGCTTCCTGCCCTCCTTCCGGGTGACAGGGGCGGGGCTGGCGGCCGTGGTGCTGTTCAACACCACCATGTCCATCACCCTGGCGGCCCTGGCCCGGCAGATGGGTCCGGACCGCTGCGGCATGGCCTTCGGCCTGACTACCTTCGCTCTGTTCCTGGGGCTCATCCCCAACCTGCTCTCCTGGCCGGACGTTGGGGCCAGTCCCGGGGGGCTGTGCCTCAGCGCCCTGATCTCCGCGGCGCTGCTGTCCGCCGGTCTGCGGTTCTCCCTGGGCGGGAAAGGGGAGCGGCCATGATCCCCATCCTCCTCCGCTCTCTGGCCCTGACCCTGGGGACGGAGCTTCCCCTGGCGGCGGCGCTGGGCCTCCGCAGCCGGGAGACCCTTCGGGTGGCGGCCCTGATGAACGTGGCCACCAATCCCCCGGCGGTGTTCTGCATCACCCTGGCCCGAAAATTCTGGCCCCCGGGCCCGGCTCTGGCGGTCTTTCTGGCCCTGGAGGTCCTGGTCTGGCTGGCGGAGGCCGGTCTGCTCCGGGTGGGGGCTGATTATGTATGGAAACGGGCCCTGGGGTACTCCCTGGCCCTGAACAGCGCGTCCTGCGCCCTGGGAATCCTGCTCTCGAAGCTGTAACCATAGATAAAGGAGGTCTTCCCCATGAAGCTGAACAAACTGGTCCTCTGCCTGGCCCTGGCGGTCCTGGCTTGCGGGTCGGCGGTCACCGCCCTGGCGGACGCGGCGGTGGAGGAGTATTGGAACTACGCCTACGCCGTGGACCGCACGGTCTATCCCGACACCTCGGACGGCCTGGGGCTGTATATGCGCTACGGGCCCGGCACCAGCTACGGCAAGGTCAACAGCCGGACCATCCCCAACGGCACTCCGGTCCACATCACCCGGGAGTGCACCGCCGAGAACGGTTGGAAGTGGGGCTACGGCAGCTACACCTTCCCCGGCAACAGCTACACGGACACCGGCTGGATCTGCCTGGTGGAGACCACCTCCAGCGCCCCGGCTCAGAGCCAGCCCTCGGGCAGCGCCGCCACCCAGCCCAGGGCGGTGGACCGGGTGCTCTACATCCAGACCAGGGACGGCCTGGGCCTGTATATGCGCACCGGACCCGGCACGGAATACAGCAAGGTCAACAGCCGGACCGTCCCCAACGGCACTGCCATCCACATTACCCAGGAGGTCACGGCGGCCAACGGCTGGAACTGGGGCTGGTGCAGCTATCAGTTCCCCGGCCGGAATTCGGCGGACAGCGGCTGGTGCTGCCTGGTGGAGACCACCACCGCGGCGCCCACGGCGCAGACCCCGGTGCAGCAGGAGGAACCCCCGGCACAGACTGAGCCCGCCCAGGAGATCCCCGCAGCGGAACCGGCTCCCGGGGAGGAGCCTGCCTCCGCCCAGGAGGAGCCGACAGAAGAACCGGCGGAGCCCGAAGTGCAGCCGGAGGAGCCCGCCCCTGCCCCCGCCGGGACCTACAGCAGCATGGCCCTGGTGATCATCGGGGTGGTGGTGGGCGTGGCGGCCGCGGCGGCGGTGCTGGCCATTTTCAATCGGCGGAGATAATTTTTTTCAAATCCCGGGAACTTTTCCCGCCGATCTCCGTCAAACCATGTACAGACCCAACGCCGGGCGGTCCGGCGGGGAGAGAACGATCAAACAGGAGGGATCATGATGAAACGCATCCTATCCGCACTTTTGGTCCTGGCGCTGGCCCTTGCCCTGGCCCCCATGGCCCGGGCGGCGGAGGTCCGGCCCAGCACCCAGCACTTCACCCTGGACGGCAAGACCGTCTCCTGCACGGCCTACAACATCGACGGCTATAACTACGTCATGCTTCGGGGCCTGGCGGAGATTCTGAACGGCACGGACCGTCAGTTTTCCGTGACCTGGGAGGAGAAGACCCGCACCGTGAAGCTGGACACCGGCAGGGCCTACACCCCGGACAGCGGGGCGGTGAACGGCCCCATCATCCAGTTGGACAAGCAGGGCCGGGTGACCAATGCCGTTCAGAGCAGTCAGACGCTGGTCATCGACGGGAAAACCGTCACCGGTATCAGCGCCTACAACATCGGCGGCAACAATTACTTCAAGCTGGCCGACCTGCAAAAGTACCTGGGCTACGGGCTGGACTATAACAGCAGCACCCGCACCGTGGTCATCTCCACCGCCGGCCCGGCGGAGAATCCCCTGACCCTCACCGCGGCGGCGAACTACGCTGCCATCCGCGCCAGCCTCACCGAGGCCCGGAAGAACGGCACCCGGGGCGGCGGCGGCTCCAACGGTATCGCAGTGGAGGAGGACGCGGTGGAGACGGAGGAGGCCGCGGCGGAAGCCCCCATGGCGGACGGCACCGCCCCGGAGCCCACCTCCGCGGAAGAGGCGGAGTACTCCGGTACCAACGTCCAGGTGGAAGGGATCGACGAGGGCGACGTGGTCAAGACCGACGGGACCTACCTTTATATCCTCCGGGGCGGCAATCTCATCCTGGCCAGGGCCGACGGGAAGGCCACCAAGGTCCTCTCCACCACGGCGGTGGGCCTGTCCCACGAGGGGAAGCTGAGCTGGCGGGACAAGGAACCCACCGAGCTCTATGTCTCCGAAGGCCGGGTGGCGGTGCTCTCCTCCTGCTATGAGAGCGGCAGGGACAGCACGGGACAGTGGCAGAGCCGGGAGTATACCGCCGTGGACGTGTTCGACGTCTCCGACCCCGCTCATCCCAAGGCCCTGGCCGATCTGGGCCAGGACGGCTGGCACATGGGCTCCCGGCTCAAGGACGGGACCCTGTATCTGGTGACCAACTACTATATCTACAGCTACGACGAGAAGACCCCGGAGACCTATGTGCCCCGGCTCTACGAGGATGACGAGGCCGTCCCGCTGGCCGCCGGGGATGTGTGGCTGTGCCCGGAGGCCTCCTCCACCCGCTATGTGGTGGTGACGGCCTACGACCTGGCCTCCGGCGAGACCGTGGCCGCCAAGTCCGTCTTGGGCGGCGGCAACACCCTGTATATGAGCCGTGACAGCATCTATGTGGCGGATTCCCACTACAAGGAGACCACCGGCGCACCCCGGACCCACACCGTATACACCGTGGTGGACCACAGTTACCAGATGGTCACGGACCTGGTCCGCTTCGACATCGCCGCCGGCCTGGCGGTGGCGGCCAACGGCACCGTGCCCGGCGGACTGGACGACCAGTTCAGCATGGACGAGTACAACGGCCATCTGCGGCTGGTGACCACCGCCAGCGGGTACAGCTACACCGTCTACACCGACGAGGAGATGGGCTTTACCAACTACAAGCACAGCGAGGAACGGAAGGAGACCAACGGCCTGTATATCCTGGACAGCAGCCTGGCCATCACAGGCAAGGTGGAGGACCTGGCCCCCGGCGAGCGGATCTACTCCGCCCGGTTTGACGGGGACATCGCCTACTTCTGCACCTTCCGCAACGTGGACCCCCTGTTTGCCGTGGACGTGTCCGTGCCCACCGCCCCGGTGGTCCTCAGCGCCCTGAAGATCAGCGGCTTTTCCGACTACCTCCACCCCTGGGCAGACGGCCTGCTCTTCGGCGCGGGCTATGAGGCCGATGAGGACACCGGCTGGACCGAGGGCATCAAGCTGGTGATGTTCGACACCACCGATAAGGCCAACGTCACCGTCAAGGCCACCAAGGTCACCGATCTGGACTGGAGCGAGGCCATGGGCAATCACCACGCCTTCCTGATCAGCCGGGAGAAGAACCTCATCGCCTTCCCGGCGGAGGACCAGTACGTCATCTTCGGCTATGACGAGGCCAAGGGCTTCTTCCGCCAGGCCGCCGTGGACCTGGACGGCTGGGGGTGGAACGCCCGGGGCCTGTATATCGGGGACACCATCTATGTGGTGGGCCTGGACGCCATTTACGTCGTTGACATGAACGGCTTTGATCAGATCGCCAAGGTGGCGCTGCCGACGGATTGAGCCGAACTTTGACCAAAGGAGAAAAGGACCATCCCCGGGGGTGGTCCTTTTTCTATGCCGGGGCGGTTGCAATTCCTTCCCGGCTTTGGTAAAGTGGAGGGCAGCGAGACAGAAAAAACAACGAAACGAGAGGAAGAGAACGATGGACTACCAAGCCCTCTACCAAAGCAAGCTGACCACCCCGGAGGAGGCGGTGAAGGCCGTGAGATCCGGGGATTGGGTGGACTACACCTGGGGCCCCGTCCACCCCGTGGCCCTGGACCGGGCCCTGGCTGCCCGGAAGAACGAGCTGGAGGATGTGAAGGTCCGGGGGGGCACCACCCTCTGGATGCCCGCTATCTGCGAGGACGAGGACGCCGGAGACCACTTCGCCTGGCACTCCTGGCACTGCTCCGGGGTGGACCGGAAGATCATGGCCAAGGGGATGGGCTGGTTCATGCCCATGCGGTATTCCGAGCTGCCCCGATTCTACCGGGAGAACCTGGACCCGGTGGACGTGGTGATGATGCAGGTGCCCCCCATGGACGAGCACGGGAACTTCTCCTTCTCCGTGGCGGCCTCCCACCTCTACGATATGTGCGCCCGGGCCAAGTGCGTCATCTTTGAGGTGAACAAAAACCTCCCCGTGGTCCGGGGTCTGTGCAAGACCGAGTGGAACATCAAAGACGTGACCTGGGTGGTGGAGGGGGAGAACCCCCACATGGCCCAGCTGGCCTCCGCGCCTCCCACGGAGGTGGACCACAAGGTGGCAAACCTCATCGTCTCGGAGATCCCCCACGGGGCCTGCCTCCAGCTGGGCATCGGCGGCATGCCCAACACCGTGGGGGCCCTCATCGCCGACTCCGACCTGAAGGACCTGGGGGTCCACACGGAGATGTACGTGGACGCCTTCGTGGACATCGCCCGGGCGGGGAAGATCACCGGGGCCCGGAAGAACCTGGACCGGGGCCGTCAGGTCTTCGCCTTCGGCATCGGCACCGACAAGCTCTACGACTATGTGAACGAAAACCCGGAGCTCATGTCCGCCCCGGTGGACTACACCAACGACGTCCGGGTCATCGCCCAGCTGGACAACTTCATCTCCATCAACAACATCGTGGACCTGGACCTGTTCGGCCAGCTCAACGCCGAGTCCGCCGGCACCCGGCACATCTCCGGCACCGGGGGACAGCTGGACTTCGTCATGGGGGCCTACGCTTCCAATGGCGGCAAGTCCTTCATCTGCCTGTCCTCCACGGTGAAGGGGAAGGACGGGCAGGTCCGATCCCGCATCGTCCCCACCCTGGCCGACGGCTCCATCTGCACCGATCCCCGGTCCTGCGTCCAGTACCTGGTGACGGAGTACGGCATGGTGAATCTGAAGGGCATGAACACCTGGCAGCGGGCGGAGAAGATCATCTCCATCGCCCACCCCATGTTCCGGGAGGAGCTGATCCGCGAGGCGGAACACATGGGCATCTGGAGAAGATCTCACCGGAGGTAAGGAACGAAAAGAAAGGAAGTGCGCCATGGACAGGGAGACAAAACGGACCCGGGACCTGCTGTTTGACGCCGTGCTGGAGCTGCTGACCAGGCGGTCCTTCGACGACATCTGTGTCACCGACATCTGCGGGCGGGCCAACGTCCACCGCTCTACCTTTTATAAATACTATGTGGACAAGTATGAGCTGTTGGAGGTCCACTTCCGGGCGCTGATCGCTCAGGTGTTCCGGGGGGAGGACCCGCTGGCCCGGTTTCTGGCCCATGTTCAGGAGACCACCCATCTGTACAAGCCCCTGCTTCTGGATCCCAAGAACAGCGAGGCGGAGGGGATCTTCCGGCAGCAGCTGGCCCGGAGTCTGGCGGAGAAGGGGGACACGGAGATCGCCGCCCAATACCGGGCGGGGGGATTGCTCTCTGCCGCGGCCTGGTGGCTCCGGATCGAAAACCGGGACGTGCCCGCCGGCCGGCTCCTGGAGGAACTGCGTCCCCTCTTCCCCTGAAAACGGCGACAGAATCGAAAAGCTGTTCCTTGCTTTTGGCAGGATCGTTCCGCTATACTGGACCCAGAACAAACGATTTGCGCAGATCGTATCTCTCAACGCCCAAGGAGGAACGATCCCTATGTTTGAGCACTATGAAAACTACGACCGGTATGTCCCGGACGTGATGCTGAAAAAGCACAAGAAGCACGAGGAGTATTTAAACGACAAGTACGCGGGTATGTCCCACGAGGAGATCTACAGGAGCAAGCTGGGCACCGTGGAGGACGCCATCGGCATCATCGAGAGCGGCGACTGCATCGTCTGGTCCATCCACGGCTCCGAGCCCCGTCTCTTCCTGCGGAACCTCCACCGGATCGCCCACCGCATCGACCCGAAAAACCCCGTGGAGCTCTGGTCCTGCGTGGACCGCTGGGGCCCCGAGTATGAGATCCACAGCAACCCGGACTACAAGGATAAGTTCCATCATCAGACCTTCTTCTATGACGGCAACTTCCGGAAGATCCACCCCTCGGGGATGTCCACCTACTTTCCGGTGAACCTCCACAACTACGGCCAGGAGCTCCACCGCTGCAAGCGGCCCAACGTGGTGGTGGTGGTGGTGTCCGCCATGGACGAGCACGGCTACTGCTGCGTCTCCTGCGATCTCCAGTGGGAGATGGAGTCCTTTTACTCCGCCGACAAGATCATCTTCGAGGTCAACCCCAAGATCCCCCACCTGTCCGGGGACTGCGCCGTCCCCGTGGCCATGGCCGACGTGATCATCGAGTCCGACCTGTCCCTGTACGAGCTCCAGGATCCTCCCATCGGGGAGGCGGAGAAGGCGGTGGCCGGGTACGCCGCGGAGATGGTCCACGACGGCGACTGCATCCAGCTGGGCTTCGGCGGCATCCCCAACGCCATCGGCTTCGAGCTGATGAACCGCCACGACCTGGGCATCCACACCGAGCAGATCGGCGCCTCCATGGCCCGGATGATCCAGCGGGGCGTGGTGACCAACCGGTACAAGAACCTGGACCGGGGCTGGTCCGTGGGCACCTTCATCATCGCCGATAACTTCACCTATGAATATCTGAACAACCACCCCCGGGTCATGATGCGCCGGGGCCGTTACACCAACGACCCCATGGTCATCGCCCAGCAGGACAACATGGTGTCCATCAACGCTGCCCTGCAGATCGACCTCACCGGTCAGGTGGCGGCGGAGGCCATCGCCCACGTCCAGTGGTCGGGCACCGGCGGGGCTACGGACTACGCCTACGGGGCCTACCACTCCAAGGGCGGCCGGGCCATGCTGTGCCAGATCTCCACGGCCAAGAAGGGCACGGTCTCCCGCATCGCCCCCATCCTGGACCCCGGCTCAATCGTGTCGGTGTCCCGGAACCTGACGGACATGGTCATCACCGAGTACGGCGTGGCCAAGCTCCGTGCCCGGACGGTCCAGCAGCGGGTGGAGAACCTCATCGCCGTGGCCCACCCCGACTTCCGGGCAGAGCTGCGGAAGGAAGCCAACAAGTATATGTACTTCTGATTGGGAGAAACAGATGGGAGGCGGAGGCATGAAGCTGGAAGGGCTGCTGGAGGAGACGGTCGCACTGAACCGGAGAATCAAGGACCTGCTGGTCCGGTCCGGCTTTTACGAGACTTACGGCCTGGACGCCGTGGAGTACGACAGAGCCGACATGGACCATCTGTACGCCATGGAGCATCTGGAGCGGTTTCTGGAAAAGCTGAAGAACGCCGCCGTGGAGCTGGATCACGTCACCGGGCCGGTGCTGTACGAGGGGACCCTTCACCGGACCCCCTCCGGCCGGTACGGCATCGGGGACTACGACCTCTCCGCCGGGGCCCATCTGGAATACATCTGCCGGGATGGCCGTCACGGTGGAGCGCCCTACTGGAAGGAGTCTCAGGTCCAGCGGTCCGGGGAGGACTACTGCCTGACCGCCCAGAAGGACCTTCCCCTGGAGGGTCTGTACGTCCGGATCAAGGGACAGGCCCCGCCGTCAGATCCCGAAGAAAAGTAGGAGAAAACAAAGCGCTGTCCCCACGGAGCGAAGACCGCTTCGTGGGGACAGCTCTGTTTTTCTGTTGGGTTTGCTGTTTATTTCTCCCGCCAGCCCTGCTGGAACAGGGGGGTGGAGAAGTACCGCTCGCCGGTGTCGGGGAGGATAGTGACCACCGTTTTGCCCTTGCCCAGCTTTTTGGCCATTTTCATGGCGGTGCACACGTTGGTGCCGCTGGAGATGCCGCAGAGGATGCCCTCCTGCTTGGCCAGGGCCTGGGTGGTGGAGATGGCCTCCTCGTCGGTGACGATGTTGATGTCGTTGTATAGCTGGGTGTCCAGGATGTCCGGGATGAGCCCGTCCCCGATGCCCATCTGCATGTGGCTGCCGATGTTCCCCCCGGAGAGGATGGCGGCGTGCTCCGGCTCGGCGCAGCAGATCCACAGGTTGGGAAAGCGCATCTTCAGCACCGCCCCGATGCCTGTCAGGGTGCCGCCGGTGCCCACCCCGGAGCAGAAGCCGTGGATGGGGCTGTCCACCTGCTCGATGATCTCCAGAGCGGTGCCCCGGATGTGGGCCTGGAGGTTTTCCGGGTTGGTGAACTGGTTGGGCACAAAGACCCGGGGGTCGGCCTCGGCCATCTCCCGGGCGGTCTGGATGCACTCGTCAATGGCCTTGCCGATGTCCCCGTCGTCGTGGATGAGCCGCAGCTCCGCCCCGTACTGGGTGATGAGCAGCCGCCGCTCGGCGCTGACGGAGTCGGGCATGATGATGATGACCTTGTAGCCCTTCACCGCCCCCACCAGAGCCAGGCCGATGCCTTGGTTGCCGCTGGTGGGCTCTACAATGATGGAGTCGGGGTGGAGCAGACCCTGGGCCTCGGCGGCCTGGATCATTCGGTAAGCGGTGCGGGTCTTGATGGAACCGCCCACGTTGAGACCCTCGAATTTTGCCAGGATGCGGGCGTCCTCCGGGCCGGTCATGGTGGATAAATGGATCAGGGGCGTGTTCCCCAGTGCGTCCAGAATGTTTCGGTAAACCATACGTACAACGTTCCTTTTTGTTCAAGTCTTTCCAATTATACGGGTTTCAGGAGGAAAGTGCAATCCCTTTCGGAGAAAAAATCTGTCCGGGGGGGACGGCGTGACGGCGGCCCGCTGCTCCTGCCCCGGAGAGCGTCCGCTCCACAGGGCAGGGGTGACAGTTTGAAATCTTTTCCCTCTTGGGGCGGGGAAAGGGATCGGGCGGCAGCGCTTCCGGCAAGGCGGACGGGGAGATACGCTGGGATGCAGGATTTCCACCGGAGAAATTCTGTTTGCGGGGCAATCCTGCAAAAACAGTTGTTAGCATAGGGTAATTCTGATTTTTGCAGGAATTGGACTTGCAAAAATGCACGAAGCGTACTATAATTCTTCTGTCTAGTGTTGTGCGATGCGGCGGAAAAAATGACGGTCCCGGGGAAAAGAATGCAAAGGAAACAATTTGTGACCGTCGATCCGCCCCACCGCGTAAAGGAGTGAAAAGAATGACCGAATTCAAGTCAGGCGTTGATCTCACCCTGATGGAGGGCGTCCTGCGCCAGTATCAGGAGGACTCCACCAGCCTGATCATGATCCTGCAGCGGGCCCAGGCCATTTACGGATACCTTCCCCAGGAGGTCATCTATCATGTCGCGGAGCGCACCGGAAACAGCCCGGCCAAGGTGCTGGGCGTGGCTACCTTCTACAGCTATTTCCGGCTCTCTCCCATGGGCACCTACCAGATCATGCTCTGTCAGGGTACCGCCTGCCATGTCAACGGCGCCGAGCGCATCCGCACCGCCATCACCCAGGAACTGGGCATCCTCAACGGCGAGACCACCGAGGACGGGATGTTTACCCTGAACGAAGTGGCCTGTCTGGGCTGCTGCTCCCTGGCTCCCGTGATGATGATCAACGGCGATACCTACGGCAAGCTCACCCCCGAGTCCACCATCAAGATCCTCCGGGAGCTGAAAAAGAGAGAGGAAGGCGGCGGATACCGTATCCTGGTGGGCCAGGGCAGCTGCGGCGTCTCCGCGGGCGCTGCCCGGGTGGCCAAGGTCCTCTCGGGCCACATGACCGCCACGGACAGCTTCACTGTGGAGAAGACCGGCTGTATCGGCATGTGCTACCTGGAGCCCATCGTGGACATCTACGACGGAGACAAGCTCCTCCACCGGCTGGTCCATGTCAACGAGGTGGATGCCCGGGCCATCGTGGAGGCCGTCCGGAAGAAGGACTTCTCCAAGCTGGAGCCCCTGTTCATCAGCGATGATGACGCCCGCTTCCTGAAGAAGCAGAAGCGGGTGGCCCTGCGGCACTGCGGCATCATCGACCCCACCAGCATCGACGATTACATCCGCCACGACGGCTACCAGGCTCTGGACAAGGCCCTCCACATGACCCCCGAGGAGGTCATCGAGGAGATCAAGGTTTCGGGCCTTGCCGGCCGCGGCGGCGCGGGCTTCCCCACCTGGTTTAAGTGGAACGCCGCCCGTCAGGCCCCCGGCGAGAACAAGCACCTGATCTGCAACGCCGACGAGGGCGATCCCGGCGCGTTCATGGACCGTGCCGTCATCGAGTCCGACCCCCACAGCCTCATCGAGGGCATGCTCATCGGCGCTTACGCCATCGGGGCCAAGGACATGTTCGTGTACATCCGGGCGGAGTATCCCCTGGCCGTGGAGCACCTGGGCAAGGCCATTGAAGAGGCCCGGGCCAGAGGCCTGCTGGGCGAGAATATCCTGGGCACCGGCTTTAGCTGCGACCTGGAGATCAAGACCGGCGCCGGCGCCTTCGTCTGCGGCGAGGAGACTGCCCTCATCGAGTCCATGGAGGGCAAGCGGGGCATGCCTCGCCTGAAGCCTCCCTTCCCGGCCAACAGCGGCTACCTCAACGAGCCGTCCAATATCAACAACGTGGAGACCTTCGCCAATGTGGCCTGGATCATCAAGAACGGCGGCGCGGCCTTCTCCGCCATGGGTACCGAGAACTCCAAGGGCACCAAGGTCTTTGCTCTGACGGGCAAGGTCCAGCGGGGCGGCCTAGTGGAGGTCCCCATGGGCAACACCCTGAAGGACGTCATCTTCGACATCGCCGGCGGCATCAAGGACGGCCACCAGTACAAGGCGGTCCAGATGGGCGGCCCCTCCGGCGGCTGTATCCCCGCCAGCCTGGCCGACACCCTCATCGACTATAAGGCCCTGTCCGCCACGGGGGCCATCATGGGCTCCGGCGGCATGGTGGTCATGGACGACACCACCTGTATGGTGAACATCGCCCGGTTCTTCCTGGACTTCACCGCTAAGGAATCCTGCGGCAAGTGCGTCCCCTGCCGCATCGGCACCAACCGGATGCTGGAGATTTTGAACCGCATCTGCGAGGGCCAGGGCAAGGAAGGGGACATCGAGCTGCTGGAGGAGCTGTGCATCGGCATCAAGGACGGCGCCCTCTGCGGCCTGGGCCAGACGGCCCCCAATCCCGTCCTCACCACCATCCGGTACTTCCGGGACGAGTACGAGGCCCACATCCGGGACAAGAAATGTCCCGCCTGCGAGTGCGCCGCCCTGCTGACCATCTCCATCGACGCGGAGAAGTGCAAGGGCTGTACCGTCTGCGCCAAGAAATGTCCCGTGGAGTGTATCTCCGGGGCCCGGAAGGAAGCTCATGTCATTGACCAGTCCAAGTGCATCAAGTGCAAGCAGTGCATCAGCTCCTGTAAGTTCGACGCGATTCTGGTACAATAAGAAAGGAGGGTGCTGACATGAAAAACAGGATCAAAGTGACCATCAACGGTCAGGTCTGCACCGGCACCTCCGGCCAGACTGTGTTGGATATCGCCGAGAAGAACGGCATCCAGATTCCCAATCTCTGCCATAACAATGAACTCAAGCACTACGGCGGGTGCAGCCTCTGCGTGGTGGAGGCCGACGGAATGCCTAAGCTCCTCCGGGCCTGCTCCACCGTGGCTGCCGACGGCGCGGTGTATCACACCGAGTCCGAGCGGGTGGTCCGCACGAGAAAGATCAGCATGGAGCTGCTCATGAGCGACCACGACGGCGACTGCCGGGGCCCCTGCGTGGTGCGCTGTCCCGGCGGCATCAATGCCCAGGGCTACGTTCAGGCCATCGCCCATGGGGACGACAAGGAGGCCATCCGCATCCTGAAGGAGCGCCTGCCCATGCCCGCCTCCATCGGCCGGGTCTGCCCCCACCCCTGTGAGGAGAGCTGCCGCCGGGGCATGGTGGAGGAGCCCATCTCCATCTGCTACCTGAAGGCCTTTGCCGCCGATCGGGTCATCGAAAAGGGCGGCTACCTGCCCGCCAAGGCCGCCACCTCCGGCAAGCGGGTGGGCGTCGTGGGCGGCGGCCCCGGCGGCCTCACCGCGGCCTTCTACCTGTCCCTCCAGGGCCACCGGGTCACCGTGGTGGACGCCATGCCCAAGATGGGCGGCATGCTGCGGTACGGCATCCCCGAATACCGCCTGCCCAAGGCCGTCCTGGACGCGGAGATCGATGAGATCGCCTCCCTGGGCGTGGAGATGAAGAACAACTACCGCATCGGCGAGACCGAGAGCTTTGATGACTTCCGGGCCCGCTACGACGCCGTGGTCCTGGCCATCGGCGCCTGGGAGAGCATGCCCATCGGTTGCAAGGGCGAGGAGCTGCCCGGGGTCATGGGCGGCATCGACTTCCTCCAGCGGGTGGCCCAGGGCGAGCGCCCGGACATCGGCGACAAGGTGGTCATCGTGGGCGGCGGCAACACCGCCATGGACGCCTGCCGCACGGCGGTCCGTCTGGGGGCCAAGGAGGTCTACGTGGCCTACCGCCGCACCGAGAAGGAGATGCCCGCCGAGCAGCTGGAGATCGACGAGGCCCGGGAAGAGGGCGTCATTTACAAGTTCCTCACCGCCCCTGAGGAGATCATTGCCGGTCCCGACGGAAAGGCCGCTGAGATGAAGCTGGCCATCATGGAGCTGGGCGAGCCCGACGAATCGGGACGCCGCCGTCCCGTGCCTACGGGCAAGTTTGAGACCATCCCTGTTTCCTGCGTCATCGCCGCCATCGGCCAGAAGGCCAGCATGAAAGGCTTCGACGACATCGACCGGAACCGGAAGGGTATCATCTCCGCCGACATCGGCACCTTCCGCACCTCCATGGAGGGCGTGTTTGCCGTAGGCGACGCCACCAACAACGGCGCCTCCATCGCCATCGAGGCCATCGGCGAGGCCCGCCGCTGCGCCCAGGTACTCAACCTGTATCTGGAGGGCTTGGACGTGCCTTACCGGCCCACCTTCCGCTCCGTGAAGGAGGTCAGCCCCGAGGACTTTAAGGACTACATCAAGATCCCCCGGGCCAAGATGCCCACCCGCCCCGCCAGCGAGCGCAAGCACGACTTCGGCCAGGTGGCTCTGGGCTTCAGCGAGGCCACGGCTCGGGCGGAAGCCTCCCGGTGCCTGGACTGCGGCTGTCATGATTATGATGACTGCAAGCTCATCAAATGCGCCAATCTCTATGAGATTCACCCCGAGCGCATCAAGGGCAGAGTCCACCCCAGCTTCAAGGAGAAGCGTCTGCTGGCCATTGAGCGGGACCAGGGCAAGTGCATCCTGTGCGGTCAGTGTGTGCGCATCTGCGACGAGAAGGTGGGCAAGAGCCTGCTGGGCATGATCGGCCGTGGCTTCGACACGGTGATCCGGCCCGAGTTCCTCCAGAGCGACGCGGTGCAGGACTGCGTGGACTGCCTGGAGTGCGCCAACGCCTGTCCCACCGGCGCCCTGAAGATTTTAGAGAACGAACTGGCGGACAACGCGTAACAGACGATTTGCCGCTGAAACAGAAAACACAACAAAGGCCCGTTCCCCGGTCTGGGAGCGGGCCTTTTTGCGGCGGATTTCTTAAAAGTTTATTAAAAATGAGCGGGTGAATTGACAAATCACAGTCTGCCACTTATACTTCCAACAGGTAAAAATGAAAGGAGCGATTCCTATGAAGAAAACCATTCTTGCCCTCTCCCTGGTCCTGGCTCTGGCCCTGGCTCTGGCGGCCTGCGGCGGAGCCAAGGGGACCATGACCTCCGAGCCTCTGGAGGAGACCGACGGTGTGAGGGTCATCATGGAGAACGCGGGTGACGACACCGGGGTCAGCGGCGACCTGACCATGGAGGAGGGCCAGGTCCTGATCTGCAGCCCCGACATGGAGCAGGGCAGCGTGGAGGTCAAGATCTTCGAGATAGAGCGGGAGCCCACCGCCGACGACATGGGCATCGGTGAGGAGCCTGTTCTGGAGCTCTTCTTGGATGGCCGCGTGCTGTCCGACTACGAGCTGCAGCCCGGCGATTACATGATGTTCATCACCGCCAAGGACAATCCCACCGGCACCCTGCTGATCTTCCCCGAAAGCGCGGAGGAGCTGCAGGCCCAGAACGAGTCCCTGGCCGAGGCCATGGACCAGGCGGGCGTGGAGATGCCCGAGGAAGCGGAATCCTGAACAGGCGAAAACGAAAAGCACAGAGACCGGACGGTTTCAGGTCATAAGGAAGTAATTTCTTATGTAGGGAACGGTGTAATCTTCGTCATGGAGATTACACCGCTTTTCTATTTTCATGCGCCGATGCCGTTCTCCTGGATCTCAGCAATCAACGAGGACAGGTCCTCTTCGGTGGGCAGGTCGATCATCCCCACGGCAGTGAAATAAATATCGACCTTGACCCGGACATGACCGCTGGAACGGTCGCTGTTGTGGATCTCGATACGCCGGATCAGGGTGTTGACCAACTCCGGCGTCAGTTCACGAATTTCGGTGAACTCCCGGAGTCCTCTCAGAAGCATACGCAGGTCCACCCGCTCCTTCTCCATTTCGTGGAGGCGGCGTTCGTTTTCGGCTACGGAAACCATCAGGTCATGCTGTTCCTTTTCATAGCCGGCAGACATGCGCTCATATCGATCGTCTGAAGGGATTCTTCGGCACGGGATGATTCGACTTTCTTCCAATCGAATGAAAGTAGGTGCACGGAGTTAAAACCTTTTCATCCTCCAGATACCGAGCGATCTGAGAAGGCCCCTTGCCGCCGATACTCAGAGAAAATATCCTTCTTACGATCTCTGCCGCTGGCTCGTCGATCAGCCATTTTTCCTGATCTTCCGGGTCACGCTTATATCCAAACGGAACATTGAAATTGGTCCTCTGTCCGTTGGCTGCTTTCATGGCCCAGACGGCCCGAACCTTCTTGCTGGTTTATGATGCGTATCATTCATTGAAAATGTTGTGAAAGGGCATCATCTCTGTACCTGTGCCCTCCAAGGTATCGATATTCTCCTGGATGGCAATGAACTTCACG
>Ga0079305_1000653_pt1 | contig 66363 bp, 47 predicted proteins | sample LMS_cellobiose_e_FD_79183 | JGI IMG/M metagenome (GOLD analysis project Ga0079305, IMG submission 79183) | Rumen-fistulated moose microbial communities from Alaska, USA - LMS_cellobiose_enrichment | ecosystem: Host-associated > Mammals > Digestive system > Stomach > Rumen fluid ...
CGCGATCTTCACCCGTAACGGCAATCTCTATCTGGCGGGCAACATGCCGCGCGCCGCGCTGTACGCGGTCTATACGTTCCTGCAGGACCAGCTCGGCTGCCGCTGGTTCTGGGACGGTCCCACCGGCGAATACATCACGCCGCTCAAGGAATACACCCTGCCGGAACTGGCGATCCATTATGCGCCCCCGTTCCGGTTCCGCGTGATGTCTCCCTGCGGGATGCACCGGCATGTCCCCACCGAAATCTGGATGGCGCGTTCCCGCGTCAACGGCGATTCCGGTTCCCTGCCGATCCGCGATCTGGCCGGAGCGGTCCGCCGCGGCGGCAGCCATACGGTCTGTGTCAGTAAAAAGGAATTCGCCAATCATCCGGACTGGTTCAGTCTGATCGACGGCAAGCGGCGGGTCGAAGGGTATGCCGGCTGCTGGTCGAATCCGGAATATTTCCAGTATCTGGTGAAGAAACACGTGGACATCATCCGGAAGCGGAACATCGAGCTGCTCTGCGCGTTTCCGGCGGACATCATGCTGCGCTGTCAGTGTCCGGAATGCACGAAGAATCCGGACAAGTCCTCCCGCTGGTTCGAGTTTTACTACAAGCTGACGCAGGCGATCGGCAAAGAGTGTCCGGGGGTTGAATTCGCCGGGATCGCCTATCAGGAATACCGCGCCATCCCGTCCACACCGGTCAAAGGACTGATTTACGTGGATTACTGCCAGTACAACCGCTGTTACGTTCATAAGCTGGACGATCCGAACTGTCAGATCAATCAGCGGAGCATGAGCCAGTTCAAACTCTGGCAGACCAAAGCCCCGATGGCGGTTTACGGTTATGAGTTCGATGTTTTCAAGTCCGAAAAGCCGCTCTATTATCCGTTCTGGAACATGACTTCCGATGCCATGAAACATTTCCGCGACATGAAACTCGTGCGCGTCAAAACCGAGATGAGCGTCAACCAGCGCAAAGGCGTCACGCGCGAAAACATGACGCAGCAGGCGCGGCGCATCGGCAATTACATGTATGTGCAGCAGTTGTGGAATCCCGATGTGGACGTCCAGGCCGTGCTCAAGGATTTCTGCGACCATGTCTACGGCGCGGGCGGCCAGGCCATGTATGCCTATCACACCGCCATGGCCGATTCCTGGGACAGGATGAAACTGCATCTGACCTATTTCCACAACACCCCGGACGCGGCCGCGAAGGAACTGCTCAACCCGAAGCTGGTCAAGAATGCGAAAAAATGGTTCGCGGATGCCGCCAAAGCGATCGACGGCATGACGGACGAGGCCGCAAAGAAACGCGCGCAGGGAGAACTCGCCCTGGAAAAAATCTTCTTCGAACGCTGGCTGGCACTCTATGAAATGACCAGCAGCGAAGTTACGTTCTGCCTGACGAAAATCAAGTCCGAGGCCGATCTCGCCAAACTTCCGGTCCTTCCGATGCGGGGACAGGCGGACTCCGGCAACGATCCGAAAAAACAGCCGAAGCCGACCGAACTGCGGATGGGCTGGACCGCTCAGGGCCTTCGTATCCAGGTCGTCTGCATGGACCCCGACATGAAATCGGTCCGCCGCGGCGGTTCCGGTCCCAATGCCTCGATCTGGGGCTGTGACAACATCGAAATCTTCCTCGACACCGGCGACGGCATCCCGTTCTATCATTTCGCGCTCAGCGCCGGCGGCGGCCTCTACAGTGCCAGAGCGAACGATTCCAGCTGGCCGGCCGAGTGGCAGGGGACCGTGAAGGAGGGACCGGACCGCTGGACCGCCGACCTCTTCCTGCCGTTCAAACTGTTCGGCCAGAGGAAGATCAAAGACAGTGATTACTGGAAGATCATCGTGCTGCGGAACAGCAAACCCGCTACCAGCGGCTATCCCCAGGTGGCCTACCGCGACCTGACCAAAGGTTCGGTGATCGTCTTTTCGGAAAAGGCGCGGCTCAACCCCAACATCGTCTGGATCACCTCGCCGAAAGCCAAAACCGAACTGAAAAGTAAGGCGCAGTTGATCGCGCGGGGCTGGCAGATCGACTGGCGTCAGGGTGCGGCCGAGGGTGAAAAAGCCGATCTTTCCAAGGCGAATGTGATCTGGATACAGACATTCCAGAACAAATTCAGCAAGGATTTCTACCGGAAAAAAGTGATTCCCGCCGTCAAGAACGGCGCCATACTGATTTATCAGTGCTACAGTTGGATCGGCGATCTGCCGAAGATGTTTGACGATCCCTCGTTTGCCATCATCTGGAAAGAGGATGCTGCATCGCTTCGCCGTCCGACCTGGGTCGATCCCGTCCTCGACACCGTCCCCAACAAGCTGGTGCTGGCAAAAGCCACCACGCCGTCCTGCACCTATCTTCCGAAAGTGCCGGAAAAGTGGACCGTGCTGGCGAAACAGAACACCAAGAGCGGTCAGGAAAAACCGATCATCCTGGCCCGTCCTTACGGCAAAGGCATGATCGTCATCACCGGCGACCTGTACGGGAAACGCAATCTGTTCCTCGACAATATCGTGGAATATGCCAAAACGATCAAACGGAACGACGACTGATCGTTCTGCAAAAAAAGAAACGGAGAAGCGGTATGAATTGCCGCCTCCCCGTTTTTTCATCTGTCAGGTTCAGAAATCGATGATCTGTCCGTCGTAACAGACCTGAATCCCGTATGGATTGAAATGCGCTTCCAGTTCCGTATGGGTCGCCTTGCAGTTGTGCGAGAAATGGTTGATCCAGTATTGGGTGGAGCCGGTGACGCAGCCGATCTTTTCCAGCCGCTCCTTGGTCAGCAAGGTCCATTTGCCGCCCATGTGATTGTGTTCGATGTCGAGCAGCCCGCCGGTACAGTCGGTGATGACCAGATCGAACTTGAATTTCCGCTGTTCGAGATACTGCCAGGTTTCATCCAGGAAATATCCGGTGTCATTGGCGATCATGGCCCAGGAGGAGCCGTAACGGAAGATGAAGAACTGCGGGGCTTCGCCGGGAAGGCCGGTCATATGATGCGCACGGACCGGATGGATTTCCAGGTCTTCTTCCTCCAGCAGAATCGGCTGGAAAGGCTCGATGATCACCGGATTCAGCCGGAACTTTTTCCAGTCGCCGTTAAAAAGCCATTTGTTCCAGAAATACTTGTTGAGCTGCCGGATGACTCCGGGATTGCCGTAAATGTTCAGAATATTATTTTCATCGACCACGGAATAGCCGGGCCGCCGGTACGACAGCAAGTCCGGAACCCAGTGGTCTTCATGATTGTGCGAGATGAAGAGATGTTTGAGGTTTTCCGAATGAAGCCGGAACTTGTGTTCCTGCGCCAGGGTATCGGGTCCGAAGTCGATCCGGACGTGATCGTTGATCTTGTAGGCGGTGCGCATTCTGACGTCCTTGCCGCCGTTTTTCCACGCTTCCTGGCAGACTCGGCAACTGCAGCATATTGCCGGTATGCCTTCGGCCGCGGCGCTGCCGAGAATTTGGATTTGGGCCATGAGAAAACCTCCTCAAAATGAATTTGCCGATAATTGAAATCAGTTGCGGAACGCGTTGCCGTAAGGGTTCGTTTCCCAGCCTGCGGGTTCATTGAACGGACGGGGATTGACGCCGGCGCGTTCATAATCCGTACAGGCGCCGAGCAGAAACAGCAGAGCGGTCAACAACAAAACTCCTCCGATGCGATAATCCGCCGGAGGAGGGTTTGTTCGATGAGAAGTCTGTTCAGAACATGCCATAGCATTTCATTTCCAATGCCTGCAGCACCAGGACCGCGACAAGGGAAAGGAAGATCAGGATGGATGTCACAGTAAACAGCTTGGAGGAAAACATTTCCCGATCTCCTTAATTTTTGGCAGACTTCAGAGCTTGTTCGATATCTTCGGAGGTAAAGGAAACCAGATCGCCTTCACGATAGAGATTCGGGCGGCCGCCGACGATATTGCAGACGGAAGAATTTTCTTCGACTTTGATAACGCAAATCTTGCCGATGGGAAGCAGATCGCCATCGTCCATTCTGCGCTGCACGGTCATGATCTTGCCGGTCTTGAGCGGGAAATGCACCCGGTTTTCCTTGATGCCGTATTCCTGCACGAACGAGAAGTTTTTTCCGATATTGATCGTCACGAACCCGTAGTCCTTGTCCACATACTCGATGAAACCTTTGACGCGCTGGTAGCATTCGAATTCGTCCTGGGCGGTGAGCAGTTTCCCCTTCACCGGCTTGGTGCCGTCTTTGGTCAGGACGTTTTCCAGATCCTTGATTTTTTTGAGTTGCTGCTGCAGTTTAGTTGTATTGTTGGCGAGGGCCTTTTTTTGTCCGGCGATTTGAGCGGTCAGTTTTTGCGTAGTTTCCTTTTCCGCCGCGAGTTCTTTTTTGACCAGGTTCAGTTCCGTCTTTTTCTTCTCGGCGGCTTCCACAAACTTCTTCAGTTCGGCCTTGTACCCCGGGGTATTGAGTTTGGGAGCGGTAACGCCCAGTTTGCGCGCCGTGTTCGACAAACAATCCGCGTAGGCCTTCCGCTGTTCGAGCGATTCCTTGATTTTTGAAGTCCCTGTGCTGATTCTGCTGCTGTATTTCTGGGGATCGGCCAACTCCGACTGGGAGACATTGGCACCGAACAGACTGAATGTCTTGGCATAGGAATCAAACACATTGTTGCGGTGAGCGAGGAAGTTCCTGACGCCATTGAAGAATTTCTGCGTCTGATCTTTGTGGGCACTTTCATTTTTCAGCTGGGCGGCGTCGATGCCGGCGATCTTCATCTGGTCGGCCGCTTTCTTGATGTTGTCGGCCAGCACGTTGCGCTGTTCGACGATCTTGCCCGCATTGTTTTTCAGATTGGGCAGAACCACATCCAGCTGTTCGTAGTTGCTGTGCGTCAGCTTGTCTTTCGGCAGGTCCTTGGCCGCCGTGCCGGAGGGATTGTCCTTGTCCAGCACCTTGGCCGTTTCCACAATGGCATCCGCCATTTTTCCCCAGCCGTTGACCAGCTTCTCCCGTTTACTGAAAAGCAGATACGAAAACACCGCCGCGGCGATCGCGGTCAGCAGGATCAGAATATTGATGATCCGGTTCAGAATAGCCATAGCATAACTCCTGTCGACAAAATTCAATAATTATAATACTATACACTACATTCGTTTTTCCGGTTTTCAAATCAAAAAGTGAAAGAATCGGCAGTTTTTCCGCTTTTTTTCGAAAAAAAACACCTATTCGCCCCCTTTTGTTCTTTCAATCAGCAGAAATCGGGATGCCCCCAGTTCCCGAATCGCTTTCAAATGCCAGGCCGCGGGAAAAACTTTCAGCGGACTGCGGCTGTCCGGCAGTTCCCAGAGCAGCAGCGCGCCCGCGGCCCATTCCGTGAAATCCGGCTGATTCAGGATCGCATCCAGGAGCGCGGCGGATTCCGCATACGGCGGATCGGCAAAGATCAGATCGGGCGGGAACGCGGTTTTCGTCAGTTTGCGCAAACAGTCCGGCAAGGTGCCCGGGATTACCTGAAACAGTGTGTCCGGACAATATTTTCGAGCCCGGTTGAGATTGTCGCGCACCGCCGCCAGTGCCGCCGGCGCTTTTTCCACCAGCAGGACTTGTGACGCGCCCCGGCTGGCCGCCTCGATTCCGACCGCGCCGCTGCCCGCGAACAGATCGCAGAACCGTTTGCCCGAAAGATCGCCCAGCATGTCGAACAGAGCCCGGCGCGAACGCACCGACGTCGGTCGGACTTCCCGTCCCGCCGGAACTTTCAGACTCATCCCCTTTGCCGGTCCGCCCAGAATTTCCATATCGACACTCCGGGACCGCTTATTCCCATTCGATCGTGCCGGGCGGTTTCGAGGTGACGTCGTACACCATGCGGTTGACTCCGCTGACCTCGTTGACGATCCGGCTGGAGATTCGGCCCAGCAGGGAATAGGGCAGTTCCACCCAGTCGGCGGTCATGCCGTCGCGGCTTTCCACCGCACGCAGCGCGATCACGCTGTCATACGTGCGTTCATCGCCCATCACGCCCACCGTTTTTACCGGAATGAACACGGCAAAAGTCTGCCATATCTTGTAATACAGCCCCGCTTTCTTCATTTCTTCGACAATGATCTCGTCGGCATTGCGCAGAATTTCCAGATCGTGCGCGTTGACCGGACCTACGATCCGCACGGCCAGACCCGGACCCGGGAACGGCTGACGCATCACCATTTCCTCCGGCAGACCGAGTTTCCGGCCGACTTCGCGGACCTCGTCCTTGAACAGCCGGCTCAGCGGTTCCAGCAGTTTGAGATTCATTTTGGCCGGCAGACCGCCGACGTTGTGATGACTCTTGATCATCGCGCTCGGATTGCCGTCGATCGGCACGCTTTCGATCACGTCCGGATAAGTGGTGCCCTGCGCCAGAAACTTGACGTCACGAATTTCCGACGCCGCTTCGTCGAACACTTCGATGAATTCGTGTCCGATGATCTTGCGTTTCTTTTCCGGCTCGCGCACATCTGCCAGTTTGGTCAGGAAACGGTCGGTCGCGTCCACATATTTGAGCGGAATCCTGAAGACGCCGCCGAACAGTTCGCGCACCCGGTCGGCCTCGCCTTTACGAAGCAGTCCGTTGTTGACGAAAATACAGGTGAGCTTGTCGCCGATCGCCTTGTGAATCAGCGCTGCGGCGACCGAAGAATCCACACCGCCGCTGAGGCCGAGGATGACTTTCTGTCCCTGCGTTTTTTCCTGAATTTCCCTGACCGCGGTTTCGATGAACGAAGCCATGTTCCAGTTGCCCTCGCACCGGCAGATTTTCAAACAGAAATTGGACAGCATCAGCTGTCCCTTGACCGTATGCACCACCTCGGGATGGAACTGAATGCCGTAGATCGATTTTTCGACGTTCTGAATTCCGGCGAATTCCGTGTTGGCGGTCGAGGCGAAAGCGGTGAATCCGCCGGGAATCCGGGTGACCTTGTCGCCGTGGGACATCCACACCTGACTTTTCGCCGGTACGCCCTCGAACAGCAGGGAGGGTGCGGTGACCTGCACTTCGGCTTTGCCGTATTCGCGGGCCTTGCCGCGGGCGACTTCGCCGCCGAGGGTCTGGACCGTCAGCTGCATGCCGTAGCAGATTCCCAGAATCGGCAGACCGAGTTCGAAAATGGCCGGATCGCACTTCGGTGCACCGTCCTGATAAACGCTGGCCGGACCTCCGCTGAGGATGATCCCTGCCGGAGCTTCCTGCCGGATCTCCTCCGCAGTGGTGCGGTAGGAGACGATTCGGCTGTAAACATTGCATTCCCGAATGCGGCGCGCAATCAGCTGACTGTACTGCGAACCGAAATCGAGAACCAGTATGGTGTCAGTTTTCTTCATGATATCGCAATCCTGTGCCGGGATCAACCCAGCGTTTTGAGGGCGTCTTCGACCCGTTTGAGTTTTTCCTGCATTTCCGCCAGCTGCGCCTTGGTGTTTTCCACCAGCTGCTGCGGCGCTTTCGCCAGAAAGCCCGGATTCTTCAGTTTCGCTTCCAGACCTTTCATCCAGCCCTGCAATTCCTTCTGCTGCTTGTGCAGCTTGGCTTTTTCCGCCTCCAGATCGACCACGCCTTTCAGCGGCAGGTAGATCAGACCGGCATTCACCAGCATGGAGGGCGCCGAGGAACCGTCGTCCGAATGATATTCTTCCATCGAAACCGTGACGTTTTCCGCGTTGAGCATCCGCACCAGGCCGGGCATTTCCTGATTCAGAAATTCCGCCATTTCCGGCGTGTTGGCCTTGATGTAGTAGTTCAGTTTGCGCGCCGGGGGAATATCGTAGGAAACCCGCAGGTTGCGGCCCGCGCGGATCAGCTGGAACTTGTCTTCCACCAGGTCCAGCACGTCGTCGGCATCGTCCATGAGCTTGTCCAGTCCGATCGCCTCGAACGTTTCGGGGAAGTGGGCATACATGATGCTTTCGCCCTCGGCGAGGAAGCCCATCTGGTGCGCGAGTTCCTCGGTGATGAACGGCATGAAGGGATGCAGCAGACGGAGCAGTTTCCACAGCACGAAGTCCAGCACGGCCAGCGCCTGAGCCTTTTCTTCCGGGGTGCCGTGCAGACGCGGCTTGCTCGCTTCGATGAACCAGTCGCAGAAGGTGCTCCACACCATTTCATAGATTTCATGCACCGCCTGATGGAATTTGAATCCGTCCAGCGCGCTCCGGACCGCTTCGATCGTGCGGTTGGTCCAGGCCAGAATCCATTTTTCGTCGGCGGAAAGTTTTTCGATGTCGATCCCTTCGAGCTTGCGGAAACTCGGAGATACCGGACCCTGCAGCGTGCGGAAACGGCAGGCGTTCCACAGTTTGTTGGCGAAGTTCCGGCCGATTTCGCATTTCTCGTTGGAATACTGGATGTCGAGTCCGATCGGGGCGATGTAGATGATGGAGAACCGCAGCGCGTCCGCACCGTACTGCGCGATCACGTCGAGCGGGTCGGGCGAATTGCCCAGCGACTTGGAGAGCTTGCGCCCCAGATTGTCCCGGATGATGCTGGTGAAATACACATTGCTGAACGGATGAGTTCCCTTGAATTCGTATCCGGCCATGATCATGCGGGCGACCCAGAAGAAAATGATGTCGGGTCCGGTTACCAGATCGTTGGTCGGGTAGAAGAATTCCTGCTCGGGGGTCTGTTCCGGCCAGCCCATGATCGAGAACGGCCACAGCCAGGAACTGAACCAGGTGTCGAGCACGTCCTCATCCTGCCGCCAGCCGTCGCCTTCGGGCGGATTCACGCCCACGTAGACTTCGTCCGTGCCGTCTTTGTACCAGGCGGGAATGCGGTGTCCCCACCAGATCTGACGGCTGATGCACCAGTCCTGAATGTTCTCCATCCAGTGGAAATAGGTTTTGGTCCAGCGTTCCGGATAGAATTTGATCGTGCCGTTGCGGACCGCTTCGATGGCGGGTTTGGCCAGTTCGTCCATCTTGACGAACCACTGGTCGCTGAGAAGCGTTTCGATCTCGACGCCGCCGCGTTCGGAGAATCCGACGTTGTGGACGATGTCTTCGATCTTTTCCACCAGACCGAGCTGTTCCAGATCGGCCACGCACTGCTTGCGGCATTCGTAGCGGTCGAGTCCGGCGTATTTGCCGCAGACCGAATTCATGGAGCCGTCGCGGTTCATCACGTTGATGAACGCCAGATTATGCCGTTTGCCGACCTGATAGTCGTTCGGGTCGTGCGCGGGGGTGATCTTGACGCAGCCGGTTCCCTTTTCCGGATCGGCGTGTTCGTCTTCGATGATCGGAATCTGCCGGTCGGTGAGGGGCAGATTGACCGTTTTGCCGACCAGATGCTTATACCTCGGATCGCCGGGCGGGACGGCCACGGCGGTATCGCCGAACATGGTTTCGGGCCGGGTGGTGGCGACCACGAGATACCCGGAGCCGTCGGTCAGCGGATAGCGGAAATGCCAGAACTTGCCCTTGACTTCCTTGTAGACGACTTCCTCATCGGAAAGCGCGCTCTGGGCGGCGGGGCACCAGTTGACCATGCGTTTGCCGCGGTAGATGTAGCCTTTGTTGTAAAGCTGGACGAACACCTGTTTCACCGCGTCGGAAAGACCTTCGTCCATAGTGAAGCGTTCGCGTTCCCAGTCGCAGGAAGTACCGAGCTTGCGGAGCTGTTTGATGATGGTGCCGCCGTACTGTTTTTTCCATTCCCAGACGCGTTCGATGAACTTTTCGCGTCCGAGGTCGCGGCGGCTGAGACCCTCTTTCTCGCGGAGCACTTTGTCGACTTTGCTTTCGGTGGCGATTCCGGCGTGGTCGGTGCCGGGGAACCAGCAAACTTCCTCGCCGCGCATGCGGTGCCAGCGGATGAGGATGTCCTGCAAAGTATTGTTGAGGACGTGTCCCATGGTCAGAATCCCGGTCACGTTCGGCGGCGGGATCACGATCGAATACGGTTTTTTCCCGGGTTTGGGTTCTCCGTGAAACAGCCGGTCGTTTTCCCAGCGGGAATACCATTTTTCTTCGATGGCGGCCGGCTCGTAAGCTTTGGGCATTTCATCTTTGGACATATATGCTTGCTCCGGATGTTTGTTTCAGATTTCTGTCAAACTAATACTATACAGCAATTCACGCGAATTACAAATATTTCCGGAGAAAAACCGGGAAAGTTTTGACGGTGCGGGGACGGTTTTCCCGCCGCGGCCCGTCCGGGACCGTTCCGGTCGAAAAAAAGCGAATAAAAAGTTCCGGACGCTTGATTTTATTTGAAACGGGATTAATTTACCCCTGTTGAAGAACATAAACGGGAGAAGCGAATATGAAACGGAAATTTTACATTCTGGCCGCTGCGGCAGGTCTGCTGGTGATCTGCGGGTGTTCCAAACCGGTTACGCCGGTTCCGGTGCTGCTGGACCAAGCGGCGGTCAAGGCCGGAGAAGGCGACTGGACCGGTGCGGATCAGCTGGCGAAACAGGTGCTGGAACAGGATAAGGACAATGCGGATGCGCTGATGCTGCGGGCGCTGGCGCGATATACGCTGGATTCCCAGAACGAAGCGGTCGAATATGCCATTCATGCCGCTCGGGTGCGTTCCGATTCCTTTGCGGCGCATTACATCCAGGGGATGCTCCTGAGCAAAAGCGGCAAATCCGACCTGGCTCTGCGCGCGCTCAAGGAAGCCCGTCGTCTGCGGCCGGGCGATACGAATACGCTGATTCTGCTGGCGGAAAATGCGATTGCACTCCGGCGTTTTCAGGAGGCGGCCGGCTATTTCAAACTGCTGGCAAGCGATAAGAAATATCTGAAAACACCGTATTTGTGGAATGGGCTGGGAATCTGTCTGCTCTCCAACCCGAATCAGGCTTTGAAATTCTTCCGGATGGCCGAGCGGTTCGGTCCGAATGACCCGGTGACTGCGCTGAACCTGGCAGTTCTGCATGATGCCCATCTGAAACAGCAGACCGCAGCTCTGAGCGGGTATGAACGTTTCCTGCAGCTGACTTCGGGTCAGGCAGAATACGATTTGCTCCGCAGCAAGGTTTCGCTCCGGCTGGAGTCCCTGCGGGGACGCTGACGGCGGATTTTTCGGAAAACCGGAAGCAGGTGCGCCGTGCCGTTCATCCCGGAAGAGATCATTGATGAAATCGCCGCCCGCGCGGACCTGGTGGAGATCGTGCAGGGGTATGTCCCCAATCTGAAACAGGCCGGGTCCCGGTGGAAGGGATGCTGTCCGTTCCATCAGGAGAAAACGCCGTCGTTCATCGTCAATCCCGATTCCAACACGTATCATTGTTTCGGCTGCGGGGTCGGCGGCAACGTGTTCAAATTCGTGATGGCCGTGGAGAACCTGGATTTTCCCGGCGCGGCGCAGCTGCTGGCGCGCAAATACAATGTGATGATCCCGGAGCCCGAACCCTACCGGGGACGTTCCCGTTCCGATGACGGCCGGGAAAACTACAACTTGCGCGAACGTCTTTATCTGCTGCATGAAAAACTCGCCGCCTGGTATGTTTCCTGGCTGAAAAACAATCCGGATTCCCCGGCCGCGGCCTATTTCCGCTCCCGCAGGATCGAACCTTCGTTCGCTTTGCGTTTTCAGATCGGCGCGGCGCCGGACAGCTGGGATTCCATGCTCCAATGGGCCCGCCGGGAAGGTTTCACGCTGGAGGAACTTCAGGCCGCGCATCTGGTTTCGGAGAGTAAAAATCAGGCGGGGAAATTTTTTGATTTTTTCCGCAACCGCCTGATCTTTCCCATCTGGAACGAACAGGGCCGCGTGGTGGGATTTTCCGCCCGTCAGATCGACAAGGAACAGGGCGGCGGAAAATATGTCAACAGCATGGAAAGTCCGATTTTCAAAAAAGGCCGCATTCTTTACGGCTTGAATTTCGCGCGTCCGGACATTCCGAAAAAAGGTTCGGTCATCCTCTGTGAAGGACAGATGGACGTGATCGCCATGCACACGGCGGGCTGCACCAATGCCGTGGCGCCGCAGGGAACCGCGTTCGGCGACGAACAGGCGGCGGTGCTGCGCCGTTACACCGACACGGTCCTGCTGGCGACCGACGCCGACAGCGCCGGGGTCAAGGCCGTGCTGAAAGACGCGACCATCCTGCTGCCGCGCGGATTTCATCTGAAAGTCGTCTCTTTTCCCGGCGGCAAGGACCCCGACGAACTGCTGCACAATTCCGGCGCGGAAGCGGTTCGCGCGGCGGTGGATTCCGCCGCCGATTTCTTCGATTTCCTGTTCCGGAACGCAACGGAAAAATACGATCCGGCCGATCCCGACGGAAAGGTCCGGATCGCTTCGGTCCTGCTGGAATATATCCGTCTGCTGGATAACGAAGTCGCGCGCGACAGTTATCTGAACTGGCTGGCGGACCGGCTGAAACTGTCGGTCGAGACGCTGGCCGCGGAGCTGCGGAAAACGGAAGCGTCGCACCGGCATTCGCCGCTGACCGACCGCCGGCGGGAACGGACGGCCCAGACTTCTGCTCCCGCGGAAAAGCCCTCGGCGCCTCTGCCGCCTTCCATGACCGACCCCAAGCTCAAAGTGGTGTTCGCGGAATTGTTCCGGAATATTCTGCACTATCAGTCCTGCGCGGAAAAGACCGCCCGCGAACTGCCGCCGGATTATCTGGACGACGGCCCGGTGGCCCAGGCGATCATGATCGAGGTGCAGGCGTTTCTGAATGATGAATGGAGTCTGGGTCCGGCGCGGATCACCCGCGCACTGGCATCCTGTCCGCTGGATTGTTCCGAGGTGTTCACGCTGCTGACCGAGGAAGTGCCGGAGTCGGAGTCGGACGAGATTCCGCTTCGGATTGTTTCCGACTGTCTTTCGAGCCTCCGGCGAAAACATCTTCAGCAGCGGATGCGCGAGGTTCGGGAGCAGCTGCATGCGGGGATTTCCGGGGAGGAGAGAAAGGCGCTGCTGAATGAATTTATGGAACTGACCAGCCAGCTGGCGGAGAATGGCAGATAAACCGGAGAGATGGAGGTGGCGGAATGACTTTGGCGCAGCTGTTCGAATTGTTTCACACGGAACCGAAAATTTTTCTTTTCGGCCTGATTTGCGCTTTTGTATTCGGATGCTGCATCGGGAGTTTCCTGAATGTCTGCATCTGGCGGGTGCCGCGGGGGATGTCGATCGTGTCGCCGCCGTCGCATTGTCCGAATTGCGGACACGAGATCCGGGCGTGGGAAAACATTCCGCTTTTGAGCTGGATCTTTCTGGGGGGAAAATGCAGTTCCTGCCGGAAACCGATCACGATCCGTTATTTTCTGGTGGAACTGGCGGTCGGGATTCTGTATGCTTTGATCTTTCTGTCCGTGATTGTGCATAATCTGCCGGCGAGTGCGCTGCTGTTCCACGCCGTTTTCGCCTCGCTGCTGGTCTGTTCGGCGTTTACCGACTGCGAAACGGGGATCATTCCGAATGAATTTACGTATCTGGGAATGGCGCTGGGCCTGATCTTTTCTTCACTGTGTCCGGGTTACTGGCAGACTGCGGCCCGTCCCGCCGCGCTGCTGCTGAGTCTGGGGTCCGCGCTGATCGCCGGCGGACTGATGGCCGGCTGTTCGCTGCTGGGCCGGAAGCTTTTTCACCGGGAAGCGCTGGGGTGGGGCGATGTCAAACTGGTGGCGGCGGCGGGCGCGATGCTGGGACTGCCGGGCGCGCTGTTCATGGTGACCGGCGGCTGTCTGCTGGCGCTGATCGGGTTCCCGCTGCTGCGGCTGTTCGTGCGGAAATACCGGCACCGCCGGACCTTGAAATTCGGGCCGTTTCTGGCTGCGGGCGGATTGTTCTGGATTCTGTTTTCCGCCGCGCCTTTCTTTGTTGATTTTCTGCTGAGGCTGCAATCGGTGCTTCGATGAAAGACGATGGAATGAATAAGTCATTGAACCGGGGACATCGGGAGCGTCTGCGTTCCCGTTATCTGATGGCGGGCGGGGAGGGCATCCCGGATTACGATCTGCTGGAACTGCTGCTGACCTATGCGGTCCAGCGGCGCGATGTCAAACCGATCGCCCGCGACCTGCTGGAAAAATTCCACGATCTTTCCGGGGTGCTGAATGCCGGTCTGGATGAACTTTGTCAGGTCCCGGGAATCGGGAAAAATTCCGCGCTGCTGATTCTGCTGCTGCGAAGTCTCTGCACCCGGTATCTGGAGGACCGGGCCGCCCGGCAGGATGTGATCAAATCGTCGTCGGACCTGAAAAATTACGCCCGGATGAGGCTGGCTTCCGCCTGCGACGAGGTTCTGCTGCTGATTTGTCTGGACGTCAAAAATCATATTCTGGACAGCCGGATCATCGGTACGGGGACGATCGACACGGTGGTGGTCAATCCCCGGCTGATTGTCGAGGAGGCGCTTCGCTCGAAAGCCGCCGCGCTGATTCTGGTTCACAATCATCCAAGCGGAGAGACGGAGCCGTCGTCGGTGGATGTGAATTTTACCCGCAAGATTCATCGGATGCTCCGTCAGCTGGACATCCGGCTGCTGGATTATCTGATCGTGTCGCGGTGTAATTCGTTCAGTTTTTCGGAACACGGACTGCTGGGAGTGGAACTATGATTGTCGGAATCGGAAATGACATTACCGAATGCGCCCGGATTCAGGCGGTGCTGGACAAACACGGGCAATCTTTTCTGGACCACCTGCTTACGGAACGGGAACAGGCGGCCGGCCGCGGTCGGATCGATTATTACGCCGGACGCTGGGCGGCGAAGGAAGCGATCGCCAAGGCGCTGGGCTGCGGGATCGGCAGCGGCTGCGCTTTCACCGACATCGAAATCCTGAACGACGATGCGGGCAGACCGCTGGCAACTCTTTCCGGAGCGGCGCAGCGCACTGCGGCGGAACTGCACGTCGGGTGCGTCCATCTTTCCATCAGTCACGAAAAACATTATGCCGCGGCCGTAGCCGTGCTGGAACGTCTCTGAACGGATTATTTCATGCGTTCGTAGCGGACGATCTCGAAACTGCGCGGCCGGTCCAGATGGATCGTCAGCGAAGCGAGTTCCCGACCGGAAAGCACTTTCTTTTCTCCGCTGAAAAACTCGGTTTCGTAAATTGCGTCGGGCATCAGCCCGGAAAGTTTCAGCTGAAAATCGGGATCGGGACTGTTTTTGCGGCGGAAGATCTGCACCATGCCGCAGTCCCCGGCCGGATCATGAATCTGTTGACCGTTCCATTTCGTCCAGTCGTTTTCCGGCGCTTCGACCAGCGGATAGACGTCGCCGGACATGCGGATATCCCGGAGCTGTTTTCCCCATTGCAAAAGCCGCCGGTGCAGGTCGTAATCATGGTCCGGCTTGGGTTCGCGGCCGTTGAACTGCCAGACCTTGCAGCCTAAACCGCCGCCCAGGCCGGAAACCATATGATACGGGTCTTCCGGGCCCCAGTTCAGCGTTCCGTGCAGCGGCAGCCAATCGTCCAGATACAGGTTTTCCAGCTGGACACATTCTTCATTGTATGGCAGATAACAGCCGAAATCGCTCTGGCACAGCGGAAACGCCATGGACGCGGTCTTGTAATCAAGGCGGCGTCCGCCGCCCGAACAGTTGTCGATGTACATATCCGGAAACCGTTTTCTGAGCGCTTCCCAGAAGAGGTAAAACCCTTCCACATATTTCATTTCCGTGATGCCGATGCGGCCGGGTTCATCCCCTGTGATCAGACAGTTCCAGGCATCCATATTGAAATCTTCGCGGTAATCATCGATCCCCTCGCGTTCAATGATGCCGCTGATGGTGTCAAGCAGATATTTCCGGGCTTCCGGAATGCCGATATTGAGCAGAAAATCAACATTTTTCCCGGACGCGAAAGCTTTTTTGTCTCCGAGCAGCCATTCCGGATGTTCCCGGATTACCGCCGCCCCTGAACCGGAAAAAATCCGCAATGATTCGAACCAGACCAGCAGACGCATTCCCGCCTGGTGCGCAGCCTCGGAGATCGGCTTCAGTCCACTGGGATGCGCCCAGGTGTTGAAATCCCATGATCCGACTCTGTTGTACCAGTCGCTGGTGTGTTTGCTTTTTTCCAGGAAATGCGGACACGGTCCGGGCGACCCCATCCAGCCGGCGTCGATCCAGACCCCCTCGTAAGGCAGCTGATGTTCCCGGACCGTCCGGATGCGCTCGATCTGTTTATCCGTTTCGAGTCCGCCCCAGAATTCCAGCAATAACGGGGGAACAATCAGTTCGTCCCGGCTGTTCCTCGGTGCATGATGCGCGATCATGAAACGGCGGAATTCATTCTGTCCGTCGCGGATGCTTTTCCCTTCGCGGAAATGCAGCAGGATGCCGGGCTGCATGACTTTTTCTCCCGGATGGAGCAGGAATTCCGCCCGTTTCATCCCGCACCGGATGCGGCTTTTCTTCCCGTGGCCCATCTGGCCGTTCGTCACTTCCTTCTCCACGGAAAACTTCCATCCTCCGTTCCAGCCGATCGCCAGATCGATTCCGTTCATCGGATCGTTGTCCACCGCGAAAAACGGCAGATAATCCGTGGAACACCAGGCTCCCTCGCATTGCAGTTCCAGCTTATTGCTGCCCGGACGGGAAAAAAGGTCCCGCCGCTGCGGCAGGAAGTCCGCTCCGTTGGCTTTCGACCCAAGGTGGCAGCGGACACTGATCCGGCTGTTGCCGTAACAGACCGTGTCATTCAGTTTCTGCAGTCCAAAGACTGCCGGATCTTCGGTCTCGTAATCCAAAGCCGAAAAATTAGAAATGATCCCGGAATCTTCTTTGGAGATGTTTTCCAGATACGGAGTGTATTCGATCACCGGGAAATCCGGCCAGACCGTCATTTCCAGAATCAAACGGACTGTTCCGGGAACTGCCTCGTAAATCATTTTCCGGTTCCCGTCGCTTCCCGGCTCGATCGTGCACGGGACTTTGCTCAGATCGCAGGGCTTTCCGTCATAAGAAAACGAAAACGGCTTGATCGGACTGTTCACGTCCAGCAATTCTTCGAAAGTTTTACGGCAATACATGACTGTTCTCTCCCTTAGATTTTATCGCAAAGATATCGTAATGATCCCGAGGCAGACCGCGATCAGTCCGATCAAACTCAGACGGGCGATTTTTTCTTTCAGGATCAGCAGACTGTAAAGCGAAAATCCGGCCACGCATACTCCGGTCGCGACCGGATATCCGAGTCCGCCGCAGCCGTTTTGTGCCAGCAGATTCAGCCCTCGGAAGAAAAAGAACAGACTGGCCGAAGTATTCAGGATCATCAGAATCGCGGCGGTAATCCACTCGCCTTTTCCGCCGAAATTCCGATTGCGGATCATTCCCGGCAGCGTGGTGAGCGCAAAACCGATGAATCCGCCGAAATACAGACCCAGAGTCCGGACGGTGCTGTCGGTTTCGGCTGCCGACAGATACGAGGGCAAGGCATTGCAGCAGTGCGTGAGCATGACCAGCAGAAATGCCGCAAGCGCAGGGAGCATCCAGTTTTTTCCCTTTTCCGCAGTTTTGTTGTCTTTCGACATCCCCATGATCAGGACGCCGCCGAGAATCAGGACCAGTCCGATGAGTCTGACCGGCGCGGCCTTTTCTCCGAAGAAGAATACCCCCATCAGGAAAGAACCGATCATTCCCGCCTGCATGATGCCCCAGACCAGCCCGTTGGGACCCCGCTGCATCGCTTTCGAGGTGAAAACATAGGTGTAAAAATTGGTGATCCCGGCCAGAAAACTCAGCTGGAATGCGGGTCCGGAAAAATGCTCCGGGCCGGACTCCGGCATGCTGCCGGCGAGTATCAGAGCGCAAAGCAGAGCCGAGCCCAGATAACTCAACCCCTGAATAATATTATAATCCCAGCCGCGGGCAGAAGACTTGCTGACGGAAATGCCTGCGCCGATCCAGCATATGCCGGCGGTGATTACCAGCAAAAGACCGCTGAAACTGTCCAACATGATTCGTTTCCTTTAATCGTCAAGATTGAAATTTCATATTCCTCGGAGAAACGTTTTACGTCTTCGGGTTCCGGATGACCTGATAGATTTTCGGGATCAGGTATTTCAGCACTGCGGCGGCGGGCAGGGCCAGGATCATGCCGGGAATGCCGGCGATCAGACCGCCCAGCAGTACGACGATAATGGTTTCAACCGTGGTCAGCTCGATGGCGCCGCCGACCAGTTTCGGATAGAGGAAAAGCTGTTCCAGCACCCCGTTGATCAGCAGATAGGAGATCGTGACCCCGATCAGCGTGCCGACCGTGTGGTCCTGACCGAAGACCAGACAGAAAGTCACCGTCAGCAGGTAACTGCCGATCGGTCCCAGGAACGGCAGCAGAATGGTCAGGCCCGCCAGCATGGCCAGCAGCGGGGCATACGGCACGCTGCACAGGGAGAACGCGGTCAGATAAAGCAGGGTTTCAATGATGATGATCCAGAGATACCCTCGCACCCATTTGATCAGCATGGAGGCGATCCAATCGATGATCTCCACCGCTTCCTGCCGGGTGTTTTCGGAAACCTGCGGCATCCAGCGGGAATCGAAAATCCCCCGGACGCACCAGTTGCCGATACTTTCGTCCTGCCGTCCGCCGGACTGAAAATGCGCCAGATGCTGCAGGAAGAACAGGAAGAAGAACACGCCCAGCAGCAGGTCGAAAGCGAAAATGCCGAGTGTGGCCAGCACCGAAAGTACTCCGGCGGCCAGTCCCCGGCTGCCTTTGAAGATCAGATTGGCCAGGTCTTTGTGATTGACCCGGATATATTCGGGCACCGTTTCCCGCAGCGACCGGATGAAATCCGTCAGACCGACCGGCTGCGGATGGTCCGTTTTTTCCTTTCCTTCCGGTTCGCCAGTCGTGTTTTTTTTCGGCGTGACCAGGTTTTCGATCTGGGACACGGACTTCTGCCATGTCCGGCTTTCTTTGATCTTTCTTCCGGCGGACATCGCGGCGGGGATGAGCAGACTGACGGTCAGCAGCAGGATCAGCACGATTCCAAGCAGAAACGAGGCCACGGCGGAAAGACTGGCGCGCCGGATCAGTCTCATCCGCTGCAGTGTTTCCAGCTCTTCGGCACTTGGGGCAGTTTTTCCCGCGAGACGGATTTTGAGATACCGGCCGGGCCGGGTCAGCCAGTCTGCCGCATTCCAGATGGCGCGGCAGAGGGTCCATCGGGAAAAAGCCCGTTCGTAAAATTTTTCCAGCGGGAGAAAGAAGCAGGCCAGAATAATGCCGAAGATCAGTGATTTCAGGAAAGTCGCGGCCAGGATGAAGATCGCGATCACGACCAGCGCGACCAGAATGCCGGCGGCGGTCCCTGAACGCAGCAGAGAGGTGATTTTCGGGTCGGACGGGGGCTGGTCAGCGGGCATGGGAATCCTCGTTCAGTTGAAAAGTTCCGGCGTAAAATACCGTTCCGTCGGCCCGGCGCAGGGTGATGGTCCAAAGTCCCCGGTCCGAACGACGGTCTTCGAGGGTCAGCCGGCAAGAGGCGCCGGGACGGTCCAGCCGCATCCGGATGAGAGAATCGCGCACCTGATGACCGAGGGCGGAAGTTTTTTTCTCCAGTGGGACGATCCGGAACGGTCCTTCGCCGGAGACGGCCATGCGGAGCGAGATGCCGCTGACCGCGGCATTGACGGCTTCAGCCTCGGAAAAGAGCTGATTCCGGGCGGTTTCCCCGGTCTCATAGGGCGCGCCCTGCGGCGGCGGTCGGTCGTCGTGAAACCACGAACAGCCCTGAAGAGCCAGAATGACGATCGAAACCGGGATCAGACGCCAGGCGGAATACATGTTTTTTCCTTTCTGTGAAATATATTCCGTAAAATAACCGAAAAAATGAAAAAATCAACTGCGAAGCGGAAAAATGCTTGCATTTATTCCGGGGGACAGTTATATTATGACTTCGAATAGGCACTTGCAGCAGTAAGGAGTTTCATGAATACGGCAAACCGGACTCTGGTCATAGAACCGAACAAGCGGAATTTATTGTATTTACAGGATTTCTGGAATTACCGCGAACTGTTTTTCACTTTGGCCTGGCGGGATATCGTGGTCCGTTACAAGCAGACTCTGGTCGGTCTGCTGTGGACGGTGATCCGGCCGCTGGCGGGGATGGTGGTCTTTACTTTGATCTTCGGAAAGATCGCGAAACTTCCGTCCGACGCCGGGGTCCCGTATGTGCTGATGGTGTTTGCCGGAATGTTGCCGTGGCAGTTCATCAGCGTGACCATCACGACCGGAAGCGATGCGCTGGTGGGAAATCAGGCATTGATCTCCAAAGTGTATTTCCCCCGGATGATCATTCCGACCGCGCGGATCATCATGTCGCTGGTGGAGCTGCTGATCAATGCGGTGCTGTTCGCGGGGATGTTCGCGTGGTATGGATATTTGCCGAGCTGGCATATCGTTTTCCTGCCGCTGTTTCTGCTGGCGTCGGTGGTGCTGGCGCTGGGGGCGACCTACTTCATTTCGGCGCTGAACGTGAAATACCGTGATTTTCAGTATGTGGTTCCGTTTGTCATGCAGTTCGGAATGTATGTGTCGCCGATCGGTTTTTCCAGTTCGGTCGTGCCGGAAAAATGGCGGCTGCTTTACTCGCTGAACCCCGTAGTGGGGATCGTGGACGGATTCCGCTGGTGTCTGTTCGATTCGAATCTGATGATCGAATCGGTCATTTCCGCCGCGGTGATCTCGGCGCTGGTCTTCTGGCTCGGAGTCTGGGCCTTCTGGAAACTGGAAAATGAATTTGCCGATTTTATCTGACGGGGAAAGAGGGAAAGCATGAGTGATACAGTGGTCAAGGTCGAACATCTCGGCAAAAAATATATTATCGGACACCGGAGCAGCGAATTCGCCCGGTTCAACGAATATCTTACCGGTCTGGGCAAAACGGTCCTGCGCCGGCTGAAAAATCCATTCAGACCCTACGATGTCAGTCTGGAACTGGAAGATTTCTGGGCTTTGCGGGACGTTTCGTTCGAATTGCAGCACGGCGACCGTCTCGGCATCATCGGTCTGAACGGTTCCGGCAAGTCCACGCTGCTGAAGATGCTGAGCCGGATCACCGCGCCGACGGAGGGGCGGATCACCGTCAACGGCCGGATCGCCTCTCTGCTGGAAGTCGGCACGGGATTCCATCCGGAACTGACCGGACGGGAAAATATTTTTCTGAACGGCTCGATCCTCGGGATGACCCGTCAGGAGATCAAGGCGAAATTCGATGAGATCGTCGATTTTTCCGGGGTGGAGAAGTTTCTGGATACGCCGGTGAAACGGTATTCCAGCGGAATGTATGTGCGTCTGGCATTTGCCGTGGCGGCGCATCTCAACCCGGAAATTCTGGTGGTGGACGAAGTCCTGGCGGTCGGCGATGCCGATTTTCAGAAAAAATGCATCGGCAAGATGCACGACATTTCCTCTGACAGCGGCCGGACCATTCTGTTCGTAAGTCACAATCTGCGCGCGGTGCAGCTGCTCTGCAACAAGGGCCTGCTGCTGAATCACGGCCATATGGAATATTTCGGCGATGTCAGTGAAGCGGCTGCGCGGTATATCGAAAGCCGGGAATCCTTCACCCGGATCCCGTTGAAAGACCGGACCGACCGCAAAGGGTCCGGGAAACTCCGTTTCGTTTCCTGCGCGGTGAAAAATGCTCAGGGCAGGGACGCCGGCAATCTGCCGCTCGGCGAAAAGCTGGTTCTGGAAATCGGACTGGAATGTCAGGAGGCGATGGACGGGGAAATCAGGATCGAAGCGAAAATCTTTTCCTCCGCCGACCTGCTGGCCGGAGTTTTGAACCTGGCCAATCTGGGGTATATTTCCCATTTGAAAAAGGGATACAACACCGTACGTTTCATAGTTCCGCGCAATCCGTTCTATCCCGACCGTTATGCGATCAGTCTGTATGCGGAAAAGGATGAGGATATGCTCGATTATGTGCAGAATGCCGCCATGTTGAAGACGATCGACGGTTCGTTTCAGAATCCGGCGGTCATCAGTCAGCCTTATTCCTCCATGGTGGCGTTGGATTATACCGTGGCCGTTAACGAAAATTAATGCGGGAGGTCCGACGTGAAGGCAATTTTTCCCGTCCCGGTCCGGAAAAAATCCCGTCAGGGGGCAGAACCTGCAAAATGAACCCGCGCATCACCGTAGTCGTTCCGGTTTACAATACCGCGAAATACCTGAAAGCCTGTCTGGACAGTGTGCTGAGTCAGTCGTTTCCCGATTTCGAGATCGTGGCGGTGAATGATGCGTCTACGGACGAATCTCCTTGCATACTGGCGGAATATGCGGCGAAAGATGCCCGGGTCCGGATTGTGGATCATGAATGCAACAAGGGGCTGCTGGCCGCCCGTGTTTCCGGAATCCGCGCAGCCGCGGGGACCTATCTGATGTTTCTGGATTCCGACGACGAGCTGCTGCCGGGCATTCTTCAGGATGTGTTTGCGACGGCGGAAAAGCATCAGGCGGATATCGTTCATTTCCCGCTGGACATCCGTCAGCGCGGCACCGGGATCACCCGGAAACATCTGCGGACGGTCCGCCGGAATTCTCTGCCGGGAAGAATCCCGCTTCAGGGCGAGGAGGTATTCCGTAACTTTTTTGTCGACCATGCCTATCTCTGGATGGTCTGTCAGAAAGTCTACCGGACGGAAATCTGCCGCAAGGCGGTGGATTTCATTCCCGACCGGTTCTGCCTGATGGCGGAAGACTTCTGTTTCTATACGATTTACGCCTTTCTGGCCCGACGTTACGTTCCGCTCGCCCGGCCCGGATATATCTACTACATGGATTCCGGCATCAGCAGCGGGCAGCAGACCACACTGGACAAATTTCTGATCCGGCAGTCTCCGTTTCAGGCGCTGCACAACGTGCGGAATTTTCTCCGGAGTCAGAATGCCTGGACGAAATACGAAGAGGCCTTTGCGGTCCAGGAACAGAAACTGCTGTTCGAATACGTGCTTCGTTGGATGCGTTTCCTGCGGGCCGAAGACCGGACTGCGGCTTTCAACTTCATGTTCCGTGAATATGACGATCTTCCGTTGTTTCAGGCGTTCCGGGCTTTTTTCAGCGACAAGGATGAACGGCTGCTCGAAATGCTGACCGGAGATGATCCGGTACCGGTGCCGCCGCCGGAGAAAAACGCGGTGATCGCCCGGGACGTCTCCGTTCGGGAAACGCGGATTTCTCCGGCCCGCTGGCTGGAATGGAATGCTCTGATCCGGGAAAATCATTACGATGCGGTCATCCTGAACCCGGATGATGATCTGGAACGGTTGTTCTGGGATATCTTGGCGGTACGGTCCGCGGGCGCGGCGGCGATCTGTCTGCGGCGGAATGACCATTTGGAGACGCTCCGCCGGAAAGGGATGAACGAATGGCTGATGGAGGACCGCGTTCTCCGGCAGGCATCGCTGATCCTGACTCCGGATGAGGATTCCGCCGTCTGGTACCGGCAGCGGAATTGTGCCGCCGGAGTTTCCCCGGAAGATTTCCTGCCGCCGCAACGGTGTGAACAGACCGCAGCTCTGATGCTTCTGCTGGAACAGAGCGAGGCCCGGACCGCGCCGTTCCGGATCGACCCGGCTCCGGACGGCGAAAGTTTCATCCCGTTTTTCCGCAAGCTGGATCATCTGTTCCGGAAAATCCCGTCCGGATTCCGGAAAAAAACTTTCGGTCTGCTGGCGGGGCTTTACAACCGGGTCAGAGGAGACTGAAAATCATGACGGACGTTCCGGAAATCACCGTAGTCATTCCGGTTTACAACACCGCGAAATACCTGAAAGCCTGTCTGGACAGCGTGCTGAGCCAGTCGCTTTCCGATTTCGAGATCGTGGCGGTGAACGATGCCTCCACGGACGATTCCCCCCGCATATTGTCAGAGTATGCATCGAAAGATGCCCGTGTCCGGATCGTGGATCATGTATGCAATAAAGGATTGCTGTCCGTCCGGCTCTCCGGAATCCGGGCCGCACGGGGAAAATATCTGCTGTTTCTGGATTCGGACGATGTTTTCCGGCCCGGATTTTTGAATCGGCTGTGGACTGCGGCGGAAAAACATCAGGCGGATATTGTGCATTTCCCGATGGAGGTGCGGGACCGCGATCATACGCTGCCGCCCCGACTGGTCCGGCTGGCCGCCAAGCGTTCCCGGCCGTACCGCGGCGAAATGCACGGCCGGGAAGTGTTCCGCAAATATTTCATCGAAAACGCCTGCAGCTGGTCTGCCGTTCAGAAGATGTACCGGACGGACCTCTGCCGCAAGGCGGCCGAGTTCATCCCCGATCAATTCTGTCTGACGGGAGAGGATTTCTGTTTTTATACCGTGTGCGCTTTCCTGGCGGAACATTATGTGCCGCTGCGGTTTGCGGGGTATGTATATTATCTGGATTCGGGCATCAGCAGCAGTCGGACCACCACGCTGGAGAGATTTCTGCACCGGCAGTCGCCGGTGCCGGCGCTGGTTATGGTTCGGGATTTCCTTCGCCGGCAGGGCGCCTGGGAGGAATATGTCGCGGCGTTCATGCGTCAGGTCCCGCGCATTTTTACCGATCCGTGTATGAGCTGGATGCGGTACCTTCCGGCGGCGGACCGTACTGCGGCGTTTAATGCGCTGGTGCGTCAGCTTGGCACAGAGGAGATATTCACCGCTTTTCGGGCATTTTTCGATGGGCGGGACGAGCATTTTCTCGATCTGCTGACCGGGGAAGACTCCAAACCGGTTCCCGCACCGGGAAAGATGAACCGCATCGGTCGCGGGCTGCCGGTTCGGGATTCCCGGATTTCCCTGAAACGCTGGCGGGAATGGGGCCAGCTGATCGAAGAAAATCATTATGACGCGGTGATTCTGGAACCGGATGAGAATTTCGAGCGTCTGTTCTGGGATAATCTGGCGGTGCGGTCATTCGGTGCGGCTGCGATCTGCCGATGCGAGAAATATTGTCTGAATATGTTGGACTGCAAAGATTTGCGCCGCTGGTTGCAGGAAGACCGGGTGCTGCGTCAGGCGTCGGCCGTGCTGACTGCCGATGAGGCTTCCGCCGAATGGCTGCGCCGGCGCGGCTGTTATGCCGGAACCACGCCGGACACGATCCGTCCGCCGGAAAAAGACCCGCGTCTTTCGGCGCTGATGTCGGCATTGGAGCAGAGCGAATTGACCGCGGCCAGATATCGGATCGACCCGTCTCCGGACGGCGAAACCTTCGTGCCGTTTTTCCGCAAACTGGATCGTCTGTTCCGGAAACTGCCCGACGGATTCCGCCGAAAAACCTTCGGGATGGTCTCTCGTCTTTATCGCCGGATTCGAGGATATTGAGGTGCCTGTGCGATGGAACGGAACTATGTCATTCTCGCTTACAAACTGCCGGAACAGATGGCCCGGCTGATCCGTCGGCTGTCCGACGGCAGCCAGACCCGGTTCTATGTGCATGTCGACCGCTCTTTCGACGCCGCACCATTTGAGTCGGCCTGTCGGGGCATACCCAATGTTTTTTTCCTGAACGGCGCCGAACGGGTCCACTCCTACTGGGGCGATTTCGGAACGATTCAGGCCACGCTGAACGCCATGCGCCGCATTGTGCGCGAACAGCGCCAGGGTTATATCATCCTGCTCAGCGGACAGGATTATCCGATCCGGAGCAATGCGGAGATCAACGCGTTTCTGGAAAAGAATGCGGACAGCGATTTCTCATTCAATTTCTCCCTGCCGGACGAGACCCGCTGGGCGCAGACCCGCGGAGGACTGGCACGTTTGGAAGATTATCATATCTTCCTGAACCGTCCCAAACGCGCCGTTCCGGCGGTGGACATTCGACCGCTGGATTTTTCTTTTGCGAATCTGAAAAAAATCCTGTATGTCATCCGATTCCGTCCGGATTTGATTTTCCGTCTGCCGGTCATGTTGCTTTTTCACCGGAAAAAGCCGGAATATCTGCGTTATCATGGTGGTGAAACGTGGTGGGTGATGCGGGTGAGTTCCGCCTCAGCCATTCTGGAATTTCTCGATCGTCACCCGGAAATCCCCGCCTTTTTCAAACAGGTGCAGATTCCCGAAGAAATCCTGTTTGCTTCCCTGCTGAAAACGCTGCCGGAAACCAGGGATTCGGTTAAAAACACTTCGCTGCGGCTGATCTGCTGGGACGATGTCGATTCTTCTTCCCCGCAGCTGTTTACCATGAAACACAAGGACATGCTCCTTGCCGCGCGGAAACAGGAAGACCTGCTGTTTGCCCGGAAATTCGATCAGACCGCCGATTCCGGCATCCTGGACTGGCTGGACGCGGAATGCGGCGGTGCGGTCCGTTCTTCGGAATCCTGATTATTTCGCGGCGGATTCGCCGTTTCCTGCCGGATTCTGCTGCGGATATTCCAGTTTCCCGACCGCGAATCCGAGTTTTTCCATTCTTCCGAGGATTTCCCGGAGCCGTTCCGGGGCCATATCCGGTTTCCGGGCCAGAATCCAGAGATAATCCATCGAGCTGCCGGTCACCGCCGCGTAATTGTAATCGTCCGCCAGTTCGATGATCCGGTAATCCGAATAAAACGGACCGAAGAACGAGACGCGCAATTCGCCTGTCAGCGGTTTGGCGTGGGGGTATTTCAGTTTGGCTTTCCCGACGATCCGGCGTTTTTCGCCGTTCCGGATTCCCTGATTGACCACTCGGATCGTCCCGTCCGGATTCAGCGTGTATTCCGCCTGAACGTAATCCAGTCCGCGTTCGAAACGGTGAGGCAGCCGGGCGATCTCATACCAGACCCCCATGTATTTTCCCGGTTCGAATCCGCTGACCGCCGGGATATTTCCCGCGGATGATGCGCAGCCGGATGTTTCCGCCAGCAGCATTGCCGCCAGCCCTGCAAAAAATGTGAATCGTTTCATGCCAGTTCCCCCCTTTTGTCTGGCTGTATTCGAGCCGGAACCGGATGTTCCGGCAATCGACGGCAATATAACGCGGATTTGGTGTTTGTCAAATCCGGGCGTCAACTTTGCAGATCATGCGTTCCGGCGCCGAAAGTCCGGCCCTTGAATACTGCGGACGTTCCTTCGGGCACGGACAAACGGTATTTCCCCCGTTCGGGCATTTCCAGCGTGACGGGTCCGTGCGGAGTCGGGGTTTTGAGTCGGAAATGCGTCAGGCCGCCCGGCTGGGGATCGACTGTGAATTTCCGGAATCCGGGTTCCAGCGGACGGATGCCGCCGATATATCGCACGATGATGTTTCCGGGCGCCGCACCCCAGGGGTGATTCCAGTCCTGATTCGGCTTGAAAGAATCGTCCCACGCCTCCATCGTGATCGTGGCGCCTTTGGCCAGCATGTTGTTCCACGAACGGATACCGTCGGACAGGATCAGGCTCAGTCCGTAATCCGCCAGACGGTTTTCATAACAGCACTCGAGCAGGAATTGCGCGCCGAAGACGCTGCAGGCCATCCCTTTGGTCTGCAGCAGAGCGAGAATGGCGGGCTTTTCCGTTTCGTCGGCAATACCCCACAGCACGGGAAAGATGCAGCTGTGCAGCGCGGTGTGTTCCGAGTCGGGATTGTCCACGAACAAGCCGTTCTTCCGCATGGTCTGGTGGATTGCCGTCCGGGAACGGTCCGCCGCGGACTCAAAGAATTTCACGTCGTCGGGCCGGTTCAGCAGAGCGGCGATCCGTGCTGCGCGGCGCAGCGCCATATGCTGCCAGCAGTTCGGCACCAGATTGTAAACGCCGAATTCATAGCCGTCGCGTTCGCCTTGCGGCCAGTCCACGATGTCGCGGATTTTTACTGCGGCGCCGAATCCCGGACACTTGAAATCCGGCGGCAGCGTCGTCACATCCATCAGTCCGTTGGCGCAGATCGCGTCCAGCAGGGTCTTTTTCTTCATCGGCTCATACCAGCGGCGGACATTTTCCAGATCGCCGGTGTAGAGCGCATAGTCGTGAATGATGGCGACCATCGACAGCCACCATTCGGTCGGCCAGGTCGGAAATGCGAACAGCCGGTCGATGGTGTCGCGGGCGATTTCCGCCTTCGACTGACAGACAAAATAGCTGAGCTGGTTGATGTAGGTGTCGCCCTCGTATGCCTGCCGCTCGCGGTTGCCGTCGATGAACACTCCGAACGGCGTGGTCGCCTTTATGGTGTGTTTGCAGAATTCCCAGATCCGATCGAGATTTTCCGAACTGCTGACGAAATCCGAAGCGGAATCGTCGAATTCGCAGTAGTAGGCATGCTGAAACGCCTTGACCGGTCCGGCGAAGCCGCGGACTTCGGCATAGCGGAACGGCACCGCGTTCGGGACGATCGGCAGCGTGCCGGCGTTGTAGCCGGGATGGAACATGGACATGGCAATCCGGTTGGAGCCGGGCCGGAGCTCGACGGTCTGTTCCTGATAAATGCGGTTCCCGCCGGGTGCGCGGTTGATTCTTCCGTCCGGCGCGAGGACTTCGCCGACCGCGAGGGTCATTGCTCCGGCGGCTTCCGCTTCCGCCTCGATTTCCAGTACGGCAAAATAATCTTTTCCGAAATCGAAAAACCAGTCGTTCGGAACGCCTTCGGTCCGGACCGGTGACAGGAGAACATCTGTTTTTTTCATGTGCGTGAACCGGTCGTTTATTCGAAGTATGCGGCGCCGGAAGTCGGGGATTCGCAAACGCGGACCCGGGCGAGTTTCACGCCGGGGAGATTGACCGCCGGTTTCAGCCGCTTATAAATGAACATGGCCAGGTTTTCACTGGTGGCATTGACGGTTTTGAAATGCGGATGTTCGTTCAGGTTTTTATGATCGAGTTCTGCCAGGACCGCATCGAGTTCCTTTTTCAATAGTTTGAAATCCATCGCAATGCCGATCTTATCGAGTTTTTCCGATTGAATGAAGATCTGAACGGTCCAGTTGTGACCGTGAAAATTGGCGCAGTCGCCGTTGTAGCCGCGCAGGGAATGGGCGGCGGAAAATTCCCGGTGAATATCCAGTTCGAACATGTTGTGCCCTTGGTTTTCGAATGATGACGCAGCGTTTCGAGCCCTGAAAAGGAGAATACGTCCGACCGCAAGCAGGGGAAACATTCCCTGCGGAAGAACTGTATCCATTCCCCGGTCTGCCGGCCGGCAGATCGAATCGAATCCGGTTTTCAGGGAGCTCTGAACGCCGAATCAGTTTTCTTTGGCTTTGGCGGCGAGGAATTGCGCTTTCTTTTCTTCCAGCAGCAGACCGACGCGGTCGGTGTCGATCGGGAAATACTTTTTCCCTTTCAGATACTCAAGGAAGTTCAGCCAGTCCTGATGGTTCCAGGCGCCGTTCTGTTTTTTTACGAAGTTCATTGGAATGGGCGATCTGGAGAGTTTCCGAATGTTGGCTTCTTCCGGAGACAGTTTGACAGTCATGACAGACTCCTTTCGTTAAAATGGTTTCGCGGGGAAACCGTTTCCCCCTGAACACCGTAATTTACACCGTTTTTCAAATATTGCAAGTAACGGGAATAAAATCACGGTGCCGTGTCGGCGGAATCTTCGATCGATCTCATTTCCCGCCGATGCCGGGAAATACCCATTGCGGCGTGATTCCGTAACGGCGGTTGTGAAGACCTTTCGCCCAGCCGCTGCGCTGTGCATAGACATCGAGGAAGTCATCGCTTTCGAATTCCACGGTGGCCTCGTCCAGCCGCTTGCCGCCGATCATCTCCAGCGGATCGGCCTGATCGGGACTCATGGTGCGGAGCCGGAGGACATAATGCGGTTCCTGCGGCGGGATCGGAGCACGGTCAAGCTGACGAAGCGCTTTTTCGGCTCCTTCGCGCAAGGCCCGGCAGACTTTTTCCGGCGGATACTGGACCGCACTGTAACGTCCCCAGGGCTGTTTGGTCGGGATCGTGACAAGCTGTTCTCCGAGATCGGCGCGGGCTTCGCGGCAGGCAGCTTCGTCGCCGGACACCAGAATGGTCGGGACCCGAAAATAACCGGCGATGCGGGAGGCGATGCCGATTTCCCCGATTTCCCGGCCGTTGAGTTCCAGATTCGCCACGCAGCTGCTGGCAAACGAATGGCACAGATACGAGCCGGAAGTGTGCATGGCGTGCGCGCCGATCTGGACCAGTGCGTCGAAACTGCTGTCCAGATAACAAACGGGGCGCAGTCCGCTCAGGTGCATGATCGAAGCGGCCGGATGGAGTTTGAGCGGGTCGATGCTGTTGCTGGCGCCGTGTCCGTCGACCACCACGATCTCCTCCGCGCCCGCACCGAGCAGTCCTTCGCAGCAGGCATTGACTTCGTTGACCAGTTCCTGCACGGCGACGGGTTCGTTCATCAGCTGGATGCCGATTCCGTTCGATTTGCCGTTGACTCCGGAAACGCCTTCCAGATCGGTAAGGATCATGATTTTCATGAACGGGCAGACCTCATTTTTGGATTTTTTCCACTGCGCCGCCGGGGAGCAGCCGGTATTGTTCCTGCGTTTCGGCGGGCTTGGGCAGCCGCGGACCCGTGAAGATGTAGGAGGGATAGAGCAGACCGCCGGTCCCGACTTCCGCATTGCCGCGGCGTTCGACTTGGATCGCCAGCAGATTGCTCTTCCTGTTCAGGTGTCCGGTCAGATCGAACAGCATCGGTTTGGAGAATCCGCGGTCGGAACCGATGAATTTGCCGTTGCAGTAGACCCTGACGATCCGGTCGGCGCCGCCGATGAGCAGACCGAGATCGCCGGTGAATTTCGGCACGCGCGTCCGGAACCAGACGGACCCCGGAATGCCGATCAGTCCCTGGGCGGCCCAGGTGGAGGAATAGGTCTTCATCCGCAGCCAGTCGCGGTCGTTGGTTTCCGGTGCGGCAAAGCCGAGTTCCTCGCCGCGGCTGGTCGGGTCGAAGGCGACCGGCATCTGTTCCGGCAGACGATGGACGATTTTATAGGGCTCGGAGGAATATTTGGCGGCCGCGGTCACGCAGTCCTGAAAGAAACGGTTGAAATAGGAAACCGCGGAGGCGGAGACGGCGTATGGATTCTTCTTGATTTCCTCCTGACGTTCCTGCTGAATCTGACGGAAAAGTTTTTCCGCTTCGGCGAAATCAAACGAGTTCATCTTGTCGCGCATGGCAAGGAACAGCCGGAGCTGCCGGACCGGGATATAAGCCATTTCGACGCGCTGCTTCTGTTCGGGCGTTTCCGCCAGTTTCCGGGCGCGGTCGAACAGCTGATCGGCGCGGTCGAGGAAGGCGTTGTCGTAGATCAGCGCGAAGCTGTGGAACGAACCGGCTTCCTGTTTGGCTTCGCTTTGCCGCTGAGTCAGCATCCGGTAATACTGTTCGAGCGGCGGTGCGGCTTTGCCGTAGGCCGAACGGCAGAAATGCCGCAGAACTTCCGCCGGATCGGAGTTGACGTTCCAGAGCATTTTCGCCTCGAAATAATTGGATGGCGCGAGCGTCGCCCAGGCGCAGTTGCTTTCATTGTCCACGCCGCGGATGCCCATTTTATGATACAGCGGCAGATCGTCGGCCCACATTTTCAGTTTGGAATACGGCAGGATGTTTTCGGCGAGATTCCAGTTGTATCCGCGGAAAAACTTGATGTTCGGAGTGTGTTCCCATTTTTTCAGAATGTTGCGGTAGTAATGACGGGTCGGGACTTCTTCGAGGGTGCTGTGCATCCGGGAGTAGCTGATGTCGGCGATCACCAGCACGATTTTCGGATGGATTTTGTAGCGGACCGGATAATCGGCATGCCAGGAGTAGAGATAGAATCCGAGATACAGGTTGGGGAAATCCTTTTCCAGCCGTTCGAGCAGCTGATTGCAGAACAGGATCATGACGTCGGTCTTTTCCGGACTTCCGCTCAGCGGATCGCGTCTGCCGGAAGCTGCATCCATGGTTTCCTTCGATTCCGAGGAACCGCCGCCGTCCGCGGGTCCGACGCCGACGCCGACCAGTTTGTCGTTCGGCCACTTGTTCTTCCGGAACATGTTCCGGATGTGTTTTTCATAGAGGTCGAGCAGTTTCGGATTGGTCGTTTCGATTTGAGGACCCTGCCGCCGGAAAGTGCCGTCCGGCTGCCGGACCAGGGCATACATTTCCGGATTGGCATCGAACTGCTTCTGATAGAGGCGGATAAAATCCTTCCACTTGTGGCCGCCGCAGTTGCGCTGGGGCGGCACCATGCCGGCATGGGAGAGTTTGTGCCGGATTTTCCAGAGCGCATAGTCGGGCGCATACTGCGTTTTCATGAGCCGGTTGCCGGGCGGCGTCCACGGATTGCGGTAGTCGAACGAAGGCGACTGCTCGATGTCCTGATCGGGCAGTTTCGGGTCCGGGTTGGCGGGAATGATCTCGCCGAGGGGACCGGGCATGACCCAGTCGCAGCCGAGCTGCTGGAGCAGTTCATAGAGACCGTGGGAGACACCGATGGAGCTTTCGCCGGAGATGAAGACCTTGTTTTTTTCGGATTTCAGCCGGAAGGATTCACCGTAGAAACTTTTTTTCGTGACCGTGTAAGGGTGTTTTGCCACTTTCAGCGGGGCTTTATGACCGGTCATTTTCTTCCAGTGATACTGAAAATCCTTTTGCGCTTCCGGCGCGGGGTGGTCGATAATCACTTCAATAGCGCCCAGTTCGAGCGCGCAGAGCATCAGCAGAGTCTTTTTCATGATTCCTGTTCCGTTTTCCTATGGTTGTTGCGATTTGAATTTCCAGGGCGTCAGGCCGTCTTTCGCGGCCGCTTCTTCGGGCAGGAGCAGCAGGTTTTTCCGCAGGGAGAGCTGCGGCGGGACGGTGAGCAGTTTGACGTTTCCGCCGACATGCCGGAGCTGCCATACCTTGCCGGTCTGGTCCGTCGGCACCGGAAAATGACCGCTGCCTTTCTTTTTGCCGAGCGGATATTTTTTCCCGGAGGGCGCCACGAAATCACCCCGCCAGGTGTCCTGATAATAGCCCAGGACCTTCGTGCCCTTCGGGACGTAGAAGAAGAAATCGCCCGAATCGGGTCCGCCGCGGTGGACCGAGGAATCGAACGCGACCGGGAAGCCGGGCGAAAACTCGATTTTCGTGCGGTCGTTGCCGTCGCTGAAGGTGATCTTGTGCAGTCCGGCATAGCGGGGCGTCAGCACGATCTTGTGCGGCTGACCGTTCGGCGGAACTGAGTGGTCGGTGCATACCGTCGTTTCCAGCGTGCCGGCATCGGAAATGCCGCCGATCTGGATCAGTTCCACGCGGACGTTGCCCCGGTTGCGGTAGCGTTTGATCAGTCCGCCGGTGATCGTCACCGCAAAGGGCCGTCCGTCGCTCCAGAGCCAGTATTCCTTGCGGTTGCGGATCGGTTCGAATTTGCCGTCCGGTCCGCCGCCGGGGAATTGCACCGGGGTAAGTTCCTTGGAAAAACCGACCGGTTCGAAGGCCAGACGCTGATTGTTCTTCAGTCCGTCCCGGACGAACTGTTCCAGTTCCGCACGAGCAGGCGCCGGATGGGTCTTCCAGCCGACCTTGTCGGCGGCCTTTTCCCCTTGACGGCGCAGAATATGCCGGTAGACTCCGTAGGTGTAGACCATTTTGGTGTTCCGGATCGAATCCAGATATTGCAGCCGCTGCAGACGGTTTTCAGCAGAAGCGTTTGGCCCCTGGCGGTAACAGATCTCGACGAAACGGATGTAAGCGGTCAGATCGTCCAGACGGAGCATTTCCGCTTCGTTCTGCGCGGCTTTGCGCCGGGCGCGGTCCAGCAGACCGTAGAACCGTGCCAGCAGGTCTTCGGAGAGATCGGGCGAGGGGGCCCGGTTCATCAGGCGGAAGAATTCCGCCATTTCCGTTTTCGAGGAGGGAAACGCGCGGTCGGTGAAATCGCGGAAGATCGCTTCCGGGTCGACGGTGACATCCCAGAGCAGGCGGTAGGCCGCGCCGATCACCGGCAGACAGTTTCCGAAGTGTCCGGAATATTCCGCCCACATGTAGCGCGCGCCGCTCCGGTAGAAAGCGGGAATGGTCCGGGCGGCATATTCCAGCTGAGTGATCTTTCCGCCCGCGGGGGTGAGTCCGGGATAATAGTATTCGCGGATGCCGCAGTCGGCCTTGCGGCGCTGCCAGGCGGCAGTCAGCCGGTCGGGAGTCCAGCCGTAGAGCAGAAAACTGGTGCAGATGCTGACGATCACGTCGGGATCGACGTCGATTTCCGGGGGAGCGCAATGCGCGTTGTAGGCATAGAACGCCGCTTTCTGCTTTCCGCCGGCGGCGCGGACGGCCTTGACCACGTCATTGGCCAGTCCGGCGATCCGGGTGGACGGACTGCCCAGGGCTTTACAGCCGGGGCAGGTGCACCAGCGGGTGTTGTCGGCGGGTTCGACCGAGATGCAGCTCAGGGCGGGATTCTTGCGAATCTGCTCCAGCTCCCAGTCGATGAACGCCTTGCGCAGACCCGGATTGGAGAGACACAGCTGCACGGGTTCGCGTTTGCCTTTCCACAACGTCAGATATTCGGGATGTTCGGTCAGCAGGGGACGGTTCTCCCGGATGAAGCGTTCGAAACAATGCACGGTATTGAGCGGCCAGCCGCCGTGACGCTGGAATCTCTGCCAGGCTTTTTTGCGGGCGCTCTCGGCCGGAGAGAACCATTTTGCATAGTGGATGTCATACGGTGTGACGATCAGCCGCGAGGCATAATCAGGCACTTCGCGGCGATGCAGCGCCAGCTGCGCGGGCGGATTAGACGGCAGAATCTCCCAGTTGTCCGACGGCATGAACCAGCGGTATCCCAGACTCCGGAGCAATTCGTCCGCTGCATATTCCGAAGCGGCCGGACTGCCGCCGATCAGCCAGATTCCCTTCGCATGGGTTTTGATCTCGAATCCCTGGCGCTCATAGATGGAATTCCGGTCGAATGCGGGCTGGAACGGCAGACCGGGGAAATCTCCGCACCGACCGATGGCGATTCCGGTTTTGCCGTCGCCTTTCCGCACGGGGAACGGCTTGCCGTAGATTCTGCCGAGCAGTCCGCTGAGCCGTTCCGCGGTCTTCTGCGCTTCCGGGGTGTTGGCGATGATGGGGAGACCTCCGTCCAGACGGGCTTTTTCGGCCGGGAAGGTTTTATGTTCGCCGGCGCGGAGCGCTGCGGCACTCAGAATGACGAGCAGAATCAGAACCGTGTGTATCATGGTTTTTTCCTGCGGTTGTGCCGGCGGGAAAACCCGTTTCCGGACCAGGTTGTCTTAATGGTTGTTGTAAACTTTTTTGATCGGATTGGCCCCGTTCTCATTCCATATGGAGATATAATTGCTGGAAGAGATCGTATATACGAAGTTCAGCGATTCGGCATGCCCGTCGGCAAACACGTTGTTGGCACCGCCGGCGTGAGCTTTGTCGGTCCCGATGGAAACGGATTTGTTGGAGCTGAAATTGATGACTCCGGTGGAGGAATCGGAATATTTGTTCGGGGAGAAGCAGGTCCATTTTTCCGTCCACAGCGTAGTCTTGCTGATATTCGGATTCCTCTGCGTGATCTTTTTCCATGCGCTGTTGATCCCGGTCCCGGTTCGGATTTTGGGTTTGGTGTCGGTGTTGAACCAGCCCATGTAGGAGTTGTACTGATAATTGAGGAGCACGGGGGAGTGTCCGTAATAACCGGTGTATTTGGTGCGTCCCGGGCAAAGATACTGGTTGATATATTTGTAATTGGTCCGGCCATTCCAGTGGATATTGTTTTTGAGCACCTTCACATCGCCGTCGGCGATGAGTTTGTCATGCCAGGCGTAGCCGCCGGTCCCGACATAGGAACGGATCGGCATGATGGAGTCGCGGTAGTTGCTGCTGTAGTTGTTGAAGAAATTGTAAAACCCCTTGATATTGCTCCGGCAGGCGATTTCCTGTGCTTTTTGTCTCGCCTTGTTCAGGGCCGGCAGCAGCATGGAAGCCAGGATCGCGATGATCGCAATGACCACCAGGAGTTCTATCAGGGTAAAATTTTCTGGAGCTTTCCGTTTCGAAACCACATCCCATCTGTTTTTCATTCGCAGACCTCCTCCCTTGATGCTATGGAAACTTTATTTATAAATTATAGCATTGAAAAGGATTTTGTCAAGGGGAAAAGCTTTTTTTATCCGATTTCCCGGTGCGCGGGAATCCTTCGGCCGGTTGAAAAAAAAAGGAATCATGCTATGGTACCCCAGCGCGAACCGGATGAGGAGAATGATGATGAGCGGAAAAACTGTTGAATTGGCCCGGAACGAACTGCACAAATACGGACTGGAGGCGGACTTTCGACCGGAGCCGGACCTGCCGTCCTTCGAAATCCGCCGGGAATGCGGCCGGACGGTGATCGCCGCTCCGGATGACGTCGAACTGCTCTACGGCGTGTACGAACTGGCTCAATATTCCGGCTGGTTTTTCTTCGAACCCGGACGCGACCGGTTCGACCGCACCCGGTGCGGTGAGCTGCCGGAAAACGGCGTGATCGTTCCCGCCCGGAAACCGCTGCTCAAACGCCGCGGCTTCATTCAGGAATTTCCGTTCGATGCCGAAACCGCCGATCTGTTCGACTGGATGGCCAAGAACCGTCTCAATTATCTCCAGACCTGGATGAAGTATTACGACGGACTTTCCGACGAGCTCAAAGAGGCGGCGGCCGTCCGCGGGATCGTGATCGAAAGCGGGCATCATAATTTCAATTACTGGATTCCGGGGCGGAAATACAATCATACCCATCCGGAATTCTTTGCCGAGATCGGCGGCAAGCGGATTGAATCCTCCGACGGGAAAAACACGTTGATGCTCAGCGAACAGCTTTGTACGACCAATCCCGCGCTCCGGGCCGAGATCGTCAAAAACATGCTCGAATATTGCGCCCGGCATCCCGAAATCAAAATCATCGCGCTGAATCCGAATGACGGTTTCGGCTGGTGCGAATGCTCCGAATGCTCCAAGTTCCACGACCCGTCGGAGAAAGGCGATTTCTACAGTTTGTCGGAACATGTCTCCAAGGCCGACCGGATTTTCCACGACCTGATCCGGGAGGTGGCCGCGCGTCTGCATGAGAAACGGCCCGATCTGACTCTTTCCTTCTGCGCCTATATCAATTACTGTTCTCCGTCGCCGGGCTTCACGCTGGAAAAAGGGATGATGGTCCACTTCGCGCCCTACTGGCGGTGCATCAATCACACCATCGACGACCCGGAGTGCGTCATCAATCCGCATTATGCCGAGGACATCCGGCGCTGGGCCGCGGTCAAGCACGGCGGCGAGATCAACATTTACGAATACTTCATGGGCGTCAATTTCTATCTCATGCTGCCGATGATCCATTTCCGCGAAATGTTTTACGAGATGCGCTGGTATGCCGAAAACGGAGTGGACGGCATCATGACGCAGTTCCATATCCCGCACTGGAGCGTCTACGGCATGAACTATTTCCTGATGGCCCGCGCCGCCCGCGGCGAAGAGGAGGAAAGCTCCATTTCTCTGCTGTTCGATCGTCTGTTCGGCGCCGATGCGGACGAGGCCCGGACCTTTTACCGCGCGGTGAAGCAGCTTCTGCTGAATACGGGACATTGTCACATTCCCTATCCGCGTTCGCTGCTGCGGCGTTCGCGGATCGAAGCTTACCGCGAGCTGCACCGTCTGGCGCTCGAGCTGGCGGCCAAAGCCCCCGCGGACCGTTTCCGCGCCGATCTGGTGCTCTGGACCGAATACATGATCCGGTTCAAAGAACTGTTCGATGCCTATCAGTCCAAACGACTTGCGGAAGCGGACGTGCAGGCGTTCCTGGAATGGATACACACCCGCGGGGAGAACCGGGTGCTGATTCCGCGCAAATTCGATTCCTATTTCCGGGCGCTGCTGGAGGATTTGCGCAGCGGACGCGAATGGATTCATTTCAACCTGGACTGGGAGGACAACTATATCCGGAGACACGACCGGATTCTCTCCTGAGGGTCATTTCCCATGCGGAAGATCATACATGTGGACATGGATGCGTTTTTCGCCTCGGTGGAGATTCGGGACAATCCCGCGCTCCGGGGCAAACCGGTCATTGTGGGCGGACAGCCCAACTCCCGCGGCGTGGTGGCGACCTGTTCCTACGAAGCGCGGAAATTCGGCATTCATTCCGGCATGGCCTCGTCCGCCGCTTACCGGCTTTGTCCCCACGCAGTCTTTCTGCCGCCCAGCTTCGAAAAATACGTCGCGGTCTCCCGGCAGATACGGCGGATTTTTCTGGATTACACCGATCTGGTCGAACCGGTTTCCATCGACGAGGCCTATCTGGACGTGACCGTGAACAAGCTCGGGATTCCGTATGCGACGCGGACCGCGCGGGAAATCAAGCGCCGGATCTTCCAGACCACCGGCCTGACCGCGTCCGCCGGGGTGTCCTGCAACATGTTTCTGGCCAAGATCGCCTCGGATTATCAGAAGCCGGACGGTCTGACCGTGATCACGCCGGACCGTGCGCCGGAAATCCTCCGTGCGCTGCCGATCGGCAAATTCCACGGCATCGGCCGGGTCACGGAAAAATACCTGATCGAACACGGCGTCCGCACCGGCGCGGACCTGCTCCAACTGTCCAGAGAGGAACTCGTACAGACCTTCGGCAAGACCGGCGAATATTATTACAACGTGGTCCGCGGCATCGACGACCGGGAGGTTACGCCGGAACACGAACGCAAATCCCTCGGGACGGAATCGACTTTTTCGCATGACACTTCGGATATGACCGAACTGGTGCCGTTTCTCCGGGGGCAGTGCGAGGAGGTTGCCGCGGATTTGAAAAAGCATGACTTTGCCGGCAAGACCATCACCGTGAAAGTGAAGTTCTTCGATTTCCGCACCATCACCCGGAGCCGGTCGATCGCGGAATACACCCGTGACCCGGCGGTCATTTTCAAGGTGGCGCGCGACCTGCTGGAACATACCGAGGCGGAAAAAATACCCGTGCGGCTGCTCGGCGTCACCGTCTCCAATTTCCCCGAACCGGAAAAAGAGGAGTCCGACTCCGGCCGGATGGTCCAGCCGGAGTTCGATTTCGGAGAGGAACTGTGAGCGTTACTTCGCTTTCGCGGCTTTTCCGTTTTTCAGCGGAGCGAACCGCATTCTGCAGCCGCCGCGCTTGCCGGATTTGACCGTGATCGTGATCCGGGTGAGGTTTTCGCCCCAGTCACGGCGCAGATGCGGATCGGAAATCGGCAGATTTTCCACTTTGATTTCATGCGGATCGCCGGTGATTTCCAGCCGCATGCTGCCGAGAATCAGACCTCCGTCGGCGGTCTTGACCCGGTGCGGGGTGTAAAGCGGTATCCGGACGGTATTGCGGCTCCGGGAAAGTTCCCAGGCGTCCGCGGTTTCCACGCTCTGATCGCCGTAATCATAAGTGATGGTGCGGCGGGCGCTGACCAGTTTCGCTTCCGGCAGATAGGCGCTGGTCAGGTCCATCTCCATGACGCATCGGCTGTCGTTGCGGGTCACTTTGACGGCGTCGGCGTCTCGCTTCGGCTGGTCCAGCTGGGCCACGCCGTTGAATTGCGGAACGTTGTGTCCGTCGCAGTTGATCAGCCAGTTCTTGTAGCGGTCGACTCCGAAGGTCGACTTGTCATAGACCCCGATGCCGGGATCGACGACGACCGGTTCGTCGTTCCGGAAGATCATGAACTGTCCGATGTCCATGTGGTAATGACTGCCGCGGAAGCCGCGTTTGGCGGCCAGCGCCATGCCGCGGTCTCTCAGACAGAGCACCTGCCGGAAATCGAAATAAACGCACTCGTCCTTGATTTCCGGTTCTTTGACGCGGGGAGTAGTCAGGTCCGGCAGCCAGAAGATATTGGCCAGCGTGCCCAGCATTTCCTGCCGGATCGCCAGCGATTGCGGCTGTTGTCCGGCATAGAGCCCGATCTGCCGTAAATCTTCATTGTTCATGATTTCGCCGAACCGGTAACAGATGGTTCCCGGCGGATTCCCTTTTGCGTGTCCGTCGGCGAAATTCACCAGGTATTTGCGCCCCATCCGGATATGGAGGATATATTCGGTCATGGTGACGTGTTTCGGCTGATTCATCGGAATGCCGAGCAGTTCATAGAAATGGAGCACCTGTGCGACCGAAGCGCCCCAGTAGCCGGGTCCTTCGTCGCAGAAACCGTCCTCGGCGTAAATCTTGACGAAATCGTCGACGGCATCCTTGAGCATGGCGACGAGTTTGCGCTGACGTTCGGGCTGATCGTTCAGCACGGTCAGCGCGACGATCAGCACATTGGTGCAGCACCACGGACGCCAGTTGTTGGTGGATTTCAGCCACCAGAAGGGGAAGGGCTTGACCTCTACCGGCTCGATGATATGTCTGACCAGCTGCCGCCGCACTTCCGCGACCAGATGCGGGGAAACTTTCTTCAGTTCGTCTTCCAGCAGATTCAGCGTCAGCGCCAGGTCCATGCCGGTTTCCGCGGTGAAAAGATCGACGATCTCATACGGCAGTTCGGGCAGACCGTCGTTGTATTTCGCCGGGATGTGGGCGGGCAGACACCAGGTATGTTCCGCGGTGATCTCCCACAGATAATCGGCAATCCGGTCGAGGAAGCGCCCCTTGTATTCCGCGCATTCGGCGATCACCAGTGTGACCAGATTTTTCCGGCGGGCGAAATAGACCTTTTCATAGTTCGCCCGGTTTCCGATCCGGACGAATTCCATGAACAATGACGCGGTGGGCTGGGGAATCGGTTCCTTGAGCAGTTCCTCCGCCTGTTCAATATGATTTTTGAAAATGAGCGCGCGCCGGGATTTCGGCCCGGCGGTTTTCCACTTTTCCCGATTCGATGCCCGTAAAAACAGCAGTTTTGTCTGGTCGGAACCCTTTGCGTTTTCCGCGGCGGTTCCCATGCAGTTTGAGGTCAGCACGGCTGCCAGCGCGAGCGAGGCGGTTTTTTTCAGTTTTGCCATGATCTCTTATCCTTTCACTTCGTTGCGGGATCGGAATGTTTCACGGGATGAAAACCGGATTGCTCCAGGCCAGTCGTCCGGCGCGGTCGCGCAGCTGTATGCGGACATAATTGCCGGAGAACGGCGAAAGATCGCATTCGAGATGGCTGATTTCCGGATTTTCGCTGCCGGGTCCGAGCGCGTCCTCGATCGCGGCGCAGTAGCCTCCGGACTGTTTCCGGACGGCGATGGCGCTGACGACCGGCGTGAAGTCCGCGACGAGAACATTGTTTTTCAGCGTGATCCGGGTGAAGCGCGGTCCCTGCGAGGCGTAGAACTGACCTTTTTTCAATGCGTCCAGCAGGGCGGCGCTCGAACGGTCTTCCGCGAGAATCACGGTGAATCCCTTGAACAGATCGTGTTCCCAGTGCATGTCATCGACCGCGAGCGCGGTGTAACGGAATCCGGCATCGAGCAATTCGTCCCAGAGTTGCATGTTGTATTCTTTACCGATGTAGCGCGTGGAAGTGTTGTAGACTTCGATTCCCAGAATGCCTTTCAGGGTTCCGACTTCGGCCGAGGTGAAGCCGCACCAGTAGGGGTGGGCGCAGAAAACGATTCCGCCGGCGGCATTGACCGCATCGACCGCTTCCTGTCCGGTCTGCGGTTCGGGGTAGGCGAAATCCTCCGGCACACCCAGCCCCAGCAGATGCCACCGGATTCCGCGCGGTCCGTCCGGATGCAGTTCCATGCCGGAGATCAGGGTCATGCCCATGCCGTCGAGTTCGGAAATCCGGTTGGCGTGTTTGTGGTCGGTGAAGGCCAGCACGTCGTAGCCGCCCCGGGCATACAGCCGGACCACTTCCTGCGGCGGGAACCGTCCGTCCGACGTGGTGGAGTGGGTGTGCAGATTCGCCTTATATTCATTCAGTTTCCTGCCGAAATAATCCATTTGCGCGTCCCTTCCTGTTGGTTGGATGAATTTTACTATAATTCAAAAAAGTCAAAAATCAACCGGAGGAGCGTCGATATCGGCAAAATATCGCAATGTCCGGAACGGGATTTCGGGGGTGAAAATACAGTCCGACGGTTGATTTTTTCTGTTTCCGTGATATGTTATTCCGATATGACACCCGGAAAATCAGTCTTTCAATGGAGAGTTTATCATGTCAAATCCAGTCACGATGGCGGTGATCGGCGCGGGCGCCCGCGGTCATGGTTACGCCAATTTCGCCAAACGCTTCCCCGACCGCCTCAAGATCGTCGCGGTGGCCGATCCGAACGATTTCTGCCGGAACCGTCTGGCGAAGGAACACAGCATCCCGGCGGACAAGTGTTTCCGCAGCTGGGAGGAGTTCTGCCGTCAGCCGAAGATGTGCGACGCAGTGGCGATCTGCACCCAGGACAGCATGCATGAAGCGCCGGCGATCGCCTGCGCCGGGTTGAAATACCATATTCTGCTGGAAAAGCCGATGGCTCCGACCGCTCAGGCCTGCCGCAATATCGTAACGGCGGTCAAGGACGCCGGCGTGATGTTCGCGGTCTGCCACGTGCTGCGCTACACCCGTTACACCCGCATGCTGCTCGACCTTCTCCGTTCCGGCGAGCTCGGCGAGATCGTTTCGATCCAGCACCTGGAGCCCGTCGGCTACTGGCATCAGGCGCACTCCTTCGTGCGCGGCAACTGGCGCAACGAGGCGGAGTCCAGCAACATGCTGCTGGCCAAAAGCTGTCATGACATCGACTGGCTTCGCGGAGTCATGGGCAAACCCTGCAAGGAAGTCCACTCGTTCGGATCGCTCCGGCATTTCAGGGCTTCGGAAAAACCCGAAGGCGCCGCGGACCGCTGCTGCGACTGTCCCCGCGAGATCGAATCGTCCTGTCCCTATTCAGCTTACAAGATCTATTTCCGCGACCGCTTCTGCAAAGGACTGAAGCAGTGGCCGGTCAACGTGCTGACCCCCGAAGTCACCGCCGAATCGCTCGCCGCCGCACTGGAAAAAGGCCCCTACGGCCGCTGCGTCTACGCCTGCGATAACGATGTGGTGGACAATCAGGTGGTCAATCTCATTTTCGAGGACGGTTCCACCGCTTCCATGACCATGACCGCGTTCAATTGCCACTCCGGACGCAAGACCCGGATCTTCTGCACGCTCGGCGAGATCGAGACCGACAGCAGCACCATCACCGTCCGCAAATTTCTGGACGACACCGTGCGGGAGATCGACACCAACATCGCCAACGACGGCAGCATCCTGACCGGACACGGCGGCGGCGACTTCGGCCTGATGGATTCCTTTGTCCGCGCGCTGGCGGAAAACGATCCTTCGCAGATCATGACCGGCATCGACGAGACGCTGGAAAGTCATCTGATGGTCTTCGCCGCCGAGGAGTCGCGCAAGAAAGGCATCGTCGCGCGTCTGGACTGAGTCTTCGGTTCCGCCTTACGGGAAGATGGCCAGTTTGGACCGGCCGAGTTCCCGGCGGAAAATCTTTTTCAGCACCAGCCAGAGCATGATGCAGTTGAAGATCGAAACCAGCAGCCAGGAGATCGGGTAGCAGGCGAGCAGGAACGGCAGCGTCGGCCGTCCGGGAAAGATCATCGTGACCCAGGCAATGCGCAGGAAACATGCTCCCAGCAGCGAAGCGCCGGTCGGCAGCATGGAATAACCCAGTCCGCGCAGACAGCCGCAGGAGATGTCCATGACCGAGCCTATGAAAAAGGTGCCCAGCATCACCTGCATCCGCAGTTGTCCCCAGCGGATCACTTCCGGATTGTCGCTGAACAGTTTCAGAATGGGGCGTCCGGCCGCCATCAGACTCCAGCCCAGCAGAATGGAACAGCCCGCGGCGAGCATCAGCCCGATGACGCAGCAGCGGACCATGCGGGGGTATTTCCCCGCACCGTAATTCTGGGCGACGAAGGTCATGACCGCCTGCTGGAAAGCGCTGGCGGCAATGATGCAGAACGATTCCACGCTCACGGTGGCGGACGAGCCGGCGATGGCCAGCGAGCCGAAAGTATTGAGCGCCGCCTGGATGAACATGTTGGCGATGTTGAAAAAGGAACTGTTGATGCCGGCGGGTATGCCGATCCAGAGTATCTCTTTGAGCAGCTGCCAGTCGATCTTCAGTTTTTTCAGATTCAGATGACAGTGATCGGTCGAAAAGACCAGGGTCCGCAGAATGAATCCCGCGGCCAGGGCGTTGGAAAGGGTGGTGGCGATGGCGACCCCCGCCACCGACATCTTCAAAACGGCGACCAGCAGCAGATTCAGCAGCACGTTCAGCAGTCCCGCCGCGAGCAGATAGTACATCGGCCGCTTGGAATCTCCCACCGAACGCAGGATCGCACAGCCGAAATTGAATACCATCAGAAACGGTATGCCCAGAAAATAGAGCCAGATATAGGTGCAGGCGTCCGGCAGAATGTCCGCCGGAGTCTTCATCAGAATCAGCAGCGGTTTGGCGGAGAGCAGCGCCGCCGCGGTCAGGACCAGACCTCCGTACAGGGAGATCGTCATGGCCGTATGCGTGCCGTGATGGAATTTCAGATGATTGTCGGCCCCGCTGTAAATCGCGATCACCGCATTGACGCCGGTGGACAGTCCGATAAAAATTTTCAGCATCAGGGTGATCGGATTCAGCGTGACCCCGATGGCCGCCAGCGCGTGAGGCGAGGCGAACCGGCCGATGATCGCCAGGTCCGCCGCGTTGAACAGACTTTGCAGTTCATACGTGCAGAGCAGCGGAAAGACGAAAACCATCATCTTCCACAGGATGGACCCGTGGCAGAAATCAATGCTGTATCTGCTGCCGGACATGACGATCGATCGGAAAAGGGGAAAATGAAAAACCGCCCGTCAATATTTTGATGGGCGGTTTCGAATCCGTCGGCGAAAAATCAGCCTTTGCGTTCGAACAGGGAACGGATTTTCTTGCCGGTGACTTCGGCGGGATGATCGCCGAGCGCTTTGCGCTTGCCCAGCAGGACCGGGGAACCGGCCTTGATCTCGGCCAGGAAGGTCTTGGCGAATTCGCCGCTTTCGATCCGGCGGAGGGATTCTTTCATGCGGGCTTTCACATCCGGCGGCAGAATCTGCGGGCCGTTGTAGTATTCGCCGAATTCGGCGGTGTTGGAAATGACCGCGTTCATCTTCTGGATGCCGCCTTCGTAGATCAGGTCGACGATCAGCTTCATTTCATGGATGCACTCGAAATAGGCCATTTCCGGCGGATAACCGGCTTCGATCAGCGTTTCGAAACCGTATTTCATCAAATCGACCACGCCGCCGCAGATGACGTTCTGTTCGCCGAACAGGTCTTCGTAGGTTTCCTGTTCGAAGGTGCATTTCAGCACGCCGGCACGGGTGAACCCCATCGCCTTGGCCATTGCCAGCGCGGTGTCGATCGCATGACCGGTGGCATCCTGAGCGACGGCAACCAGACCCGGAACGCCGAAGCCGTTGAGGAAGGCTTTGCGCTCTTCGGTGGCGGGGCTCTTGGGCGCGACCATGATCACGTCGCAGCCGGCCGGAGGCAGAATCTGCTTGAACACCACGTTGAAGCCGTGGGAGCAGGAGAGGGTCTTGCCCGGAGTCATATACTGTTTGATCTCGTTGTCATACGTGGATTTGTGGAATTCGTCCGGCAGCAGAATGTGGATAATGTCGGCTTTCGCGGCTGCTTCGGCGGCGGACATCACCTGGAATCCGTCATTGACCGCACGGTCGAAGGAGGGGCCCTTGCGCGAGCCGATGATCACGTTGACTCCGGAATCTCTCATGCAGAGAGCCTGCGCGGTTCCCTGGCTGCCGTAACCGATCACGGCCACTGTTTTTCCATTCAGGATGGATGCATCCGCATCCTTGTCGTGGAGAATAGTCACTTCACTCATTTTTTTACTCCTTTGCGGATTGTTCCGTCCGCGTTTTGGGTTTGTATGGGTTTTATTATTCCATTCAATATAACACACTTCCCGGAAATATCAAGCGAAATGCCCGAAACGGACGTTTTTTTCACTCAATTCCCCGCAATTCGGCGCTTTTGTCCGCTTTCTTCCGCAATGCTTTGAGCACATTGTCCACTCCCGGAAAGCCGCTGAACAGAAAATTGCCCGCCGGACGGCAGAAGCGTTCCTTCAATTCCTCGTCGGTTTTCAGACAGGCCCGGTCGACTCCCAGAATCAGCGGCGTTTCCGGATGTTTTTCCAGATAGTCCAGCCGTTCCTTCAGCGGCGTTTTGTGCCACTGATGGAACAGTTCCACATCCAGTTCCCTCCCCGCGTCCGAACGGAAACGGAAATCCGGAAAGGTCAGCTGATTGCCCTCCAGCTTGAGATACGCTTCCCGCGGGATCAGGGTCCAGCCCCGGTCCGGGGTCCGGTTGAAATAATCCTGAAACATCTTGAATTCCTCCGGAATATACGCGCCGAAGTTGGTGTAGTGACAGACCAGCCGGCTGGATTCGTCCAGTTTCAGCCGCAGGGTTTTCGTCCGGAGCTTCAGTCCGCAGGAGACCTGCCACAGGTGCATGGAACAGACCGCGGGGAAGAACGAGGCCAGCTGCAGACCGTATTTCGTGCTGTTGTCCAGAATCGAAGCCGGACCGTCGATCCGCAGGCGGATCATCGGGCCGCCGTCCGGTTTTTTCCCTTTGACCAGTTCCGCCCGGAACAGCAGCCGGAAGAATTTCAGATATTTGAGCAGCCGGCGCAAGGCTCCCTGATCTTCGGCGGCGACCTGACAGTCCAGACCGTCGCTGTAAAGCATCAGCGACTGCGCCAGCGCCATGTTGTAGCGTTCCAGCAATTCCTTCGGGAACGTTTTTCTGATCGACAGCAGCCGTTCGTTTTCCGGCAGGTCGGGGTAGACCGCCTGCGTGAGGACGGGTTCGTTCGCCATCAGCCGCGCGCGGTAGTCGGCCGGTTCGACCGGACATTCCGGGGATTTGAGCAGCGCGGCGCTGCGGAGAAACAGCGCATGACGCGCCGCCGGATAATCCTGTTCCCCGCAGCCGGAAAATTCCGACCGGTCCAGCAGAATCTTGACCAGTCCGCGCGCCAGTTTGACATCGTTCCAGCCGGCGGTGAGATGATTCAGCTGTCCGTCCAGTTCCCCGCGGGCGGTCCCGGTCGAATTTTCAAACAGCGCGATCAGCCGTTCGGCCAGGTCCAGCAGTCTGGATTCGGTCACGGAAACGAACGAAGGTCTGGCGTATCCGCCGGACACTTTGAAGCGCAGCAGTTCCCGGGTCAGCATCAGTTGTTTCCTCCGCGGTGGAAATGCAGACGGCGCTGGTCGTAGGCGCGGTTCTGCCGCCGCCGGTCGCTCACGCGCATTTCCGAAGTTCCTTCGCTGACCAGTTCATAAAGGATGGCCTGCTTGCCGTCTCTGGCGCGGAGAATGCGTCCGAGTCTCTGCACGTGTTCGCGGATGCTGCCGCTGCCGGAGACCACGATCCCGACGCTGGCTTCCGGCACGTCCACGCCTTCGTTCAGCACTTTGCTGGTGAGCAGGACCGGGTATTCTCCGCTCCGGAAACGTTCCAGCATGTCCCGCCGTTCCGCCGCTTTGGTCTTGTGGGTCAGCACCGGCAAACAGAACGCCTCGCCCATCTCGTAGGCCGCGTCGTTGTCCGCGGTGAAGACCAGAATCCGTTCTCCGGCGTGTTCGCGAAGCAGTTTCCAGACCAGTTCCAGTTTGGCGCGGCCGCAGCGGGCGATCTGCCGCTGGCGCAGATACGCGGCGAAGGCGTCGCGTCCGCCCGGCACCCGGGCCGACAGCGCGATGAACCGGCCCCAGCCGTCGGGATCGGAAAAGTCGATCTGATGGTGCCGGACAAAATTGACGTAGGTCTTGCGCGCCTGCTGATATTCCGTCTGTTCGGCCGCGGAAAGCTCCACCCGCAGCCGGCGCGTGACATACGGCGCCAGCACCTTGCCTTCGAGTTCGTCGATATAGGCGCGGAAGACCACCGGCCCGATCAGCTGCGTCATGACTTCTTCCCCGTCATCCTCGCGTTCCGGCGTGGCGGTGAGTCCCAGCCGGTAGGGCGCGATGCACATGGAGGCGGCCATCCGGTTGATCTGTCCCGGCAGATGGTGACATTCGTCGAACACGATCAGTCCGAACCGGTTGCCGATGAATTCCATCTGGAGCACGGCCGAATCGTAGGTGCTGACGGTCAGCGGCAGAATCTCCTTGGAGCCGCCGCCGAGCAGACCGATCTCGACCCGGAAAAACTTTTTGAGCGTGTCGGCCCATTGCACCATGAGGTCGATGGTCGGCGCCACGACCAGTGCCGGACGCCGGACCGCCGCAATGCAGCGGACCGCGAAATAGGTTTTGCCGGACCCCGTAGGCATGACCACGACGCCGCGGGCCTGCGCTTCGCGCCAGCGTTCCATCGCCTGCTTCTGGTGTTCCATCGGGGCGAACGGCGAATGAAGTTTCAGTTCCAGCGGAGCATAATTCCGGGCCCGGTCCTCCAGTTCGATTCCGTGCTGTTTGGCCAGACGCAGGATCGGCGCATACTGAAAAGCGCCCGCCCGCCAGGCGCCGCCGGCCCGGTCGTCGCAGATCACCATGGACTCGAATACGCCGGGCAATATTCCCGCGCCGGGTTCTTCCCGGAGCAGGAGCGTGCCCGCATCGAAATCCAAAGTCGGACGCCGGTTCATGCGAAGCGGTTATTTTTTGCTTTTCCGCGTGGTGCCGGAAGCGCGGGTGACCGCGGTGCTGCCGGTCCGCGCGATCTCGATGATCTTGAAATCGCTGATCAGGGTCAGGAAATGTTCGATTTTCTGCGGTGAACCGGAAATGGCGATGCAGAGCTCATCCTTGTTCACGTTGGGGATATAGCCGTGGAACAGTTCCACCAGCTGGACGATCGCGACGCGGGTCAGCGCCGTGGTGCGGACCTTGATGATCGCCAGTTCCAGCTCCAGATAATCGGATGCGTTCAGGTCGGTGACGTCCACCACATCCACCAGCTTGTTGAGCTGTTTTTCGATCTGCTCGAGCACTTCGTCGGTTCCCTTGGTGACGATGGTCATGCGGGAAAGGTTCGGATCGTGCGTGTGGTTCACCGTGAGCGATTCGATGTTGTAGCCGCGGCCGCTGAAGAGACCCGCGATCCGGGCCAGCGCGCCGAACTTGTTTTCCACCAGAACGGAAATCGTGTGCTGTTTGATCTCGTCTGCCATAATGCCACCTCAGTTCAGCATGACTTGTCCGCCGGTCACCGGAATGGCCTGACCGGTTTCGTATTTCTGTTCCACCGTGTAGATGATCGCTTTGGCGACGTCCTTCGGGAAGCAGCCGCAGTTCATCGGCACTTTCGACTCGTAATAACGCTTGACGTCGGCCACGGTCTTGGCACCCGGGACCTTGCCGCTGTTCAGATACTGTACGAAAAGTCCGCGTTCGGGATTGCTCCACAGCGGGCCGTCGAGATAATTGCCGGGACAGACGCTGTTGACCTTGATGCGGTCGGTGACCAGTTCCAGCGCGAAGCTCTGGGTCAGACCGATGCCGCCGAACTTGCTGCCCGCATAGGCTCCGTTTTTGTTGCTGCCTTCCAGTCCGCTCTTGGAATTGACCTGCACGATGTCCAGCCAGTCGCCGCCGTCCGCGGTTTCCGCCGCCATCAGCGCGGACACGTGTTTGACGCAGAGGAAGTAGCCGTTGTAGTTGATGTCGGTGACGAATTCCCAGTCCTTGAGCGTGAAGGTCTTGACCGAACCGGCTTTCGCCACGCCGGCGTTGGAGACGAACAGGTCGATCCCGCCGCAGCGTTTCGCCACTTCGGCGACCATCGCGGCGATGGATTCCTCATTGGAGACGTTGACCGCGACCGCGAACGCTTCCGAGGTCGGATATTCGGTGCGGATGGTGTCGGCGGCTTTCTGCGCGCCTTCCAGATTCAGGTCGGCCACCACGATCACCGCGCCTTCGCGGGCAAGTTCTTCGGCGATGCCGTAGCCGAAGCCCTGCGCGGCGCCGGTCACCACCGCCACTTTCCCCGGCAGACGGCCCGTCGGAGCGGCGCCTTTGGACGCCATCGAACGGCGGTAGGATTCCACTTCCCAGTTTTCGATGAACTTGCGGTCGCGGTCGGAAAGATAATGCGGTCCGCCGAAGGCCGCCGTCAGCTGTCTGACCAGCGCCGCATCCGCCGCGATCGCCGCCGCGGTGTTCGCGCTTTTGAGCGTATCTCCGGCCGCGAAAACGGCGCGTCCCGGCACACTCGCCACCAGCGGCTTGAAGCCGTTGGCCGCGACATAGGAATCCACATCTTCTTTTTTCGGATCGGCGGAGACCATCGGGAAGGATTTGGAATAGACGATATGATCGGGGGAAAGCGGTCCGCCGGTGACTTCGAAATTGCCGGCGCATGCCACGAATTTGCGGACGATCGCCTCGCCTTCGCCGCTGCCGAGCAGGGTACGGAGTTTCGGTGCATACTGTTTGACGGCGTCCAGGCAGGGTTCCTGCGTGACGAGTTTCGTGGCGACGCCCGCCGCCGCATAGGCTTTTTCGAGCGTGGACATGACCCGGTCATAGATCGCGTCGATTTCCTCCGGCGTATCGGCTCCGGCGAAAACGCCGTGGTTCTGCAGGAAAATCAGACTGGCCGGCTTGCCTTTGGCGGCCTGATATTTCGCCATTTCGTCGCTGACCTTTTTCGAGAGCGTGTAGCCGGGATCGACATAGGGGACCCAAAGGGCTTCGGGAAACAGTTTCGCGCAGACTTCCGCACCTTTTTCGGCGCAGGTCATGCCGTTGACCAGAGCGGGATGGAGGTGCACCACATAGGCGAACGGCAGGAGTTCGTGCAGCGGAGCTTCCACCGAGGGACGGCCGCCGGAACGGACCGCGTCCATCATCATCTGCTTGGCCGCGGCTTCGCGTTCGTTGACGTCGGAGGGCAGGGCGCCGGAGAAAATCCTGCGGACCTGAGCCCGGTCCATTCTGACAAAGTTTTCGGGCTGAATCATGCTGAGGGCAACGCCGCTGGGCTTGACATACAGGAACGTTTCATCCTTGAACGAGGTGTTCCCGCCGCCGGCGAGAACGAAACGGGCGTCAGAGCCGTATTTCACGGACAGCGCGGTGATTTTTTCCAGAGACATTTTTCCGGATTTCCTTTCTTGCTGTGGTATCGTAAATTCGAATGAGATTCAACGGATATTCATCTGAACGCAGCGCCAGAGCGAGCCGTTCGGATTGATCTTTTTGCGCTCCTTGATCGCCATTTCGATCGGCACATGAGTGAAAGTGTCGCTCCAGTGTCCGACCAGCATGTCGGTTTTGCCGGTCATCGCCGCGTGAACGGCGTTCTGGGCCAGCAGCAGACAGAATACGGAGTCGGAGGCCTCCGCCGCGATGCCGCGGATGAGGTAAGTCGGGTCGAAATACTTGATGTTGACCTCGAAATTCTGGCGTTGGAAGTATTCTTTGATCCGGTCTTTCAGGAACATGCCGATATTGTTGTTGAGCAGATTGCCGGAAGCATCCTTCTGGCGTTCGCCCTGGATCAGGTCCTGTCCCGCGCCCTCGGCCACGATGATCACCGCGTGATGACGGCGTTTCAGCCGGTCGTAGAGCTTGGGCAGGAAGGCGTCCGGACCATCTTCCAGCGTGAATTTCACTTCCGGCACCAGACAGAAATTGACGTGCGGATTGGAGAGCGAGGAATAAGCGGCGATGAATCCGCTGTCGCGGCCCATCACATGAATGAGACCGATGCCGTTGGGTGCGCCTTTCGACTCGTTGTGGGCGACCGTGATCATCGGGTTGGTGGCGTGGACGGCGGTCTCGAAACCGAAAGTTTTGTCGATCATGCAGATGTCGTTGTCGATCGTTTTCGGAATGCCGATCACGCAGATGTTGAGCTTGCGTTTCAGGATTTCCTGCGCCAGTTCGTGTGCCGCCCGCAGCGTGCCGTCGCCGCCGATGCAGAACAGCATGTTGATGTCCATCCGGATCAGCGTTTCCAGCATGACCAGCGTGTCCTGATGTCCGCGGGACGACCCGAGGATTGTGCCGCCTTGTTCATGGATGCCGTCGACGGTATTTTCATCGAGCATGACCGGCCGGTAGCCTTGTGCGGGATTCAGCCCGGCGTATCCGTAGGGTATCCCGTAAACCACGGGCACGCCGTAAATCTTCTTCAGCGTTTCGGTGAGACCCTTGATGACGTTGTTCAGTCCGGGGCAGAGTCCCCCCGCGGTGAGGATCGCCGCCTTGCACCAGTTGGGGTCGAAAAAGAGTTTTTCACGCGGACCGGCCTTCTCGAACGCATGAAGTTTGCCGTCCTTCTCAAAGGTCACCCTGGCTCCGTTTGCCTCGCGGTCGTAGAACACCTGCACGTCATCGGAAACGAACGGCGTGTGCAGATCCAGCGGGGTTTTGATTGTCGCCTTGCCTACATTGCTGATGGGGAAAGTTTCTATTTTCATGCCGGCACCTCTTCTGGTTGAAATTTTGCTGATAATCTAGCATTCTTATTGAAAAACGCAAGCGGGAAACCGGAAAATTCAGTTAAAAGAAGACTGGATTTTCCGGACGGTCCGGAGACGTGAAATCCGTTTCGGCATGCCGGTCTGTTTCCGGATCAGTTGATGAACAGCATCTCGCGGTATTTGGGGAGGGTCCACAGATCGTCGTCCACCCGTTTTTCGAGTGTGTCGACCAGTTTCCGCAGCGCGGTCATGGCCGCGACGATCCGGTCGCTGGCGTCCTTGGCCCCGAGGGCTTTTTCCAGATTGCGGCATTCCAGTTCGATGCCGTCGAGCAGTTTGCCGATCGTTTCCGCGGCGGCTTTCTGCGAGGCAAGGCCTGCTTTGATCTCGCATCCGGACATGACGGCGATGGTCTTGACCAGTTCCGCGAGCTGGCGGCTGCCGATCGGCTGGATGATCGTCCGCGCCATATTGAGCGAAAGTTCGCCTTCGATCCGGATCTTCCGGTGATATTCTTCCAGGAATATCTCATGGCGGGAGCGGAGTTCGATGCTGGAGAACACGCCGTATTTTTCAAACAGCGCGATATTTTCGGGTTTGAGCAATGCTTCCATTGCCTCGGGCGTGGTCCGCAGATTCGGCAGACCGCGCCGGGCGGCTTCCTGTTTCCAGGCTTCGCTGTAATTGTCGCCGTTGAAAATGATCCGCTTGTGCGTTTTGATGATCTTGCGCAGAATCGCCTGCAGACCGGGATGGAAGTCTTTTGCCGGCACTTTTTCGAGTTCGGCGGAAATCTGATTCATCGCTTCGGCCACGATCGTGTTGAGCACCACGCAGCAACCGGCGCAGGAGTGGCTGGAACCGGGGGCGCGGAATTCGAATTTGTTGCTGGTGAAGGCGAAAGGACTGGTCCGGTTGCGGTCGGTGGTGTCGCGCGGCAGCAAAGGCAGCGTGTCGACTCCGATCCGCATGGTGCCGGCGTGTTTGGAGGATTTCAGCGACCCTTTTTCGATCTGGTCGATGATGTCCGAAAGCTGTTCGCCGATGAAAATGGAAATGATCGCCGGCGGGGCTTCGTTGGCGCCGAGGCGGTGATCGTTGCCGGCGGACGCGGTGACGGCCCGGAGCAGGTCGCTGTGCTTGTCCACGGCCATGATGATGGCGCAGAGCGTGGTCAGAAAAATGGCGTTCTGGTGCGGATCGGTGCCGGGATTCAGCAGATTGATGTCGCCGTAGGCCGGGGACCAGTTGTTGTGTTTGCCGGAGCCGTTGATGCCCGCGAAGGGTTTTTCGTGGAGCAGACAGATCAGGCCGTGTTTTTCCGCGGTCTGCTTGAGCACTTCCATGATGAGCATGTTGTGGTCGACCGCCAGGTTGAGTTCTTCGAACACGGGTGCGAGTTCGAATTGGGCGGGTGCGACTTCATTGTGCCGTGTTTTGGCGGGGATGCCCAGCCGCCAGAGCGCGGAGTCCACGTCGGTCATGAAGGCCAGAATCCGGGGCTGGATCGCGCCGAAATAGTGATCTTCGAGCTGCTGATGCTTCGGCGGAGGTGCGCCGAACAGCGTGCGGCCGGTCTGCACCAGATCGGGCCGGGCGTAATAGAACTGTTCGTCGATCAGAAAATATTCCTGTTCCGGTCCGAGGGCGACTTTGGCATTGGTTCCGTTGTCGTAGCCGAAACATTTCATCAGCCGTTTGATGGCCAGATTGAGCGCCTGCATGGAACGCAGCAGCGGGGTTTTCTGGTCCAGCGCTTCCCCGGCATACGCGCAGAACGCCGTCGGAATGCAGAGCGTCGCGCCGTTGCGGCCGCGTTTGATGAACGCCGGACTGGTCGGGTCCCAGGCGGTATAGCCGCGGGCCTCGAAGGTGGACCGGATGCCGCCGGAGGGGAAACTGGAAGCGTCCGGTTCGCTGACGATCAGATTTTTGCCGGAGAAGGCCAGGAGCGCCTGTCCGTTTCCGAGGGGGTCCAGAAACGAGTCGTGCTTTTCCGCGGTGGTGCCGGTGAGAGGCTGGAACCAGTGGGTGAAATGGGTGGCGCCTTTTTCCAGCGCCCATTCCTTCATGGCATGGGCCACCGCGTCCGCAATGGAGGCGTCCAGCTCCTTGCCTTCGCTGACGGTGTCCATCAGTTTCTTGTAAATGGGTTTGGGCAGACGCTCTTTCATGCGGGTGAAGTGAAACACATCTTCCGCGTAATGGTCCGTGGTGAACGGCGGAAGTTCCGTTTCACCGATTTCCGGGCGGTTCATGACCGCGCGGATGATGTCTTTCCGGTCGCAATTCATGTTTTTACGACTCCTCGCTGCTCTCGTTTCCTGTTGTTCGGCCGGACAGGGATTTTCCCGAAGAATCAGCTCCGGAAACTTGCAAATCCACCTCTGCCGGTTTATATTATATTTTACCCGGTAAAGAGCATAATGTCAAATCCGGAATGACAGAAAAGAGCAAGAAATCTCGTCCATTCGGGCGGAACGGGTTTCGATTCCGGCAAAAATGGAGGTTCGGGATGGAAAAAAACGCTTTTTCCGATTTGAAAATTTATCATAAACTGGCGGAAAAACAGCATGTCACGCTGGAGGCCTTCGGTTCGTCCAACACGCAGCGGCGTCTGCCCGGCATGACCTGGTTCGATTACGTCGAGCTCGGATTCAAAGTGAAATACGGCAAAGGCTGCGGCACCTTCATCAATACGGGGATCGGGGGCGACACCACCGCCATGATGCTCGCCCGTTTCGACCGCGACGTGCTGGCTTACAAACCCGACGCGGTCATCGTCACCGCCGGCGGCAACGACAGCAATCCCGTGCAGAATGTTTCCCACGATCAATACCGCGCCAATCTGCTCGAAATTCACCGCCGGATCACCGCATACGGCGGCGAAGTGATCTTTCAGACCTATTACGCCTGCCGCAAGGAACTGATGGTTCCGGGAATGGCCGAACGGATGGACCGCAATATGGAGATCGTCCGCGAAGTCGCGGCGGAGACCGGTTCGCACCTGCAGGACCATTATCTGCGCTGGAACCGTCTGCGGGACCGTTTTCCCGCCGTTTACGCGCTGCTGATGCGGGACACCATGCATGTCAACGCGGACGGCAACGCGATCATGGGCGCCGATCTGCTGCGGAGTTTCGGACTGGAACTGCCGGAGGAATTCGCCCGCGAATGCAAATGCGGCTTTCTGGGACAGTCCCTGCTGGATGTGCTGGCGGAGAACTGATCTTTTTCAGCGGTTCGGCTCTTCGGCGAGTTTTTTCCGGATCAGAGCGGCGACCTTTTTCAAAGCGGGATCGCTTTCGGCGATTTCCAGCGGGGTCTTCCCGTTGCCGTTGGGACCGCGCCGTTTCACGTCGACCCCCGCCTGAATCAGCAGTTCGGCGACGCGGACGGATTTCTTCTCCAGAGCGTAGATCAGAGTTTCATTGCTGTATGTCTGGACTCGTCTGCCGTCTTGGAGTGTGGAGGAGTAGCGGGCATAACTTGGCGCGGTTCCGTTTTTCAGCAGTTTTTCAGCCATTGCGGCATTGCCTTTGCGGCAGGCGGCGTTCAGCGCGATGGTGTCCTTCAGATTGGCCCCATGCCGGATCAGCAGATCGATGATCTCCTGATTGTCGTTTTCGATTGCCGCCGCCAGGGGGGAACGGCCCGCATTGACCAGATTGACCGGCGTATTGTTTTTCACCAGCAGCTTGATGATATCCGAATTGAATTTCACGTTGGAGGAAGAAGCGAAATACACCGGGTTGCCGCCGATGGGATAGGGTTTCTGCAGGTCGGCCTTTCCCTGACGGATCGCACGCAGCGCCCATACCAGATTGCCGTTCCGGATGGCGATGACCAGATTCCGGTCGCCGGGACCCATCCGGGAATATTTCGCACCGTTCTGCTCGAGTTTTTTCAGACAACGCATTTGCCTGGGGTTCAACGTCTTCTGCAAATAGAACACCATGAACATCCGGTCCAGCAGGGTGAACCCCAGTTCATTGGGTTTCGCCAGATCCAGCTTTTTCTGCCGGGCCATCCGGACGGCCCAGTCCGGAAAATCATCGGCATCGATTGCCCGGAAAACGAGAGATTCGATAAATTTGCGCGAATTGCCCATATTGCGGCCGTGGTCGTGAATGACGGAATCCGGATTCGGCTGACTCAGCAGGAAGTCCAGAAAATCCAGATAATTCCGTTTCGCTTTGCCGGTCTGCATCGCCGGCGCCAGGGAATGAGGCATGGCCGCGTTCATCAGTCTTATGCGTTCAAAACGGGATCCGTATCGAACGCAGGCGGCAAGATACTCGTGGATTTTTTCCGTATCCCAGCCCGGTGAATCCGGCCGGAACAGAAAGACCGGCGTCAGAAGCAATCCCGAAAGAACGCTTATTCTCCGGCTCTGGATGTTGCCGCGGTAAATGATGAACATCAGAGGACCGGTGATTTGATCCTCAAAAGAGATATTGTATTTTTCGAATATCCGGTGGATTTTTTCCGCATCCAGCTGTTCCAATGCGGATTTAAGTTCCATGGTGTCGGTGCGGTTCTGCCGGAGCCGCATCGCGGACTCCCGTATCTTCCGGGAGAGCTCCGGCGACTGCATCCCGGCACGGGACCGCTCCATAACGATCCCTGCCTGACTGGGCTCAAAAGGGCTCTGGACAACTGTCTCCGGGGACGCCGGCGGGATTGAGGATGTCGGCTTTTCGATTACGGGCTCCGATTTGCGCGGCGGGACGGAATAGCCTGACGGATTGTTTTTCAGCCGGTTGATCTCCTCGGTCAGTTCCCGGATTTTCCGTTCCATTCTGGCGTTGTCGTCCTGGTGATTCCGTTTCCGTCGATCCAGCTGGTTTTTCAGCGAGAAAACCTGTGCGGAAAGCTCCTCTTTTTCGTTTCGATGCTGTTCCGCAAGATTTTTCCACTGTCGTATTTCGCTTTGACAGCGGCTGTTCCGATAGAGAAAGAAAATGCAGACCGCGACCAGCAGCACGATCACCGCACTGAGGATGATGATCCGCTCTCCGACCTGTTTTTTCTTGTAGGCGGTGATGACGGTGGAGGTCCGGGCCTGAACTTCGCGTTCGACCCGTTCGTGAATCAGACTTTTCAGTTCGGGCGGGATGTCGGCCCGGGCGGCCAGGAACGGTTTGAGCAGCATCTGAAGTTCCGCGATGTTCTGCGGACGCAGGGCGCGGTCCTTGGCCATCATCTTCAGGATCAGATTTTCCAGATCTTCTGAAATCTTGGGGTTCAGCCGCCGGGGTTTGATCGGTTCGTCGCTGAGAACGTGCGCGATGGTATCGAAAGCGTTGGCGCCGTCGAAGGGCGGCAGACCGGTGACCATTTCATAGAGGGTGGCGCCGAGACTGTAAATGTCGGCGCGGACATCCACGTCATGGGCGTCGCTGCATTGTTCCGGTGCGGAGTATGCCGGGGTGCCGACCACGGAATTTTCCATGGTCAGAGTTACGCTGACATCCTCGTCGGAAGCCTTGGCGATGCCCAGGTCGGCCAGCTTCACTTCGCCTTCCTGCGAGATCATGATGTTGGAGGGTTTGATGTCCCGGTGGACCAGTCCGACTTCCGATGCGGCGGCCAGACCTTTGGCAACTTCGGAGATGATATGGATGGCCTGATCTTCCGACAGGGTGCCGTCCCGCAGCACGTCGAGCAGGGAATTGCCGTTGACATATTCCATGACGATGTAGAAGAAACCGGAAGATTCATCGTTTTCCACATCCAGAACGGAAATGATGTTCTGATGCTGGATTCGGGAGGCGATCCGGGCTTCGCGCATGAACCGTTCGGCAAAGACCGAGTCGGCGGAGACCTGATCGGTCCGGAGCAGTTTCAGCGCCCGGTAGACGTTCAGCTGCTGATGGATCACCAGATGGACTTCACCCATTCCGCCGATTCCGAGACAGCGGACGACCCGGTATTTGCCGATGACATCACCTGGTTTCAGAATGGCCTGAGTGGAATCCATGTTCGCTCCTTTGTTTTCAGCTCAGCAGCGGCGGTTTTCCGTCGGCTACACGCTCCAGATTGACCATCAGTTTCTTCCAGCTGAACGGCCGTTTCTGGGGGTCCCGGTTCAGCGTCTGCTGGATCAGCATGGAAAAATTCTCGGAGATTTCCGGATTGCGTTCGTGCAGCGGCACGGGGTCGCGTTTGAGCATTTCGTTGAAGACCGCATTCGGATTCTTTCCGGGGAAGGGCGGTTCGCCGGTCACCAGAAAATACATGGTGGCGCCGAGACTGTAAATATCGGTGGTGCAGTTCAGTTCGGTGGTGTTCCGGAATTGTTCCGGACTCATGTAGCCGGGAGTGCCCAGCCCGTGTCCGGCGATCGTCAGAACCGTCTCTTCCTCCATATTCAGCGATTTGGCGATGCCGAAGTCCAGCAGGTGCAGGTGGTTCTCCTTGTCGATCATGATATTGGACGGCTTGATGTCCCGGTGCAGCAGTTTGAGTTCTTCCCACGCATAGTTCAGCGCGTCCGCCAGCAGCATCATGATCTGGATGACCACCGGTTCGTCGAAAACATACAGGTCCTTCAGCCGGATGTATTCGAGCGTGTCGCCGTCGATATATTCCATGACGATATACGCGCTGAAATCATCGCTCCACGAATCGTACACGTGGACGATATTGTCGTGATTGAGCCGGGACATCAGCTCGGATTCGCGTTTGAACCGTTTCTCGTAAATTTCATGATTTTCCCCCAGTTCCAGCCGGAGAGTCTTCAGCACATATCTCCGGGAGAGATCATCCACGCGGCAGCACAGATACAAGACCCCCATGCCGCCCTGCGCGAGTTTTTTCAGAATCCGGTAATCGCCGATAATGGTTCCCGGCGACAGTTCGTGGTTGGTGACTTTCTGAATGGTATGGCAGTGGGGACAGATGTTGACGCCTTTCCGGGTGGGATCGGCGACCAGTTCACTGCCGCAGAGAGAACAGCGGCCGCGCGATGCTTCCTGTTTCCCCTGAATGGAAACCAGTGTCTGCATCGGGGCTTCGACCGCCTGGGTTTCTGCCGAAGCATCGATTTGAATGTTGTCGTCCATATCCAAACTTTGATTTGTTTTCGGGGTTCATACTTTTTTTCACGCATGAGCAAAATACTGCGTGAAAACAATTTCAAAGAAGAATGTATCACCAAAAGATGATTTTTCAAACGCTGAAAAACTTTTTTCCTGAAATTTACTGTCTGGATTTGACCACAGAACGGTTTCGGTCCGGAATGGAACCGGGGGACACATCGATCCGGAAAAAGGGAAAATCGCAGATTCCTCCGAAAAAAACGTTTCCCGCTTGCATTTTCCCGGAAGGTGTGTATATTATTAACTTGATTTGTGTTCATGTGCGGGTCCCGCAGGGGCGGGATCTCCCTCCACCAAACCAACCGGAGGCGTACATTACACTGCAACAGCAAGGGTGTCTTGCCGGACCGCAACAAGGAGAAGGTCCGGAAAAAAAGCACCGTAAAAAAGAAAGGCGGCCCCAAAATGGCGCTCACAGTCAAAGATCTTCTTGAAGCGGGATGTCACTTCGGACATCAGACGAAACGCTGGAACCCCAAAATGAAAGACTATGTCTACGGTTCCAAGAACGGTATCAGCATCATCGACATCACCAAGACCATTTATCAGGTCGCCGACGCCTGCAACTTCCTGCAGCGCACCGTGGTGAACGGCGGACGCATCCTGTTCGTCGGCACCAAGCGTCAGGCGCAGCAGATCGTGCGCGAGGCCGCTGAAGCCACCGGCATGTTCTACATGATGGAACGCTGGATGGGCGGCACGCTCACCAATAACACCACCATCCGCAAATCCATCCGCAAGATGCAGGAAATCGACGCGACGGTCAAGGACGAAAATTCCACGCTGAAGAAGAAAGAAATCGCGGTCCTCACCCGCATGGGCGAAAAACTGCATCGCGACCTCGACGGCATCGCCGACATGAAGAAGCTCCCCGATGTGGTCATCGTGGTCGACGTCTGCCATGACGAAATCGCGGTCAAGGAAGCACGCAAACTCAATATCCCGATCGTTGCGATCGTCGATACCAACGGCGACCCCGAACCGATCGACTACCCGATCGCCGCCAACGACGATGCCGTGAAATCCATCAAGGTCATCATGGACACCTTCGTGGAAACGATCAAGGATGCCGCGGAAATCTGGGGCCGGAAGGCTGCCGAAGAAAAGGCGAAAGCCGAAGCCGCCGCCGCTGAAAAAGCCAAAGACGAAGCCAAACCCCGCGCCAGACGGACTGCCGCCGCCGGCACCAAACGCCCGTCCCGCAAAGCCGCGGCCGCCGATGTGAAGGTCGATGCCGAGGACGTCAAGGCCAAACTCGAAGGCGAGGAAGCTCCGAAGAAGAAAGCCGCTCCGCGCAAAACCGTCCGCAAAACCGCTCCGAAGGCCGAAGCCGCTGCCAAGGAAGTGAAGAAAGACGCGAAGAAAGAAGAAAAAAAAGAAGAAAAGAAAGCTGAATAAGGAGATTTGACAATGGCTATTACTGCTGCCATGGTAAAAGAGCTCCGCGACAAGACCGACGCGGGCATGATGGACTGCAAAAAAGCGCTGACCGAGACCAACGGCGACATGGACGCCGCCGTGGAATATCTGCGCAAAGCCGGTATCACCAAAGCCGAAAAGCGTTCCGAACGCCAGACCAAGGAAGGCCGCATCTACGTTGCCGCCGACGGCAACAAGGCGGTCATGATCGAAGTCCTGTCCGAAACCGATTTCGTCGCCAAGAACGAGAAATTCGGCGATTACGTGAAATCCGCCGCCGAACGCATTCTGGCCGCAACTTCCGGCGACGGCGACATCACCGTCAAAGCGCAGGAACTTGAGGCCATGAACCTGAAGGAACTCAGCGGCGTTATCGGCGAAAACATGCAGCTGCGCCGCGCGGTCCGGCTCGAATCCGCCGGCAAGATCGGTTCCTACCTCCATCTCGGCGGCAAAGTCGGCGTCGTGGTCGATGTCGAAGGCGAAATCCCCGCCGCCGTCAATGTGGAAGACATCTGCATGCACGTCACCGCTTTCAATCCTCTGTATGTCTGCTCCTGCGCCGTCCCGGCCGAAGCCGTCAACAAGGAAAAAGAGATTGCCATGGCCCAGCTGGACAACGATCCCAAGATGGCCGGCAAGCCCGCCGAAATGAAAGAAAAGATCGTCATGGGCAAGATCGGCAAATGGTACAAGGAAGTCTGCCTGATCGAACAGCCCTGGATTCGGGACGACAAGACCTCTCTGGTCAAGATCGCTCCGAAGATGACGGTCAAGCGCTTCATCCGCTGGGAAGTCGGTCAGGAAATCTGACCCCGTTCCTCTGCGGTATCAAACGCAACATCCGCCCGTTCCGGTTCGCCGGGACGGGTTTTTTATTGCGCAGGAATGGAGAATGCGGACGCATTTTCACGCCGGGAAGACGGTCAGCGGACAGGCTCCGAAGAATTATTTTGCAGCAGCAGGACAAAAGTGCCGGCTTTCTGCGGGAAACAGGGTTTGACGATCCGACAGCCGCGCAGCCTTTGAGTGAAATCACTGTTTTTGGACAGACTGTTGAACGAGCCTTCGGTCATCATGACCGCTTGATCGGTTTGGTTCATGTGTTTCAGCACATGGTCCGCATCGGGAAGTATCGTTACTTTGCGGCTGCCGTAGAAAGGCATGCTGCCGCGGATGCTTTCATCGCAGCCGAAAATATACAGCTTGCGTTCACCGATCATCTCCCAGACCGACGCTGCAAAGGAATCATAGCATTTGCGGTTCAGTCTGGTTTTCCGCATGATTTCCGGCGTGTTGCCGAGTATGACCGCTCCGATCAGACCGGACAGAATCAGCAGCAGAATGCCATGCGGATTTTTCCGCAGGATGCAGCAGATGACGCTCACGGCCAGGACGCCGTAAATCACCGCGGCCAGAATCAGAAAGCCTGTTGTCGACCAGGGCGCGAGGATTTGCGCCGCAAGCGCAAAAACGATGCAGGGCAGGAAGAGTCCGCGGCGGATTTCCCGGTCGTTCAGCCGGCTCAAGTCCAGCCGGTCGTCAAGATACCACGCGCAGAGCAGCGCGATCCCGGCGTATGACGGCAGAATATAGGTGACTTCTTTGATCGACGGGATGGAAAAAAGGATGATCGGCACCAGGGCCCAGCAGAGAAGATAGACCAGCAAATCCCGTTCTTCCGGAGTAAATTCACGGCGCGGCGCGGTCAGCACATCCCAAAGTTTCAACAGCGCTTTCGGCTTCCGGACGACGGGAAAAGGCAGTCGGAAGATTCGGTATATTTCCCCCAGCGCCGGCGGAATCAGCACCAGCGCCGCTCCAAACATGTTCGGAGAGCGTTCCAGATAAAAACTCCACGGAGAAGAATTCCCGACGTCGAAAACCGTGACCGGACTTCCGGGCAGATGAATGTTTTTGTGCAGGAAACGGCCGATGATGTTGTTGATGAAGTGTTCATGCAGATAGTAGATTCCGCCCTCCCGGTAAAAGAACCACAGCCAGATTCCCACCGGTACAAGAAAGAACAGCATGGTCCAATTCAGTCGGCACGGCAGCAGCCTGCGCTTATATATCTGGTAGGGCAGGATGATGCAGCCAAGATAGACCAGCGTAATAGTCCCTTTGGTCAGAAAGGCCGCCGCGGCACATAAAAAGAACAGTGCATGAAGCAGATTGTTTTCCGGCTTGCGCAAGGCCATGAACCCGTAAATCGCCAAACCCGCGGTAATGAATGCCCCGACGCCGATATCCAGCAGAATCCAATGCGACGCCCGGTAAAACTGCGGCATGGCAATACAGATTGAACAGGCGATCACCGCCGGCAGCGGACCGATTTTTTCCCAGGCGAAAATCAGGAGTGCGATCAGCATCAGCACTCCGAGCAGCGCCGACACCATCCGGGCCGCTCCGGGGTGAAGGAAACCGCGGTCCGCTTCCCCGCCGCATAAACGGAAAGCCAATGCCGCCAGATCGTAGTAAAGCGGCGGCTTCTCGACAAACGGAATCTGGTTGAAATGCGGCGTGACATAGTTGCCGGAAAGCAGGGTTTCCCGGGCAATTTCCGCTTCGCGCGGTTCATCCGGTCCCCACAGAAACGGATGCCAGACATTGACCAGCATGACGATCAGAATGACGGCGCAAGTCCATCCGAACAATTTTTGCGGTATTGCCGCTGCAATATTTTTCATAAGCGCCCTGAACAGTTTTTTCCGTCTTGTTCCGGCATCGGAAACTGCGGTATCCGGTACTGACGGAAACTTTTCCGCCGTGCCGATACCGCGTTCAGCCCGATTGCCCTGTCTGTCCCTGTAGTAATAAGGCGGATTGCCTTGAATCACACGGTTTTCTGCCAGTGCAGTTTCCGTTTCACCCACTCACGGATGCGCTGGAATGCGGCATAAAGTGCCGGGGTGAACATAATCCCGACCAGCGTGGCCAGCGCCATTCCGGAGAAGGTGGTGATGCCGATCGAGCGGCGGCTGCCGGAACCGGCGCCGGTGGCAACCACCAGCGGGAATACGCCGAAGAGGAAGCTCCAGGCGGTCATCAGCACCGCGCGGTAACGCATGTTGGCGCCGTTCATGGCCGCTTCGATGATGCTCTTGCCCGCTTCCCGTTCCTGTTTGGAAAATTCCACCATCAGAATGGCGTTCTTGGCGGAGAGTCCGATCAGCATGACCACGCCCAGCTGGGCGTAAATGCTCAGGGTTTCGCCCCAGATCAACAGTCCGAACACCGCGCCGAGCACGGCGAACGCCACGGAGAGCATCACCGGCACCGGGATGGTCCAGCTTTCATACTGTCCCACCAGGAACAGATAGGCGAACGTGAGAGCCAGGAGCATCAGGAAGAGCAGCTGTCCCTGGTTTTCCTTTTCCTGATAACTCAGGTTGGTCCATTCGATGTGATAGTTTTTCGGGAGCGGCTGCGCTTCGATGATCTTCATCAGCCGCTGGGAGCTGACGCCGGGCGCGGCCTGCGCGTTCATATCGGCGGAAACCATCTTGTTGAACCGCATGATCTGACGCGGGCCGACCATGTATCTCAGGGTGCCGAGCGAAGTCAGCGGGACCATTTCGCCGGCATCGTTCCGGACCTGAATCTCGCGAATGCTGTCCAGCGTGGCCCGGTATTCCGGCGTGGACTGCATCTTGACCTTGAAGTTTTTGCCGACCATGGTGAAGTCGTTGATGTAGAGCGAAGCCAGTTTGGTCTGGAGCGAATTGTAGATCGAACTGGTGTCCACGCCCAGCGTTTCGGCCTTGACCCGGTCGATGTCCAGATACAACTGCGGCGTATCGGCGTTGTAGGAGGTCATGGCGTAACGGCTTTCCGGCATCATGGTGATGTTCAGCGCGAATTTCTTGGCCAGCAGGGAAAGTTCATCCGCGGGAACGTCGCCGATACCGCAGATCTGGAACGAGGCGCCGCCGGCGACGCCCAGACCCATGATCGCGGGCGGCACGAAGCAGATGATGTTCGCATCGGTGATCTCCCGCGTGGCTTTCTGCACGTGGGCGATGATCGCGTTCAGCTGTTTTTCCGGCGCTTTGCGCGGCGTGCGTTTGTTCCAGTGTTCCAGCTGAAGGATGCACATGCCGACGTTCTCGCCGTTGCCGGTGAGCATGCTCATGCCGGAAACCTGCATGATCGAACGGATGCCCGGAATGTCCCGGACCGCTTTGTCCAGGTCTTCCAGCACCTTGTTGGTCCGCGCGAGCGAAGCGCCGCTGGGCAGTTCGACGTTGCAGAAGATCACGCCTTTGTCTTCCTGCGGCAGGAACGAGGTTTCAACCTTGTTGAACAGAAAATAGATCAACCCGCCGACGCAGGCGAACAAAATCAGGGTGATGATGGTCCGCCGCACCAGAAAACTGACGATGGAGGAATAGATCTTCCGGCTGAAATCCAGTCCGGTGTTGAAGGGACGGAAAATTACCGGAACGTGACCGTCGGGCTTTTTCAGGATCAGGGCGCAGAGCGCGGGACTCAGAGTCATGGCCACGAAAGTGGACAGACACAGCGAAATACACATGGTCACTGCGAACTGGATGTAGATCGCGCCGACCATGCCGCCGTAGAAAGCCAGCGGGGCGTAGCAGGCCACGGTCACCAGCGTGGTGGCGATGATCGCGCCCGTGATCTGTTCCATGCATTTGAGCGCGGCGGCTTTCGGCGACAGTCCTTCGCGTTCCATCAGCGCCTGACAGTTTTCCACTACCACGATCGCGTCGTCGCAGAGCGAACCGATCACGAGAATCAGTCCGAACATGGTCAGCACGTTGATGGTGTAGCCCAGTGCGAGCATGAACGAGAAGGTGGCGATCAGCGCCACCGGAATGGCGATGGAGGGAATCAGCGTGGCGCGCCAGTCCTGCAGGAACAGCCAGGTGATGAGCACCACCAGCGCCAGCGCCAGAATGAGCGTGGTCACGATTTCATCCAGCGTCACGTCGATGAATTCCGTCGGGTCGTAGGCAGTGGCGTAGGAAACGCCTTCCGGCACGCGGCTTTCCCATTTCTTCAGTTCGGCTTTCACGCGCTTGACCGTGGCCAGCGCGTTGGCGTCCGGGTCGCGGTAGACCGCCAGACCGACCACCGGCTGACGGTTGAACCAGCAGTCGCCGGAATAGGTGCTGGAACCGACTTCCACGCGGGCGACGTCTCTCAGCCGCACCACGCTGCCGTCCTTGTCATGACGCAGAATGATGTTGCCGAATTCCTCGGGCGTGGTCAGACGGCCTTGCACGTTCAGTTTGTAGTTGACGTACCGGTTGCTGTTTTCCGAACCGATGGAGCCGGCCGCGGCCTGGATGTTCTGCTTGGATACCGCATTGTTGATGTCGCTGGTGGTGATGGAAAGCCCGTCCATGCGGATGGGGTCCAGCCAGATGCGCATGGAATATTCCTGCAGCGACATGACCGAGGCGGAGGAGACGCCTTCCACGCGGGTGACCGCGTCCTTGATGTTGGCGTCCACGTAGTTGTTGAGCTGCTTCATATCCATGACCTTGCCGTTGGTCATGTAGGCGAAGACGGTCAGGATGTCGCCGCCGCGTTTCTGCACGGTGATGCCGACCTTGGTCACGTCCGTGGGC
>Ga0079305_1000656_pt1 | contig 66232 bp, 65 predicted proteins | sample LMS_cellobiose_e_FD_79183 | JGI IMG/M metagenome (GOLD analysis project Ga0079305, IMG submission 79183) | Rumen-fistulated moose microbial communities from Alaska, USA - LMS_cellobiose_enrichment | ecosystem: Host-associated > Mammals > Digestive system > Stomach > Rumen fluid ...
GAATTCCAGCAGTTGGGAACAGTCAAAATTGCGGCGCACCGTTTCGATCACATCGGAGAGTTGGCGCGCCGTGAGCGTGGTGGGCGTTCCGCCGCCGACATAGACCGTCTGCAACCGAAGCCCCAGGCCATTTGCGATCGCGGCCGTGGCCTCGATCTCGCGGCAGAGGTGTTCTACATAGGCGGGGATCAGCGGGCGCATCCGATCGACTGTGGAGGACACGAACGAACAGTACCTGCACCGCTGCGGGCAAAACGGGACCGAGAGATAGAGGCTGAAGCCCTCCGGCACGCTTTTCTGATGGATCGCGGCCTCGCGGTGCGCGATCGAAAGCGCAAGGCGCGCCATTTCGTCGCTGATGAGCCATCGGTCGCGCATCTCAGCGACGATCTGCTCGTCCGTTTGCCCCTGCGCCAGCAGGCGGTGGAACAGTTTGATCGGGCGGATGCCCGTAAGCAGGCCCCAGCGCAGCGTCTCCCCCGTCATCTCGCAGGCGGCCTCATAGAGCAGCCGGCAGAGCGGGAACGCGCGCGCTTTCTCCGGCGCCGACATCGGGGCGGCGCTGCGCGCCGTGCGCTCCCTGCCGCCGAGCGAAAGCGTGACGATCAGTTCGCACATCTCACCCTGCGGGCGCATCTCGGCGACGATCCGATCCTCCCCGGCGGGGACGTCGGCGTCCGAAACGCGCTCGGCGCCGGGAAACAGCATGCGCGCGAGGCTTTCAAGTTCATAGGTGGATGAAAATCCGCGGGTCAGCAGTTTCATCGCAGGGCTTCGCGGAGATAGGTATTGCGTTTGCGCTCTTCCTCCAGCGTGCTCCCCTCGCCGTGGCCGGGCAGAACGTAGGGGTCTCCCTCGAGTTCCGCAAGTTTGCGCAGCGAAGCCAGGATCGTCGGATAGTCGCCGCCGGGCAGATCCGTGCGGCCGATATCGTGGAGGAACAGCGTATCGCCGGTGAACAGGCACTCCCCGCAGCGGTAGCAGACGCCGCCCTCGGTGTGGCCGGGCGTTGCGATCACCTCGAACGTGAGCGCGCCCGCCTCGACGGTGTCGCCGTCACGCAGCAGGCGATCGGCCGAAAGGCCGCGGTAGTCTTCCGGCGGGAAAATGTCCGCCTGCAGGTTGCGCAGCCAGTCGCTGCCGAGGCGGTAGGCGTCCGGCTCGCCGATCATCACCGGCAGATCGGGGTAGACCTCCCTGAGGCCCTTTACGCCGCCGATGTGGTCGGAATGGCCGTGGGTGAGCAGAATGGCCTTCGGCGTCAGCCCGAACTGCGCCAACTGGGTGGCGATCCCCTTTCCCTGCGCCGCGGGATCGATGATCGCGGTGTTGCCCTCGTCGTCTGCGACAAAGTAGCAATTCGTCTCGATGGGGCCCAGCACCATGCGGTAAATCTTCATTCCGGTCATCCTTTCATCAGTTCGTCGGTATCGAGCAGGATCGTGACGGGGCCGTCGTTTTCGAGCGCGACGAGCATATCGGCGCCGAAGGAGCCCGTTTCCACGCGGGACACGCCCGCTTCCCGCAACAGCGCGACGTAGGTTTCATAGAGCGTTTCGGCCTCCGGCGGGCGCATCGCCGCCACAAACGAGGGGCGGCGGCCTTTGCGGCAGTCGGCGCAGAGCGTGAACTGGCTTACGACGAGCGCTTCGCCGCCCGTTTCGAGCAGCGAGCGATTGAGTTTTCCCGCATCGTCCTCAAAGACGCGCAGTTCAGCCGTCTTTCGGGCCAGAAACGCGGCCTGCGCCGCCGTGTCGCCCTCGCGCACGCCCAGCAGGATCAGGTACCCCGCGCCGATCGCGGCGGACGTCTTCCCGCCGATCGAAACGGATGCGCTGCGCACGCGCTGCAGCAAGGCTCTCATCCGGCTCTCTCCCCCTTATCCCGCCGTGCGCTCCACGGAGGAGACGCCGGAGACGTTTCGCACCTGCGAAATCACATAGTTGAGTTGCTGGATGTCGCTGACGGCCATCGTGACATGGAAACTGACGCGGCCGTCCTTCATATCGCGCGCCACAAACGTATGCAGCGGCACGCGCATGTTGTTGAGCAGAACCGAAAGGTCGGCCAGCAGGCCCTGCCGGTTGTTGCCGATGATCTCGACGGAGGCCTGGAACGTCTCTTTGGCTGTGGACTGCGCCCACTCGGCGCGCACCCAGCGGTCCTTCTGCTGTTCGTCGTTTTCGCCGCTGATGGCGTTGATGCAGTCCGCCTTGTGGATCGAGACGCCGTAGCCCCGCGTGACGAAGCCGACGATCTCGTCCCCCGGCAGCGGATTGCAGCATTTGGAGAATTTGACGAGGCAGCCCTCGAGCCCCTCGACGATCACACCCGAGGAAGCCTTTTGCTTCTTCGGCTTGATCGTGATCGGCTGAGGCGACTCGGTCGTGCGGGTCAGGCGCTGGTGCTCCGCGTGGATATGCGGCGCGATCTTTGAGACCTGCAGCGCCCCGTATCCGACGGCGGCGAGCATATCCTCGATCGTGTCGAAATGCTGGCGCCTGGCCTCGATCTGCAAGATCGCGCGGCGCTGTTCCTCGTTCATCGAGACGCCCATGCGCTTGAGTTCTCGGTCGAGCATCTGCGTGCCCTCGGCGATGTTCTCCTCGCGGCGCTCTTTTTTGAACCAGGCGCGGATCTTGTTGCGTGCCTGCGTCGTCTTCACAATATTGAGCCAGGCGCGGTTGGGCCCCTGCGACTTGTTCGAGGTGAGGATCTCGACGATCATGCCCGTCTGCACCTCGGTGTCGACGGAGACGATGTGCCCGTCGATCTTCGCGCCGACCATGCGGTTGCCGACGGCCGAATGGATCGCATAGGCGAAATCGATCACCGTTGCGCCGCTCGGCAGGCGGATCACGTCGCCGTTCGGCGTGAAGACAAACACTTCCTCGGGGGCGATGTCCGTCTTGATCGAGAGCACGATGTCGCCCGCGTCGCCCTCGCTCTCTTTCTGCGTCTCCAGCAACTGGCGCAGCCACGCGAGGCGCTCCTCAAAGCGGTCCTTGCCCTGCATGCCGATCTTGTATTTCCAGTGCGCCGCGATGCCGTATTCCGCCGTGTAGTGCATATCCCACGTGCGGATCTGCACCTCGAAAGGCATACCCGCCTTGTCGAAGACGGTCGTGTGCAGCGACTGGTACATGTTCTGCTTCGGCGTGGAGATATAGTCCTTGAAGCGGTTGGGGATCGGGATGAACATATCGTGGATGATGCCGAGGATGTTGTAGCACTCGGTGACGGTGTCGACGATCACGCGCACGGCGTAGATATCGAACACCTCGTCGAAACTCCTCCCCTGCATATAGACCTTGCGGTAGATGCCGTAGAGGCTCTTGACGCGTCCCTCGATATAGGCGTTGGGCTGCTCGACCTTGATGCGCCCGTAGATGCGTTCCTTGATGCTTTCGAGGTACTTCTGGCGTTCCTCGCGCTCGGCAAGCTGGTTTTCGATCTCGTGCACGGCAACGGGGTCGAGGCAGCGCAGCGAAATATCCTCGAGTTCCTCCTTGATGCGGCGGATCCCGAGCCGGTCGGCCAGCGGCGCGTAGAGGTCCATCGTTTCGAGGGCCTTTTCGCGGCGCTTCGCATCCGGCAGATAGCGGAAGGTACGCGCGTTGTGCAGGCGGTCGGCCAATTTGATGATGATGACGCGGATATCCTGCGCCATCGCAAGCAGCATTTTGCGCAGGTTCTCCGCCTGCTCTTCCTCCTTGGAGGCGTAGGGGATGCGGCCGAGTTTCGTCACGCCGCCGACGAGCAGCGCCACATCCTTGCCGAAGCGCTTTTCGACCTGCACGATGTCGATATCGGTATCCTCGACGACGTCGTGCAGCAGCGCAGCCACGATGGACTCGGTATCCATGCCGAGTTCGACCAGGATCATCGCCACCGAGAGCGGATGCGTGATATACGGCTCGCCCGAATGGCGCTTCTGGCCGTTGTGGGCGGCCTCCGCCACGCGATACGCCTCCAGGATGCGGTCGAGTTGGTACGGTTTGCCGCTTTGCCGGATCTGGTTGACGAGATCTTCAATTGTCACGGTCACGGGTCTCGCTTCCATGCTCCGACAACCTCCTTATGATCGCGGCAGAGCCGAAATCGACTTTTGCCGCATCGGGGACCACTTCGACCATCCCCCCGCTGCGGCGCAGCAACTGCAATTCCTCCATTGCATCGATACAGACGCAAAAGCGAACATAATCCATCGGCCGCGCACGGCAAAACGCACGGTAGAGCGCATCGGGCGCGCCGTTTTGGCGGCCTGCGGCGCGGATCCAGCGATACACGGCCGCGGCCTCCTCGCGGTCGGGAATGTATGCGGCGCCGCCTTTTTCTCCGCGCAGACAGGCCTCGTAGGTTTGTCGGCCGCGGTGCAGCGCGGCGAGGTCCTCGCCGCAGAGGCGGATGCCGCGCAGACGCAGCGCGACGCCCACCGTCCCCTGATATTCGTTGAGGGAAGCGGAAAACGCCACGTCGACGGTGTCCCCCGCCGAAAAGCCCAGCCGATCGGCCGAAACGGAAAAGCACAAGACGAAAAAGGCCTCGCCGTCCTTCGAGAGGCGCAGTTTGCAGTGCCGCCCCTCCGAGAGCGGGATCACGCGCTCGAGCAGCGCGCCGCACACGGCGAACACCGGCGGTTCGTTGCCGCAGCCGAAGGGCTCGAGCGCTGCAAGGCCCTGCACTTCCCCGACCGTGAGCAAACTCGGGGAAACGACGCAGTCGACCCGCAGTTCGACCGGCGGCATCTCGGGCGCCGTTTTCGCCGCATAGGCTGCGATCGCCGCGCGAAACGCGGGGATATCCGCGCTCATCAGCGAAAAGCCCGCCGCCATCGGGTGGCCGCCGTAGTGGGTCAGCAGCGGCGCGCAGGCGCTCACCGCGTCGATCAGCGAAAAACCGGGGATGCTGCGCCCGGAGGCCTTTGCGGTCTCCCCTTCCCGGGCGATGATGATGCAGGGCTTCCCAAAGCGCTCGACGAGGCGCGAGCAGACGATCCCGACGATGCCGGCGTTGTAGCCCTCGCCGTCAAGGACCAGGATGCGCTCATGCAGCAGAGCGGGACGTTCGGAAACCTGTGCCGCGATGTCGTCGATCACGACCGCTTCCTGTTCGCGGCGGGTGAGGTTGTAGGAGTCGAGCAGCGCGGCGAGTTCCTGCGCCTCGCCTTCGCGCTCCGTCAGCAGCAGCTCCACCGCCGTCTCGGCCGAATCGATGCGCCCTGCGGCGTTCATACGCGGCGCAAGGCCGAATGCGACCGAATCCGCCGTGAGGGGCTTGCCCGCAAGGCCCGCGGCCGCCAGCAGCGCCCGCAGGCCGCACCGCTCGCTCTCCCGCAGCAGTTGAAGCCCCCGCCGCACGAAGACGCGGTTTTCCCCCGTCAGCGAGACGACGTCCGCGACCGTTGCGATCGCAAGCAGGTCGCCGTAGGCCTCGAGCAGGCCGTGGCCCGTTTCCCCCTCGAGCGCGCAGAGCAGTTTGAACGCGACGCCTGCGCCGCAGAGGTCCTTGTCGGGATACGCGCAGTCCGGGCGGTGCGGGTCGACGACTGCCGCCGCGGCGGGCAGCACCGCGCGCGGCTCGTGGTGATCGGTGACGACCACGCGCAGACCGAGCCCGTTCGCATAGTTGATCTCGTCGATCGCGGAAACGCCGTTGTCCACCGTCAGCAACAGGCGCACGCCGTACTCGGCCAACTCGCGGATCGCCGTCTTGTTCAGGCCGTAGCCCTCCCGCTCGCGGTTGGGGATGCGGTAGCAGACGCGCGCGCCGATCTGCACCAGATAATCGTAGACGATCGCCGTGGAGCAGATGCCGTCGCAATCGTAATCGCCGAATACGCAGATGAGGTCCCCCGCCTCGACCGCCTCGCGCACGGCAGCGGCGGCGCGGTCCAGATCGCGCATCAAAAGCGGGTCCCAAAGGCGTGCGCGCCCATCCTCGAACAGGTCGTCGAACCGTTCCCCCGTGAGGCCGCGCGCGGCGGCGACCGCAGCGGCCAGAAGCGGGATCCCGCGGCGTTCGGATAGCGCCCACGCCTGCGAAAGGTCCTGCGAGAGGAGGCTCCAAACCTTTTCCGCCATGCGTTCCCGCCTTTCTTCCGTGAATAATATGGTATTATAGCATGGATCGCCCGAAATTTCAACCGATGCGCCCCGCGGCCCGTCTGCCTGCGCTTTCACGACAAAAAACAGCGGACGACCCCTCCCGGGTCGCCCGCACGCGCGGCCGTTACAGCCGAGGCGGCGCAAACCGCCGCATCAGCGCGGCCGCGCACCGCAGGCCGTCCACCGCGGCGCTCGTGATGCCGCCCGCATAGCCCGCGCCCTCCCCGCAGGGATACAGCCCGTCAAGACCGACGGCGCATCCGTCCCCGCCTCGCAGGATGCGCACCGGCGACGAAGTGCGCGTCTCGGCGCCCGTCAGCACAGCGGCGGGATCGTCGAACCCCGCCTGCCGCCGCCCAAACAGCGGCAGCGCCTCGCGCAGCATCGACGTCACCTGCGGCGGGAAGAGCGCGCCGAGGTCGGCGTCCGTCACGCCGAGCGGGTAAGTCGGAACAACGGCGCCGAACGTTTCCTTCCCCGTTTGCAGAAAGGAACCGACCGTCTGCGCGGGCGCGCGGTAGTTGTTCCCGCCCGCCGCGAAGGCTGCGGCCTCGATCTGCCGCTGCAGGGCGATCCCGCCGCGCCAGCCGTCGCCGAAATCCGCCTGCGAAACGGAGACGACAAGCGCCGCGTTGGCGTTTCGGCCATCGCGCGCATAGGCGCTCATCCCGTTGGTGACGACGCCGCCCGCCTCCGACGCCGCAGCGACGACCTGCCCGCCCGGGCACATACAAAAAGTATAAGCGGCGCGGCCGTCCCCCCTGCGATGGGAAAGCTGATACTCCCCTTTCGGCAGGTTGGGGTGCCCCGCAAAGTCGCCGTAGAGCGCGCGATCGACGGCGCTCTGCAGATGCTCGATGCGCACGCCGACGGAAAACGGCTTCGCAGCAAGCGCCGCGCCGCTCTGTGCCAGCGCCTCGAACGTGTCGCGCGCGCTGTGGCCGCAGGCCAAAATCGCCGCCTGCGCGCCGATCTCTGCACCCGCGGCGCGGATCCCGCAAAGGCGGCCTCCTCTGATCCGAAACTCCTCCGCCTGCGTGAAAAACCGCACCTCGCCGCCGAGGGAGACGATCTCCCCCCGCAGCGAGCGCACCACGGCGCGCAGCCGGTCCGTCCCGACGTGCGGCTTTGCGCGCACGAGCACCTCTTCCGGCGCGCCATGGCGCACAAACTCCTCCAGCACGAGGCGGCAGAGCGGGTCGTGGATGCGCGTAACGAGTTTTCCGTCGGAAAACGTGCCCGCGCCGCCCTCGCCGAACTGCACATTGGAGACGGGATCGAACGCGCCCTGCTCCCAAAAACGGCCGACGGCGGCCGCGCGCGAATCCACGTCGCCGCCGCGCTCCAGCACCAGCGGGCGGTACCCGTGACGCGCAAGCAGCAGCGCCGCAAACAGGCCGCCCGGCCCGAGCCCGATCACGACGGGGCGCGTCCCCAGGCGCTCCTCCCCGTGGGGAAACGCCGGCACCCCCTCGGATACGGGCGTATAGCGGAGACCGCGCCGCTTTTGCAGCAGCGCAGCCCCCTCGTCGCTCACTTCGACGCAGACGGAGGAGACGAACCGCACCCTACCGCGGCGCGCATCAACGGAGGTGCGCGCAAGGTGTGCGGAAACGACCGCCCGTTCCGGCAGGCGCAGCCGTTCCAGCGCCTGCGGCACCGCCGCCGCGCTTCCCTCCTCCACGCTCGTGATCAGATTCGGCAGGATGATCTTCATGCGGGTTCCTCCGTACGGAAACGGGGCCCGCTGCACGCAGGCCCCGGATTTTGGCTTCAGTTCGGTCAGGAGGCGGCGGACGCCTCTTTGCTGCGCACGGTCACAACGGCCGTATACGTGCCGCCGCTCGCCCAGCAGGTATCGTTGGACGTGACGATGATCTTTACGCCGACGGTCGACTGCCCGACGCGCAGGTCGGCGTCGCTCATGTCGATCTCGGCCACCAGATCGGAGGCCTGCAGACGTTCCATGTCCTCGCTCGGTCCGGTGATCTCCACATCGTAGATCATACGCGTGGCAACAGTGACATCGTACTCCTCCGGCGCGTTGATGAGTTTGAGTTCGCCGATCGTGAAGAGGCGCGTCTCGTAATCCTCCGCCTCGAAGGTCACGCTCGCCTCCTGCGTGTTGTCCACTGCGATAAAACTCGAGGGCAGCACGATATCGTAGGTATAGACGGAATCGGGCGTGAACGTGGAGAGATTGAGGTACCCGAGGTGCAGTTCCGTCACGGAGGAGACCGTTTCCTCCGGTCCCGCGATCTCGACTTCGTTCGGCGTGATGCGGTATTCGAGCGTGGAGACATCGAACCCGCTCGGCACGTTGATGTAGTCAAACGTGACGGGAACGATCTTTTTCTTGAGCACAGGCAGCGTAAACGAGGCCGTATCGTCCGAGAGGGAAAGATAAGGCGACGTGATGACGTTGTTGTCGGCGTCATACAATTCAAGCGCAACTTCGCCGAGCACCGTCTCGGTCAGCGGATGCTGGAACGAAACCCGCGCGCGGCAGGCGGTGATCGCCGAGATCTCCGTCTCGGGGCCGCTGACCGTCACCCGCTCGGGCGTGACGTATTCCGCATCGAGGATGTAGCCCTCCGGAATCACGATGCCGTCGAGTTCCAACTCCACTTCGAACGTTTTTTCCGAGCGGTAGTCGAACCGGACCGTCACTGTTTCCGGCTGCGTGCTCTTGATCTCGAGATCTTTCTCCAGCGTATCCGTAACCTCGAGCGGGAGCACATAGGTGCCCGGTCCGGTGACGCTGCTGAGTTTTGCCTTGACATCGAACTCTTCGGCGGTGGCATTGCCGACGACGGCGCGGTTGCCGTGGATCTCGACGTCGACGGTCGGCTCCTCGTCAAGCACGGGATAGAGGTTGAGGCGTTCCAACGTGCTTGAGGCCATATCGAACCGGACCGGCACCTCCCGCACGGTGCCGCTGACCTTCTCATCGGTGCCGTATGCGACCGAGACCCAGATCAAAAGCGCGCAGACGAACGACAGGATCAGAACGACCGTGTTGTTCTCGATCCAGCGGCGCGTCATGCGGTTGAATCCCTGGCCGATTTTTTGGAGGGCGCCGCCAAATCCCTTCGGCGCGCCCTGATCGCTGCGTTCATTCATCGTTTCGTCTCACTTTGCTGAAAATCGTAGGCCTCTTGGCGGATTTTTTCTCGCGGTCGCTGATGAGGCTGTTCTCCAGTTCCCTCACCAGTTGTTCGCTTGTGAAGCCGCGGCGCAGCCGGCCGTTCTCGGCGATCGTGATGATGCCCGTTTCTTCCGAAACGATCACGACGACGGCATCGGAGTTCTCGCTCATACCGAGGCCCGCGCGGTGGCGCGTGCCCATTTCCTTGCTGATCGTGTAATTTTCGGAGAGCGGAAGATAGCACCCCGCCGCATACAGGCGGCCGTCGCGGATGATCAGCGCGCCGTCGTGCAGGGGGGAATTGACAAAGAAGAGGTTGCCGATGATCTCGGCGCTCGGCACGGCGTCGATCACGGTGCCGGTGTTGATGATCTCACCGAGGCGCGTACTGCGTTCAAATACGATGAGCGCGCCGATGCGCCGCTTGGAGAGATACTCGGACGCCTCTCCCACCGCGCGGATCACGGCGGACATGGAAGCGATCTCATCCTGCGTGCCGAAGAGGGCGAGGTTCGAGAAGCGGGTGTGCCCGATCTGTTCCAGCGTGCGGCGCAGTTCAGGCTGCATCACGATCAGCAGCGCCGTGACGCCGTAACGGAACACGTTGCGGATCAAAAACGAGATCGAGCGCAGTTGCAGCGCCCGCGAGACCGCGTAGAAACCGATCAGGAACAGGACGCCCTTCAGCAACTGCATCGCGCGCGTTTCGCGTACCAGGCGGATCGCCCAATACAGGATATACGTCATCAGCAGGATGTCAATGAGATCGGCGACGCCGAACGAATGTATGATGCCGCGAACGTCGCTGAAGAAATCCATCATCCGGCGCGTCCCTCCCTTACGGTCTTGTTTTCTTCTCTATTGTAGCATAATCGAATGGAGCAGGCAATCGAAATGCGCAAAAAATTGCCCGTTAAATCGCCTTTTTTCGCGGCGGCATCCGCCGTTCGATCAGGCAGACCGCGTGGGCTGCGATCGCCTCCCCGCTGCCGGTAAAGCCGAGGCCTTCCTCCGTAGTCGCCTTGACGCTGACGCGATCCTCCGCCACGCCGCAGAGCGACGCGATCCGCCCGCGCATCGCGGGGATGTGCGGCGCAAGGCGGGGCGCCTGCGCAACCACGGTGGCGTCGAGATTGGCGAGGGACCACCCTTCGCCCTGCAGCAGCAGCACGACCTCGCGCAGCAGTTCGCCGCTGTCGGCGCCGGCGTAGCGGTCGTCGGTGTCGGGAAACAGCCGCCCGATGTCGCCGAGCGCCGCGGCGCCGAGCAGGGCGTCCGCGACCGCATGCAGCAGCACATCCGCGTCGGAGTGGCCCAGCAGCCCGCGCGCATACGGGATCTCGACCCCGCCCAGGCGCAGTTTCCGCCCCTCTGCAAGACGGTGCACATCATAGCCGTGTCCGATCCGCATCATCGCGCTCCCTCCGTTTCCCAAAACAACTGCGCCGTGAGCAAGTCCTCCGGCGTGGTGAGTTTGATGTTGCGCCGCTCTCCTTCCACGAGCCGCACCCGCCGGCCCATCGCCTCCAGGGGGGCGCAGTCGTCGGTGTATTCGCCTGGAAAGCGCCGCATGGCCTCGCGGTAGAGTTCCAGCCGAAAGCCCTGCGGCGTCTGGATCTCCCACAGGGTGTCGCGCGGCGGCGTCGCGGCGACAAAGCCCTGCGCATCCGCGGACTTGATCGTGTTCTGCGCGGGCAGGGCCGCCGTTGCGGCGCCCCAGAGCGCCGCCTCTTCCAAAACGCGGGCGATCAGCGCCCCGGGGACGAACGGCCGCGCCCCATCGTGGATGCAGAGCAACTGCGTCTGCGGCGATACGGCCGCAACGCCGTTTTGCACGGAAACTGTGCGGCTTTCTCCGCCCGCGACGATCGCGCGCAGTTTTTGCAGACCGCTCTCCTGCGTGAGCCGATAGAGTTCTGAAAGACGGTCTTCGCGCGCGACGAGCACGATCTCGTCGATCCGCCCGCTCGCTTCAAAAGCCTCCAACGTGCGCAGCAGCACGGGCGCGCCGCCGAGATCCGCAAACAACTTGTCGCTGCCCATCCGGCGGGAGGCTCCCGCGGCCGCGATCACGGCGGCGGTATAGGGGCGTTTCGTTTTCCCAGGAAAGCGCATGGCCCTCTCCTTTCTGAAAAAAGAACCGCTCCCGACATCGTCGGGGGCGGATCGTAAATGCACGGTTGATCCGCCCGCCTTCAGCGGCGCGGATGGCTGCGCCCGAACAGACCGCTCCTGCGGGAACCGCCCGCCCGACGGGGCCGTTCCTCCCGCATAGCGTCGGCGGCGTCGCGGACGCGTTGCGCCGCCTGCGAGACAGCCGTGCGCTGCACCGGCGCAGCCGGTTCCTCCTGCGCTTCCTCCGGCTGCGGATCGGGGGACTCCTCCGGCGGCAGGCCGGCCGGCTGCGGGACGGGCGCTTTCGGCACGGCGGGGTCGATCCACTCGAGGATCGCTTCGATCTCCGCAACGCGCAGGGACAGCCGCTCGGAAAGTTCGATCATCTGCGCGCGCATCTCCTCGAGATCGGCCTTCATGTCGGAAAGGCTTTCGCTCATGCGTTTGCCGGTGGCCGCGACATCCCCGCGGATGCGCTCAGCCTCGCCGAGGGCGCGGCTGACGACCGTATCCGCCTCGTGCCGTGCGGACAGAAGGATATCGCCCAGTTGCTCGGAGACCTCGACATAGCGCTGCGCCTTTTCCTCGCTGCGCTGCACGCGCTCGGACAGCACGCGGTTCTGCTCCTCCTGCAGGCGCAGGGCGAGGCCCGCTTTGTCCGTTTCCTTTTTGCTCTCGGTCAGGCGCTGTTCAAGATCCTTGACGCGGTCCGTCATTTGATCCGCGCGCGCGGTGCGCTCGGAAAGCTGCTGCTCCATCTCGGAGAGTTTTTTCTGAAATCCGCCGATCTGCGCGCTCAACTCGTTGCGGGCCGCGGTGACCTCCTGCAGTTCGCGGTCGAGCGAAGTCTGCGCGGCGGCGTTCTCTTCCCGCAGGCTGTCGATGTACGAAAGCACTTCCCGCTTATCGAACCCGCCGAAAAAACTGGTTTTCAAAATCGCCTGACGATTGTCCGTCGTCCCGGGCATCGCGATCCCTCATTTCAAAAGATGCCGGCGCGGCGCGCCGGATCGCTGTAATCCTGTTTCATTGTACCATTTCGGCGGCGCGGGCGCAACCGAAAGTTTTTGGAAAAAGATGCCGCCGGACCCGTTCTCAATGCTTGAGCGCAAACCAGATCAGCACCAAAAGGCCGAGCACGATGCGGTACCAGCCGAACGCGCGGAAATCATGCCGCTTGATGTAGCGCATCAAAAACCGCACCGCAAAGAGCGAAACGACAAAGGCCGTCGCCATGCCGAACAGCAGCAAAACGATCTCCGAAAACGCGAACGCGAAGCCGAATTTGACGAGTTTGAGCAAACTGTAGCCAAACATGACCGGCACGGCGAGGAAAAACGTGAATTCCGCCGCGGCCACGCGCGAGACGCCGAGGATGAGCGCGCCGAGGATCGTCGCTCCCGAGCGCGAGGTGCCCGGTATGATCGAGAGCACCTGGAACAGGCCGATCGCGACCGCATCGAACAGCGTGATATCGCGCAGGCGCTGCACGCGGGGACGCCTTCTGCGGCGGCCCTCCACAACAAGGAATCCCACGCCGTAGAAGATCAGGGCCAAGGCGATCACGGTGGGGGTGTGCAGGTGTTCGTCCACCCAATCGTCGAACAGCAGCGTGACGACGGCGCCCGGAATGCACGCAACGATCACCTTGCCCCACGTTGCGAGCACATCGTACCGCAGGACGGTGCCGCGCCTCGAGCGGTAGAACGGCCACATCCGGTCCCAGAACAGCAGGATGACGGCCACAATGGCGCCGAGTTGAATCGCGATGAAGAAGAATTCCTTGAAGGCATCGCTCGCGGAGAGCTGCAGGAACTCGTCGACGAGCAGCATATGTCCCGTGCTGCTGATCGGCAGCCATTCGGTGATCCCTTCCACGATCCCGAGGAAGATCACTTTCAGGATCTCGCGCAGCATGGCGTTCCACCTCCCTCCAAAACGATTCCGTTACTGTGAGAATATCACACTTTATGCGAAAAATCCACGGATTTTCCGCCTTCGACAAAAAAGTGAACGATTTTGTCCGTGCTCCTTGCGTGAAGTTGTTTTCCTTTACATGAAAAGTTCCGCTTAGCAATGCGAAAAAGGGCGATCCAGGCGGACCGCCCTCCCCTCATTCGCCTTTGGGCGCCCGCGCCGCAAGTTTGGCCAGTTCCTCCTCTTCGAGGACGCGGTAGGCCACCTTCCCGACGAGCGTCTTGGGCAGTTGGCTGCGAAATTCGATATCGTACGGCATCGCATACTTTGCGATGTGCTTGCGGCAGTAGGCGAAGAGCGTCTCGCGGTTCTGCTCGTTGGGCGCAAAGCCCGGCTTGAGCATGACGAACGCCTTGACCTTCTGGATCTTAAGCGCATCCGGCACGCCGATCACGCAGCTCATCTGCACCAGTTCGTGGGCATCGAGGATGTTCTCGAGCTGCGATGGGTACACGTTGTAGCCGCTCGTAACGATCATGCGCTTGATGCGCTGGCGGAAGTAGATGAAGCCGTCCTCGTCCATCACGCCGAGATCGCCCGTGTGCACCCATGTGCGCCCGTCGGAATGCACGCGCAGCGTCTGGGCGTTCTCCTCGGGGTGGTTGATGTAGCCCAGCATCACGGTCGGGCCGGAGATGCAGATCTCCCCCTCCTCGCCGTAGGGGACTTCCTCATCGGTGGAAGGCTTCACGATCTTATAGAACGTATCGGGGAACGGCTGGCCGATGCTCCCCTCCTTATACATGTGCACCGGCGTGAGACAACTTGCGGTGACGCACTCGGTCGTGCCGTAGCCCTCGCGCACCTGCACGCTCGCATTGTGGTCGAACAGAAACTTGTCGAAGCGCTTTTTGAGTTCGACGGAAAGCGAATCGCCGCCGGAGAACACGCCCTTGAGGCAGGAGAGGTCGGCGCCATCCATCACCTTCTGCCGCAAAAGCGCCTCGTAGAGCGTGGGGACGCCCGCGATGAAGTTGCAGCGCGTCTTTTTGATGAGTTTTGCGTAACTCTCCGGCGTGAAGCGCGGCACGAGGATGCAGTGGCCGCCGCTCTCGAGCATGGAGTGGATCGAGACGCCGAGCCCAAACCCGTGGAACATCGGCATCACGGCGAGCATCTTGTCGCCCGGGCGGAACATCGGGTTGGTGGCGATGATCTGGCGGCCGAGGGCGTTGAAGTTGCGGTTCGAGAGTTCGATGCCCTTGGTCGTGCCGGTCGTGCCGCCGCTGTAGAGGATAACGGCGGGCTGCTCGGCCGTGCGTGTCACGCGATAATTCCAGCGGTAACTGCGGCCAGCGCGCATGAAGTCGTTCCAGAACGTGATGGGCGCGTCCTTCGGGATGCGCTGGATCTTGCGCCCCTCGGTGAGCATGTAGCCGACGCGGATCGGTTTGGAAAGTTCGTCGCGGATACGGGCCAGGATCACGTTCTCGAGCGTGACGTTTTTGCGGATCGCTTCGAACTTGTGATAGAACTGATCGAGCGTGACGGCTGCGACGCTGTGCGATTCGTTGAGGAAAAACTCGATCTCCTTTTCGCTGGAGAGCGGATGGACCATGTTTGCGATCGCGCCGACCATGTTGACGGCGTAGAACAGGATCACCGTCTGCGGGCAGTTCGGCATGCAGATCGTGACGCGGTCGTTTTCGCGGATGCCGATGCGCTTGAGCGCGCGGGCGCAGAGGTTCACCTCTTCGGAAAAGCGGCGGTACGTCGTCTGCCGGCCCATGAAGGTGTAGGCGATGTAATCGGGATAGGTGTGCACGATCTCTTCCACCGCGTCCCAGAGGCTGCCGGTGGGATATTCGAGCGTGGGCGGAACGTCGCCGTAGTTTTTAAGCCAGGGGGCCTTGACTTCAGTCATGACCGTTCCCTCCTCCATATGTGATATCGTCCACCGTGATCGGTGCCTCCACCGGCAGATCGAGCAACTCCGGATCGGCCAGCAGGGCGCGCAGCAGCCGCAGGCTGTTCGCAAAATAGAGGCCGTCGGCGATGCGCTCGTCGATCGTCAGGCCGAGATCGATCGTATCGCGCATCTCGTATGTACCGTCGGGCGCGAAAACGGGCGACTCCTTTTTCTCCCCGACGATGCAGAAGAAGGAATTGGTGCCCCAATCCGCGAGATGGTGGTAGTTGGCGTGCATCCGGATGCTGCCGAGGTTCGAGAGGAACACCGAGGCGTAGTAGGGGTCCTCATTCATCAGGCTTGTGGGATACCATCCGTGGGATTCGAGCCATTTGAGCAGGCCGAACACGATGCGCAGCATCCAGACGGGAAGTTTGACCAGTTTATCCATGATATCGGTCGTGCCGTCCACCTGATGCTCCCTGCGCACGGAGAACACGATCTTCTTCACCTTTTCATGGATCTGTTCGATCGGGGAAACGCCGCTGTCCCGATCGATTTGGATGATCGCCATCGCCTCTTCGCTGTCGTCGGTAAACTGCTTTTTGACGACGAAGGTCAAAAGCACGTCCTTGCGCTCGTAAAGGCGGCCGCCCGCGTAAAAGCGGTTCATTTTCGGGCGCAGGCAGATCACCTTGGCGATCGCCGCGCAGATCACATGAAAAAACGTGTAGCGGAATTCCGTTTCGTCCGCGTTTTTTTTCTCGAGGTACCGATGGATCGCCTCAAGATCGAACTTTTCGTTGAGCACGGCCTCGTTGGCAGCGCGGCTCGGCATCACGAACGGGAAGATCCCGTGCATCGAGTCGATGTCGCGGACCAGATACGCGTCCTTGCGGTCGCCGCGGCGCCGTTTTTGCTCCGCCATGAAAAACCACCTCTATCCTTTTTTCGCGGCGGGGCCGAACCCGAGACGCCTGTGATACACGACGAGGGTCAGAGGCACGCAAAAGCAGACGCCGCCGATGAGATCGAGAACCGAATGCTGCTTGACGAGGACCGTGGAGCAGCAGATCAGCAGGGATGCGAACACGGCCCATCCGCGCAAAGGCCGCAGCGAAGGCGCGTCAAAATATGCGTTCGTCGCCATGCAGCACCCCACGACATGCAGGCTCGGGAACACATTCGTGTTCGTATCAATGGAATAGACAAGGCCGACGAGCCGCGGAAAAACGCCCGGTTCTCCCAGGGAGGCGGGGCGCAGGTCCTGCCCGTTCGGCCAGAGAACATAAAAGATGCTGATGCTTGTGAAACTGACGATCATGAACCGCATCATCCGCCGAAACGCGCGCGGTTCCCGGCAGAAAAGCCACAGCCCCGTTCCAAGCAGGAACGGAAACCACAACAGATAGCCGAGCACGGCGGGCGGCCAGAACGGGATCCGGTCGTCGATCGGGAGATACGAGACCCAATATTCCGTCTGCGGCACGGCGGCCTCGACCAGGAAGAAGATCACCAGATAGAGCGGCACATAGCAGGCGAGGAGGAGTTCCGTTTTCCGCCCGGCCAAACGCGCGCGCAGCAAATCCTTTTGTTGGATCAACGCAATCACCGAGTACAGTGTAGCCGATTTTGCGAAATTTTGCAACCATCGTTCCGATCCAATCGAATTGCGGCGCTCACAGCCGCGCGCTCTGCAGGAAACGAACGGTTCCCCCCTCCACCGCGCAGCGCACGCTGTCTCCCGCCCGGATGTTCCCCGACAGCAGTTCCTGCGCCAGCGGGTCGCCGAGTTCGGTCTCCACCGCGCGGCGCAGGTCGCGCGCGCCGAAGTGCGCGCAGTCCGCCGCCGCAAGCACGCGCGCGGTGCACTCCGGTGAAAATTCCGCCGCGACACCCACAGCGCCCGCGCGGCGGCCGAGTTGCGCGATCAGGTCCTGCGCGATGCGGCGCAGGCTCGGTTCATCGAGTTTTTGAAAGGCGACGACCTCGTCGAGCCGGTTGAGCAGTTCGGGCCGCAGGATCTCCCGATAGCGGTCCAGCAGCGCCTGCCGCGCGGCCGCGGTTTCCCCCTCCCGCAGAAAACCGATCGGCTCCGCTGCGCCCCCTCTGGAGCCGAGGTTTGAGGTGAGGATGACCACCGTGCTGCGGAAATCGCACACGATGCCGGAAGAATCGGTCAGTTCCCCTTCCTCGAGGATCTGCAGCAGCAGATCGAGCACATCGGGGTGCGCTTTCTCGACCTCGTCGAACAGCACCAGCGCGTGCGGGCGGCGGCGGACGCGGTCGGTCAGGAGCCCTCCTTCTCCATAGCCGACATAGCCGGGCGGCGCGCCGATCAGCCGCGCGGCGGCATGTTTTTCCATATATTCCGACATATCGAGACGGAGGAACGCATCGCGCCCGCCGAACAGTTCCCGCGCGAGCGCGCGCGCCAGTTCGGTTTTTCCCACGCCCGTGGGGCCGACAAAGAGAAACGCCCCGGTCGGCCGGTGGGGATCGCGCAGCCCAACGCGGGCGCGGCAGACGATGCGCGACACCGCCCGCACGGCCTGCGGCTGGCCGATCACCTGCCGGGACAGCCGCGTTTCAAGCGATTGCAGCAGCGCGCGCTCCTGCCCGCCGAGGTCGCCGGCCTCGATCCCTATCTGCGCCGACAGCAGGGCCGCAACATGCTCTTTTTCCAGGATCGGCTCGCTCTCCTCCTGCGGATGCGACAGGCGCAGCGCGGAGGCCGCTTCGTCGATCAGGTCGATCGCCTTGTCCGGCAGGCGCTGCGCCGTGAGATACTGCGCGGACCAGCGCACGGCGGCCTCGATCGCCCCGTCGGAGATCCGCACGCGGTGGTGCGCCTCGTAGCGCCCGCGCAGACCGCGCAGGATCTCGATCGCGCGCTCTTCCTTCGGCTCTGCGACCTCCACTTTGCGGAACCGGCGGTCGAGCGCGGCATCTCGTTCGATGCGGCGGCGGTATTCGGCATATGTCGTCGCGCCGATCAACTGCAGCGAACCGCGCGCCAACTGGGGCTTGAGGATGTTGGCGGCGTCGATCGCCCCCTCCGCCGCGCCGATGCCGACGATATTGTGCAGTTCGTCGATGAACAGGATCACATTGCCCGCCGCGGCGACCTCGTTGAGGATCGCGCGGACGCGCTCCTCAAAATCGCCGCGGTATTTCGTGCCCGCGATCACGCCCGTGAGATCGAGCTGCACGACGCGCCGCTCCGCGAGAGACGGCGGCACCGTCCCCGCGGCGACGCGCTGTGCCAGCCCCTCGACGATCGCGGTCTTCCCGACGCCCGCCTCCCCAACCAGGCAGGGGTTGTTTTTGGTGCGGCGCGAGAGGATGCGGATCACGCGGTCGATCTCCTCTTCCCTCCCGATCACGGGGTCCAGTTTGCCCATGCGCGCTTTTTGCGTGAGATCGACGGCGTAGCGGTCGAGGGTCGGCGTCTTCGCGGCCGTGCGCGGCCGCTGCGTGCCCTTTGCCTGCCGGTCGGACGGCGCGGCGGCTTTGGATCCGCAGTCGGTCAGTTCCGTCGCATCGTGCAGAATCGCCGCCGGATCCGCGCCGAGTTCGCCCAGCAGGCGCATCGCCATCGAGCCCCGATCCGACAGAAGCGCCGCCAGGATATGCTGCGTGCCGACGGTCTCGCTGCCCGCGCGCGACGCGATCGAAACCGCCTCCCGCAGTGCGGCGACGCAGCGCGGCGTGAGATCGTCGGCCGAGAGCACCGTGCGCGGACGCTGTTCCTCGAGCAGCAGCAGGTGCTCGGTCAAGCGGCCGGCGTGGATGCCGTGCATCGAAAGCGCCGCGCCGGCGGCGCCCGCATCGACGGACGCGATCCCGATGAGCAGATGTCCCGTCCCGATCTGGCGATGTCCGAGCGCGGAAGCCTGTGCGATCGCCAGGCAGACCGCTTCGTTTGCTTTGGCGGTAAAGCGGTTGTGAAACATAGTTTTCACCTCGCCTTTAGTTTGCGCCCGCATGCGCCGCATCAAACAGGGGCCGACGGTGTTTTTCGCCGCGGAACCACCGGCGGCCGCGTGTCATAAGATGAAGTGAAATCAGACAAAAAGGAGGTCATCTGATGTTCGGCAACAACTGCTGGGGCAGCAACGGCTGCATCTGGATCCTGATTCTCATTCTGATCCTCTTCTGCTGCGGCGGGAATTTCGGCTGCGGCGGCTGCGGAAACAACTGCGGCTGCGGCTGCTGAAGGGCGTCCAAAAAAACAGGAGGGCTTCCCTGCAGGGAAGCCCTCTTTGTATCTGTCGGCAAAGCGGGCCGCGGCGTTTTCGCAGCGCGGTCAGACGGTCCCGGCCTCTTTCAGCAGCGGAAGCAGATACTGCCCCGTGTAGGATGCGGGATTGGCCGCGACCTCCTCGGGCGTCCCGCAGGCAACGAGCGTGCCGCCGCGGTCGCCGCCTTCGGGGCCAAGGTCGATGATCTGATCCGCCACCTTGATGACGTCGAGGTTGTGCTCGATCACGACAACAGTGTTGCCCGCATCGGTGAGCGTCTGCAGCACGTCGATCAGTTTGTGCACATCCGCCGTGTGCAGGCCCGTCGTCGGCTCGTCGAGCACGTAGATCGTGCGCCCCGTCGCGCGGCGGGCCAGTTCCGTCGCCAGTTTGACGCGCTGCGCCTCGCCGCCGGAGAGCGTCGTCGCGGGCTGGCCGAGTTTGACGTAGCCGAGGCCGACGTCGCAGATCGTCTGCAGTTTGCGGCGGATCTTCGGCAGGTTCGAGAAGAACGAGAGGGCCTCCTCGGCCGTCATTTCCAGCACCTCGTAGATGTTCTTTCCCTTGTAGCGCACCTCCAGCGTCTCGCGGTTGTAGCGGTGGCCTTTGCAAACGTCGCAGGGCACGTAGATATCGGGCAGGAAGTGCATCTCGATCTTGATGATGCCGTCGCCCTGGCAGGCCTCGCATCGGCCGCCCTTGACGTTGAAGGAAAAGCGGCTGGCGCTGTAGCCGCGCACGGCGGCGTCGTTGGTGCTGGCGAACAGTTCGCGGATATCGTTGAACACGCCTGTATAGGTCGCGGGATTGGAGCGCGGCGTGCGCCCGATCGGATCCTGGTCGATCGCGATGATCTTATCGAGCGCCTCCGTCCCCTCGATCGCATCGTGCGCGCCGGGCTTGCAGCGGGCACGGTTGAGCTGCGCAGCGAGGCTCTTGTAGAGGATCTCGTTGATGAGAGAACTCTTCCCCGAGCCCGAAACGCCCGTCACGGCTGTGAAGGTGCCGAGGCGGATCGGCACGTCGATGTTTTTGAGATTGTTCTGCCGCGCGCCGCGGATCGTGAGCAACGAGCCGTTCCCCGCGCGGCGCGCCTTAGGCACGGGGATGGTCTTGCGCCGGCTCAGGTAATCGCCCGTGATCGAGCGCTTGCACTCGAGCAGGCCTTTGACGCCGCCGGCGTAGATCACCTCGCCGCCGTGCATGCCTGCGCCGGGGCCGATATCGACGACGTAGTCGGCCGAGCGGATCGTGTCCTCGTCGTGCTCGACGACGATCACGGTGTTGCCGAGGTCGCGCAGGCGGCGCAGGGTAGCGATCAGTTTGCTGTTGTCGCGCTGGTGCAGGCCGATCGAGGGCTCGTCCAGGATATAGAGGACGCCCATCAGGGAGGAGCCGATCTGGGTCGCCAGGCGGATGCGCTGGCTCTCGCCGCCCGAGAGCGTGCTCGCCGCGCGCGAAAGCGTGAGATATTCAAGCCCCACGGAGCGCAAAAATTCAAGCCGCGAACGGATCTCCTTGAGGATCTGCCCCGCGATCAGCGTCTCCTGATGCGTGAGGGAAAGCGCCTCGAGGAAGCGCAGTTCCTCCGTCACGCTGCGCTCGGTCAGTTCCATGATATTGAGGCCTCCGACCGTCACCGCGAGCGAGGCGGGCTTCAGGCGCTGCCCATGGCAGTGCGGACACGGCACCGCATCCATCCACTCGGCGATCTCGTCCTTCATCCACTGGCTGTTCGTCTCGCGGAAGCGCCGCTCCAGGTTGTTTGCCACGCCCTCGAAAGCCGTGTGGTAGGCGCCGCGCATCGTCCCCGTCTCGCGGCGCACGTCGATCGCCTCGCCGTTCGTGCCGTAGAGGAGGATGTCCCGGACCTTCTGCGGCAGGTCGCGCCACGGCGTATCGAGCGAAAATCCGTAGTGCGCCGCCAGCCCCTCGTAGTACATCTGGGCGATACCGCCGTCGGAAAAGTACCAGCCGCTCGCGCGGATCGCGCCGCCGCGGATCGAAAGGGCCGGATCGGGCACGATGCGCTCGGGGTCGATGCGCAGCATCGTGCCGAGCCCCGTGCAGTGTTCGCAGGCGCCGTAGGGGTTGTTGAAGGAGAACATGCGCGGCGTCAATTCCTCGATGGAGACGTCGTGGTCCGGGCAGGCGTAGTTCTGCGAAAAAAGCAGGTCCTCCCCATCGAGGACGTTGATCGTGACGACGCCGCCCGTAAGCGCGAGCGCCGTTTCGAGCGAGTCGGTCAGGCGCGAACGGATGCCCTCGCCGATCACGAGGCGGTCGACGACAACTTCGATCGTGTGCTTCTTGTTCTTCTCGAGTTTGATCTCCTCGGAGAGTTCGTACAGGTTCCCGTCGATGCGCACGCGCACATAGCCCGAGCGCCGCGCATTCTCGAGTTCCTTGCGGTATTCGCCCTTGCGCCCGCGCACGGTGGGCGCCATCACCTGGATGCGCGTCTTTTCCGGCAACTGCAGGATGCGGTCGACCATCTGGTCGACGGTCTGCTGGCTGATCTCGCGCCCGCAGACAGGGCAATGCACCCTGCCGATGCGCGCGTACATCAGGCGCAGGTAGTCGTGGATCTCGGTGACGGTGCCGACGGTCGAACGCGGGTTGTTCGAGGTGGACTTCTGGTCGATCGAGATCGCGGGCGAAAGCCCCTCGATGCTCTCGACGTTCGGCTTTTCCATCTGGCCGAGGAACATGCGCGCGTAACTCGAAAGGCTCTCCACATAGCGGCGCTGGCCGTCTGCATAGAGCGTATCGAACGCAAGCGAACTCTTTCCCGATCCCGACAGCCCCGTAAACACCACGAGTTTGTCGCGCGGGATCGTCAGGGTGATGTCCTTGAGATTATGCTCCTTCGCGCCGCGGATGACGATTTCGTTGTTCTTTGCCAAAGCGGTTTTCTCCTCTTTCTGGTTTCGGCGGCTCAGCGCTCCTCTTTGAGCGCCTTGATCTTGTCGCGCAGATAGGCCGCATGCTCAAATTCGAGCAGTTTGGCGGCGTTCTTCATTTCGGTGGTGAGGCGGGCGATCAGTTTCTCGCGCTCGGCGGCCGGCATGCGGCGGCGGCGCGTCGATTTCTCGACCGATTCCTTCGTCGAGATCTCGAGCAGTTCACGGATGTCCTTTCGGATCGTCTGCGGGGTGATGCCGTGGGCCTCGTTGTAAGCCTGCTGGATCGAGCGGCGGCGCTCCGTCTCGGTGATCGCGTATTCCATCGAGGGGGTGACGCTGTCCGCGTAGAGGATGACCTCGCCCTGCGCGTTTCGCGCGGCGCGGCCGATCGTCTGCACCAGCGAGGTCGCCGAGCGCAGAAAGCCCTCCTTGTCCGCATCGAGGATCGCCACGAGCGACACCTCGGGGATATCGAGGCCCTCGCGCAGCAGGTTGATGCCGACGAGCGCGTCGAACTCCCCCGCGCGCAGGTCGCGGATGATCTCCATGCGCTCCATCGTGTCGATGTCGTGGTGCATATAGCGGATGCGCACGCCCATGCCCGTGAGGTAGGTCGTCAGGTCCTCCGCCATCTTCTTGGTGAGCGTCGTGATGAGCGTGCGCTCGCCCCGTGCGGCGCGCGTGTTGATCTCCGAGAGCAGATCGTCGATCTGCCCCTCGATCGGCCGCACCGACACCTTGGGGTCCAAAAGCCCCGTCGGGCGGATCACCTGTTCCACAATCTGTGCGGCGTGCTCGCGCTCAAAATCCCCGGGCGTCGCGCTGACGTAGATGACCTGGTTGATCTTGCCATAGAGTTCCTCGAACGAGAGCGGGCGGTTATCAAGCGCCGAAGGCAGGCGGAATCCGTAGTCGATCAGGCTCATCTTGCGGGCGCGGTCGCCCGATAGCATGCCGTGCGCCTGCGGCAGCGTGACGTGCGACTCATCCACGATGAACAGAAAATCCTCCGGGAAGTAGTCGAGCAGCGTGTAAGGCATGCTGCCCGGGGCGCGCCCCGAAAGGATGCGCGAATAGTTCTCGATCCCCTTGCAGAAGCCGATCTCCGAGAGCATCTCGATATCGTAGTTGGTGCGCTCGGCGATGCGCTGCGCCTCGATAAACTTGTTCTGCGCCTGGAAAAACGCGACGCGCTCGTCGCATTCGCGGCGGATCTCCCCGATCGCGGCCTCCATGCGGTCGCGCGGGATGATGTAGTGCGAGGCGGGAAAGATCGCCACGTGGGAGATCGTGTTTTTCACCTCGCCGGTGACGACGTTGATCTCGCGGATGCGGTCGATCTCGTCGCCGAAAAACTCGATGCGGAACGCCGTCTCCGCGCTGTAGGAAGGATAGACCTCCACGCTGTCGCCCCGCACGCGGAATTTGTTTCGGGTAAAGTTGATGTCGTTGCGCTCATACTGCAGTTCTACGAGTTTTTTGAGCAGTTCGTCGCGATCCTTCTGCATGCCCTTGCGCAGCGAGATCACCATGTTCCGGTAGTCGATCGGGTCGCCGAGGGTGTAGATGCAGGAGATCGACGCCACGATGACGACATCCCGCCGCTCGCCGAGCGCCGCCGTAGCGGAATGGCGCAGGCGGTCGATCTCGTCGTTGATCTGCGAATCCTTCTCGATGTAGGTGTCCGTCGAGGCGATGTAGGCCTCGGGCTGGTAGTAATCGTAGTAGGATACAAAGTATTCCACCGCGTTTTCGGGGAAAAACTCGCGCAACTCCGTGCACAACTGCGCCGCGAGCGTCTTGTTGTGCGCCAGCACGAGTGTAGGGCGGTTGGTCTGCGCGATCACGTTCGCCATCGTGAAGGTCTTGCCCGATCCCGTGACGCCGAGCAGCACCTGCTCCTTCGCGCCCTCGTTCACGCCGCGCACAAGCGCCTCGATCGCCTGCGGCTGGTCGCCGGTGGGCCGATAGGGCGCATGCAGTTTGAAATCCATCCGAACGTCTCCTTTCGGCTCCCCCCCCGACTTTGGGCTTCAGGCGTTTTCGATCGAAACGAAATAGCCGGACTCGCGCAGCGAGATGCAGTCATCCCGCGAGAAGATCCAGTGGTCGATCACCTTGACCGAAACGGCCCGCAGCACCGAACTGATGTAGCGCGTGACGACGATGTCGTCGTTCGACGGCACGGCGAACTGCGCGGGGTGGTTGTGCGCCAGCAGGATGCCCGTTGCGCCCACGCGCAGGACGATCTCCATCAGGGCGCGCAGATCGACGTGGACCTTGTCGATCGTGCCCTCGTTGAGCCGCTGGCAGTACAGCACGCGGCGCTTGCTGTCGAGGCAGACGATATAAAACCGTTCCTCCTTCGCGCCGATGAAGTACGGGGCGAGAAACTCCCGCATTTTCGCCGCCGTATCGAGCACCGTGCCTTTGCGCTGGGTATCCGCATAGTAGGCGCGCGTCAATCCCGGGATGCTGCAGATGAGTTGCGCGGATCGGGGCCCGACGCCTTCGACGGCGCACAGATCCGCATAACTTGCCTCGAACACGCCCGTCAGGGAGCCGAACCGGTCGATCAGGCGGTGGGCGATCGGGTTGGTGTCGCCGTTCGGGATCGTCAAAAACAGCAGGTATTCCAGCACCTCGTGCGGCGCGAAATGCTCGAGCCCTTCGGCGAAAAAGCGCTCGCGCACCCGTTCGCGGTGGCCTTTATGCGGGTTTTCCATCGTATCACTCCAACAATTTCCGGTACAGTGCAAAATTGGGATCCGGTGTCATCAAGGCGCGGGGCCGTCGTTTCCCAAGGCAATATTATAGCACAGCGCGCGCAAAACGAAAAGCCGATAGCCAAGTTTTTCTGCTTGTGCTATACTGGAGTCATCCAACCGGAAAAGAGGGGATCGGATGAAGCAGTTTACCATCGGGCCGAACGACGCGGGCCAGCGCCTCGACCGCTTCGTAAAAAAAGCCGCGCCGGCGCTGCCCGTCTCGCTGCTGCAGCGCGCCATCCGCCTCAAGCGCATCAAGGTGAACGGGAAGCGCGCGCAAAACGCGCAGATGCTGGCGCGGGGCGACGTGGTCTCCCTGTATCTCAACGACGAGTTCTTCCCGCCGGCCGAAGCGGACGCCCACCCCTTTCTGGCGGCGCGCGGCGGCGTTTCGATCGTCTACGAGGACGAAAACCTGCTGCTCGCGGACAAGGAGCCGGGCCTCGTCGTACATGAGGACGACGGCGGCGAACGCGACACCCTGATCGCGCGCATCCAGAAATATCTCTACGACAAGGGCGAATACGACCCCGACGCCGAGGCCAGTTTCGCTCCCGCCCTGTGCAACCGCATCGACCGCAACACGGGCGGCATCGTGATCGCCGCGAAAAACGCCGCCACGCTGCGCGTGATGAACGCGCTGCTGCGCGGCCGGCTGATCCGCAAGCAGTACCTCTGCATCGCGCACGGCCGCATGGAACCGGCCGGCGGCACGCTGCGCCACTACCTGCGCAAGGACGCGCGGCGCAATCGCGTGGAGGTGTTCGATTCCCCGCAGCCGGGCGCCCGCACCGCTGTGACGCGCTACCGCGTGCTGCGCGAAAACGGACGTTTCTCCCTGCTGGAGATCGACCTGCTGACGGGGCGCACGCACCAGATCCGCGCGCAATTGGCGCACATCGGCCACCCGCTGCTCGGGGATGCGAAATACGGCCTCGCCCGCCGGAACGCGGGAACGGGCTACCGCCACCAGGCGCTGTGGTCCTACCGGCTCACGTTCGACGCAGGCGAAGCGGCCGAGCACTTGGCCTATCTGAACGGCCGCACGTTCACGGCGGAGGACGTCCCCCTCCTGCGCGATTTCGACCGGCTGTAACCCCCACGGAGGGAGGAGGTATCCCCTTTGCCGCAAACCACAAAATCCCGCGGCGCTCTGAAAGAGGCGCTCGCGTTCCTTTGGTGCCTGCTGCCCGCGGCCGCAGGGCTGCTCCTCATCCGCCTCTCGCGCCTCTCTCCTGCGGCGACGGAGGCCGTCTATTCGCGGCGCGTCTTCCCCGTCGTCAGCGCGGTCTTGAGCGTTCCCGCGCGGTTTCTGCCGTTCTCGTTTGTCGCAGTGCTGATCTGGAGCATCCCGCCGCTGGCGGTGTTCCTGCTGGCGCTTCCCTTGGTGCAGATGCGCCGCACCCGCGACAAAAGGCGCTTTTTGCTGCGGTATAGCAAAGGGATCCTGCTGATCCCCGTGCTGATCTTCTTCGTTTTTGCGATCTCGTGCGCGCCGAACTTTGCGCGTCTCACTTTCGCCGAGCAGAGCGGCCTCGCGATCCGCCCGAGCACGGCGAAAGAACTTGCCTCCCTCTGTTATGAGTTGATCGGGCGCACCAACGAGGCGCGCGCCGCCGTGCAGGAGGAAAACGGCGTCTTTGCCGCCGGGGAAGATTTCCGCACGCTCTCGCAGGCCTCGCTGGGGGCGTTCAACGCCCTGGAGGCCGACTACCCGTTCCTGCGCCGCGTCGCGGTCGCCCCCAAGGCGATGCTCGGCAGCGAAGCGCTTTCCTACCTTGAAGTGACGGGCTTCTACTCCTGCTTCACGAGCGAGCCGAACGTCAACGTCCATATGCCCGATCTCGAACTGCCGTTCACGATGTGCCACGAGTTGGCGCACACGAGCGGCATGATGCGCGAGGACGAGGCCAACTTTATCGGCTACCTCGCCTGTGAACGCAGCGAACTTGCCTCGATGCGCTACAGCGGCCTGATCTGCGCGCTCAACTACTCGATGGGGCAGCTTTACGCCGCCTCCCCCGCCCTCTACTGGGAACTGCGCAACCTCTACAGCGAAGGGGTGGAGCGCGATCTGGCCGATTCCAACGCCTATTGGGAGCCGTATTCCAAGACCGTTTCGACGCAGGTCTACAGCGCCGTGAACGACGCGATGCTCAAACTCAACGACCAGACCGACGGCCGCAGGAGTTACGGCCGTATGGTCGATCTGCTGCTTGCGGACTACCGCGCGCGGCACGGGCTTGCATAGCCGGCCGCCGCTGCGCAGAAAAACGGACGGACCGTCGGGAACGGGCCGTCCGTTTTTTTGCTTGAGAAAACAGCGCGGGCGTCAGGAGACGGTCAGGGTGAAACTCTCCCAGAATCCGGCTTCCTCGCCGTATGCATTGACCAGAAGATAGCGCCCGTCCTCCTGCCGCTCCCAATGCAGCGTCTCCGTCGCGCCGTCCGGCCACACGCGCGTCCATTCGCGGTCCAGGCCCGCAAGGCCGCCGTCCGCCAGCAGCGTGAAGTTGAAATCGTCGTCCGAGGCCTCCACTGTAAAGACCCAGCGGTTTCCTTCGTTTTGAACGCGGACGCAGTCCGCGAGGATGAAATCCATCCGCTCGATCGGGAAAGAGCCGTCCTCCTGCGGCAGTTCCTCGATGATGCAGGAAAGGTATTCCGCAAGGAACGGGCCGAGGTCCCCGGCTGCGTACTGCGCCTCGATCATGCCGCCGTCCTCTTTGAGGGTATCGATCACGGAAAGGGGGCGGTCGTATGCCCGCAGCCACGAAAACCACACGCCGTCCTTCTCCTCGAGCCGGCGGACGGTCCGGCCGGTGAGACCCGCGAGGTTCGCCCCGTCGGCCACCTCGAAGTCGGCGCTGATCTCGAGTTCCGCCCTGCCCGACGCATCGGCAAGCCACGCCGCAAGGTCGTTTCCCGAGCCGACCGGAAGATAGCCGCCCTCCTTGCTGAAGGGAAATTTCCCGACTGCCTGCGTGGGCTCATAGGTGACCGGCAACGCATACCAAAGTTCGATCTCCGCATTGAGGACGGCTTCCGCCGGCAGGCCGAACTGTCCGGCCAGCCAATCCGCGACAAGCGCCGTGAGCGTCCCCATGTCCTCGTCGGAATAGAGTTGACCGTTCACAGCGTCGGCCATGAGCGTATATTCCTCGCCGTTCACAAAATACGGCACTTTCACGTAGCCGCTGAGGTAGTATTTGCTCCAGTCGGTCACAATGTCGCAATAGGTAGTTTCCTCGCTGCCGAGCACGGCATCGGGGACCGTTTCGGACAGCCACGCGGCGGCGAGTTCGCGCGCCGTGTCCTTCATCGCCTGCTCCTCTTCCGGGGAATAGGCGTCGCTGACGTGCTGGCAGCCGAACAAAGACAGCAAAAGCGCACCCGCCAGCAGCAAAGCACAAACACGTCTCATCACGCGGCCCTCCTTTTTTGAAACACGACGCAGATCGGCTTATTTTTTCAGCGCGACCCGGTGGAATGCCTTTTTGCCTTTTTTGACGACAAGGAAGCCTTTTTCGCCGAAATCCGCGCGCGTGAACACGGCCGCGGGATCGGTGACTTTTTTGTCATCGACGGCGACGCCGCCCTGCTGCACGAGGCGTCTCGCCTCGCCGTTCGAGGACGCGAACCCCGCCGCTTTGAGCAGTTCGAGCGCGCCGATGCCGCCCTCGGGCAGATCGATCTCGGTGGCGGGCATATGCTCGCTGTCCGCGCCGGCGCCGAAGATCGCGCGGGCCGCGTCGCGGCATTTTTCCGCCTCCGCCTCGCCGTGGACGAGTTTGGTCAATTCATAGGCCAAAATCTCCTTGGCGGCGTTGAGTTCGCTGCCCTGCCAGGCATCCATTTTGTCGATCTCCTCCAGCGGCAGGAACGTGAGCATGCGGATGCATTTGAGCACATCCGCATCCGCCACGTTGCGCCAATACTGGAAGAAATCGTAGGGCGAGGTCTTTTCGGGATCGAGCCAGACGGCGCCGTTGGCCGTTTTGCCCATCTTGTTGCCCTCGGAATTGAGCAGCAGCGTGATCGTCATGGCATAGGCGTCCTTGCCGAGTTTCTTGCGGATGAGTTCGGTGCCCGCGAGCATATTCGACCACTGGTCGTCGCCGCCGAACTGCATATTGCAGCCGTAGTGCTGATAGAGATAATAGAAATCGTAACTCTGCATGATCATGTAGTTGAATTCGAGGAACGACAGCCCCTTCTCCATGCGCTGCTTATAGCATTCGGCGCGCAGCATGTTGTTGACGGAGAAGCACGCCCCCACCTCGCGCAGCAGGTCGACGTAGTTGAGTTTCAGCAGCCAGTCGGCATTGTTGACCATGACCGCCTTTCCCTCGCCAAACTCGATGAAGCGCTCCATCTGGCGCTTGAAGCACTCGCAGTTGTGCGCGATCGTCTCGGGCGTCATCATCGAGCGCATGTCGGTGCGGCCGGAAGGGTCGCCGATATAGCCCGTGCCGCCGCCGACGAGCACCACGGGGCGGTTGCCCGCCATCTGCAGGCGCTTCATCAGGCACAACGCCATAAAGTGGCCGACGTGCAGGCTGTCGGCCGTGGGGTCGAACCCGATGTAAAACGTCGCCTTGCCCGTATCGACCAGTTCGCGGATCTCGGCCTCGTCCGTCACCTGCGCGATCAGGCCGCGGGCGACGAGTTCGTCGTAAATTTTCATGTTTCGCTCTCCTTCTGTATGGTTTCGCAGAACGCGGGCGTCCGGACCGCTCCGCCGTTTCCCTCGCGGGCGCGGCGCAGGCGTTCCCTGGCGCGCAGGCGCTCCAGGTAGTCCTCCAGCGCGTCTTCCTCGCGGTCGTATTCCGCGGCGGTGCCGTCGATCTCGGAAGCGTCCTTATCGGTGGCGTAGACCGCATATTTCCCATTTCGCTCCCGGATCACGATCTCGTCCGAAAACCCGCAGCCGTAAAAGAAGTTGTAGGCCCGCAGGCGCTCCGCCCGCAGGATCGCCAGACACTCTTCCCTCGTCATCCTCCGCACCTTTCCTTCACCGGCCGCGCCTTTGCGCGCGGGCCGCCAAAAACAAAAAAACGCCTTCGGCACCCCCGATGGGGATGCAGAGGGCGTTTTGCAAACGCGGTACCACCTCTGTTCGCCGCCTGCGCGGCCTCGGCGGAAGAACCCTTCCCACGCGGTAACGGGCGCACCCGGCATCCCCTACTTTTCGGGTTCGGGGATACGGCTCCGAGACGTATTCGCCGGGCCCTGGCGCCCTCTCGCAGCGAACGAGGGCTCTCTGCGGCTCAAGGCGGCCGGTTACTGGTTCCCATCACAGCCGATGGAGGTATCATAACGGAAACGGCGGGGAAAGTCAAGCCTTTTGCGAAAACGCATACAGTTCCGCCGCGCTCTCGAGCGCGGCTTCGGTGATCGCCTCGCCGCTCATGATGCGCGCGAGTTCGTGGATGCGCTCCTCCTGCCCGAGCGGCACGACATGCGTGAACGTGCGGCCGCCCTCCACTTCCTTTTCGATCAGCAGATGGCGGTCGGCAAAGGCGGCCACCTGCGCAAGGTGCGTCACACACAGGATCTGCCGGTCGCGCGCAGCCGCGCGCAGTTTTGCGCCGACCTTCTGCGCCGCGCGCCCGCTGATACCGGTGTCCACCTCGTCGAAGATGAGCGTTCCGAGGTCGTCCGCAGCGGAGATCACGTTCTTGATGGCCAGCATGATGCGGCTCATCTCGCCGCCCGAGGCGATCTTCGAGAGCGGCTTCGGGTCCTCGCCCGGGTTGACGGAAAGCAGAAACTCGATCGCATCCGCGCCCGTCTCCGAGAGCGGCGCCGCCTCGCGCCCGACGAAAAATTCCACGCGGGGCATATCGAGATCGCAGAGTTCCGCGCGCACACGCGCCGAAAACGCTTCGCCTGCGGCGCGCCGGCGCTCGGTCAGCCGCGCCGCGGCGGCCTCCGCTTCCCCGCGGGCCTCCCCGACCTGCCGCTGCAGTGCTTCGGCGGAGACATCGGCGTTTTCGAGCGCGGCAAGCTGTGCCGCAGCCGTTTCGTAAAAGGCGAGGATCTCCTCCACGCTGCCGCCGTATTTCTTTTTCAGGCGGTGGATCGTATCGAGCCGCGCCTCGATCCCGTCAAGTTCGCGGGGATCGAATTCCAGTTCCTCCAGGGCGTCGCGCACCTGCCCGGCGGCCTCCTCCAGTTCATAGGCGAAGGTCTCGACCCTCTGCGCAAGAGGGGCAATGGCGTCGAGCACCTCCCCCGCGCGGGAGAGGCCGCCAGCCGCCCTCTGCAGCAGGGCCACGGCGCCGTCGGCCTCGTCGGTCCCGCTGAGCAGCGCGCGGCTCTCGGAGAGCCACTGCGTGAGTTGCTCGGCGCTGCGGATCACGCGGCGGCGGGCCTGCAGGTCCTCCTCTTCGCCCGCCGTGAGGGCGCAGGCAGCGATCTCCTGCGTCTGGTAGCGCAGCAGATCGAGTCTGCGCTCGCGCTCGCGCGCGTCGGTCTGCAGGGACGCGAGACGGCGCTCCAGCGCGCGCAAGCGCTCATAGAGGGCGGCGTACCGCTCCCGCTCGCCGTCGAGCCCGCCGAAGGAATCGACAAACTGCCGGTGGCTGTCGGGCGAGGCGAGCATCTGGGTATCCATCTGCCCGTGGATGTTCATCAGGAGGGCGCCGATTTGGCGCAGCATCGCGACGGTGACGGGCTGGCCGTTGACGCGGCACGCCGTCGATTCGGGCGTGATGCTGCGGGAGAGCAGCAGTTCCTCCCCGGATTCGATGCCGAGTTGCGCCAGTTCGGCGCGCACGGCCAAAGAGACCCCGCGAAAGAGCGCCGAAACGGAGGCTTTCTCCTCTCCCGTGCGGATCAGTTCCTTCGGCGTGCGCCAGCCGAGCACAGCCCCGATCGCCCCGATCAGGATCGACTTGCCCGCGCCCGTTTCACCCGTAAACACATTGAGGCCTTCCCCAAAGGCGAGATCCGCCTCGCGGATCACGGCGATGTTGCGGATGTGGAGTTCCGACAGCATGGGATCACCCCTCGAGCAACCCGCGCAGGCGGATGCAGACGGTCTCGGCGTCCTGCGGGGTCGCTGCGACGATCAGGAACGTATCGTCGCCCGAAAGCGTCCCGATCACACCGGGGATCTTCGCCGCATCGAAGGTGGCGCAGGCGGCGTTGGCCATGCCGGTGTGGCATTTCACCACCACGATGTTCTGCGCAAACGCGACGCTCAGCGCCGACTCCGAGAAGATAACGGCGAATTTCGAAGAGAGGTCGCGCGCTTCGTCGTCCCCGCGGCGCGTCACATAGCGGTAGGAGCCGTTTTCATCGCGCACCTTGTGAATGCCCAGTTCGCGGATATCGCGGGAGATCGTCGCCTGTGTGACGCGGTATCCCTCCCGCGCAAGGCGCTCCAAGAGCCCCTCCTGCGTGTCGATGGCCTCCGCGAGGATCATGCGGATGATCGCTTCCTGTCTGCGGGATTTCATAGCGGTTACCCCCTGCCTTTCATTTTTTCGTTGAGGATATGGTAAAAACTGCGTCCGCCCAGCCGGACGAAGCGTGTCTCGTATTCGGCCCTGCGGATGGTGACGACCGTGCCGCAGGTGACGGCGTCGATCGCAACGCCGTCGATCGTGAGAAAGAGGGTTTTCGCGTCCGCGTCCGGCGTGGTGACCGCGAGCACCTTGTCCCCGGCAAACACGATCGAACGCGAAACGAGCGAATGGGACGCCAGCGGCGTCATCATCATGCAGTCGACGGCGGGATCGGCGATCGGGCCGCCCGCGGAAAGCGAGTATGCCGTCGAACCCGTGGGCGTCGCAAAGATGACGCCGTCCGCGCGGTAGACGCCGACGAGATCTCCGCCGCAGCGCACCTCGATCTCGGAGACGTGGCCGAAATCGGGCTTGGAGATCACGGCGTCGTTGACGGCGTAAAAAACGGCCGTATCCCGCCCCTGCTGCACTTCCACCCGCAGCACGAGACGCCGCTCGATCTCGTAATCGCCCGCCGCAAAGCGGTCGAGCGGCGAAAGGTCGTTGCCTTCCGCCTGCGCGAGAAAGCCGAGCCTGCCCGCGTTGATGCCGAGCACCGGCTTCTCGCGGCGCATGGCGTCCGCCGCCGCGTGGAAGATCGTGCCGTCCCCTCCGACCGCCACGACCGCATCGCAGAGGGCGATGCCCTCGTCCGGTCCGGCGACGGGTTCGATGCCGATCGGCGGGACGGGGAACGCGTCCGCCTGCTCCCGCGCCATGTAGATCGAGACATCGTGCCGCCCCAGCCGCTGCACGACGCGCGCGGCACAGTCGATCGCGTTCGCGCGGTCGGTCTTCATCGTCAGATATACCTTCATGATCTTCACCCTCTCATCGGTCCAGCGCCTCGTGCGCCGCGCGCACCGTCTCAAAAACGGCTGCGGCCGTCACCCCGGCGGCGGGTTCGCGCTCTTTTTTCAGATACAGCAGGTATTCGATGTTGCCCTCCGGGCCTTTCACCGGTGAAAAGCCAATCCCCTTTACAGAGATCGGCAGTGCTTCGGCAAAGCGCAGGACCGCTTCGATCACGTCCCGATGGACCGCGGGGTCTCGGACGACCCCTTTTTTCCCGACTTTTTCGCGTCCCGCTTCAAACTGCGGCTTGACAAGGCATACGATCTCGCCGTTTTCGGCGAGCAGGCGCATCGCCGCGGGAAGGACCAGCGTGAGGGAGATGAACGAGACGTCGATGCTGATGAAATCGACCGGCGCGTCGACGGCTTCCTCCGTGAGGTAGCGGACGTTCGTGCGTTCGCGGCTGACCACGCGCGGATCGCTGCGCAGGCTCCACGCGAGTTGGCCGTACCCCACGTCGAAGGCGTAGACCTTCGCTGCGCCGTTTTGCAGCATGCAGTCGGTAAAGCCGCCCGTAGAGGCGCCGAAATCGCAGCAGGTCTTCCCTGCGAGGGAGATCGGGAACGACGCGAGCGCCCGCTCGAGTTTGAGTCCTCCGCGGCTCACGTAGCGCAGCGTTTCGCCGCGCACCTCGATGCGGTCCTGCGGGCGGACCTCGTCGCCCGCCTTGTCGCTTTTCTGACCGTTGACGTAGACCTGCCCCGCCATGATAAGCGCCTTCGCCCGATCGCGCCCCGAGACGAGGCCGCGCTCGACGAGCGCAAGATCGAGCCGCTGCTTCATGCCGTTGCCTCCGAAAGCCAGGCGCCGAGGCCGTCGGCATCGAGCCCGATGGCGCAAAGCGCCGCGGCGACGGTGCTCTGCGGCACGAAACCTTCGATGGCACGCAGGGCCGTTTTCCCCCGGTAGCCCGCCAACGAGAGGAGCGACAGGAACTGCATGCCGACGCCCCCCTGCAGGATGCCCTCCTCCGCGAAGAACACGCGGCGGTAGCGCATCGCAGCCGAGACGGCGGCCCCGTCGATCGGGGAGATACGGTTGAGTTTGAGCACATCGGCTCCGGCGGCGCCGGCGGCCTCGAGCGCCGCGGCGACCGTGCGCCCGTAGGTGACGAGCAGCGTGTCGGAACCGTTTGCAAACAGCGTGAATGGCGCGGGATCGTATGCGAGCGAAGCGGCGCCCGCAAACTCCCCGCCGCGCGGATAACGCACCGCGACGGGTCCCTCGCACGCACAGACGGCATCGCGCAGCATGCCGCGCAGTTCGTTGTAGTTGGCGGGGGCGAGCACCGTCATTCCCGGGACGGTAGAGAGATACGCCGCATCGAAGATGCCCTGGTGCGTCTCGCCGTCGTCCCCGACGATGCCCGCGCGGTCGACCGCAAACACGACGTGCCGCGGTTCGATCGAAACATCGTGCAGCAACTGATCGTAGGCACGCTGCAAAAACGTGGAATAGACGGCGTAGACGGGCACGCACCCGCCCGCGGCCAGCGCAGCGGCAAAGGTGGCACCGAACTCCTCGGCGATGCCGACATCGTAGTAGCGGCCCTCGGATTTGAACGCCCGCGCGAACGTCTGCAGTCCCGTGCCGTGCTCCATCGCCGCGGTGATCGCAACGATGCGGTCGTCCCCGCGGGCGAGCGCGGCGAGTTCCTCGCCGAACACGGCGGAAAAACTCTGCGCGGCAGGCGCCGTCTCCCCCGTGGCGGGGTCGAATCTGCCGACGCCGTGGAACGCGCCGGGATTCTGCTCGGCGGGGGCATAGCCCTTCCCCTTCTTCGTTTCGATATGGACGAGCGAGGGGCCGCCGCACTGCTTGGCCTGCTCGAGCACGCTGCACAGCGACGCGATATCGTGCCCGTCAACCGGGCCGAAATAGGTGAAGCCGAATTCCTCGAAAAACGTGGTCGGGTAAATGGCGTGTTTGAGGATCGTCTTGGAGTCCGCGGCGACATCGCGCAGCGTTTCGCCGACAACGGGAATGCGACGCAGGGCGCTCTCGGTCGTGCGCTTGAAGCGGAAATACCCCGGCTTCGTGCGGATCACGGAAAGATACTTCGCCAGGGCGCCCTCGTTGCGCGAGATCGCCATGTCGTTGTCGTTGAGGATCAGGATGAGGTTCTCCCCGCTCTTGCCGATGTTGTTGAGCCCCTCGTAAACCATGCCGCCGGTGAAGGAACCGTCCCCGCAGACGGCTGCCACCGTGTGCGGGTCGCCCGCATGGGTCATGGCGCGCTTGAGCCCGTAGGCGGCCGCGAGCGAGGTGCTCGCGTGCCCGGAAATGAACGCGTCGTAGGGGCTTTCGGCCGTTTTGGGGAAGCCCGAAATGCCGCCGGCCTGCCGAAGGGTATCCATGCGGTCGAAGCGGTCGGTCAGCATCTTATAGGCGTAGCACTGGTGGCCCACATCCCACACGATCTTGTCCTGCGGGACATCGAGCACGCGCAGCAGCGCGAGCGTGAGTTCCACGCTGCCGAGATTGGAGGCGAGGTGGCCGCCCGTGCGCGAGACCGTCTCGACGAGAGCGGTGCGGATCTCCTGCGCCAGCGCGCACAACTGCGCCTGCGAAAGCTGTCTGATCAGCGGCAGGTTGCCCTGCACGCGCGGCAGAAGCTTCTTTGTTTTCATCGTTTCACCTTCCATCAGGCTCTGCGGCCCTCAAGCGCGCAGAGCAGGTGCGGTAAGAATTCGTTGCCGGGGCAAAGGCGCGCGAGGCTTTGCCGCGCGGCCGCATAGAGCCGCCGCTCCTCGGCGCGGGCGCCTTCGAGCCCCAGCATCGTGACGAACGTGTTTTTCGCTTGCGCCTCGTCGCTGCCGATCGGCTTGCCGACCGTGCGAGCGTCGCCGACGACGTCGAGAATGTCGTCCGTGACCTGGAAAGCCGCACCGACGGCTTCCCCGAACCGGCGGGCCTCGGCCGTCGTTTCGGCGCTTGCATCCGCGCAGATGCAGCCGCATTCGACCGCCGCGCAGAGAAGCGCCCCCGTCTTCATCGCAACCATCGCGCGATGCGCTTCGGCCGAGAGGCGCCTGCCCTCATTTTCCACGTCTGCGGTTTGGCCGCCGAGCATGCCCGCCTCGCCGATCGCGCGGGAAATGCAGCGCACAAGCGCCAGCGCGCGGCGTTCGCCGAGCAGGGAGACCGTCTCCCCGTCCGAAAGCAGTTCAAAGGCGCAGGTCTGCAGCCCGTCCCCCGCCAGCACCGCCATGGCCTCGCCAAACGCAATATGGCACGATGGTTTTCCGCGGCGCAGGTCGTCGTCGTCCATGCAGGGGAGATCGTCGTGGATCAGCGAATACGCATGCACCATCTCGAGCGCGCAGGCCGCGGGCATCGCCGACGCGCGGCTGCCGCCGAGGGCCTCGGCCGTCTCGAGCGCGAGCACGCCGCGGATGCGCTTCCCGCCCCCCAGAAGGGCATAGCGCATCGCTTCGATCACCGTTTTCTGCAGGCGCAGTTGCGGCAGGTCGAGCGCCGCCGAAAGCGCCCGTTCGATCGCCTCGCGGTCCTCGCGCAGCCGGTCCCCTGCGTTCATCGCCCGTCCTCCCGCTTCGGCGTGAGTTCCTCAAAGCGGGCACGTGCCTCGCCGAGTTGCTTCGCGCAGTCGCCGAGCAGTTTCGTCCCTTCCGCATAGAGCGCGAGGGATTCCTCGAGCGTCGTTTCGCCGCCGTCCAGTTTTTCCACGATCTCGTCGATGCGCGAAAGCGCCTCTTCAAATTTCATTCGAGAACCTCCGTTACGACCGACGCGATCCGCCCCTCGCCGAGCAGCGTCGTGATCGCGTCGCCGGTCTGCACTTCTTCCGATCGGCGCAGGACGCGGCCGTCCTTTTGTGTGACGGAATAGCCGCGCGACAGCACCCGCACCGGGCTGACCAGTTCGAGGCTGCGCGCGCGCCGCGCGAAGGCCTCTTCCGCGCCGCGGCGGACCCGCTCGGAAGCATTATACAGTTTTTCGCTCATATTATACAGGGTTTTCTCCCGTGCCGCAAGCCGTTCAAGCGGCCTGACAGCGGAAAGTTTTTCATTTTTCGCAGAAAACGCCCCCTGCGCCGCGGACAGGCGGTTCTGCATCGCCTCAAACAGCGCGTCCGACCCCTGCGCGATTCGCTCCCCGAGATCGGGGATGCCGCCGAGCGCGATCTCAGCCGCCGCCGTCGGCGTTGCCGCGCGCACATCCGCGGCGAGGTCGCAGAGCGTCACATCCGTCTCGTGGCCGACCGCGGAGATCACGGGGATCGCCGACGACGCGACGGCCCGCACCACCGCCTCCTCCTGGAAACTCCAGAGGTCCTCGGCCGAACCGCCGCCGCGCGCGAGCAGGATCACCTCGCTGCGCCCGTCGGCATTGAGCAGCGCGATCGCCCCTGCGAGTTCCTGCGCCGCACCCTGCCCCTGCACCGAGGCGGGCGCCAGCAGCAGCAGGCGGTCGGGCGCTTTGCGCTGCAGCACACTCAGCACGTCGTGCAGCACCGCCCCCTGCCGCGAGGTGACGATGCCGAGCACGGCGGGACGCGCAGGCAGCGGGCGCCTGCGCTCGGGCGCGAACAGGCCCTCAGCCTCGAGTTTTCTGCGCAGCTGCGCGAGAGCGACGGCGCGCGCGCCCTCGCCGTCCGGGATCACCTCGGAGACGACGACCTGAAACCTTCCGCCGGCCTCATAGAGCGTGACGGCGCCGCGCACGAGCACCTGCATGCCGTTTTCGGGCAAAAAACGCAGGTGCTGCGCATTCCCGCGGAACATCACCGCCGCGACCGAAGCCGTTTCGTCGCGCAGGGAAAAATAGAGGTGGCCGGGAGCGGACGGTCTCAAATCCGTGATCTCCCCGCGCAGGTAGATCTCGCGCAGGCGCTCGTCCGAGTCGAGCAGCGAGCGCACATATCGGTTCAGTTGAGAAACGCGAAGCACCGCGATCGCCATCGCGCGCCCTCCTTTCGATGATTGCGGCTTACCCGCCGTGGGCCATCGAAGCCAGCACGGCGACACCCGCGGCGTTGTCCGCGGAAAAGGCCGGCGGCGCGAAAACGCCGCCGAACCGCTTCTCGAGCGCGGCGCGCAGGATCGTGTTCGACGTGACGCCGCCCGCGAACAGCATCGGCAGATCTCCCGCCGCTTCGCGGGCGCCCTGCGCCATCTGCAGCACGGCCGCCGTGACCGAATCGAGGCAGAACCGCGCGACGTCGCAGGGAGCCTGTCCCTCCCGCAGGCGGCGGGCGCACTGATTTTCGACGCCGGAGAGGCAGGGATTGCCGTTTCGGAACGCGACGCGCGGGCGATAGCGCTCCTGCGACTGCAGCGCGAGCGCTTCGAGCGCGGGCCCGGCCGGGAAATCGAGCCCGAGCATGCCGCCGACGCGGTCGACGACCTGCCCCGCGTTGAGATCGTTGGTGGCGGACAGCGGCGTGATGCGCGCGCCGGGCAGATCCTCGACGAGCAGGCACTCCGTCGTGCCGCCCGAGAGGTGAAACGCCACGAACCGCTCCCCCGCCAGATCGAGCCTGCCCGCGCCGTAGAGCGCCGCGGCGATGTGGCCCGCCTGGTGCGAAAAGCGGTAGAGCGGCACATGCAGCGCGGCCGCCGCGGTCTGCGCGGCCATCTCTCCCGCCAGAAAACACGGCATATAAGAGCCCTCGGCATCGCGCGGGCGCACCGAAACGCCCACAGCCGCGATCGGGCCTTTCTCCTGCGCGAGCAGTTCTTCCGCAAGGGCTCCCAGCGCCTTGACATGCGAAAAAACGGCTTCGCTCTGCCGCAGGCCGAGTTGACCTTTTGGCACGGGCAGCAGCCGTTTTCGCTGGGTGAGGCGATCGCCGCGCAGCAGCGCGCAGGACGTCGTGTAATTGCTGGTGTCGATCCCGAGATACCCCGTCATGCCGCGCTCATTCCTCCCGCGCTTTGCCGGTCTTTTCGATCGGCTCGTGTTTTGCAACGCCGCCGAGCACGCCGTTGGCAAACGCGGCGTCCTCCGGGGAAGCGTATTTTTTGAGCAGTTCGACCGTCTCGTTGATCGTGACGGCCACGGGCACGTCCGGCCGGTAAAGCAGCTCGCACACCGCAAGGCGCAGCGCCGCGAGCGTCGTTTTCGGCAGACGCTCAAGCCGCCATTTTTCCAGATAGCGGCGGATGACCGCGTCCAGTTCCCCGGTTTTTTCATCGCAGAGGCACGCCAAATCACGCCCGAAAGCGTCGATCTTCAATTCCTCCGCCTCGCTTTCGGCCGCGCTCTCGATCAACTCGTCCATCGCGTCGGCGCGCACCGTGCGCTGATAGGTAAACAAAAACGCCGCCTCTCTCGCTTCGCTTCGCTTCATGTCGCTTCGCCTCCTTCCGCCACAAGAAAGGCGAACCCTCTCGGCAAATAACGCAAAGAGGGCCGCCTTGTTCGTTTGCTTCTCAACCGAGCGCCGACGCGTAGTGGACGCCCGCGACGACGACGTTGACTTTGGAAACCGTGATGCCGGTCATGTTCTGCACGGCCTCTTTGACCGTTTCCTGCACGTTTTGGGCCGTCTCGCGGATGCGGGCGCCGCCCGCAAGCACAACGCGCATGCGGATCTCCGCGATGCCGTCGTTGACGATGACATCCTTCCCGCTGCGGCCCACGATGCCGCGCAGGTTCATGGCGGGCTTGGCGATCGCATATACGCCGTCGACCTCCCTGGCCGCGGCCGCCGCGACGGAGGAGATCACCTCGCGCGAGATGCGCAGCGATCCGCTCGGATTTTTCTGTTCATTGAGATTCATGGGCTGCCTCCTGTCAAACGGCGCCTGCGGCGCATCGGTGTTCGTCCATTCATTTTACCACAGGTTTTTGCATAAAACAACCGCAAAATCTCACATATTTTTTCATCGCGCGCCGCAGCGCGGGGAGCGCCCCTCACCCCACCTCGATGATCGAGATGTTTTCGTTGGCGACGTCGGTCTCGCGCAGGATGATGTCCTTCATCTGCGCGACCTCGGAGGCGGCGAGCCCTTCGGTGCGCACGATCACATCGATGCGGTCCTCGTCGCAGTAGACCATGCACTCTTCAAATCCCTTGGCTTTGATGAGCGTTTCGATCTTGCCCTCGACCTCCACGGCGTCCGCGATCGCAGCGGCCTTGAGCGCCAGTTCGGTTCGCTGGTCCGCAGAGACGCTCTCGCTCTCGATCAGGCCCTTGAGCGTTGCAACGGCCTCGTCACGCGTGCGCTGGCGGGTGATTTTCGCCTCGGCGAAATAGGCTTCGGCATCGGCGGAAGCGACCGTGCCCTCCACGAACTGGGCGTCGCCGTAGTTTTTCTGCTCCAGCGCTTGCGTCACGGGCAGCGCCAGACCGTCCCCCGCATAGACCCAACTGAGGTAAACGGCGAACGACAGGCACAAAACCAGTGCCGCCAGCAGGATCTGCCGTTTCCCGACGATCACGTTCAAATTCGGCTTTTTCATTGGTGTTCCCCCTTGTGCGGATTTCAGATCAAAGACGCTTCGGACGCGGGCGCAGAGCCCCGCGCCGGTCCCGTCATGGCCCGGACTGCAGCACGCAGACGCGGTTGGACGCCACGCCGAGCGCGGTTGTGACGGCGTCGAGCACCCGCGTGCGCACGACGGCGTCCCGCCCGCCTTCGCAGACGACGACCACGCCCCGCACGGTCTCGCCCTCGCGCACGAGGACGAGCGGCTCCTTGCCCGCGGCGCCGTCGATCAGCAGATAACTCTGCTGCGAAGAGGAGGTCTCTTCGCGCCGGTCGGGCGAGCCGCCGGAGCCGCTCTCGCTGCGGCTGCCGCTCGTCTGCTCGTTGACGGCGTAGACCGTGCGCTCCCCCGCCTCGAGCGTGATGAGGACCTCCGCGCGGCCCACGCCCTGCACCTGCGAGAGGATCGCGGCGAGGCGCTCCTCCAGCTGCGCGGCCTCATCGGCGCGGGATCGGTCGGGCGCAGGCGGGGCGGCGGTTTTTTTCTCCCCAAGGAGGCCGCCTGCAAAAATCAGCAGGATCCCCAGCAGGCCGGCCGCTGTGACCAGGCGCACGCGCCCGCCTTCCCCCATGCGGGAAACCAGGCGGGAAAACAGGCCGTTTTCGGCGCTCATGGCGCGCGTCCCCCTTCCGTTTCGATGCGCACGGGCACCTCCCACAGGTCCGACAGTTCCTGTGCGAACTGCGGCGGCGCATCCTCCTGCAGCGAAAGGACGATCGCATCGACCGAAACGCTCTCCTCGCCGACAGTCAATTCTATTCGGACATCCCGCACGTTTATACCTTCCGACGAGAGCTTTTCCGCGACCGCGGCACGAAGGGCCTCCCGCGCGGCTTCGGCATAGTATTCGTCGGAGGAAACGAGCGGAGCGGCGGCATAGGCGGGCGCCTGCGCCGCCTCGCGCCACGCCCCCTCGAGCGCGGGGAACAGCACCGCGAACGCCGTGAGCAGCAGAACCGCCCGCAGCAGCGCAAACACCCCGTATTTTCGCAGGTCGGGAAACAGCAGGCGCACGATCGCAGCCGCGGTCGCCAGCGCGCACAACTGTATCGATCCGTTTTCCAGCGCCGTCATCGCGCGGCCCCTCCCGCTGCGAGCAGGACCGCTGTGGAGACGATCATCAGAAGCGCCATCGCAAGCAGCATAGCCATCAGCACCTCCAGCAGTTGGGAAAACGCGCGCAGCACCGCCGCGCAGCCCGGCGCTTCAAACAGTCCCGCGAGCGCCTGTCCGGCGCAGAGGCCGAGCCGCAGCAGCGCCGTCTCGAGCACGGCGGGCAAAAACACCGCCGCCGCGGCCGCGATGCCGAAGGTCCCCAGACCCGCACGGATGATGCGGATGCCGCCCTGCGCCGCCTGCACCCCGTCCGCGATCGCCGTCCCGATCACAGGGACGAACGATCCGACGAGGAACTTCGCTGTTTTCACGACGGCGAGATCGGCGGCCCCCGTGAGCGCCGTCTGCAGCGAAAGCAGGGCGCAGAACACCGTGACGAGCAGCGCCAGTGCCCGGCAAATCGCCTTTTTCAGGGCGACGGACCAGCGCGGCAGCGCGTCGCCCGCGATCGTCTCCGCGATGCAGAGATTGAGGCAGACGCAGCACAGCGGCACGAACGCCCCCGCCACCAAGGACGCGACCCCGTGCGAGGCCGCCAGCATGGCGGCCTGGTACACCGAGGCGCTCGCCGCGGCGCCGCCCGCCGCCGTCACCGCCGCATAGGCGGGCACGAACACGATGGAAAAGCGGGCGGCGCCGCGCAGGGTATCGGCCGTGCGCGAAACGGCCGCCAAAAGCGGCCCTTGCACCGCGAGCACGAGCAGCAGCGCGCAGAGCATCTGCGCGGTCTCGGCAAAAAGCCCCTCGCCGCCGATCTGCCGCACGATGCAGACGAGCAGCGCGAGCCCGACGACGGAAAGCACCGCCTTTCGACAGCGCTGCGCGGCATCCCGCAGCGTCCGGCGCACCGCATCGGACAGTTCCTGCGGCGTCAGCGTGAGGGCTTTTTCGAGCGTCAGGTCAAACGCCGCATCCGGCGGCAGGGCCTCCTCGACCGCAGGCACGCCGAACCGCTGCAGCAGCGCGCCGTCCAGTTCGGCGGCGAAACTCGTCCCCGTCAGCAGCAGCACCGCGGCGAGCGCGCTACAGAATGTCAAACACCGCCTGCGCAAGGCGCAGCACCTCCTCAAACACCGGCAGACCCGCCGTCACGATCAGGACGCGCCCGCAGAGTTCCGCTTTTTTGGCGATCCCCTCCTCGCCGGCCTGACGGCAGGCATCGGACGTAAACTGCGTGCACAGCGCGATACCCAAAGCCTTAAACAGCGCGGCTGCATGTTCCCCGCGCAGCGCAGCCTGCGCCGCCAGGTCTTCGACGGCCGAGACGAGCGGGGCCGCCGCCCCCAGCGCCGGCAGCAGGAGCAACAGCCCGCCCGCAAACGAGACGAGAACGGCAAACACGGGGCTGGCGCCGCGCAGCGAGAGCGCCAGCACCGCGGCGACCAGAGCCGCCGCGCAGACGGCGAGCGCCGTCACAGGTGAAAGACGGTCTTGACCGTCTCAAACAGCGCGCTGATCTCGGACACGATCATCGTGAGCACGACGATCAGCCCCGCGAGCGTCGTCATCATCGCCTGCTCCTCGCGGCCGGAGCGGATCAGCACCTGATTCAGGACCGACACGATGATCCCGATCGCCGCGATGCGAAAGATCAAATCGACCTCCATGGCGGTTCCCTTTCCTTTCATATGGGGTTGACAGGGGTGCGAAACGGCGGGGCAATTGCGCCCGCGGACAGGTTCCCTGCCTGCGGGCGGTTCACAACAGCAGGATCGCGGCGGAAAGCCCAGCCATCGTCCCGATCGTCAGCGAGAGCCGCTCGCGCTGCACAAGGGCCGCGCGGGCCGCGTCCCGGCGGGCGGAAAGCCGACCGATCGCCTCATCGAGTTGGCTGCGCTGCGTCTCAGCGTCGCTGCGACCCAGCCGCGAGAGCGCTCCGCGCAGGATACGGCAGTCCTCCCCGTCGAGCGGATCGGCGCAGACCGCCGTGAAGACGTCCGCGGGGGCCGCGCCCAGCGCTTCTTCACAGGCAGAGCGCAGCAGCTGATCCGTCGGCATCATACTGTAGAGCAGGCGCTGACGCAGCGTCACCAGCAGCAGGATCGCCTCTTCGAGGCGGTCCAGCCGCCTCCGGCACCGGCGCGCCCAGAGCATCCCGCACGCCGTGCCGCTCAGGACGATCAGCAGCGCGCCCGTCGCCTTCATCGCTTGGGCCACAGTCGATCACCTCCCGCAAAACGCCCGCGCGCGCGGGGTCCAGCAGCGCAAGGTGCGAAAACGCCCCCGCCTCCAGCAGCAGGGCCGTCGCGCGCCTGCGGCGCACCTCCTGCGCCGTGGCGGCGTGGGCCGTCGCGACGACCGACACGCCGCAGTTGAGCGCCCAAAGGACCGCGCGGGCTTCCTCCTCCCCGCCGAGTTCGTCGCAGAGCAGGATCTGCGGCGAAAGCGTGCGCAGCGCCATCAGCATCGCCTGCGCCTTGGGGTAGCCCGTCAGGCGGCAGACGGCCGTATCTGAAAACTCGCCGCGCCCGTCGATGAGCACGGCGCGCGCGCGCCGCTCCGAGAGCAATTCCGCCAACCGGCGCAGCACCGTCGTCTTCCCGCTGCCGGGCGGGCCCGCCAGCAGCAGCCCATCCCCGCAGAGCGGGAGCAGATCCCGCGCCGCATCGCGCCCGAGCGTCTCTTCCCCGTGCGCGATGCGCAGCACGATCGCGTTCGGATCGCGCAGGCCCTGCAGTTCCCCGGCGGGCGAATAGACCGCCGTCGCCGCGATTCCGGCGCGGTGCCCCTCCGGGAGGGAGACGAACCCCTGCCGCAGTTCCTGCTGGTGCGCCTGCACCGAGCAGCCCGTCAGCGTCACGAGCGAGCGGGCGAGCAGTTCAGGCGTCACGGCGGGCAGCGGGGCTGTGCGCAATTCGCCCGCACACAGCAACTGCGGCGGCCGCCCCGCGACGAGCCGCACCTCCGTGGCGTGCGCTTTGTCCGACGCCGAAACGGCGCGCAGGCGCTCCGTCAGCGGCGGAGAGAACCATCCGACCGCACGGTCGTAGGCATCGATCCAGGAGCGTTTTTCGTCCTTCACAGTTTTCACCTCTTGTCCCATCATACGGACGAGCCGCCTGAAATAGAACCGCCCGGTCGAGGGATCCTGCGCAAATACCCAACAAAAAAAGGACCGCAATCTGCGGTCCTTTTTGAACGGTTCGGGGATCAGGTCTTTCGCGTCAACTTGGCGCGGCAGCGCGGGCAGGTCAGCGTGATCTTGCCGCGCCCGCGCGGGACGCGCAGCAACTGCTTGCAGCGGGGGCAGCGGTAATAGCGGTGCTCGCGGTCCGAAAGGCGCTGCTTCGTCTGCCGCCACCAGCGAAAGACCGGCTGCATCTTGACGAGGAACCATTGATTCTCCTGCGTGCGGCGGTAGTGGTCGCGCGACAGCATTCGATAAAACGCGAAAATCACAACGAACAAAGCGACTAGGTTGAACAGCAAAAAACCCGTTGCGCTTGCCAGCAAACAAAGCACAAGATACAGCACCAGCAGCCCCAGGTTCAACTGGTCGGTACCGTACCGCCCGCTCATAAAGTTGCGCAGCCAATTCATCTGCGATCCCTCCGTCAGAATGGCTTCTGGGGGTATTGTAGCGCATTTTCGCGCGGGCTGTGTAAAGAAATCATGAATTTTCCTTGGAAAATGGATGCGAAACGCCGACCCTTGCGGATCGGCGTTTCCTGAATGCTATGGGATTCAACTCTTTTTCGGGGAGGGGTTGACCGACATCGCCGTCGTGCATTTGCCCGTGGCGCCGGCCGGAAGCAATTTCGCCATGACGACATAGCGGTAGTTGTCGTAGTCGCCGTTGGGATAGAGGTGTCCGTTGTAGAGGCCGGTGCAGGTGGAGAGCGTGAGGATCTTATCGTCGCTCGACACATCGAGGTCGATGATATATTCGCTGCGCTCCTTGGCCTCCTTGACGATCTCATCGAAGACCGCCGCGGTGGGGTTGGCCTGGATATAGTCGAAGTTGATATGCGTGTAAAATACGGCGAACACCTGCCACACCATATCGTCGTCTTCGGTGGAGAAGTAGATATAGGGGTTCTCCTTGAGGAAGTCGAGATCCAGATAGTGGAACAACTGCGAGAATTTCGGGTCGTCTGCCTTGTCGCGGTAACTGGAGTGGCCGTAGATGATCGTGTTGCGGCTCAACTCGTCGCGGCCGAGATCGAGGATGCAGGCCGGATCCGCCCAGTAGCAGCCGTACACGGAGTAGTTCTTGTCCTCATCGAGGCGCAGATAATACTCGTTGTCGATATATTGGATCACGGCGTCGTCGACCTCCATGTTGGGGATCGTGATCCAGCCGATCGTGTCCTCGTTGCGATCCATCCCCTTGGCGATCTTGGCGCCGAGTTTGACGTTTTCGATCGTGCCGTCGCCGCCGACGGGATCGCTCGTCTCAGGGCCGGCGGGCACGACCGGGGTCGGCTCGGAGGAAACCGAGGAAGGCTCAGAGGACGACGACGGCGGGGTGCTGCTGCTTTCTTTCTTTCCGCCGCAGGCGGCGAGGCTCAAGAGCATCACCAGCGCAAGGGCCAGCGCCAAAAGGCGAATCATGCGGTTTTTCATTTGATTCATCCCTCATTTTACAATCAATTTCAGTCGACCGGAACCGGCCGATTCTTATCTTGTATAGTGTAATGAAAAAAGCCCCCGCTGTCAAGGCAAAACCGACAAAGTCCGGCCGGTCGGCACTGGAAAAAAGCGGCGCTTCATGATAGAATGGCGACAGGGGCGATCCCCGCGCCGGCCGACGGCGCGCAGGGGCCGCGGACCGTTCTCAAAAAGGAAGGGGAGCCGATGATGCGATATCTGTTCGCCGCCGCAGCCGCATGGTCGGCGCTGATCGGGCTGTACACCCTGCTGTTATGCCTCGCCGACAAGCGCGCCGCGATCCAAGGGCGCTTCCGCGTCCCCGAGCGCCGGTTTTTCTCGCTTTGCTTCGCAGGGGGCGCCTTCGGCCTCGCCGCCGGGATGCTCGCCTTTCGGCACAAAACGCTGCACGCGCGATTCGTCCTCGCCGCAGCGGGCGGGATGCTGCTGTGGGGCGCGATCCTGTTCCTGCTGGCGGCCGCCGCTTTCTTCTGACAACCCCATAGTGGGGAAAAACGCCGTTTTTGTTTCATCTCTCCTGTTTTTCGAATCGGAGGTCCTATGCGCTATCACACGGTCTTGCTCGATTTCGACAATACGCTCGTCGATTTCACCTGCTCGCAGCGCCGCGCGCTGGAGCAGTGCTTCCCCGGCCGGGAAGATGCGTTCTATGAGCGCTACGATGCGATCAACCGCGCCCACTGGGAACGCCTCGAGCGCGGCGAAGGCACGCGGGAGCAACTCCTGCGCGACCGCTTTGTGCAGTTCCTGCGCGAGCAGGGCCTGCCGGACGATCCCGATGAGACGAACCGCCGCTACGGCGCGGCGCTGGCACAATGCTGCGACCTGATCGAGGGCGCGCTCGAAACGGTGCGCATCCTCTCCGCGCGCTGCACGGTCGCCGTCGTCACCAACGGCAATACCGCTTCGCAGCAAAGCCGTCTGCGGCTGAGCGGGCTGCTGCCCTACTGCAAAGCGGCGCTCATCTCGCAGGAGGCCGGCTTTGCAAAGCCCGATCCGCGCATTTTTGAGGAGGCGCTGCGGCGCTGCGGGATATCAGATCGCCGCGGCGTGCTCGTCGTGGGGGATTCGCTCACCTCCGACATCGCGGGCGGGGCCGCCGCGGGGCTCGACACCTGCTGGTACAACTCAAAGGGTCTCCCCGCGCCCCCGGACGCCGCCCCCACCCATACGATCCGATCGCTCCGGGAACTCCCCGCGCTCGTGTTCGGCGCTTGAAAAAAGCGGCGCCCGCCAGGAAGGCGGGCGCCGCTTTTTTCAACGGTTGCGCTGCGTTTCGTCACTCGGCTTTGAAGGAACAGCAGTCGACGCACTCGATCTGGGTGGGGTTCGCCTCGTGGGTCCCGATCGAGACCTGGCTCAGCGAGCAATAATTCTGATCCTTGCAGTGGTGCTTGCACTGAACGACCGTGCATCCGATGCTCTGGTTGGCTTGCATGCGATCACCTCCTTTTGGCGCGGGGACCGGCTCTCCTCGCCGCTGATCGAAAAGAGCCGGACGCGACTCTTTTCCGGCAATAGTTTGCGCATGCGCGCGGACTTTTATGAAAAATCCGCAAAAAAAACAAGTCCCGCGGCGAGTCAAGCGGCTCTCCGCGGGCTGTTTCGAGTGTAAAGTTGTAATCCTTTTCAGGTGAAGCGGCTTCCTCGCGGGTATTGCCCGGGAAAATCCGCGGATCATTCCTCCGGTTCGCGGATCGTCAGTTCCGGCGCCTTGAAACTGACACGGGACCCTTCCGCGATGGAGCGCGTGATGAACGTGTTGCCGCCGATGACCGTATCCGAACCGACGTGCGTGTCGCCGCCGAGCAGCGTTGCGTTGGCGTAGATCGTCACGTTGTCGCCGACGCTCGGATGGCGGCGCACGCCGCGCAACTGCTGCCCTTCGCTGGGGGAAAGCGCGCCGAGCGTGGAGCCCTGGTACATCTTGACGCGGTCGCCGATCACCGCCGTCTCGCCGACGACGACGCCCGTTCCGTGGTCGATGAAGAAGTATTCCCCGATCGTGGCGCCGGGGTTGATGTCGATCCCCGTTTTGCTGTGGGCGTACTCGGTGAGCATGCGCGGCAGGATGGGCACGCGGTTCCGGTAGAGTTCATGGGCGATGCGGTAGACGAAGATCGCAAACAGGCCCGGATAGGAGAATACGATCTCCTCCTTGCTCGGCGCCGCCGGATCGCCGTCAAAGGTAGCGGCCATGTCCTTTTGGACGAGCCGCTGGATCTCGGGCAGCCGCGTAAACAAGTCGGTGCAGACGGCCTCGGCACGCGCCTCTTCCCCTTCGGGGAACGCGAGCGTGATCTGCCGCAGCAGGCGGCCGTACATGCTCTGCATCATCAGTTCGGCATACTCGCGCGCGGGCAGCATCAGCATCTCCTTCTCGCCGAAAAACGCGGGGAAAAACAGCCGCCGGAAATCGTTGATCAGCCGGATCACCTGGTCGCGTTCGGGCAGGCGCACCCCGTCGCCGTAGATCGGGATCTCCGCCTGTTCATAGTTTTCCGCCATCTGCTGCGCAACAGCGTGCAGCGTGGCTTTGCGGGCATCGTTCATGGGCCATCCCTCCGAAATATCTGTTGGTGGATACAAAAAACGGCAGAAAGCGCCGCGCGGCTGCCTCCTGCCTTCCGAAGCGGTCGGGGCCTTTCAGGCCCGACAATGCGAACGGGAAGCGCAATCCGCAAAACCGGCGCAGCGGCGCAAGGCCGGACAACAACCCCGACAGGCACGGCAAACGGTTTGCGATCTCATGGCGCTGCCTCCTTTCTGCGATTGCATCCAGTATATCGGCAATCGGGAAAAATTGCAACCCCGATTTCATGGCGTGCGGAAAATCTGCGTATAATACCAGTAGCCGTCCCCGCCCTCGAACACGCCGAACCCGACTTCGGTGAAACTTTCCCGCAGCAGGTTTTCTCGGTGGGCGGGCGACGCCATCCAGTGTTCGACGGCAAGGTGCGCGGAGCGCACATTGGCGCAGAACAGGTTTTCCCCCGCCTCGGCATACGAAATGCCCCCCTCCTGCAGGACGGTATACCACACGCTGCCGTCCGGCCGATCGTGCGACCAAAGGGCGGCGGCCTCCTGTGCGCGCAGCCGCGCGGCAGCGCAAAGTTCGTCGTTGAGGCGCAGGGCGGAAACCCCCTGCGTTTCGCGCGCGGCGTTCGTATCGGCGAGCAGTTCCCGCACGAGGTCTTCCTCCCCCGCAAACTGCGGCGCAGCCTCGGAAGGCGATCCTTCGGGTACCGGTTCCTCGGGCGCCGGTTCCTCGGGCGCCGGTCCCCCGGGCGCCGGTTCCTCGGGCGCCGGTTCCTCGGGCGCCGGTTCCTCGGGTGCCGGTTCCTCGGGCGCCGGTTCCTCGAAAGCCGACGCCTCCGAATGCGCCGGCGCGGGATCCGGCCCGGATTGCGCGGGGAACGGGACGCCGCGTTTCGCGCATGCGCAGAGCATTGCCGCAGCCAGCAGAACCGCCGCAAACCGCCCTTTCGGCATCCGGATCCCCTCCTTCCCACAGCACCGTATTTTTCCCATTGTATGCCGCAGCAGAGGCGGATGTCAAATCCAAAAACGCGCCCTCTTTTCAAAAGAAACGGCGGATTCCTTGTGCAAAATACCCATGGAATTCGAGGGCAAAAAATAGTATTATAGTAGTATAAGCGCAATCCCAAGGAAAGCGAGGTACCATATGTTAACGGTCGGCACCGTCTTTTTATACGGCGAGAACGGCGTTTGCCGCGTCGAAGAGATCCGCAGGGAGACCGTCCGCGGGCAGGAAGGCGATTATTACATCCTCAAACCCCTCTACAACGGGCGCTCCACGATCCACGTCCCCGTGGACAGCGCGTTCCTCAAACGCAAGATGCGCCGCATCCTGACGGAGAGCGAAGCGCGGGAACTCGCCCGTACCGCCCCGCAGGAAACGGTTGAATGGATCCCGAACGATGCGGAGCGCGAGACCTATTTCCGCAAGGTCCTCACGGACTGCGACCGCCGCGAACTGATCCGCATGCTCAAAACGATCTACTGCCGCCGCAAGGAACTGACGGCGATCGGCCGCCGCCTGCACACCGCCGACGAGGCCGCGTGGCACAGCGCGGAAAAGATCGTGCGCGAGGAGATGGCACTCGTGTTGCGTCTCGAGCCGGACGAGGTGATGAACTTCCTCTTTGCGCAGCAGGAGCCCCGATCCGCCTCTCTCAGTTGAATCCGGCAAAACGGCCCGCGCGCGCGTTTACGGAAACGCCGCCGCGGGTTTTTTGCATCAAAAACCGCCTTCCCCGGCCGGGGAAGGCGGTTTGGTTTTCTCTCGTTTATCTAACGGGCGAAAGGTCGTCGAGTCGCGCCGCGAGCACCGCGAGGGATGCGGCAAGGTTTTCGTATCGAATGATCACGCCGTCGGGGATGGAAAGCCGCGTCGGCGCAAAGCACCAGATCGCGCGCACCCCCGCCGCAACCAACAGATCGCAGGCTTCCTGCGCATGCGAGGCGGGCACCGAAATCACGCCGAGGCGGATCTTGCGTTTTTTGCAGAACGGCTCCAGTTCGCTGATCTCCATCACGGATTTTCCGCCCGGCGTCAGGCCGAGCGCACGCGTATCGGTATCGAATCCCGCCACGATGTCCACGCCGTATCCGGAAAAACCGCCGTAGTCGAGCAAGGCTCTGCCGATCTTCCCCGCGCCGACGAGCACGGCCTCCCCCGCGCCGCGGCGACCGAGCACATCCTCCAAACGGGAGAGGAGATCTTCGGTCACGTAGCCGACGCGCGGACGGCCGCCGCCGCAGACATACGCGAGGTCTTTGCGCACCTGCACCTCGCCGAAGGCGAGCGCAGAGGCGATCGACGAAGCGGAAATATGCTCCGGCCGCGGCGAGAGCGACCGCAGATAATTGCGGTACAGCGGCAAGCGAACAAACGTGGCGATGTGACTTCCTTTGTCTCTCATACCCATTCCTCATTCCAATCTGTGTTGCAAACTCAATGGATGTATTATATCAGATCATAGGATCGGTTGTAAATGCACAATCAGTACAATATATATCAATTATTTATGTTAAATTTTTATCATGTTGGGATGATTTTACCCTATTTTTTTGCCCTCAAACGCTAAACTGCTCGCCGCAAAGCGCAAAGGCAGCCTGCGGCGGGCAAAGCGGTTCCCGGTTTGTTTCCCCTGCGGGCGATGCGAAAGACGGACCGCATCCGCCGTCCGTTTATTCGTCGGAAAAGCGGTAGCCCACGCCGATCTCCGTGAGAATATAGCGCGGCGAGGCGGGCGTTTTTTCGATCTTGCGGCGCAGGCTCGCCATAAATGCGCGGATGCTCTTGGTGTCGCCGCTCTCGTATCCCCAGATCTGTTTGAGGATATAACTGTGCGTGAGGACCTTGCCGCGGTTGGCGACCAGCAACTGCAGCAGTTTATATTCGATCGGCGTGAGGTGCACTTCGCTGTCTCCGACCGTGACACGGCGGCGGTCATACTCGATCGTAAGGTCGCCGCAGGAAAAGACCTCCTCTCGGCCCGGGCGGCCGGCGCGGTCAAGCATCCGCTCGATCACGCGCACGCGCGCCATCAGTTCGCCCATATAGAAGGGCTTCGTGATGTAGTCGTTCGCGCCGATGTCGAGGGCCGCGATCTTGTCCTTCTCCTGCCCACGGGCGGAGACGACGAGCACCGGCACGTCGGAGGTCTCCCGCAGCGCGCGCAGGATCTCCAGGCCGTCGCGGTCCGGCAGGCCGAGATCGAGCAGGACGATCTCCGGATGGTGGGAGGCGAACAGCAGGATCCCCTGCGCGCCGTCGGAGGCAGTCAGGACCTGATACCCGTCCTTCTGCATGGAAGCGGTGATAAATTTGGAAATGTATCCGTCGTCTTCGATCAAAAGGATCTTTCTTCCCCGCTGCATTTCATCACTCCCGAAGTTCGGGCCCGCCGCACGGCGCGCCCGCTGTTTGCGCGTATCGCCGCAGGCAAAACAGCCCCTGCGGCGCAGCGTCGCTCTGCGGTTATTGTAACACGGCCCGCCGAAAGCCGCAAGCGCGCGCCCGTTTTTTACGCGAGCGGCAGCGTGAAACGGAAGACCGCGCCGTGGGGCTCGTTTTCCCGCGCGGTGATCTCCCCGCCGTGCGCTTCCACGATCGCTTTGCAGATCGCAAGGCCCAGGCCGATGCCGCGCCGGCGGTCCGCGGAATCCGTATCGAGCGTGACGAAGCGGTCGAACAGCGTATCGCGGATCGCCGGATCGATCCCGTTGCCCGTATCGGAGACGGTAAACGCGACCCAGTCCCCCTCTTTCTCCGCGCAAAGCGTGATCTCACTCTCCGGCGGCGTGTGCCGGACGGCGTTCGACAGCAGGTTGATGAGCACCTGCACGATCAGATTGCCGTCCATCGGCGCCATCACGACCTCATCCGGCAGTTCGACCGTAAAGCGCCGCCCGCGCATCAGCCGACTCATGCGCGAAACCGCCTCGCCGACGATATCGTCCACCGCCTCGTCTTCCCTATGGAGGATCAGGTTTTTTTCGTCGATCATCGTTTTATTGAGGATGTTCTCAACCTTTGAGGTCAGCCAGAGGATTTCCTCGCTCAGATCGGAGATAAAACGCCGCCGCTCCTCATCGGAAAATCGGTCGTAATCGTCCTCGAGCATGCGGCTCGTGCCGGCGAGCGCCGTCAGGGGACTGCGCAGGTCGTGCGCCACGCTGCGCAGAAGGGTGCTGCGCAGTTCCTCGCGCTCCATCGCGCGCTGCGTCTCCTGCTGCTCCTCGCGGACGCGCACCAACTCGCGGGCAGCCTGTTCACCCTCTTGGGCACGCTCGCGCTGCTGGCGCTGGTCGCTCACGATCGTGCCGACGACGATCGCCGTCACCAAAAACGTGACGAGCGCGATCAGGTCGCTTCCGCTCGAAATATAAAAATCGTACCGCGGCGGCGTGAAAAAGTAGTTGACCGCCAAAAACGCGTACAGGGCCGTAAAACTGGCAAACACATAGCCGCCCGTCACGACCGTTGTCGCCAGCACCTCGAGCAGGAAGATCATGATGACGACGTCTTTTTCGAGGCCCATCCGGTCTGCGACCACGGAAAACAGGACTGCGATCCCCAGGTTCATGACCGTGATGCCGACAGCCCGCCAAAACCGTTTCTGTCTCATCTGCAATTTCCTCTGCGCGCCGCCCGCTTCAGCCGACCGTGCGCGCGACGCCAGTGCGCACCGCCGTTTCTGCAACGGCTGCGGCGACGGCCTCGGCCACGCGCGGATCGAAGGCGCCGGGGATGATATACTCCTCCGAGCGCTCCTCGTCGGAAACAAGCGACGCGATCGCCCCGACGGCAGCCAGTTTCATCTCCTCGGTGATGTCGCGCGCGCAAACCGAAAGCGCCCCGCGGAAGACTCCCGGGAACACAAGCACATTGTTGATCTGGTTGGGATAATCGGAGCGCCCCGTCGCCACGATGCGCGCGCCGGCGCGCCTCGCCGCCTCGGGCCAGATCTCCGGAACGGGATTCGCCATCGCAAACACGATCGCATCCTTCGCCATGGAAGCGACCATCTCCTCGGAGACGATGCCCGCGGCGGAGACGCCGATGAACACGTCCTTGCCGCGCATCACGTCCGCAAGGCTCCCGCGCTCATCGAAGCGGTTGGTGCAGGCGGCCATTTCGGCCTTTTCGGGGTTGAGATCCGTCCTGCTCTTTGCGACGGCGCCCTTACTGTCGACAAGCACGACGTTGCCGATGCCCTGCTTGAGCAGCAGGCGGCAGATCGAGATGCCTGCGCTGCCCGCGCCGCTGATGACGGCATTCACGTCCCGCATGCGCTTGCCGACGAGGCGCAGCGCGTTCTGCAGCCCCGCGGAGAGCACGATCGCCGTGCCGTGCTGGTCGTCGTGAAAAACGGGGATGTCGATCTCCCGCTTCAGGCGCCGCTCGATCTCAAAACAGCGCGGCGCGGAGATATCCTCGAGGTTGATGCCGCCGAACGTCGGCGCGAGGCGCTTGACGGTCTCGACGATCTCGTCGACATCTTTGGTCGCAAGGCAGATCGGCACGGCGTCCACCCCGCCGAAGCGCTTGAAAAGCGCAGCTTTTCCCTCCATCACCGGCATCGCGGCCTCGGGGCCGATGTCGCCCAGGCCGAGTACGGCCGTGCCGTCGCTGACGACGGCGATCAGGCGGCTTTTGATCGTATAGCGCCACACCTGCGCGGGGTCGTCGCGGATCGCGCGGCACGGTGCCGCGACGCCGGGGGTATAGACGGCGCTCAAATCCTGCGGCGTTTCGATCGAGACGCACGGACAGACCTCGAGTTTGCCGCGATTTTGCTCGCAGAGTTCCAGGCTGATGCGGTCATAATCCATCGGGGCATTCCCCTTTCCCGAATATCGTTGGAATTATTATAACAATGTTGCGCGTTTCCGACAAGCGCCGCGCGCAAAAAAGCGGGCGCCCCGCACAGGGCGCCCGTTTTCCACGGCGATTCAGTTTTCCCGCACGTCCGTCTCCAAAAAGCGCGGGAGCAGGCCGCCCGCCATCCCCATCGGGGAATGCGGCAGATACATCGAGTAGGCGTAGCCGCCACGCGTCCACTCGGCGAGCGCAGGGCCTGCCGCCGTCGCGCGCCAGCGCACCGTGACGGCCGTGCCGTCCGCGAGGGTGTGCTCCTGCAGGGCATCCTCTTCAAATACCTCGTAGACGCCGGAGATATCGCTCCCGTCATCCTTGGCGATGCGGAAGCAGATCTCCTTTCCCTCCGCCTCGTAATCGAGTTGCGCGAGTTTGCCCGCGATCAGCCAGAAGCGATCGGGCGAAAGGTCCTCGTCGTCGGGGTAATTCACAACGGTGAAATCGGGATATTCAGCCGATTCATACGTCTGCATCGGGTTTGCGATCTGTTCTTTCTCCCGATGGCCGACAACCTTGACCGATTCCACTTTGGAAAACTGCGCGGGATATGTCAGCAGCACTTCGCCGCTGTGGACGATCTCGACGATGTCGCCGACATCGGCGGCGTCCGATCCCTGCGGCGGCGTTACGGTATACCGGTCCGCGCCGAGGGATGCGCCCGTGTCGTCGCAGGGCTCCACGAGCAGCGTATCGCCCGTTTTTTCAAGCACGACGGCGCGCATCGTTTCGGCCGCGGCGGAGGGAGTGAGATCGCGCCCCGAACAGGCGCAGAGCAGCGCAAGGCAGAACGCCAACAGCAAAATCCGTTTCATGTTTCTCTTCCTTTCTCGGTCTTCTGACATCAGGGTGTGCGATCCATGCCAAAAAACTGCAGGGAAAAATAAAAAAGGGATTCGCCGCGGACTCCCGCTTCAAACGGTTTTCTTCTCCGGCTCGATCGGGCCGTGTTCCTCCTCGAAACGGGCGACGCGGCGTTTGATATACTGTTCGATCTCTTTGTTGGCGGAGCGCCCCTCCCATTCGGTGATATAACGGAATTTGCGAAACAGCAGGCGATCCACCCGCAGGGTATAGCGCACCAGTTTTTCTTCCATTTTACCACCACTCCTCCACCAGAATGATATCTTTTTTCCTCCATTATGATGTAAAAGCAAAACCAAAACGAAAATGGCGTCATTCTGGTGCTACAATGGTGTATTCTTTTTCAGTTGATATTATTTTATTCCAACGCATCTTATTCATAAAAGTTTTTGCACAGCGCAGCCGCGGTGCGCCTGTTGTGCGGCGCGGACGTTGACAACGCCGCCCGCTCTGCTAAAATAGGGGTGACCGATCCGAAGGAGGGACATCCCATGGCCGCTTTATCCGCTTTGGAACCGAAAGACGTATTTTCCTATTTTGAAGCGCTCTGCGCGGTGCCGCACGGCAGCGGCAACACGCGGGCGGCGACCGATCTCTGTCTGCGGTTTGCGCGCGAGCACGGTTTGCGCTGCCGCTCGGACGCGCTCGGCAACGTCGTGATTTGGAAGGATGGCTCCGCGGGATATGCGCATAGCGAACCGATGATCCTGCAGGGCCATCTTGATATGGTGTGCGCAAAGGGTGCCGATTGCGCAAAGGATATGGCGAAAGAAGGCCTCGATCTCGCCACAGACGGAGAGTATGTCTGGGCGAAGGGAACCTCGCTCGGCGGCGACGACGGCATCGCCGTCGCAATGATCCTGGCGATCCTGGCGGACGACAGTCTCCCCCACCCGCCGATCGAGGCGGTGTTCACCGTGGATGAGGAGACGGGCATGGACGGCGCGTTCGGCCTCGATTGTTCCGATCTGCGCGGACGACGACTGCTGAACCTCGATTCCGAGGAGGAAGGCGTTTTCACCGTTTCCTGCGCAGGCGGCGTGCGGCTCGACTGCCGCCTGCCGGCCGAGCCGTATCCGGCCGAAGGACTGCGTTTTTTCACCGTTGCGCTCTCGGGGCTTCTGGGCGGCCACTCCGGCGTGGAGATCGACAAGGGCCGCGCCAACGCCAACCATCTGATGGGCCGCATCCTCTACACGGCGGCGGAGCGCATCCCCGGGCTGCGGCTCGCTTCGGTGCGCGGCGGGCAGTTCGACAACGTGATCTGTCCCCGCTGCGACGCCGTCGTCGCCGTTCCGACTGAGAAGGCAGATGACTTTACAGGTGAAATCCGGCGGATGGAACCGGTCCTGCGCAACGAGTATGCCGGCTGCGACGCGGGGCTCTCCCTTGCCTGCGCGCCCGCCGAGGGGACCTCTGCCTTTTCCGAAACGGATACCGCCCGGCTGCTGTTTGCGCTGTTCACGCTGCCGCAGGGCGTGCAGGCGATGAGCGCCGACTTCCCCGGCCTGGTGCAGACCTCGCTCAACCTCGGCGTCCTTTCCTCCGACGGATGCGGCCTGCGCTTCACCTGCTCGGTGCGCTCGAGCATCGCCTCGCAGAAGGAATTCCTGGTGCAGCGCGTGCGCGCGACCGTGGAACGCGCGGGGGGCGCGGTGACGCCTCATGCCTCCTACCCCGGATGGCAATACGCGCGCGTCTCGCCCCTGCGCGACCTGATATGTGAATCCTACCGCGATATCAGCGGGCGGGAAGGCCGTGTCGCAGCGACCCACGGCGGGCTGGAATGCGGGCTCTTCGTCGAAAAACTGCCGGGGCTTGACGCCGTCTCGCTCGGCCCCGAACTGCACGACGTCCACTCGGCGCGCGAGCGGCTGGGCGTCGCCTCCGTCGGCCGGGTCTACCGCCTCGTGTGCGAGGTCCTGCGGCGGGCAAAATAGAGCGGGAAAAAGCGAAACCGGAGCGGGCTCCCCCGCTCCGGTTTTTCGATGTGCCCTGGATAGGGCGCGATTTTTCCTCCACTGCGGCACCTGCAAGGAAAGCGGGCGCCAGGATTCGATCAAGAAATTTGATTTCATTCAAAATGAATAAATTTAATTTACAAAGTGCATGGAAAAAACAAAATTTTAATGAAAATCATCTTGTAAAACGGAGGAAATCATGGTATGATGGATGCGTGAACCAAGGAAACACGGTTCGTTTATCATTGCAGAAAGGAAGGATGATCCCATGAAAAGAGCAATCTCTATCTTATTGGTTCTCACACTGATTGTTGCAGTTCTTGCGGGCTGCGGAGGCGGCGGAAGCAGCGCCGGAAGCGCCGGCAGCGCAAGCAGCGCCGGAAGTGCAGCCGGTTCCGCTCCCGCCGCAAAATCCGGCGGCAACCTGAAATTCACGACCGGAGGCGACCAGGGCACGTATTACGGCTTTGGCACCGTCATCGCCGGCAAGGTCAGCGACAAGACCGGAACGAACGTCACCGCCATCACCTCCGGCGGCTCCAAGGCCAACATCGAGGCCATGGCTGCCGGCGACGCCGAAATCGCTTTCGTCCAGTCCGACGTTGCAGCCTACGCCTATAACGGCACCCGTCTGTTCGATACGGCGGACACCTCGTTCTCCACGGTCGCCGCGCTCTACATGGAGCAGGTCCAGATCGTCACCCTCGATCCCAACATTAAGAGCGTTGCGGATCTGAAGGGCAAGAGCGTCTCGATCGGCGCCGCCGGTTCGGGCACGTACTTCAACGCCGTCGACGTGCTCGGCGTCTACGGCATCGACGCCGACAAGGACATCAACCCGACGTACCAGGCCTTCGGCGACAGCGTCGAGTCCCTGCAGGACGGCAAGATCGACGCGGCGTTCATCGTCGCCGGCGCGCCGACCACCGCCGTGACTTCCCTCGCTGCGACCAAGCCGATCTACCTGGTCAGCCTCGATGATGAGCACATCGACAAACTCGTCGCCGAGTCCCCCTACTACAGCAAGAACATCATCAGCAAGGATCTCTACGGCCTGCCCGAGGATGCGGTCACCGTCGCGGTGATGGCGGTCGTCATCTCCCGCAACGATGTCGCGGACGATGATGTCTACAACTTCATCTCCACGGTCTTCGACAACAAGGAAGAGATCACCCAGGCGCACGCCAAGGGCGCCGACCTCGACCTCAACTTTGCGGCCTCCTACGGTTCCGTTCCGTATCATCCCGGCGCTGCCAAGTACTTCAGCGAGAAAGGCATCTCCGTCAATTAAGCCGGATCGACGGCTCATCCATGCGGATGCGGCGGGATTCTCCCGCCGCATCCGTTTCAGGACCCCCCGGCGCTGCAATCCGGACGGACCCGCGCCCAAGCGCGGCAAGCCGGCCCGCTTGCAGGACCTCAAAACGAAGGGAGAACGCCTATGAGCGACAATGATCTGGAAAAGGGCCAGGCCGTATTGAATGAGGACGTCGACGTCGAAATCGGCAACGCCGAAGACGTCGAAGCCATCATGAAAAAATATGACAACGAATCCAACACCCGCATCTGGGAGGGGACGCCCAAATTGATCGTCCGATGGGCCTCCGTCCTCTTCTCGATCATCTGTATCTGGGTGACGCTGCGCAGCAAAGCCATGCCGGAGATCCGCCTGACGACGTTCCTCGGCATGATCCTGATCCTCGGCTACCTGTATTACCCCATTAAAAAGGGGGTCCAGCGCGTCAACTACCTGCCCTGGTACGACATCGTCATCATGATCTGCGGCGCGGCGCCGTTCTTCTATTTCGCGCTGCATGCCCAGCAGATCATCTTCAAGGCGACCGCCGTCACAAAGGACTGGTACATGGTCGTGATGGCGATCTTCTCGATCCTCGCGCTGATGGAACTGTGCCGGCGCTGCGTCGGCATCCCGATCCTCTGCGTGGTCGGCGCGCTGCTGATCTACACGTTTGCCAACGTCCGCTTCGGCAAAGTCATCTATGACCTGTTTTACACGACGACGGGCGTGATGAACACGCCGATCAACGTCTGCGCGAAATACATCGTCGTGTTTATCATCTTCGGCGCGTTCCTCGAGCGGACCGGTATCTCGGCGTTCTTTATCGACCTCGCCAACAGCCTGTGCGGCTCCGCTGCAGGCGGCCCGGCCAAGGTCGCGGTCATCTCCTCGGCGCTGTGCGGCATGGTGTCCGGCTCCTCCGTCGGCAACACCGTCACGACCGGCTCCGTCACCATCCCCATGATGAAAAAGACGGGCTACAAGGGAGAATTTGCGGGCGCGGTGGAAGCCGCCGCCTCCACGGGCGGGCAGATCATGCCGCCGATCATGGGCGCCGCGGCGTTTTTGATGGCGGAATATATGGGCCGGCCCTACGGCACGGTCGCGCTCAAGGCGATCCTGCCGGCGGTGCTCTACTTCGCGGGCATCTATATCGCCGTCCATCTGGAAGCGAAGAAACTCGGCCTGCGCGGCATCCCGCGCGAACAGTTGCCGAAGATGATCTCGCTGCTGCCAAAATTCTATCTGCTGGCACCGCTGGTCGTCCTCGTCGTATTGGTGGCGACCAATAAATACACGATGCAGATGTCCGCCGCCATCGCGATCTTCATCTGCATCGCGGTCGGCTTTCTCAATAAGGACAACCGGTTGAACCTCACCAAGATCATCGACGCGCTCGAGGCGGGCGGCAAGGGCACGATCACCGTCGCCGTCGCCTGCGCGATGGCCGGCCTTGTGGCGGGCTGCATCACCTCGACGGGCCTCGCCTCCACGCTGATCCGCCTGATCGTCCAGATCTCCGGCGGCCGCGCGTTCATCGCGCTGTTCCTGACGATGCTCTGCTGCATCGTGCTCGGCATGGGCGTGCCCACGACGGCCAACTACTGCATCATGGCCGCGACCTGCGCGCCGATCCTGATCGACCAGCGCATCGGCATCCCGCTGGTGTGCGCGCACTTCTTTGTGTTCTACTTCGGCATCGTGGCGGATATCACGCCGCCGGTCGCCCTCGCGGCCTACGCCGGCTCCGCCATCGCCAAGGCTCCGCCCATGAAGACGGCCTTCAACGCCACGCGCATCGCGATCGCCGCGTTCATCGTGCCGTATATCCTGGCGATGAACCCCTCGATGGTCTTCGAATTCCCCGAGGGCTCCAGCGCAGGCTATATCGCCCTGCAGATCGTGCTGATCGTGGTGACGTCGCTGCTGGGGATCTTCGGCGTGGCCTCCGCGCTCAACGGCTACCTGTTCAAGTCGATCAACCCGGTGTTCCGTGTCATCCTGGCCGCAGGCGGCCTGTGCATGATGATCCCGGGCACCCTGACCGACGTGATCGGTCTCGCAGCCGTGGCGGCGGTGGTGGCGTTCCAGTTTCTCTCGGCCAAACGGACCGATCGGACCGCAGCGGCGGGATAAGAGCCGCAAACCCAAAGAAAACGGCGCGGCGGGGGCTTCCCCGCCGCGTTGTTTTGCGCGAAGGCCCCCCTCCTCGCCCCGCGCGGAGGCGACTGCGGCGCCTTCGCGTATTTTTTTGCCTGCAAATGCGCAAAATCGGGTTGACAGCGCTGAGTCAACGCATTATAATAATATCAACCTACTATTTTTATATGTTATATTGATCCGGGACAGCCTGTTCCCGTACTTTGGAAAGGAAGAACCGCCATGACGATCTATGCGGACAACGCCGCAACGACGAAAATGAGCCGCACCGCCATCGAAGCGATGCTGCCCTATCTCGATGAATTCTACGGCAATCCCTCGAGCCTGCACTCGGTCGGGCAGCGCGCGAACGAGGCGCTGCAGGCCGCGCGCGAGCGCGTCGCCGCGATCCTGAACTGCGCCCCGCGGGAAGTCTACTTCACCTCCGGCGGAAGCGAGGCAGACAACCAGGCCATCCGCAGCGCCGCCGCGGTCGGCGCGCGCAGAGGCAAGCGCCATATCCTCTCCACCGCATTCGAGCACCATGCGGTGCTGCACACGCTGGACCGCCTCCGCGGGGAGGGCTTTGAGATCGAATTGCTCGATGTTTCCTCGGGAAACGTGACGGCGCAGCAGGTCGCGGACGCCATCCGGGAGGATACCTGCCTTGTCACCGTGATGTACGCGAACAACGAGATCGGTTCGATCCTGCCGATCGCCGAGATCGGGGCGGTCTGCCGCGAAAAGAAGGTGCTGTTCCACACCGACGCGGTGCAGGCCGCGGGACATCTGCCGATCGACGTGAAGGCGCAAAACATCGACCTGCTTTCCCTTTCGGGCCACAAATTCCACGGGCCGAAGGGCGTCGGCGTGCTCTACGCAAAAACGGGCATCCCGCTCGTCAACCTGATCGAGGGCGGCGCACAGGAGCGCGGCAAACGCGCGGGCACCGAGAACATCGCAGGCATCGTCTCAATGGCGGCGGCGCTGCAGGAGGCCGTCGACCACCTGCAGGAGAATACGGCGAAGGTTTGTGCGCTGCGCGACCGGCTGATCGCCGGGCTTTCGCAGATCCCGCACAGCGTGCTCAACGGAGACCCCGTCAACCGCCTGCCCGGGAACGTGAACTTCTGTTTCGAGGGAATTGAAGGCGAAAGCCTGCTGCTGATGCTCGACGACAAGGGCATCTGCGCCTCCTCGGGCTCGGCCTGCACCTCCGGCTCGCTCGATCCGAGCCATGTGCTGCTGGCGATCGGCCGCATCCACGAGGTCGCGCACGGCTCGCTGCGCCTCTCGCTCTGTGCGGAAAACACTGAGGAAGAGGTGGATGCGATGCTGCGGGAGATCCCGCCGATCGTTGCATACCTGCGAAACATGTCCCCCTTGTGGCGCGACAAGGTCGAAGGCAAAAAACCGTTTTATCTGTGAGGTGGAAAACATGGCATTGTACAGCGAGATCGTGATGGACCATTTCCGCAACCCGCGCAACGTGGGCGTTCTGGAGAACGCGGACGGCGTCGGCGAGGTAGGCAACGCCAAATGCGGCGACATCATGAAGATCTATCTGAAAATCGACGACGGGATCGTCACCGATGTGAAATTCGAGACGTTCGGCTGCGGCAGCGCGATCGCCTCCAGTTCGATGGCGACCGAACTCATCAAGGGAAAACCCGTCAGCGAGGCGCTCGAACTCTCCAACCGCGCCGTCGTGGAGGCGCTGAAGGGCCTTCCCGCGCACAAACTGCACTGCTCCGTGCTCGCCGAGGAAGCGATCAAGGCCGCCGTGAAGGATTATTACGACCGAAACGGCATCGCCTACGACCCTGCTCTCTTCCCCGACTGCGAACACTGTGAAGGCTGCCACTGATCGGTCGGCGGCAAAAACACCGGCTCCCCGTGCCTGCGGGGAGCCGGTGTTTTTTGTGTGTCTGCTTATTTCAGGAATCCCTCGATGATCTTGGCTTCTGCCTCCTCGGCGGTCAGGCCGAGCGTCATCAATTTGGTGAGCTGCTCGCCTGCGATCTTGCCGATCGCCGCCTCGTGGATCAGCGCCGCGTCGACGTGCGCCGCCGTCAGCGTGGGGGTCGCGCTGACCGTACCCTCGTCCATGATGATCGCATCGCAGGCGGAGTGGCCCGCGCAGCGGCTGCTGCCGGTGAGTTTGAGGTCGAATTGCTGTTTGGAGCGGCCGCGCGCAACGGAGCGGGAGATCACATCGGCGGCGGAATCCTCCCCGCTCAGTTCGACATCGAAGTTCGTCTCGGCGTACTGCTCGCCGTGCGTCATGATCTTCTCGCGGACGACCAGTTTGGCGCCCGGGCCGACCTCGCCGCTCGTTTTGCGGACCGTCGAATCGACGCCGCGGATCTGGGTCGTATCCATTTCCAGGTAACTTCCCTCGCCGAGGTGCACCTCCGTCTCGGGGTTGATGATGCGCCCGCCGGCGCCGTCGCCCTCGCCGATGTGTTTTTCCAGATAGAGCACGCGCGCGCCTTTCTCCAAAAAGAACCGGTGAATGCCGTTGTGCTGGGATTCCTCCCCGCCGTCGGTATGCACGCCGCAGCCGGCGACGACCGTGACGTCTGCGCCCTCGCCGATGAAGAAATCGTTGTAGACGAGGTCATCCACGCCGCTGCGCGTGATGCAGGCGGGGATATAGACGCTCTCGCCCTTCGTGCCGGGCCGGACGCGGATGTCGATGCCGGGCTTGTCCGTCTTCGATTCGATCGAGATATTCTTTGTGCTGCGCCGCCCCGCGCAGCCGGAATCCTGTCGGATGTTATAGGCCGCGTGCTCGGGCGCACCGTTTTTCAGATCGGAGATCTCCCGCAGGAGTTCGAGCGTCGTCTTGTTGATTCGATCCATTTCAGCACCCCTCCCTGCGCTGCGGGCAGAACATGCAGGCCGTCTGTTCCGCCAGCAGTTGCGGCAAAATGCGGTCTCCCCGATCGTCCGCCGTGATGTGCCCGTCCGCCAGAACGACGATGCGGTCGGCGATCCGGAGAATGCGCTCCTGGTGCGAAATCACGATGATCGCGCGGTCGTGCCGGCTGCGCAGGCGGTCGAACACGTCGATCAGGTTGGAAAAACTCCACAGGTCGATGCCCGCCTCGGGCTCGTCGAACAGCAGAAAGCGGGAATCGCGCAGCAGCAGCGTCGCGATCTCGATGCGCTTGATCTCGCCGCCGGAAAGGCTCGCGTCGAGTTCGCGGTCCAGATAGTCGCGGGCGCAAAGCCCGACTTCCTGCAGCGCGGGGCAGAGCAGATCCTCGCGATCCCTGCCGAGGGCGATGCCGAGCAGGTCGCGCACGGTCAGCCCCTTGAAGCGCACCGGCTGCTGGAAGGCAAACGAGACGCCGCGCCTGGCGCGCTCGGTGACGGAAAGCGCGCTCAGATCCTCTCCGTCGAGCAAGACGCGGCCGCCGTCGACGGGCTGCACGCCCGCGATCACCTTCGCCAGCGTGGACTTCCCGCCCCCGTTCGGGCCGGTGATGACGACAAATTCGGAATCGCGGACCGTGAGCGACACATCGTCGAGGATCTGTTTGCCCTCGAGCGAAAGCCGCAGGTTCTCACAAGTCAGCATGGGCAGGTCCCTCCTGAAAACTAAAATCATACAAAAATGGTAGTTTTATCCGTCTGCATCATACCACGCTTGTCCCCTTCTGTCAAGAAAGGAAATGCCGGCGATCGCAAAAGCAAACGGAAACCCGCAGGCGCCCGAAAACGCCTGCCGGTTCGCCTTGCAAGGCGGGAAGCCCGCGCCGAAAAACGCGCAGAGGCTGCGCGGCTTTCTTATTTCTGCTCTGCAGCCTTGCGCACGCAGCGCAGCGCATTGAGGCTGCGCGGATAGCCGATGTACGGCAGGCAGGCGGAGACGACGGCGACCAAAAACGCCGGATCGTTGCCGACCCGGATGCTCCCCGCAGCATGCGTGATCAGTTGCGGATCGCAGCCGCCCTGTGCAGAGATCATGCAGAATGCGACCAGTTCCCGCTGCCGGACATCGAGGCCCGTTCGGGTATAATAATCGCCGAAACAGTTGTCCACAACCCAGCGGTTGATGTGGCGCCGATCCTCCGGGCCAGACTGCCAGAAGCCCTCCAGATGGTCCCCGAAGACCTCCATCTGCGCTTTGGAGCCCAATTCCAGCCGCGTCTGCGCCGTGGCGGTCGCCTGCGGCTCCAACGGAAGTTGGACGCCCCGCTCGGTCAGGATCTCGTTGGTAACTTTCAAAAACGGGAACGCCCGCCCCATGCCGAGATAGGCCACGCCCTCGTAGACCATTTCCTTGATCTCCACGGGCGTCAGGCCGAGATGCAGCGCGGCCGGAAGCATCTTGCGGTACTCGTCGATCCCCTGGCAGCCCATCAGGGTGGAAAGGATCGCCAAAAACCTCGTTTTGTCGTCGAGCTGCGCATGCGGCTCGTTGACGACTTCGTCAAAGGCAAAATTCTGGAACCGCTCGACAAATTCGGGGTCGGTCGCCAGCAGTTCGGGGACGCAGCCGGGGAACATCTTGTCATAATACGCTTTTGCAGATTCTGAAATCGCCATGGTCGGTTTCCTCCCTTGCGGTAGACGATACGGCCTCGCGGATCCGTTCGATTTATTCTAACACGGGGTTTTCCGCATTTCAACCAGCCGAGCGATCTCCGCGGAAAAAACCGCCTGCGGCCGAAAGCAGGCCGGCGCCGCGGCAGAGGAAAAACGCCGCGCCGTCTTCCCTTTTTCGGGGGATATGGTACAATGGAAGCGGAATCTCCGCGCAGAGCCGCGGCGGGCGGGGCGCATCCCATGCCCGGGAAAGGAAGGACATGCATGATACGGTATCTCGGCGCAGACGTCGGCGGCACCTATGTGCGGGTCGGCGCGATGGACGAAACCGGGCGCGTC